>Ga0163163_10000519_pt1 | contig 34361 bp, 32 predicted proteins | sample S65metaG_FD_119766 | JGI IMG/M metagenome (GOLD analysis project Ga0163163, IMG submission 119766) | Switchgrass rhizosphere microbial communities from Kellogg Biological Station, Michigan, USA - S6-5 metaG | ecosystem: Host-associated > Plants > Roots > Rhizosphere > Soil | place: USA... | reverse complement strand
TTATTCCAGACCGAAGGCGAGAAGGACGTTTCCGGGCATGCCAACAATTCCGCCGTTGCCGGAACTCACAAAGAGCATGCCTCCCACAACAGCAGGCCCGCCCATATCCATCGAGCCGCCCCTGGCTTTGACTCCATTCACCGTTTCGAATTCCTTGTTCGTGTTGAATTCCCAGATGATGGCGCCATCCTTCGCGGAGTAGCCACGCAATCCGCCATCGGCAGATCCGGAAAACACGACGCCGGGCATCGAAGTCAACGCCGCCGACTGTGCCGCGCTGCATCCCCGGCCAGATCCGCATAAGGGAGCCTTCGGCGCCGTGTACCAGCCGCGTTCGCCCGTCTCCAGGCTGACCGCGTGCAAGCCGCCGGGTGCCGGCGTCAGCTGATCCGCCACCGCAAAGTAAGCCTGCTGGGCATCCACCGTTGCGCCCCAGACGCCACCGATTCCACTTCCACGTCCGGCCTGATACTTCCAGACAACAGCACCTTCCTTATCGGGATCGAGTGCATAACCAATCCCGGATTTCTGCGGGATCACGATGAGCTGCCTTCCACTCGCCAGCGTCGCAAGAATTGGCGAAGCGGAAAAGTCGAAGTCCGGTCCAACCGTTTCGGGACAATTGGGGTTCGTCACGGGGCCATTACCGCAACCCATTGCCCAGTTGTCTTTTGCGACCTGGCTCGCCCACTTCAACTTCCCGGTTTGAAGATCAAACGCGACAACGGCATCGGTCGTCGGCTGAGCGGGATCCGCATAACCATTACCCGTTGCGACATAAACCAGACCGCGTCTTGCGTCAATCGTGGGGGCGCTCCATATTCCACCTCCTGCAGGTCCGAAGAGTTGAGCGCCGGAAGAGCTCTTTCCGCGAGGTTTGGGCTCGTCAACAGTGTAGGACTTCCAGATAACGTCGCCGGTGTCGGCATTGAGCGCGGTAACGCTTCCTCGAAATGTACAGCATTCGTAATTCGGGCTTGATGCGGTGTTTTCCTCCGCAACGCCGGTGATAGGCACGTAGAGCCTGCCCTCATAAAGTGTCGGGGCGCCCGTAGCGCGCGCGGCGGGATGAGTTTCCACCTTGCGAATCCAGAGCTGCCGTCCGGTGACGACATCGACGGCGTAGGCGTTGGATTTTGCGTCTGCAAAGTAAACCGCTCGAGGTCCCACCGATATCGCGGTTCGAATCCCCGTCTCGGCGCGGAAGAGCCAGTAGGTGCAGCCGGTCTTCGTATCCAGCGAATAAACGGCGCCGGTCTCGCTGGCGATGTACACGCGGCCTCCCACGACAACAGGCTGGACGCGAAATTGAACAACGCCATCCACACCAAAAGCCCATTTGAGTTTCAGGTTCGGAACCTGTGCGGCGGTCAATCCACTTTGCTCGGCAGATTGGAACCGCGTGTTCGTCACGGCTCCTCCCCAGCCGTTCCAATTCGGCGTCGCGTTGGGATCCGAAGTGCGCTGCGGCGCAGTCTTGCAAAATGCGGCGGCCTCCGCAGCGACAGCAGCTGGTGGCCGTTGTGTCGTTGCCGCAGTCAGAAACGCTGAAACCGAGCGTCGTTCGCCGACACTAAGACGAGCCCCCTGCAACCGCATTGCACCATCGGTGAGCGCCGCGACAATCGCGTCCGCAGTGCGACCTCCAAGGGCCTCACGCGTGGGAGCGCGGGAATCCGCCGAAGGATTGATGTGGCAGCTGGCACACTCGCGCTGGAACACCGCAGCTCCTTCCGCGTTTGGTGCCTGCGCCGGTGGCCCCTGTGTGAGAGCAAGTCCTGCGAACAGCAGGCCCGCAATCCCAATCGACAAACTGATAATTCGCATCACGGATTCTCCTTAGTCGCGCTAATTCATCGGCAGCTTACCGGTCGCGCCTCTGCCCGCGCGAGGTCCCTTGAAATCACGCACCGGAGCGCGATCCTGATTCGCCACACGGCGGCCAATTTCGTATACGAGCTGTCCGATGCGCGCCATCTTATCGAAGTCGATCTTCTCCACGGTATCCGTCACCTGGTGATAGTCCGGATGCAATCCGCTGAAGAAGAAAATAATCGGAATGCCTTTGGACGCGTAGCTGAAGTGATCGCTCCGATAATAGATTCGCTCGCCGTCGGACGAATCGTTCATCTCAAAATTGACCGACAACGGCCGTGCCATGCTGGCATTGGCTTCGACGAGTGTATTGTGCAATTCCGTGCTAATGCGATCGGCGCCCACGGCGTACACCGTGCTGGCTTCGGCGGGATTGTTGTCTCGATTGCGGCCAATCATGTCGATATTCAGCTGCGTGACGATGTTGTTGATATTGCCGACGGATTCCGGAGGACTATCCGCAAAATACCTCGACCCATAGAGACCCAGTTCCTCTCCGGCATGCCATACAAACACAAGCGACCGCTTTGGTTTCTCACCCTTTGCAAAGGCGCGGGCGAGGCCAATCAGCGCAGTCGTACCGGAACCATCGTCGTCGGCTCCGTTGTAGATACGGTCCGTCGCTCCACCATACAGGGGCCCTTGAATGTATCCGAGATGATCATAGTGAGCACCGAACGCAACGTATGTACTTTTGAGTTGTGGATCGCTGCCTTCGACAATGCCGACAACATTGCGTGTGAACTGAGTATTGACGACACGATAATTCGGATCGATATTAAATGTCAGCCGGACGCCCTTGAGAGCGAATGCCTTCAATGCTTCGGATCGACCGCTTCTCGTGCGGATCTGGCTGTAGCTTGTGTCCGATGCGCTGAACAGAAAATCCAGCAGCTCCGGACCCAGCGTAATGCTCGGCATGCGCGGCAAATCGAGGCGCTGCGAGGTCACAAAATCCGGATTCCCGGATGAATTGTCCCCAGTTGCATTGCTCGGACCAGGCGTGAGCACAGCGGAAATTCCACCTTCCTCCGCTGCGAGCAGCGTGATCGAATCCGGATTTTCCAGCCACACGACGACTTTGCCCTTGTAGTCCGAAGCCTTCGTGGATTCGGGGTTGTATCCAAGAAATTCCACCTGATCGACAGTGAATGTTCGCGCTCCGCCGAGGAATTTTTGAAATGTAACACCTTCTCCATCTCTAAATGTCCGCGTCTGACCTTTTACTTCGACGGTCAGTGTGGAGCGATCCATGTTTCGGATTCCAAGAACCGGCACACGCTGGAAGTAACTCGCGTGATCACCGCCAGGCGCAACACCGCCGTCCTTAATTTGATCGGCGATGTAGGTTGCCGCGAGTCCAAGCCCTTCGTTGAATGTGCCGCGGCCCTCAAGATCGTCGGAAGAAATGTATGTCAGCCTTGTTCGCATGGCATCGATGGAAAGTATGGAAGTGGGGATGTTCTGGGTAAGGAGGGTGAAAGAGATGACGAAGATCAAGCCAATCGCGATGCCAGTCTGTGCTGCCCAAGTCCGGAAAGTATTTCGGGCAAATCCCTCTCCCGAAGGGAGAGGATGCCGCGAAGCGGCAGGTGAGGGGTGCAGGGAAGCTTCTCTGCACCCCTCACCCGGCCCTTCGGGCCACCCTCTCCCTTCGGGAGAGGGATTTGCCCGAAATATTTTCCTAACACGAGTGATTCCAGATCGGAACGTCTTCATTTTCACCACAGTTCTCCCGGCTTTCTCTTCAACAACGCGATAAAGAATGGGCCTCCGAGCAGCGCCGTAATGATGCCGACCGGAATTTCAGTCGGAGACAGAAGGGTGCGTGCAGCGGTATCGCACAATACCAGAAAAGCGGCTCCCAGAAAGAACGAGCCCGGCACAAGAATGCGATGATCCGGCCCGGCAACCATTCGCAGCGTGTGTGGTACCACAAGTCCAACGAAGCCGATGGGACCGCTGAATGCCGTCACTGCGCCCGTCAGGACTGAACCGATGAAGTACGAAGTCGTTTTCAACCGATGCACATTCACTCCTCGCGTGGATGCCCAGTCTTCTCCGGCCGCCAGAAGATTCAATTTCGGCGACATCACCACCACGAACACAACTGCCAGCAGCACCATAGGGACAGCACGAACCCACGGTGTATAGCCGACGACGTTGAGGCTGCCCATCATCCAGGTCGTCATCATGTAGGACTGAGCAAAGTTCGAAGAGTAGTGAAAAAACAGCACCAGAGCTCCGAATATGAAATTCAGTGTCACTCCCGCCAGAAGCAGTGTAAACGTGGGAAGACCGCCGCTGGATCGCGCGATAAAGAAAACCAGAACAACGGTGAGCAGGGCACCTGCAAAGGCGAACAGGATAACGGGCAGTCCGAGAAATGCCACGTCCAGTCCGAGCCAAATCGCAATCACCGCGCCAAGAGAACTTCCGCTGGAAATTCCAAGAGTGAACGGCGTCGCCAGTGAATTTCGAAGCAGGGCTTGAAACAGAACTCCGGCAACGGCCAGGGCGCCACCAACAAGCGCTCCAAATAGAATGCGGGGCAGCCGGACGAGAACCAGAATATCGCGCTCCGTGGAGGCGCCAGTCAAGATGCCGCGAAGTGAAAGTCCTTGATCGCCAATCAGGGGTGCGATCAGGAGAACAGCGGCGAGCACCAGGATACATGGCCCGACCACGGCAAGGAACCGCCGCACCGACAGTCCGCCTCCTCCGTCAGGCCGGGATAATGTAGCTGCCTCGGCCATCGGTTCTTTTGAAAACGGAGACGGAGACTTCAAAGATTTCATACAAGTGTTCGGGGGTGAGAACCGATTCCGGGACGCCATCCGCCACAAATCGCCCCGCACGCATGGCGATCATGCGGCGGGCGTAGCGAGCAGCGAGGTTCACGTCGTGGGTCACGCTGACAATCGTCATGCGATGTTCCAGGTTCAACCGTTCGACGATATCGTAAAAATGTATTTGATGCTTGAGATCCAGATAAACCGTGGGCTCATCGAGCAGCAGCACTTCCGGATCCTGGGCCAGTGCGCTGGCAAGCACGACGCGCTGCCGCTCTCCTCCGCTGAGCGCGGTAAATGCTTTTTTCGAAAGATCAAGAGTATCGGTCAGCCGCATGGCATATTCCGCGCGCTCGATATCGATGCCGCTATCAAACAAGCTCGCGGACTGATGCGGCGCCCGCCCCATCAGCACCATCTGGTTCACGGAAAACGGAAACACCACGTGCGTCTCCTGTGGAACAAAGGCCACGCGGCGAGCCAGGTCGTGTGCGGTCACTTTTGTCAGAGACTCGCCGTCGAATTCCACCGACCCCGCATATCGGCGATTCAGTCCCGCGAGGATTTTCAGGAATGTGGATTTACCCGCTCCGTTGGGTCCCACCAGTGCGACGAAGTCTCCCACGAAAATCGCAGTGGAGATGCCGTTAAGCACTGGCGTCTGGGCATACGCAAATCGCAGGTCCTGAATGCGGTACACGGAAGCGGCAGTCATGCTGGGATTGTATACTGGCTGGCGATCATTCCTGGTTTAAGAAGATCGGCTCCGTTTCAGCACGTCACGAACACCATGAAGGATTGTGCGCGGTCATAGACCGCGCCTACAGGGCGCCGAATCCCTATTCGACGGCATCAGAAGAACGCGATTCCGCGGGAAGCAAAAATCATCGCTGCCCATAGCACCATCGCAACAGCGGAGTCGAATTTGTAGCGGTGCTGCCGGGAGGCGAGCGCATTCACAGCCATAAGGACAAGCAGACCCATTTTGATCCTGAAGGAAGTGCTCTCGTAATACCGCGCTGCGCCCGATGCAAACACGAGTACGCCGGTTGTGAGAACAAGCGCCATGCCGATGCGCCGAATCCATCGTACATCCGTATCAAGATCCCAAGCGTGCAGCCGAATATGAGGGATCAGCACCGCCAGGCCGAAGAGTGCAATCGCGAGTACGTGAAGAGCGCCGACGATGGGATACCCCCACGTCGATTCGCTGATTGTCCGGCTCACCCACGTATCCTGAATTCGTTCGCACAACTCGGGAATCGACATCTGCGATTTCAGACGACGCGAATGTCGAAATCCGCGATCGCGCGTCCCGCCAGGACAATGCTGCTCCACACAATCAGCGAGAGCACGGCCGTCAGTTTTTGCCTTGGGGAGCTGGACGTGCCGCTATTGCGTACAGCACGACGATGCAGCGTAAATTGCCCGGCGAGTGCCACGGCAAGCAACCCCATCTTCAAAAGGAATGCGGGATTGTTGAAATAGCGCGGGAGATCCGAGCCGAGCATGAGCGGCCCCGTCACCAATACCGTAAACAGACCGCCGTTTGTCCATGGCGCGAGGCCAGATGCAAGGTCTGCAATCTTCTGGTTTCTCCCGATCCCGAGAAGGCGCAGGTCAACCAGACAAATGGAGCCCACCAGCATCGTCAATCCAATGAGGTGGACCGATTGGATGACCGGAAACACCCACGACTGCTTAATGAATTCTGCCATTGGCTGGCCCAGGGATTCTCACTTCCCAAACAGCTTCTGGTAATCGACAACAGGCGCGTCGCAAACGAATTCTGAAACGTATTCGGTTTCCGGGCGGTGTTGGAAAGTTCTCGCGGGTATCGCCCAGGAGCTCACCCAGACATTCGGGTCTTCCACCGTCACTTCGTACTGCAGATTACCGTTGTCGAGTTTCTTGAACTTCTCGATCACATGCAAGGACTCGGTGTGCAGGAAACCGTGCACTTCCGTCTTGTCGTTGTATCCCGCGGACTCGATCACGAGAGTATCTCCGTCCCAGCGGCCGACGGCGGTGCCCATCCACGCAGGATCCGGATCCGGGGGAAGGGGCCGGCCGTCCAGAGGAATGAAGCGAATGGCATTCGGATACTCGAATACCTGAATCATCATTTTTGGCGTTTGGATAAACTGCCAGGGATACGGCGTGATGTAGGTTTGAGGAATGCCCAGAGGCACGCATTCCTGGACGAGCGTCGTTCTGCCGCGAATATCGTTTGCCGTCCGAATCACCTGGTACTTCTCGGCTCCAGGTTTCAGCGGGGGAGCCTGGGTCCCTGCCGGAAGTCCGGCGTTGCCGTACACGCCGGTAAAATCCGGATGACCGTCCATCCGCCCTTTGGCGTCTGCGGCGGACGCTGCGTTCGTCGCGGGCTTTACAGGCGTTCCGGCAACGGTCACCGTTACGGTCTTCGTTACTGTGTCGCTGGCGCGCAGCGTATACGTTGTCGTTTGGGTTGGGGAAACCTGTTTACTTCCTCGAACAGCGACGGACCCCACTTGCGGCTCAATCGTCAGAGCCCGTGTGGCTTCGGTCTGCCAGACCAGCTGCACGGATTCACCCGGACGAATTGTGGCGGGCTTCGCCTCGAACGACAGAATCCTCGGTTCGATTGCAGGAGCCCGTTGTTGCGATAAAACAACCGAACAGAACGCCAAAACCATGATGATGTTCGTTAGTTTCCTCATACCGGCAAACCTCCCTATCGTCTCAGCCAGAACGATATGGGATTGTGCATTTTTGATCCATGAATATTTGCTTCCGGCAGCTGTCGGTGTATGGTATTGCTGCGATCCAAACGTTGTACCCGACAATTCAGAATCGGAGGTTTTTTATATGAAACGGACATTGGCGCTTCTCGTGATTTGTGCCCTGTTTATTACCGTGGCACCCTTGAGCGCTCATCATTCGACCGCAATGTATACGGGATCCAGAACGGTAACCGGGAAGGTCCTGAAATTTGAATGGACGAATCCACATGCCCACGTCTACGTCGAGACCAAGGACGAGAGCGGCAAGACTGTGGTTTGGGACGTCGAATTGATGAGCCTGAATCACCTCCGCTCCTATGGCTGGACCGCCAAGACGGTGCAGGTCGGAGACGTCGTCTCTGCGACAGGGATGTTTGCAAAAAGCGGCGATCCCTCAATGATCGCAAGCCGAATGAAACTCGCCGACGGCCGCGAGATCTCATCCTAGTCGTTTTCAGTCAGCATTGGAGGACTACATGAAACGCTCCTTGGGCATAGTGTTTGTCTTGACGCTCGTGGTTGGCATGGCATGGGCACAGGCGCCGCAGGGCGCACCCGCCGCGGGAGCGCCGGCAGCGCCCGCCGCGGCTGGCCAGGCTCCGCGTGGGGGTGGCGGCGGCCGACCTGCTCTTCCCCCTCGAATTGTAACTTTTGAGGCAAGCCCTGTCTCGCTCAAGCCCGGCGAGTCTTTCGTCCTGACCTGGGTGACAGAAGCCGGTGCAGCGACCATCAACAATGGAATCGGCGACGTGTATCCCCGTGGAACATTCAAGGTGACGCCGAAGGCGACAGCAACGTACACACTTTCGATGGGCGGAGGCGCCGTGACGAAGTCGGTTACAGTTACGGTTGCGGGGACAACACCTGTCACGGCGACTGAAGCCAACGCGGTTGTTCCCAAGCCGATCGCCCGCATTGATGGCAAACCGGATTTTTCGGGAATCTACGGCTTCACCGGCATGGCCGGCTTCGGTGCCCGCGGTGCTGGTGGAGCCAACGCCCCCGCGCAACCGGCATCGCCTTTCGCCAGTCTGCCCACGACACCAACGTTGAAACCGGGGATCCAGAACCGAGCCGCCGTCAATCCAGCCGGCGGAACAGCCGATTGCTTGCCCCTCCCGGCAGATACGGCGTTTGGCGTGCCCTATCCGTTTCAGATCATTCAAAACAAGAACTACGTCCTCATCCTCAATGAATATCCAGGAACATTCCGGATCATTCCGATTGATGCAGCGCACGGTATCGACGCGGATCCCACCTGGATGGGCGACTCGGTCGCCAGTTGGGAAGGCGACACCCTGGTCATCGACACGATTGCTTACAACGGCAAGCACGCCATTGGCGGCATCAATGAACCCAGCGAAAGCTTTCACACCATCGAACGTCTCACGCGTACCAGCGCGACAGGCTTGTTCTACGAAATCGTTTACGAGGATCCCGAGAAGGCGACAGGCAAGTGGAGAAAGACGAGCACTTACAACGCCGATTCGCGAGCGGGTGTGATCAAAATCATGGAGTTTGTTTGTGAAAACAACCGCGACTATGTCCCGCTGTTTGGCCCCCAGGGTCCGCCCCCGGCGGGTCAGGGCCGCGGAGGAGCGGGAGGAGCTGCAGGCGCTGCGGCACCAGCCCCGGCGGGAGGACAACGGCAGTAGCCAGGTGACGATCGCCGGATAGAGCTGCAGTTTTCACAAATGGATTTCTTATTAAGGATCGAGGAGAGCGGCTTCTGCCAATGGGTGCGGGAAGCCGACTCTCTTTTTGCTTTCCCGGGAATACTTCTTCTACACACGATTGGAATGGGCCTCGTGGTTGGCATCAATACCACCTTTGATCTCCGCATTCTTGGCTTTGCTCCGGCCGTGCGGCTTCGAGCATTTCAAAAATTCTTTCCCGTGATGTGGATCGGGTTCTGGATCAATGCCATCACCGGCACGATTCTGCTGGCTGTCAATGCGACGAAGCTGACGCACAACCCGGACTTCTACGTCAAACTTGCATTCATCGCTCTTGCCGTCATCAATGTGCAGATGTTGAAGAAACAGGTGTTCAGCTCACCTGTGCTCGATGGCACGGCTGCCGAAGAAGCGCTGCCAACAACCAGAGCCAGGATATTGGCGATGACGTCCATGTTCTTCTGGATCGGCGCAATTACTTCGGGCCGGCTGCTCGCGTATGTGGGTAAGAGCGCGGGTGTGCTTTAAACTTCCATGAGTCCCGCACACATCCATCTGTTGTTGAACCATCTCCCGGTAATTGGTTTTGGTATCGGACTCGCCCTCTACGTTGTGGCGCTTGTTTCAAAACAATCGGATCTGCAGCGGGCCGGCTTCGTGATTCTGTTTCTGGCGGCGGCGCTCACCATTGTCACGTATGTCAGCGGAAACGATGCCCGCGAGACTTTGAAAAAAACTGCGGGCGTTTCCGATCCGCTGATGGAAGCTCACGAAACCGCAGCCCTCGTGGCGTTTGTGTTCATGGAGATCACCGGATTTTTTTCGTGGATTGGTCTGTGGATCTGGGGACGGCCGTCGCGATTCGCGCGTTGGAATGTCGGGATCGTTTTGATCCTGGCCACTCTCACATTGGTTCTCATGTCCCGAGCGGCATATTTCGGCGGGGCGATCCGGCATCCCGAAACCGAGGCTGCACAGGCAATTTCTATTGACGCATCCGTCCCGACTCTGGCCCGGTCGTGGGGACTGTTCGTCCAGGATCATTCCTGGGTTTGGCCGGCCTGCGAGACGCTGCATTTCGTCGGACTCTGTCTATTGTTCGGCGCGGTGCTGGTGGTCAATCTGCGAATGATGGGGATCGGGAAAACCCTGCTGTCATTTGCGGCGTTGCGACAGTTGTTGCCGCTCGGCATGCTGGGATTCACGCTGAATCTGGTCACGGGAATGATGTTTTTTGTCGCCACGCCGGAACAATACACCGGACTTCTTTTCCTGCTGAAGATGACACTGATCGCCGCTGGCGCACTCAACCTGCTTTATTTCATGCTGGCCGAGAACCCGGATCGGGTGGGATATGGAGACGACGCGCGGCCAGCGACAAAACTGATCGCCGCCTCAGCCATCGTGATCTGGATGGCCGTCCTGTTCTGCGGCCACATGCTCCCCTGGCTTGGCAATTCGTTTTAAGCTGTAGGCGCGGTCATAGACCGCGCACCATCCATCAAAAGCGCGCGCGGTCATAGACCGCGCCTACAGTTTAGACCAGCGCTTTCTTGTACAGCGCGAGCAGACGGGTCCACGCTTTCTCGGCCAGCGGCTGGTTGTAGACCCCCGAATCCGGCGGGCACCAGCCATGCTGGGCGCCATCATACACTTCGACCTCCGCGGCCGCCCCGAATGTGTCTTTCAGGACAGTCTTCTCGGTGGGCCTTTGCATGTCGTCGTTTGCGGCAATCGCGATAAGGAACTGAGCTTTGGTTTTCGAGGCCATTAGATGCGGGCTGTCTGGCATTGTGGTCACGAGACCGCCGCCATGAAATGAACCGACGGCGCCAATGCGATCGGGTGCCGCGGCCGCGGTATGAAATGCAATCGGGCCGCCCATGCAATAGCCCTGAGTGCCCATCTTTCGATTCTTCGCGACCGATGCCTGCTGATCCAGCCATGCAACGAACGCCTTTGCATCGGTCGTGTGTGTTGTCGTTGTCAGAGCCTGCATGAGCGGCAGCAGTCCGTTGATTGCGGTTGCAGCTCCCTGAGCAGCCGTCGGAGCTTTCTGGACGCGGTAGAACGGATTCACAACAAGAACGGAATAACCCGACTCGGCCAGACGTTTGCCCATCTGGCGAAATGCCGGCCGAAGGCCGAAGATGTCCGGCCACACGAGAACGCCCGGAGCAGTTCCCGTCGTGGGATGGACGAAATACGCATCGCAGGTGCCATCTGGCGTTTTGATGGTGACTTCCGACTCGGTCACGGCCACCGCATTCTGGACCTGTGGCAACATCATCATCACGCCCGCTCCCAGCAACGCCCCGAACTGACGGCGGGTTATCTTGCCTTGGGCATCCAACTCCAGTAACTCTTTCTCAGAATGATCCTGATCGCACATGTTCCCTCCTTATGCGCGCGACTGCGCGCGGTTCATCATTTAACTCCGGCTACTCCCGCGACATTCTATAACTATTTCCCTCGTTTATTTTCCACGTGTTTGTCGATCCAGCCCAGGATCAGGTCCGCAAGCTGCACGTTGTTCTTGTCCTGCATCAGCATGTGACTGTTACCGTGAATTCCCATTTTCGGAAGGTGCATCATCTCCGCATCTCCGCCAGCGTCTTTCACCTGTTGCACGAATTTCTGACAAGTATCGAAGGACTGGGCCCAGTTTCCGCCACCCGGCGTGTCGAGGTGGTCACCGAACATAACGAGGATCGGAATCTTCGAAAGCGATGCGATCTGCGGTCCCGTCATCGTGGCGCACGGCATTTCGATGGAGATGATGCCTTTGATTCCGGAGGGATCAATCAGCGCGGCCTGCTCGGGAAAGAATCCGGATTCGGAGTGGCCCATCAGTATGGCGCCCTTTAGCTTCACGGCCAACGCTGCCATGTTTTTCAACGTGGGATTCGGCATGGGAAGCGTGGAGTTCAAGTCGGGAATCATCTGTTTATAAAGCTCGTCCGCGGCTTCGACCGGAAACTGCTCATCGGGAAACGGCGTACCGAAGGTCGGCCCAAAGCGAAACAGGGTCCATGACGTCTGATGACTTGCCGCCAGAATGTTCGGCAATTGATTCGGCGGCGTTGTTCCACCGCGAACCGCGTTGAAGATGCTCGGATCAAAACCGGAGCGCGCACGCGACGATTGATCGGCGAGATAGACCGAACGTTCCTTGCGGACGAAGTATTCATTCCACCCCATGCGTCCGTCTGGTGTGGTCTCCCACGTCTTGCTGCTGAGGCAGCACCCGTGCACCATCACGACAGGAATATGCCGTTCACCGTTTTGCGGGATCTGATACTGCACATACATCTGGTTGATCGTGATGTCGCCGGTGCCGAAGCCGCCTCGCGCTCCTGCGGGTTCTGTGAGGCTCTTTGTTTCGCCTCCGACGAAAAAGCTGCCCTGACTCTCCAGGACAAGAGGTTTTTCAGTCTTACTTTTATTTTGAGCGGCGCCACCTGGCGCCACGGTCAAGGCGAGCAGCGCAGAAAAAACCACGGCAAGATTCTTCATGATCGTCTCCAAAGTCTATGGGACAGGATCGAGTGTCACAACCATTTGCGAATCGCGGGCGCTTTCAAATGTGAATTCCGTGTTCGTGATGTCCCGCGCACTCTCCGAAACGGATTTAACAGAAGGACCCAGGCGTTCTGTAAACACTCGATATTCGCCTGGGACGAGCAAAATAGAGAAATTCCCTTCGGCATCGGGAAAGCCATAGAAAACGTCCGAGCCCGGACCGTTGCGAACCAGGCGAATATAATTCAGCTTCGGCAGCGGAGCACCATTGGAAGCAATGACCCGACCGGTCATGTGAATCACCGGAATCTGGAGCGCAATCGTCGTCTGTCCGGTGGTCGCAACCTGAATCTCTCGCTCCAGGAGAGTGACGCCCTTTGTGCTGACTTCCAGTACATAGGCGCCGGGATAAACCTTCTGAAAGTCAAAGCGCCCATCCGGTCCGAGTGACTCCGTGATTTCCATGGCAGCGTTCGAGACCCGATCCTGAAGGCCATTCAGCGAGCGGCCCGCTTTGGGAATAAGAAGTGCCCCATGACCGGAAGTGTTTGTCGGCGGCCCGATCGCGCTGGATGCGGACTTCAACGAGTTGGGACGCAGCCGAACGACTGCCGCCAGGGGCGCGCCAGACTGATCCAGAATTGTTCCCTGAACCGCGACACCTTCCGTCACATCCAGTTTGAGTCCTGTTACCTGGCTCTCGCCGATGGCAACGGCCCAGCTGGCATAAACGATTCTCGGATCCGCGGCAGAGAGGGCATAGTTTCCGGGTGGGATGGAGGCAAATTCAAAACTGCCATCATCGGATACCGATGCGGAGAAGCTACGAACCGCTCCCGCTGGATTCGCAAAAAGAAAAGAAACGGAACGGTCGCAACAAAGAACCAATTCTTCGATGTGACGGCCATTGCCCGTGGCCAGGTCCACGACGCGACCGGACACACTCTTTCCTCCACCTCCAGCAATCATCATTTCCGGAACTTCAATCGTTGAGCCCGCAACGACCTGGATCGTCGTGGCCCGGGCCAACTCGGTTACACCGGGGTGATACATCGGCTGGTTTCCCCGGCCAACCAGGATGTAGTAACGACCGGGCGAAACGTTTTCGAGACGGTAATGACCGGTGCTATCCGTTTGCCCCAGGCTTTCAAGAATGCGGATACCGTTCGACTCGCCGACCGGAGTGACCGCGACGCGAATTCCTTCCAGGGGACTACCGGAGTTTGTGCGCAGAATACCTGTAACGATTCCCGCCTGCGATTGCAGGCTTGCAGGAACCTGGCCAAGAAGGAATAACGCCAGAAGAAAACTAGTCATTTGGACACGATTTGCAGCCAAACAATATCAGCTATGGTCGTAAACAGGCTGTAAAGTTTTGGGCAGATCCCTCTCGCAATGGGAGAGGGTGGCCCGCGCCAGCGGGCCGGGTGATGGGTACAAAATGAAAAACGTTTTGGAGAAATATCTAAGGTATCCCTCACCCGCCGCTTCGCGGACTGGAACTATTTCTTCATCCGATTTTGGATCTGGATCTGTATCGATTCAAGAGAAGCGCGTTGCGGCGCTTTCGGATTCCTGGCGAGAAGTCGCCCGATTTCTTCGAGAGCATCGTCGTAACGAGCGAATTTCACATAAACATTGATTAGCACAAGACGCGCACTGTCTTCATTGTCGTCGATTTCCAGGGCCCTGCTCAGGCTTAACCGTGCGCTTTCGTAGTCACCGATTTTGTAGAACGCCGCACCGAGGTTGCTGAACGCCGTGGAAGACGACGGAGACCTTCGAACGGCTTCATTCAGGAGCTCGACTGCTTTCGCGTACAGGGCGGCGGCTTCCGCTGAATGTCCAGCATCGGATTGAAACTGACCCTGCTGGAAATAAAGCACCCCAAGGTTGATGAGCGGCGCGCCAGAGTTCGGGCTCAGGTTTCGAGCTCGGATTAACGCTGCCTCCGCTTCCTGAAATCTCTGCAACGCGGTGTACTGAATTCCCAGGCTCTGCTGGGCCTCGTAGAAATCCGGTGTAATCCTGACGGCGCGTTGAAGTCCTTCGACGGCCTTTTCAGGATTTCCCTTCGCGGCCTCCTTCATCGCCTTTTCATACTCGTCGACGGCTTTTCCCGGAACTTTTGTCCTGAGCTGATTGGCTTCGACAACAGGAACGCCCCCGGATTGTGCCGCATCGAAGGTCTTATCGGATTCCAGAAAAATGCTCAATACTGCGTCGAAAGCACCCGCACCTGGCCCGCTGTTGATCACGCGCTCACGGTATGGAGCGTATCCCTCAAGATTGACGATCACATACACACTGGATACGACTGTGATTCCGGACTTCTGAAAAAGGAACTCACCGGCCGCATTGGCATAAGCAAAACCGATGAGTTGTCGGCCATCGGTTTCAAAGCGCACTTCCAGTATCGACGGACCACTATGCGTACCGGTGATGATATGCCCGCGAATGTTGATGGTCGGGGTTTGATTCGGAGTCGTTGCTGGCGTTCGAGGAGTGGCCTGCGCTGCAGCTTTAGCCGGCGCCAGTGCATTCAAGGCCCCAACACCGGTTAGCGTCAGGATGACTGCGGCGTGGGCAAAGACTTGAAGAGATGAAGTACGCACGATAGATCGACTCCTGTGAACCGATCATCAGCGTGGCCAGGAAATGTTAGTCCGAGGAAATTGAGTTTGCAATCCCTGGCCTGCGAACGCAACGGTAGCATAACGATCGCTCATACCGAATTGCCATCTTCATTTGAAGTACCCGACGTCATAATCCGGCTCACTTCCACACCACGAAGCCCTGCGCCGTTCCGGTGCCCGCTTCGGTGCGATAGCATGGGACATAGTCGATGCGTTCGCCCGACAGGCTGGTTTGAAAGAGGCAGCCGGAGGCGGAAATCCAGTTCAGCAGTTCGGATGTTCCGTCTTTCATGAGGGTGGGATTGATCGATTGAAGATAAGCGCCATCCCGGTTATGAATGGCTTTGAACAGGGCAGCGTCGAAATCTTCGTTGATCACAAAATGCGACATTCCTCCAGAGCCGAAAACAGCCACACGCACATCCCTCTTCCATTCCTTCAGGACTCGATGCACCAGCTGTCCCAACTCAAAACATCGCTTTGGGCGCGGCTGATTTGGCGGGAAAAAAGTATTCGTGATGATCGGCAGCATCGGAACGGCGAGATCCTCCATGACGCGACGCAGGATGTAAGCAAACGCATGCGGCGTCCCCACATGATGGTGCGGAGAAGGAAGGTCCGGCCACGCGCTCGATGCTGCGAAATCCCAGCCGCTGTCGAGTCCGCGCTCGATGAGCAGTGCAGCAAGATCCGGCAATCCCTTGTATTCGGTTCGCTCTTTGGGACGGTTGGCCCATTCCGCTTCGCCGATACCTGGCGGCAGCGTCGCGGCACGCTCTTTGGGTAAAGGACCATTCCAGAATGTTTCGCCGTGAAAAATGGTGAAGGCGGGCTGCATCTCCGGAAGCACCAGCTCGCGCTGATCGTTGCCGAAAACCACGCAGACATCCGGGCTCACGTCTTTCCACATCGCCGCAACCCTCGCGATCGCGGACTGACACGCCGCATGATTGCGCGTCCGCGCTTCAAGCGACGATTGTTCCGCGAGATTCTCGGACCGTCGCATATCTACGAGTTCTTCGAAGGAATATTCCTTTCCCTTGAACCAGTGCTTTCGTTTCCGATCGGCGGGAACGCGAAGCATCCACTGCTCGGGTGTGGTACTCAACTGCGGACCGTGTGTTGTCCAGATGCCTAAGACGATTTCCGCCATTTTTATCGGAATGCCATTTTTGATTTCCGATCGATTTCCGCCCTGATGGAGCTGCCAAACACTTTTTCGAAAAACCCGTCCTTAACAAGCCGGTCGATTGCACTGTTATCGACGACAGTCCTGACATCGAAATCTCGAAGTTGTGTCGCCCCTTGCTCCACCGCCTGTTTTTTGATGGCAGTGACTGCATTAGCCATTACATATGGAACCCGTTCCAGCAGGTTCTGTTTGAAATTCGTGTCGTAAATGCGCGCGACGTCAGCCTCTGTCTGCTTGTCGTAAGCGATGTACGCCTTAATCGCGAAGTCCTTGTCGTCGTAGAAACGCTTGATGGCTTCTGCATGGGCTTTGATGATGAGCTCCGGCAATTTTGGATTTTTCGCGACGGTGGCCTTGGTGAACAGATAGACGTTCGATGCATACACATCGTCGTAATCGGAGAGATTCGCGAGGTTCTTGAATCCTTGTTCCTCGACGCGGAAGTACTGCGGTGCCGTGAGCAGTGTCGCATCGGCACGGCCCGACACCAGCGCCGTCGCGCGTGCCGTAGCATCTGTCCCGACCGGCACCCACTGGATGTCCTTCGGTCCAACGCCAAACTTCCGGAGCAGCGCCACGGAATAATTGTAGGGTGCGTCGCCCAGCTGGCTGACGGCAATACGCTTCCCCTTGAGATCTTTTATCGATTGGATTCCCTTTGCAGCCATCAGCGAGAAAGGGCCCTTGTTCAGCATACTGCCCATCGACACGAGGGATCCGTCGCGCGAACTCGCTTGCAGCGCCTGTTCCATGGACGAGTTGGTCATCACCGCATCGCCGCTCGTGATCATGGCGACACCGGCAATGCCGGCACCAAACTCAAGTTTCACATCCAGGCCATATTTTTCGTAGTAGCCGCCTTCCTTAGCTATGAACAGCGGCCAGGAACCGGCGCTTCGAGTGGGGTAATTGATCGTCACCTTCTGCAGCGGGTTCTGCTGCGCGGACAGCCCTGTGAGGCTGGCGGTTGCCAGCACCAAAGCGGCGATTACAGTCGATGATGCACTTTGCTTGAACATACCATCCCCTTCCGAGCTCGCATCGTATCGCAACCCGGGAACTGAACTCTCAACTTTTGCTGTAGCCAGCTATACCAACTCGACAAAACGCCAGTGCTTGTCGGCAGCGAGACCCGCAAGTTCGCATCCGATCGCGCGGAAGACGGGAGGTGAGACGATCATGTGCTGCGTCCCCGCATGCATGTCACGGAATAACCGCTGAAGCGTTCCAGCGCGCAAACCGGTTGTGCCGGCGGCGGCGTATGCGAATGTTGCGACCTGATGGGCCGCCCAGGTCACGTGCGTCATGCCAAGACGAATCATCGTATGTTGCCGCACGGAAAGTTTCTCACCGGATTCCATGGCGCGTTGCACCTCATTCCAGGTCTCGTATACCAGAGCGCGCGCAGCGCGATAAATGCCTTCGGCCCTCGCATAGTCTTCAAGAAAGGTTTCGCTGGTTGCTTGCGTGCCCGCGCGTCCACCGCGGTTGCGAACATAAGCTGCAGACTCGTCGAGCATGCGTCGCCCGATGCCGCAGGCCCAGCCGGAGTGGCAGATTGTGGCGAATCCCGCGATTCCGATCGTGTATAGCCGGCCGCCACGCTGCGGCGCCTCCGTCACGGCAAAGTGGGTATAGGCTTCCGGAACGAATGCGGAGTCGATGGTGTAGTCGATGCTGCCGGTTCCGCGCAGGCCCATCACATCCCAGTTGTCGATCAGCTTTGCGTGGCCGACAGGCAGTACGAAAATTCGCGGCTCGCCCGTACCTTCGATGATGCCCAGAGTGTGAATGTGCGTGCCGTGTTTGATTCCGGAAGCGAAACTCCAGGACCCGCTCAACCGAAATCCGCCGTCCACCGGAACGGCGTTTCCCGGGCGTGTACCCTGCCCGGCGATAACCGGGAAGCGATCGCTGCCGAATAACTCCTTAACAGCCGAATCTCCAAGGTACGCGGCGCCGGTACCGATGGCGAGTGCTGCCGCCATCAGTACCCAACCGGTGGAAGGATCTCCGTAGGCGACATTCTCGATGACCTGCAGCGATTCCACTGGAGTGAGTTCGGCGCCGCCAAGGACACGCGGCACCCACATGCCGTAGAGCTGCTCGCGATGAAGCGCTTCGACGACTGCGTCGGCAAGCCGGCCGTTTTTGTCCCCAGCGTCGGCATGCTCATTTGCGAGCACACCCACGCGCTTCGCGCGCTCTGGAAAATCAGTCATTGTCCAACCTCCTGCGGGATTATTTATGAAAGCCGACATCATAACGTGTTCAGGGGCGGATAAAGATGCCGACTGTAGGCGCGGTCTATGACCGCGCACAATCCTGCAGTCGGATTCGGTGTGGATGATAAAGTGTGCGCGGTCATAGACCGCGCCTACAGTTCGTTCTCCACTTTTCTTGCGCAATGCGACAGACCAGTTATCATTCTCTGCCATGAGATACTTGACGATCGCAACAGCTCTCCTGCTTGCCGCACAAACGTCCCAGACAACTCCGGTCGTAGCGCCCATACCGACATTCAAGGAAGTGACCGGCCCCGGCCCGATATTTGCGGGGTTGCAGCGTCTTCCGACCGATGAGGATCTCTCGCATTTCAAATACATCGTGAAGGAGTACTTCATTTCCGGAACCGCGCAGGGGCAGCCGTACACGACGCGTATCCTGGTACGCCGCCCTGCGGATGCTAAACAGTTCAGCGGCATCGTTCTTGCCGAACCGATGCATCCAACCGGCAACAGCTGGATGTTCCACTTCCTTCACACGTACGCGATGAGTCAGGGCCATATCAGCCTGGAAATTGTGACGGGGAGCGTGCCGCTATTCACCCAGGCCAACGTGGAGCGTTATAAGTCGCTCGCCATCGCGAACGCGCAGGCGAACGAGATCCTCGCTCAGGTAGGCGCACTCGTGAAAAGCGGCGGCAGCCATGGGCCGCTCGAAGGCCTGCCGATGCGAAAGATGATTCTCATGGGAACGTCGGCATCGGCGGCCGCGTTGACCGCATATCTGCCCGCGCACACGATTTATCGTGCAGATGGAATGAAACCCATATTCGATGGCTTTCTGCCAACGAGCATTGGCGGCAACGGCCCTATCATGAAGGTGGATGTACCGCTGATTCTCATGCCGACCATGACGGAAATCGTCGCGGAAGCCGCAACTGGTAACCGCTATCGCCGTCCCGACGGTGACGTCCCCGGAGATCAATTCCGCATTTATGAAGTTGCGGGGATGGCGCACAACGATTCGCGCATCAATCCTGTTTACGATCCCGACCCGTGCAAATATCCCGTAAGCCGGTTCCCGCAAGGGCTGGGCCTGAGTGCCGGACTCGAGCGTCTCATTCAGTGGGTCGACAAGGGAAAGGTTCCCCCGCACGCGGATTACGTTGTCGTCGATAACGATCTGAAGAATGACGGCTCTGTCCTTACGCTGGATGCCAATGGCAATCCGAAGGGCGGTGTCCGAAGCACCTACGTCGATGTGCCGGTGAATCGCTACATTGCGCCGAACGAACCCAATCCCACGCCGATACCGAATCCCTCGCCTTTAACGGCTGCAGCATCGGTGCAGTTGTTCTGCAGTATCGCCGGTTACGAAGTGCCTCTCACTCGCGGGCAGGTTCAAGCGCTTTACAAGAGCAGGAAGGACTATCAGTCAAAAGTCGAACAGCGCGCGGATCAACTTATTAAAGAAGGGTGGTTGTCACCGGCATATAAAAACCTGATCCTAGCCGACGCAATGAAGATCAATCTCTGGAATTGATCGGACTCTCAGCGCACGGATTCTTCGAGTGGTTTTCCGGCAACAAGAGACTTCCCTTTCAAGCCGGGAAAATCAGGGCCGAAACGATAGGCGCGAAAAACCTGCCGGGCATTCGCGCCGCCGCGGGCCCCGAACGCCGGCAGATTGTACTGCCATACCACTTTTTTCTGCGGCGTCACTTCAAAGACGATTCCCGGCGCTCCCGCACACACCAACGTATTGCCGTTCGGCAGTCGTTGCACGCCGGAAATGTTCACGGAATAAAAGTCCGTGGGGTTCGGCGCGGAATAGCTCCACACGGATCGATCCGGTCCGTACTTCCTGTCGGCTCCCAGCGTGTATCGGCCATTCGCATCGGGTAATACGATTTCTTCGACACTCGAGTACTTCGAGCCGGGTCGTGTATCTCCGTTATTGAAAATCAACAGGTGACCGGCTCCCTCGAGGCCACTGGGAATCCAATGGGCATTGTGCTGGCCGTACAGCCGCTGATCCTCGATTGTTCCGCCACGATACACGCGCGGGTTTCCCCATCGATATAAAAGGTCTCCGCCCTTGCCGCGCTTGCCCCCGGTATGACCGGCGGCTTCACGCGTTGTGGTGCCGTGATCGAGAATCCAGATCTCGCTGAAGTTGCGCAGACTGACGAGTACCTGATCGAGCTCTGCGTTGTACGACACCGCATTGAAATGCGTCCAGTCCGCGTTGGCGCGCTGTCCGGCAACGACGTTGTAATTGATGTCGACACGCTCGGGATGAGCGCCCACGTCGCCGAAGTTGGCTTTGTCCTTGTCGGCATCCTGAACCAGGTGATCCCATAGGTGCCATTCCCAGACGACTTCTCCACCCGTCTTGCCCATCGGCTTGATTTCGATGAGGCTGTCGGGCTGCACCTCCGTCCCTTCGACAGTGGAAGGAATGCGTCCTGCCGCAATGGCTTCCGCTGCGGTCTTCTTTTCTTTCACGACCATAAGAATGTTTCCGTTGGGCAGCCTCGTGAAATCGTGATGCTGCGTCGCCGTGGCCGTGCCAAAGGTGAAGTCCCATACGAGATCGCCGTTCCAGCTGAACTCCTGCATCTTGCCGCCACCCCCCGCGGTGTTGCCGAAAGGCGGACTCGTTGCAAGACCCGCACGAATTAAATTCCCGCTTTCGAGCAGATAAGCAATGCTTGAGGGAGTAGAGCCCGCGTCCCAGGTCTTCACCACACGTCCATTCATATCGATCAAAAATGTGGACGTCGATTGCAGCGGAGACAGGAGCGTATAACCCGCATATGCACCCGGATCACTTCGAATCAGCCCGATTCCCTGAGTTGCCGGTCCCACCGCGGGGGATTCGGATCGGCTCTGCGCCCACACCGCGCCGATTGCGCTCAGGAAAAGAAGGGCGGCGAGCGTTGAAATGTGACGCACTCTCATAAGTTCTCCCTGAGAAGACGCATTCAAGCGAAATTCAGGTGGAATTGCAACGAAAAGAAAAGCTGTACCCCACCCCCTCCCGAAACAACTTTCGATTTCGAGCTGGTACACTTTCAAAAATGAGCAATCGCATCCGGCTTCAGGTGTTCACCGATTTTGTATGCCCCTGGTGTTATTTGTGTACGCCGCGCGTCGCACGATTGGAACGTAGTTTGAATATCGATGTCCAGTGGGTGTATTTCCCGCTGCACCCGGCCACACCGGCCGATGGCCTTCTATTGAAGGACCTGTTTGCCGGCCGCAACTTCGATTTCGAAGCCGCGCAGGCTCACTTGAAAACGCTGCTGGATGCCGAAGGCCTGAAATTCAACGCGCGCACACATACGTATAACAGTCGTCTCGCACAGGAACTTGCAAAGGCGTTCGATTCGCTGCGCGACGCCTTGTATCGAGCGTACTTCGAAGACAGCAGAAACATTGGCGACATCGGAGTGCTCGTCGATGTTGCCGCAGCGAATGGAATTCCCGCAGATCAGGCACGTCATGCGTTGACGGAACGCACTCACAAGGACGCGGTGGACGCGGACTGGGCGCTCGCTCGAAGTTATGGCATCACCGGAGTTCCCAGTTTTGTTGCGGGAGGCAGAAAGGTTGTCGGCGCGCAGCCGTATTCAACCCTCGAAAAACTGATCGCGATGGCATCTTGAACGCGTGGGTTTGCCGCGTTGCTCCCCCTGTAGGCGCGGTCCCATCTCGAGATGGGACCGCGCGCGATCTCGAATTGAGTGACTTTGCGCGGTCACAGACCGCGCCTACAGGGAAAAGTGAGAGATTTTCAAAAGGATGCAATCCGCCCTCATTTCAGCATCCCTTCCAGGAATATCGTTACGAAGTCTTTGGCGATTTTGTTTCGGTCGTGCGTCTTGTGTCTGGACATTCCGAGAATTTGCTGTCGGACGATGTAGCCGAAGAGCATGGCACCGAAGGCGTACACCGCGTGGTTCGGATCCATTCGTCGAAAGGCTCCGTCTCGCATTCGCTTTGAAATGTAATCCAGCGTGGGTTGCTCGACGCGCAGTTGCCGTTCGGTTGTGACCTTCGGCGGCTCATGGCTGTCGAGGGCGCTGTAAAGGATCAGGCGAGGGATGGAAGGATCTTCTTCGAAACGCCTCAGAAGTCCGGTCGCAAGAGCCTCAAAGAATGCGCGGTCGTCGCGGCTCTTCGCGGATCGCTCCATTTGCTCCAGCGCCGAATTGCGATTACGCGAGATCTTCAGTTCCAGCGTGGCACGGTAGAGATCGCGCTTGCTTGAGAAGTGACGGAAGAGAACTGCTTCGTGTACTCCCGCCTTCGCGGCGAGATCCTTCGTAGTCGTTCCCGTGAATCCCTTTTGGGAGAAAAGTTTTTCAGCGGCGTCCAGTATTTCCTGCCGGCGGACCTTCGTAATCTCGCTGACTTTTCGTTTTGCCGTCATCGCGGATTCCCATTATGATGCACGATTAGTAAGTATCCACTAACAGTTTACAGGCAAGAAAGAGGGAGGCTCATATGCGTCGCACGTCTGTTTATTTGAATGCCGCTCTGGTGCTGATGTTGGCACCGTCATTGTTCGCCCAGGCGCCTGCTGCACCCGCCGCAGGCGCTCGGGGCCCCGGCGGCGCTCCCGCAGCAGGCGGAGGAGGGCAGCGCGGTCCCGCTCCTCCAGCCAATGTTGCGTTTCACAATGAGCGCAATGACGGTCGTCATCAGACATTCGTGGATATCGCGAAGAAAGGCGATATCGATCTTCTCTTCGTTGGCGACTCCATCACCGATTGGTTTTACTGGCCGCGGGGGAATGAAGCCACAGGCGGAAAGGTATGGGCTGCGAACTTTGCGCCGCTGAAAGCCGCCGACTTCGCAATCGCCGGCGATACGACGCAGGGCGCGCTTTGGCGTATGCAGAATGGAGAGCTCGACGGGTTCAAGGCAAAGCTGATCATACTGATGCTAGGGACCAACAACATGGCCTCGAATCCCGTCGCCGAAATCATTGATGGCGACCGCCTCATTGTGGAAGAGTTCAGAAAGCACCAGCCGCAGGCCAAAGTGCTCATACTTGCGGTTTTCCCTCGTTTCAACACACGCGCTCCGGACCAGACCGCGGCATTGAACGCCCCGATCAAGGAAGTCAACGTCGGTCTGGCGAAGCTCGCCGACAACAAGCAGGTCTTCTACATGGACATCGGCGACAAGTTCCTGGTCAATGGAGTGGTGCCGCCGGATATCATGGCGGATGGTCTTCATCCCACGGAAAAGGGATATCAGATCTGGGCGGATGCGATTCTTCCGACCGTTAAGAACCTCATGAAGTAGAGACCGAATTCGATGGACGGGTGGGGGTGCAAAGATACTTCTCTTCACCCCTCACCCGCCGCTTCGCGTCACCCTCTCCCTTCGGGAGAGGGATTTGGAAAATGTACCGTCAGCTAAACCCGGGTCGCGAATACCAGCATAATATCGAGCGGATTGGTACGAACTGTGATGCGGGAGATTCCCAGTCGCCCGGCATAGTCCTCCACAGGGCGCATGAATTTCAGATAACGCGACAAGCGATTCAAGATGAGCGCGGCACTGGCATATTTCCCAATCCGGACGATCCTTTCCACCTTGAACCCGCAGTCGGAGAGCAGCCTCGTCATCGTGGTTGGATCGAAGAAGAAATAGTGCTCGGGAATAAACTGCCGCCACCTGGCTTTCATCAGCCGAAAAGGCAGCGAATTAATGTCGGGAGTCTCCAGAACAAGCATGCCGCCTGGCTTGATTCGATCCGCTATGGCCGAAACGAATCGTTTTGGCGAATCCACGTGTTCGATCACATGAAAACTCGTAATAACATCGAAGTCGTGCCACGGCAGCGTCTCGATCACATCGCGATAAATCGGTGCGACTTTGTCCGCGTCGTCGGCAAGGCCGGGATTCGGCTCGACACCGGACACTTCGAAAGACTCTTTGGCCACACTCAGGAAATCCCCACGGGCGCATCCCACTTCGAGAAGCTTTCCCGACGTTCGGAATTTTCTTATCAAATCGAGCCGCCAGCGGGCATTCAGAATCCCCAGTCGATGCTCTTCCTCCAGCCTGAGATTTCGAATATTGAAGTTCGCCGCCTGGACACGACTGGCGACCTCGTGCGCATCTCCAGTCCCCGAACCAAAAGTGAGCTGGGATCGCCGCCATCCGACGTATCGGAGTCCACATTTCCGACACTGTACCAGCGGCCCATCGAGTTGTGGAGATTCCAGAACGGTACTGGGATTATCGGCCCCGCATAAATCGCAAGAAGTCATGAATGGAGGCGGGAAAGCGTATCGTCTCGATGCGTGTACATCCGATCGTAATAGGAAAGGTAAGACGCATCCTTGATTTCGTCCATCCAGTCCTGGTGGGATTTGTACCATTCAATCGTTTGTGCGAGGCCCTCGCTGAATTCCATTTCGCTTTGCCATCCCCATTCTCGACGGATTTTGGAACAATCCATCGCATAGCGGCGATCATGTCCGGGACGGTCCTTGACATACGTAATCAGCGATTCGGGCTTTCCGAGCAACTTCAGCACAGCTCGGACGACTTCGAGGTTGGTTTTCTCCTGACCGCTGCCGATGTTGTATACCTCGCCTTCACGGCCGCGGGACAACGCCAGCCAGACCGCGCGAGAATGCTCGTCTGCGAAAATCCATTCGCGGACGTTTAATCCATCACCATAGATCGGAAGCGATCGATCGTTCATTGCATTCGCAATGAGCACAGGAATCAGTTTCTCGGGAAACTGATATGGCCCGTAATTGTTCGTGCATCGGGTGATGACGATCGGGAATTTGTGCGTCCGGAAATAGCTCAGGACCAGCATATCCGCGCCGGCCTTGCTCGCGGAATAAGGGCTGCTGGGATCTATCGGCGTGTCTTCGCGGAACGCGCCCTCCGGCCCGAGACTTCCATATACTTCATCCGTGGAGATCTGCACAAACCTGGAAACCCTGAACCGATGGGCGTTGTCGAGAAGACATTGAGTGCCGACAATATTGCTGCGAACAAACGGAGTGGAATCTTCAATAGAACGATCCACATGAGTTTCCGCGGCGAAATTGACAACGGCGTCGAGGCGATTGTCTTCGAAAACCGCGCGAACCGAATCGTTGTCCGCAATATCGCCACGAACGAAGCGATAACGGGAATCGGATGCAATCTCTTCGAGATTTCGGAGGTTTCCCGCGTAGGTCAGCAGGTCGTAATTGATGATTTCCACACCGGGCTGAGTGCGCAACACGTAGCGCACAAAGCTGGATCCGATAAAACCTGCACCACCGGTAACGAGTATCTTCATCTATTTAGGCCAGATCGTACTTTATCTGGAAAGGTTCATATCCTCGAATAGTTTTTCGTACTGGCTGGTGACCGCATCCCACGAATATACGGCTCTGGCACGACGCTGAGCCTTCTCACCAAGCGCAGACACGTCAGCCGGATTGTCGATCGCCCACTGGATTTGCGTCGTCAGTTCCGCGACATTCTTGAAGAGTAGTCCACACTCGCCAACGACCTCGCGGTTCTCCGGCGTGTCGTACGCGATCACACAATTACCGGCTCCCATCGCCTCGACCAGAGCCGGATGCGTTCCTCCAACTTCCGTTGCGTGAATATAGACAGTGGCATGCGATTGCAGCTCGCGGTAGCCGATACCATAAATTCCGCCGGTGAAGCGGACTCTGATGTCCGCAGTGGATTTCAGCCGGGCGATGTATTCCTGGGCATACGGCGCATCACCCACGATCAACAGAGGGATGGCCGTACGTACGGCGGTATAGGCTTCAATCACGAGATGGGCGTTATTCTCAGGTTCCAGCCTGCTCACATAGAGAACGTACTGGCGCGGTCTCACCTGTAACCGTTCCAGCACGGCGGTCGTTTGCTCGCGATCACAGCGCGCTCCGTACGCGATCATCGTCGACTTCGCGGCGTAGCGCTGCAGGTAATATTCGCGAATCACGGACGCGTCGGTAACGATGACACTGGGAATCAGCGTCGACAGGTACTCCGAAAGGCGATAGTACATCCGGCCTGCCAATCCCCATTTTTTCCGCTTTCTCTCCAGTCCGTCCACATTGAGAGCAACAGGCGTGAACGTGATTCTGGGAATTGCAGTAAATATGGCATTCGCGGCGTTGCAAACAAGGATGGCGTCGAATCGTCGGGGAATGGCATGGAACACGGAAATGAAGGTGTGAAAAACGGTGTCGAAGTATTTCGTTCCAATGGTTGGAAGAACGACCAGGTTCACCCCTTTGTAATTCCGGCCAGCAAACTGGATGTTATTGGACCGGCAATAAACTGTCACAGTGTGGCCTCGCTCGACCAGCCGGATGGAAAGTTCTTCGGCGAAGGTTTCAAACCCGCCGTAGTTTGCCGGAATCCCGCGGGTTCCGAGAATGGCCAATTTCATCTCGTGGAATTATAGACTAGACACATGAAGCAGCTCTTATCGTACTTGCAGCAGGAATTGCCCGGCGGGCTTCCGCTTCTCGAGCAATTGGTCAACATGGAGTCCCCCAGCTCGGACAAAGTGCTTGTGGACCGATTTGTTCGATTTGTCGGATCTCAATTCGAAGCGATAGGCGGCACGGTGGACTACATTCCCGTGGAACGGTTCGGCGATCACCTTCGAGTGAAATTTCCAGGGAAGACTTCCGGGAAGATACTTTTGCTCGGTCATACCGATACCGTTTTTCCTGCTGGTGAAGTGGCAAAGCGTCCGTTCCAAATCACGAATGGAACAGCGACTGGTCCGGGCGTGTTCGACATGAAAGCCGGGATCCTGATCATGTGGTCGGCGCTGCGCGCTTTACGGAATATCGGTAATCCGCTCGAAAACGCCATCACCGTTTTGCTGACCAGTGATGAAGAAGTGGGCAGTACGACTTCCCGCACTCTGCTGGAATCCGAAGCCGGTGCAGCTCGCGCCGTATTTGTGCTCGAGCCGTCATTACCCGGAGGACTTCTAAAGACCTCGCGCAAGGGCGTCGGCCGTTTCACGATCAAGGCCATCGGACGGGCGGCTCACGCGGGTGTAGACCCGGCTAAAGGTATCAATGCCATTGAGGAAATGGCACGACAGGTATTGTCGCTTCAGTCCATGAGCAACGCTGGTCTTGGTACAAGTGTGACCGTTGGTGTGATCCAGGGTGGTACCAGATCGAACGTCGTACCCGCCGAAGCTGCAGTCGAAGTCGATGTCCGAGTCGCGACCAACGATGAAGCATTGCGAATGACGACGGCGCTGCACGCGCTGCAGCCTCATCTTCCTGGCGCGCGCCTGGAGATACGGGGCGGCATCAATCGACCGCCGATGGAACGTACTACCGATACCGTTCGGCTGCTTGATCTGGCGCGGTCAATCGGAACGGAACTGGGAATCGATATCGATGAGGGGTCCACGGGAGGAGCCTCCGACGGCAACTTCACTTCGGCGCTCGGAGTTCCAACGCTCGATGGCCTCGGAGCTGTGGGTGATGGCGCGCACTCCATCGACGAATATATCGACATCGCTTCACTCCCACATCGTGCTGCATTGATCGCGGGACTGATCCAGCGGATCCATTGACACCATTCTCGGCCCCCGCCTACAATGACGTGTTGTTTAGCGGTCTGCCGGCGATGCTTTCACCCCGGCAAAATCGGGGCCCCAGCACCTTCTGAGAACGAAGGTGCATTTTTGTTTCCGGCAGGTCTGGAATATTGGCTATGAAGTCGGTCGTGTATGTCGAAGAGGACTTCGTTGCCGGGCTTCTTAAAGAATACTTTGAAGGGAATGGCGATACGGCCACCCTTGTCAGACGCGGGACGAACGGATTACTGGCGGAGAAATTGTCCAGAAGCCAGGTGGACCTGCTGCTTGCGCAGTCCGAAGACCCCGACAGGCTGACCAGGATTCTTGAGTTGGTCCGGCAGCAAGGACGAAGAACCCCAACCCTGGTCCTCACTTCGCTTACCGACGAAATCCCCACAGAATTCAAATCCTTCGCTCACTTCGTTTCGATTGCGGAACTGCTGGAATCGAATCTCCGCTGGCATATTCGGCTTGCCATGACGATGCGGCGCGTTGAGGAAGTGCGTGCTCATTTTGAAGATGCCGAATCGGTTGCGATTCTTCTCCAGGATGATCCGGACCCGGATGCCATTGGCAGCGGTCTGGCTCTACGTCAGGTGCTGGGCCGGAATAAGCAAACCGCACCATTGATCTCCTACGGCCAGGTCACGAGGCCTGAAAACATCGCGATGGTCAAGTTGCTGGAAATTGAAATCGAAAAGGCCACTGAATCCCGCATAAAGGAATTCGATCGAATTGCGGTTGTTGACCTGCAGCCGCCTCATCTGCAGCATCCGCCGGACTATGTCGATCTGGTCATCGACCATCATCCGGAACAATTCAACTATCGATCTCACATTAAGGACATACGTCCGCGATATGGCGCGACGGCGAGCATACTTCTGGAATACCTCGTGTGCGCGGGAAGCAACATTGGTACGCGCATCGCGACAGCCATGCTTTATGGGATCAAGACGGATACGTTCATGCTCACCAGGGAAGTGAACGAATGGGATGTGGAAGCGTTTTCACGCCTGTACCCATTTGCGAATCAGAATCTGCTGCGGCGTATCGAGCGTCCGGAACTCCCACCGGCGGCAGTGGATGCCCTGGGATGCGCGCTCACAAACCGCCGCATCGTCGACAAGGTCGCTTTTGTTCACCTTGGATACGTCGAACGGGACGATCTGATCCCACAGATGGCCGACTTCAGTCTGTCATTCGAAGGAATCGAATGGGGCTTTGTTTCGGGTGTCTACGAATCCAACTATATTATTTCAGTTCGAAATGTCGGCTATGTCCGCGGGGCCGGGAGAGTTCTTCGAGGCGCATTTGGAGATATCGGATCCTCTGGCGGCCATGGCTCGATGGCAAAAGCAATCATTCCGTTGTCGGAGTTCACGCGAAAGTGGAATATCGATACGCGGAATCTGGACCTTGTTAATAACCAGGTTCAGGTCGAGTTCTTGCGGTCCCTGCATTCGGATAAGTAACCGAAGCACGGTTTCCAGACCCATTTTGCGGGATTGTCTGCGGGACCGCAGGAGCAACAGTAGCGATGTGATCGAGAAAGAGCAGAGACGCATCGGGTGTAGCGAGCAGATAGTTATAAAAACTCCAGTGGCAGGCTGATGCGACCGGGTGCATGGGACTGGCAAGCCAACCGCGTACTCTTCCCGAACTACGATCTTCAGCAAGAGGCTTCGGAACATCGGGAGACCAGGATGCCAGATTCATCGACTCCAGGGCCTTTCGGACGTCCTTCTTTGTTTCAATCCAGATTGGCTCGTCTTTTGCCGTCGCGGAAAACCAGAATGGACGGGAAGGCGCATCGAATTGTGGAAAGTCCGAAGGATCCGCAGTCAGGCTCACCCCCGCACGTCCCTCTACCAGTTGGCGCACACGGTGGAACCGGCGCCATCCCAGATTCTCTTCCGTGGGAGTGGATCCGGAACGTCGAAGATCTTCGTGCGCCATCGTTCCCAGCTTAGCGTCCCAGCGAATCCCAAGTTTAACAGCGGTTCGGATTGCGCTCTGGAATGGAAGCGCACCGGACCATACCAGGCTCGACAACAATCCCGTCCCAATCACATGGAACTGCAGGGGCCGGGCTGCGGCCCGAACGGTAAGCCATTCCATGAGGGAAGTCTGAATCAAGAGGTTTTCCACAAGGCGCGCTTCGATCTTGTGGTAATCAAAAGCTGCTCCAAACCTTTTGCGCGTCTGGGAAATGGCGTCCATGCTGAGCGCGCCTTCGTTCAGCCAGGTTTCCCGAACCGCCTTGATGGCCGAATCGAAGTAGGGATCGAGATTATGGCGAGTGTGGAAGGTAAATACATCCCAACCAATCAGCTTGGACACCAGCATGATTCGGTGGCGGATCGCGGCCAGAGAATCGATTTCGTTCAACCACCCCAGTGCGAGAACTTCGGCCGGCATGAAGTTATACAGGGCCGGCACGACGACGGTGACAGGCTTTACGGAATGGTAGCGCCTGTCTAAGCGCCGCAGTTTGTGAAGCGCCGAGGCCTTCCACTGAAATCCCATGCGAGATGGATGGGGTACAACATAATTCCGTTCCTTCCATGCATACTGACGGTTGGCGCCAACCGGCTGCAGGGAACTGGAGTCGCTCTGTTTGTAGCCATCTAAAAGCATAGGTTGCCATCGACCTTCTATTTGCAACATCTTCCTGAGCAATTCAGAAGCCAGACCGAGATTTTGTCGGAATGGGGCCTACTATATCCACTGCGCTTCACGAAACGAAACCTTTTGTGACCAAAATCGTGTAAATGTTGTGGCTAATCCGCTCCCGGACCCGCAGCAGGTGGAAAAGCCCAACCAAGTTCATTATCATTCCGACCCATGCGTCCACTTGATGACTTGTTCGTCGTCGATCTTTCACGAATTCTGTCCGGACCTGTCTGCACAATGATGCTGGCCGACATGGGGGCACAGGTGATCAAAGTGGAACCCCCACCATGGGGAGACGACAGCCGGAAATGGGGTCCTCCTTTTGTAGGCGGAATCAGTACCTACTTCCATGCGATCAATCGAAACAAGAAGAGCCTCGGTTTGAATCTTCAGAGCGAAGCAGGACGCCAGATCCTATGGAAACTAATTGATCGTGCGGACATCCTGATTGAGAACTTCAAACCGGGCGTCCTGGATCGGCTGGGTTTTGGTTATGAAGCGGTCTCGAAGCGCCGGCCCGAGATTGTGTATTGCTCCATTTCCGGTTTCGGACAGACCGGACCTTACCGCTCCCGGCCAGGATATGATGTCGTTGCCCAGGGTGAGTCGGGCCTTATGGATCTAACGGGATTTCCGGACGGCCCACCGGCAAAGGTCGGAACTTCGATATCCGACATCGTCACTGGCCTGTATGCGACACAGGGAATTCTTCTGGCGTTGCTGGCAAGGATTCGTAGTCACAAGGGACAGTGGGTGGACGTCAGTTTGTTGGACAGTACTGTCGCAACATTGACGTACCAGGCGCAGAGTTACTTCACGACTGGACGCTCGCCGGAGCGCATGGGAACGCGTCATCCGTCGATCGTGCCTTACGAATGCTTCCAGGTTCGAGACGGATTCGTGAATATCGGAGTGACAAATCAGAAACAGTGGGTCAGTTTCTGCACGGAGCTAGAGATATCCGAGCTCATTGCAGACCCGCGCTTCTCCACCACGGACTCGCGCCTGGTCCATTACAGCGAGCTCAAACCGATTCTCGATCGGACCCTCGGTGAATTCACAAGGTCCGAGGTTCTAAGAGAGATGGCAAAGGCAGCGATACCGGCGGGCCCGGTGAATACTGTAGCCGAGGTCCTGGAAGACCCTCAAATCGATGCCCGCGAAATGATCAAACACCTGACACATCCGGAATATGGCCCGATACGCGTTCTTGGGTTGCCAATCAAACTCTCCGAAACACCGGGGATCGTGGAGGGTCCGCCACCAGTGTTTGGAGAGCACAATCGATCCGTACTTACGACGCTGGGATACACCGAGGACTCGATTGCGGATTTAGAGAAGGATGGAACCCTGGTCTCACAGGAGAAGGGGAAATGATCAATGTTCAATTCTCAATTCTCATCCGAGGGAAAACCTCACCTTACGTTCGGATGAGAATTGGGACATGAGCGGAGCGAATGCAAGCCCGATAGGGCGCAGCCATCGAGAGATGAACATTGATCAGATTCCCGGAGGGGCTGTCGGTCAGAAAACCGTATCGTCGGCCGCACCAAAATCGGCAGGAACAGGCGTGGCATCCCACCGTTGAACGATGCCATCCTTGTCGACGTAGAATTTCATGGGTGCGCCGCCGAGCCCATCGAAGTATGTGTAGACGCTAAAATCGCCGGACGGCACAACATTGACGGGCGGGCCCAGGCGTTTGATGAGTTCGTTAGTGGAGATCCCGACCCAGTGCTGGCAGGAGGTCAAAGCGAAGCAAATCGAAAGGACGAATACACAGCTGAGGGCCCGCCTCATTGTCCGCTCCTACTCGGCGGCACCGCCGGCGCCGCCACTGGTATCCCCCGCATCACCGCCAGTGGCTCCGCCGACCGGGGCTCCGGTCCACTTTCTTACGATTCCCTGCTGATCCACGAAGAAGCTGAGCTGGCCACCGCCCATCGGGTCTCGATAAACAAAGATGCGGTAATCGCCGGAGTTTTGGATTCTTTGAGGCGGGCCGCCCATCTTCTTCGCCAGCTGCGCGGTCGTGATGCCGGTCCACGGGTGGCATCCCGTCAGAGCGACGCAACACAGGAACAGAGTCAGGATCCGCTTCACTGAGTATCCTCCGCAGTGTTTAGAGTCTACGTTGCATGCACAACAGCGTCAAGCCGCAGCCTCTTGATTTCGAAGCATATAACTACTATTCTCAATTGTTGGCTGACAGCCCTCGCCGGCATCCTTACTATGGAAGAACCAGCAGTCGAACTTATTGAAGAACGCAAGCCCACATCTTTGCTCGTCGCGCAGTTCTTTCTGTTTCCTCTGATCATCATCGCGATCTGCGTCGGTATCTTCCTGCTGTTTGGTTACCTGACCTATGAGCAGCGCAGTCCACGCGAGTTTCTAAATGCAATTCAGTCGGGATCCGAGGCACAACGCTGGCAGTCTGCTTATGAGTTTTCAAATTTCGTTTCCACCAAAAAGGAAAAGCTGGATCCGGAACTGATAGGAGATGTGATCGCCGCTTATCGAAACTCCCAAAATGGAGATGTGCGAGTTCGACGATATCTTGCAGTCGCAATTGGGCGGATCGGCGATAAGCGAGCTGTGCCCTCGCTGATTGAAGGACTGGAAGACTCCGATACGGAAAATCAAATTTACACCTTGTCGGCGTTGGGCTTCATTGGCGATAATTCCGCCGTCCCGGGTGTGGTCAAGCAATTGAAACACCCCGATCCCTCGGTTCGAAAGGTTGCGGCATACGTTCTTGGGGCGATTAAAGACCCAAGTGCCGCACACGATCTCCAGATAGCGCTGAATGATGTCAAGGATGAGGTGCGCTGGAATGCCGCAATGGCGCTGGCGCGCATGGACGATCCTGCGGGGGCGGATCTTCTGGTAAGTCTGTTGGATCGCGGCTACGTGGATTCCATCCCGGACATGACGGCCGCCCAGAAAGTGGAATTAGTGGTGAATGCAGTAAAGTGCCTGGCGATTCTGAAGTACCAGCCGGCACGTGGAAAGATCGTGGAGCTTAGCCAGAGCGATCCGGTTCTGGTTGTGCGCAGTGTGGCTCTGGAAGCGTTGAAGAAGTTTTAATTTCATAATTTGAACTATTACAGAGGTTGAGTCATGGCCGAAGTATTACACGCAATGGGTATCGCAGGAGCAATCCTGCTGCCCATCGTTCTACTGATTCTGATAGTAAGTATCACGGCTGTGAAGCGCGGCGAGGCCTCGATGGGGCACGGCGCGCCTCATCATGCGGAAGCTGTGGCGCCCGCGCCCGCGGCAGCCGGAAAACCGGCGGCGCCCGGCAAGCTCATTCCGCGCCGTTCGATGATTTCCTGGATGACCCTGGCGTGGGCGGCGTTCGGTGCATCCATGCTTGCTGCCGCAACGGCAACAGG
>Ga0163163_10000518_pt1 | contig 34366 bp, 36 predicted proteins | sample S65metaG_FD_119766 | JGI IMG/M metagenome (GOLD analysis project Ga0163163, IMG submission 119766) | Switchgrass rhizosphere microbial communities from Kellogg Biological Station, Michigan, USA - S6-5 metaG | ecosystem: Host-associated > Plants > Roots > Rhizosphere > Soil | place: USA... | reverse complement strand
TGGCGACGATTCTTGTCCTCCAGCGCTGGCGGCGTGTTCCGGGCGTGCTGATCGCGGTCGTGGGCGCGACCTTGGCGGTCGCTCTGCTCGATCTCACGACGCGCGCCGATGTGTCGGTGCTCGGCACGTTGCCGCAGGGGCTGCCGGCGCCGGGTCTACAACTGGGCTAGTACTAGGCTCGGGAGTCGGTTCCGGAGTCGGTTCGGACACCGGCTCAATTCCGGCCATAGTAACTGGTGGCAAAGGTTCTTGTGGCTGTTCGGTAGCCGCTGGCGCATCGGTTTCAGGGGCCGGAGCGCTATCTGGCTCTGACAAAGGATCTATAAAAGGCTCATTAAGCCCATCCTCAGAGCCATCGGCAACAAACGGATGCGGTCCGCCTGCAAACTTCTCTTCTTCTGTTGGTTCACCACCTGGTGGCAAAGGTTCAACAATACGGTGCCTAGGTTTTTTGATTTGAGATTCAGCTTCAAGCTTAGCGGCTTCAGCTTCAGCCGCAGCTTCTGGTGTAACCAAATTGCCGCGCTCATCAATTGCTATATCTACTTCTTTTGGCTGGTCGGTCTCAACTGGTTCGGGGACAGCCTCCAGTACAGGTTGCGGCAGCTCATCGGCCGGCACACTTTCAGGATGATCAATGGTTAGCGAACCATCTGCTCCTGCCGTAGTCACTGGTAAAGAAGCTTGTTCATCCGGTTCGGCGTCTGGCGCCTTAAGATCAACCTCGTAATCAAGCTGAGTGGCAATAAGCTGTTGATTGGCACCCGCGGCCATCAACTGAGCCGAAAGAGTCATTATTTTAGGAGTAGTTTTGTCATTTCTAAAGCGCTCGGTTTCGGCCACAATACCAGTTAAGAACGCAGTGGCGATCTGAGCATCAAGCTGCCCTGGCTGAATCGCATCCCCCACCCCCACCAACATTTCGCACAAAGAGCTAGCCGAGTTATCAAGCCAGTTAATAACGCCAAGCGAAGAATTATCAGTACCCGCGCTAATGGTAATAACTGTCGCATCGTGCAAAATTCGGCCATGAGCTACAATGGCTTGATCAAGCTCTTCACGAACTTTAACGCCAAGAGCAACCACAGCGTCTACATTAAAATCGCCCTGACTAAATTCCAGATCTTTCTCGCTTAAAGAAGTTCTGTAAGGTGTAATAAAAATCTTAACAACGTTTTGCTCAACCTTATATCGCAGCTTATCGGCTTTGCTTTTGTCTAAACTAACAATAAAATCGCGCAAAGAATCGGTGTTTTTCTCAATCGTCGCTTCTGGCTTCAAGAATTCAATCGTCGATGGAACTTGACCACTAAATACCGCCGTGGCGTGCTTACCAAGCTTATTTAGTAGCAAGGTAAAACCAATCGCGGCCGAAAGTTGATCCACGCTTGGGTTGTTGCTGACAGTTACCAGAACGTTTACCGCCGTTTTAAGGCGATCAATCACCTGTTGCTGCGGCGTACCTGGTACCGTGTTTTGAGGATTCATGTTTTTGTTTAGTTTTACTCTGTTCAAATACTAACATAACCACTTTGTCGTGTCTAGCGTCAAACCGCTTCTCTTTACAAACAGGGGCGAAAAAGGTATATTAAGCTCAAGTTACATAACAACTTTAAAAGGAACCATCTAAATGCCAATTATTAAGTCAGCTAAAAAGCGCGTTAAGACAACTCGCAAAGCTACCGTTCGTAATGCTAAAGCCAAGCGCAATTTACGCAGTGCTCTAAAGAATTTTTCTAAGAAATCTAGCGCCACTAGCCACAGCAAAGCCCAAAGTGCTCTTGATCAGGCTGCTAAAAAAGGCCTAGTTCACAAGAACAAAGTCGCTCGCAAAAAGCGTCAACTTGCCGCTGCTGCTAAAAAGGCCGGTGTTAAAGTAGAAAAAAGGACCGCAAAAGCCGCAAAACCAGCTGTCAAGGCCGCAACACCCAAGAAAGCGCCAGCCAAAAAGCCAGCCGCCAAAAAACCCGCTGCTAAAAAAGCCCCTGCTAAGAAGAAATAGCTTCTCTCTTGCGAAATTAGACCGCTCCATTGAACAGGGGCGGTTTTAAATTGTAAGGAGTAAGTGCTGCAGGGCGTCGTCGGCGTCGATGGTTTGGGTTTTAAGTTTAATATCTAGATCCAGGACTTTTTTAAGAAGATCTTTTACTTCTTTTAGGCTTAGGCCGTCGGTTAAATTCATGCTCTTACGTACCACAAACGGGCTTAGTTTGGCTTCCCGCACTATGCCGTCGGCACCGAGTTTTTCGTTGGCCTTGACCACCGCCAAAATATGCACCTGCCAAGCGATCATACCCATGATGGCTTGCGGTTCTACTTGTTGGCGGCGCTGCTCTTCATATAGTTTCATAGCCCGTTTGGTGTTGCCGCTAAAAGCTGCATCTAACAGATCAAAAACACTGCTTTGCGGTGCTGGTTCGGTCAGAAGATCAATTGTTTCGCGAGTTACTTTTTCGTTATAAATCAGCAGCTTGTCTAGCTCGTGGCTTAAGCCCATTTGACCCACGCCAACTCTTTGTGCTAAATAGCTGGCATCGCCAAGACTCAATTCCCCGCCGCGGTTTTTGGCCTCTACTACTAGCCACTGTGGTAGCTCTTGCTCGCTAAGTTCCAAAAATTCTTTTACTTCGGCTTTTTTCTTTAAGGTTTTGTATAAAACCGAGCGCTTATCAAACTTCGGCTCAACAATTATTAGGTCCGTGGTGTCAGAAACACTTTCTAGCAGCTTTTCTATGCCTTCGTTTAGGGATTTATTTTCGCTTGGGCTATTTAAAATAATCATTCGGCGGGTGGCCAAAAACGGCAAACTGCTTACGCTCTCTAGTAATCTTCCCAGTTCAATTTCACCGGCCTCAATCTGTTCCAGTCCAAAATCACCATAGGCTTTTACGAAATCGCCTGTGATTTTGCTAAGCTCGGCGCGCAATTTAAAACCGTTATTCCCCGTCAAAACTAATACCATGTGAAATATCATACCACCCTTACAGATTAGGAAGGCGTATAATACAGATTGAATGGCAAAAACGATTATCGTTTCGAACCGGTTGCCCGTGAGTGTAAAAAAGGTGGATGGCAAACTAGTGTTTTCCCGCAGCGACGGCGGGCTGGCCACCAGCATGGCCGATTTTACTGATCAAAAAGGCACGGTTTGGATTGGTTGGCCGGGTATTGTTAACGAAGATTTAACTTCGGCCGATAAGAAAAAAATAATTGGCGAACTGGACAAGAAAAATTGCCGACCGGTTTTTTTGAGTCGAGCCCAATACGAGGATTTTTATAACGGCTATAGCAACAGTGTGCTTTGGCCCGCTCTGCACACCATGCCTGTAGCGGCCAAAATTCCGGAGAGCTGGTGGCGCGGCTATCGCCAAGTGAACGAAATGTTCGCTGGTGCCATAAAAAAGTACCTTCGCGCCGATAGTGCTGTTTGGATTCACGATTATCAACTGCTACTTTTACCTCTCTTGTTGCGCCGCCAATCGCCTAAATCTTCGATTGGCCTTTTTATGCACATCCCTTTCCCCACAGCCGGTCGGTTTATTCAACTCAAAGAGGCGCCGCAGCTGGTGCGCGGTATGTTGGGCGCCGATTTAGTTGGCTTTCATACAAATTCCTATGAACAGTTTTTCTTAGATACCTGCACTCAACTGAACATTGGTGTTACGGCGGTTGAGCAAGTGATATTAGCAAATCGGGTCGTAAGAGTAGCTAACTTGCCTATTGGTATTGACGCCGAAAAATACGCTGGCGCCAGCAACTTACGCGCCGTTCGCAAACAGGTCCGTCGCCTGCGCCGTCGGTACGGCCGATTAAAAGTAATCCTAACTATCGATCGGCTCGACCCAATTAAAGCATTCCCTGAGCGCCTAAAAGCTTATAGAACTTTCTTAGAAGAACATCCGGAAATGCGCCAAAAAGTTGTTTTGGTAATGATTGCTGTGCCATCACGCTCCGAAATTCCGGCATATCAAAAGTTAAAACAGGAAGTCGACACGCTAGTAGCCGACATTAATGGCACTTATGGCACGCGCAAGTGGAGGCCTATTGATTTTAGGTATGAATCTATTCCGTTTGAAGAAATTACCGCTTTGTATCGAATTGCAGACGTGGCATTTGTAGCTTCGCTTATAGACGGAATGAACCTAGTAGCCAAAGAGTTTGTTGCCAGCAAAACCGATAGTAGTGGCGTACTGATCTTAAGCCGTAATGCCGGCGCGGCCGTGGAACTTAGTGATGCCCTACTAGTTAATCCAAGCCGTCACAATTCGCTTGTTCAGGCGCTCGAAAAAGCTCTAACCATGAGCCCAGATGAATCAAAAATTAGATTGCTATCAATGCAAAAAGTTGTTTCTGCCAACAACGTCCAAATGTGGGCAGCCAGTTTCATGAATACTTTAAAAACTTCCTCGGCCAGCAAAAAGTTGTTGACCCGGCCCTTTACTAATCGTACCCAAAAGGAACTGATTGAAGCTTTTAGAGCCGCTAAATCACCCCTGTTACTATTTGATTATGATGGCGTTATGACTCCATTTTTTAACAAACCAGAAGACGCTAAACCAACGGCCGATTTGCTAAAAACCCTTAGACGAATCGGGCGCCAGAAAGACGTTGATCTTGCGATTATTAGCGGCCGCAGAAGGTCCGACTTAAGTAAATGGTTTGGGAAATTGCCAGTAACTCTGGCTGCCGAACACGGTGCCAAAGTCCGTCTGCCAGGCCGCGAATGGCAAACTTGGGCCGGCGCCGCCGACACCTGGAAAAAGGCCATAAAACCGATTTTTGACCGTTTTGCCGATTTAACACCTGGCGCATTGGTAGAGGAAAAATCATATAGCTTGGTCTGGCACTACCGCGCCGCTTCACCTTATTACGCCCAGAAACACTTGGTGCAACTGCGTGTAGCCCTGCAGCCATTCGCCAAGAAATACCGTCTGGGTGTTTACTTAGGCAAAAAGATTCTTGAAATTAAACCGCCAAGTATTAACAAAGGAGCCGTCGTCACCCGCCTGCTTAGGCCGCAACACGATTTTATACTGGCAATTGGCGACGACTATACCGACGAACACATGTTCGCGCTTTTGCCAGACAACGCTTATAGCATTAAGGTTGGACCTGGCCGAACCGAAGCACGCTATCGTGCCAAAAGCACCGCCGCGATCCAACATTTGCTTGAAGAATTAGCTGGCTAGCTTCTGGCCCCAGCACCAAAATCTCGGTGCTCCACAATCTGATTGCAAACTGCTCCGCCCGGGATTTGGTGCGGGGCAGGCATTAAAGACTATACTTTTTGACAAACTGGGCACAAATGCGTACCGCGGCCGGCTACCCGGGTTTTGATAATTAAAGTATCCGGATGACGCGGGCATGGTTTGCCTTCTTTCCTAAACACCCGCGCAAAGTTTATATAGCTGCCTTTTTTGCCTTCGGCATTAACGTAATTCCTATCTGTTGATCCGCCTTTTTCGATTGATAAATTCAGTACATAGCGTATTTCTTTATGAAGGCTTTTGAGCCTTGCATCGGTAATATCACGCACCCGGGTGGCTGGATGAATTTTGGCGCCCCACAGACTTTCGTCGGCATAAATATTACCTACTCCAGCTAGGACGGTTTGGTCTAAAATCGCGGCCTTAATGGTTGTGTTGACGCGTTTGCGCACGCGCTCAATAAAAACTTTGGCGGTAAAGTCGTCACTCAAAGGTTCTGGCCCCACCTTCTTAAAAAAGTCCAAGTTTTCAATTTCAATTGTTGGCATTAAGCGCATCCAGCCAAATTTACGCTGATCGTTAAAAAACAGATGACTTTTGTCCGAAAATTCAATATTAACGCGCGTTGATTTGTCTGGCAATTTGCCAACTAAACTATCATTTGGATGCCCCGCCCCAAAACGGAGTCTTCTATTGTTCCTGTCCTTACTCAGCCCTGAACCCTGGGCCCTCAGCCCTGTTTGTTGCTCGGCAACAAACACAAGCTGACCGGTCATTTTTAAATGGATCACCAAACTATAGTTGGTAGATAAATCTATGATTAAAACTTTGGCACGACGCCGAACTTGTAACACTTTAGCGCTGTACAAAAATTGTCTTACATCCGCTTCGGCATTAGGAAAGCTTTTTGGATTATTGTGATCGACCGCAGCTATAGTCTTGCCTACAATCAGGCCGCTTAAACCACGTTTAACTGTCTCTACCTCCGGTAATTCGGGCATACCCTAGTATAGCTGCTTAAGGCCTCTCTCGAGCAAGTTTAACTAATTCTTTTGCCACACGTTCAGGAGCATACTGTGTTTCGCCGTGAACCGAATCTTCCATTGTGATGTTTTCGTCAAAAATAGGATGACCATTCAGCCTAAAAAAGTGGTCATGATCTGCCCATAGACCTACAAGGCGAATTCCCTTACCTTTGACCGGCGTAAGGTGCCTAACCAACTTACGGTGATGGGCCGCCACCATAGTGTGTTGAGCCACTACCGGCAGCCTGAACAGTGTATGAAAAGGGTCGAAAGGTTCGGCGTCTTCATGCTCGGCCATATACCGTGCAGCGTGTTCCAGTTCTCTGCCAAAATTTCTTACAGTGGCAAAAGGATGAGCGGCCATATTAACAAAAGGATTTTCAATACCAGAAGTATTATGAAAAACAGCTTGTTTTATACCCGGTGGCGCACCGTGATGTAGAAGCGAAGCCAGTTTTGCCCCTCCCCACGAATGACCATAGCCATTCGCGACAACTATTCCATACTTGTTTTCCAAATGTCCTATCGCCAGCTCTGCGGCGGCCGATTGTAGCCTTACTCCGTGGCTGGACAATCTATAGAGTGGGTCAACGCAAACCGAATTCATGCCCATTTCACCTAAAGCTACTTGCAAGTCAAAGTAATTCTTAGCCTCCGCTCCGCAGCCAGGTATGATTGCGAACGCACCAGCATCTCTATCACCGGACAGCACAACATTACAAAATACTTCAGTGCCGTTATTTAAAGCCCCTGCGCTTTCCAGGGCTGGCGCCATAGACAATGTATTCCCCGGGCTAATTGCTATCATTTTATTTTTTTAGGGATTATTCATAAGCATTCTGCGCTTCATTGCAAACTACTGCAAGATTATTCTTTTCTCTAACATGTACAATGTAAGGATGCAAAGCCTGTTTGATGTTTTGGGCAATAAAGATTTTGACCTCCCGCCGGAGGTAGTTGAAATTAAAGCCTATGTTGATAGACACTTTAAAAGTGAAGTTGGCGTAATTATGCAGGAGCGCGCGATTATTATTACTACCCGTTCGGCCGCCCTTGCCGGCTCACTCCGCCCACACCTGCACAAGCTGGCAAAGCAGCTAAAAACAGACAAGAAGTTAATTATCCGGATCGGCTAGAGAATGTGGGTTGGGTCCCAGCAAGTCCGCATATCTTTATCCAGAGTTTTGATCTTGGCCATGTCGTCTTCGTCTAATTTAAAATCAAATAGTTCGATATTTTGCTTGAGCCGATCTTCGTGCGTGCTTTTTGGCAGCGGAATTGTACCGGCTTCAATGCACCAACGCAGCATAATTTGGCCAGAAGTTTTACCATGCTTTTTAGCGATTTCCGCCAAAACTGGATCGTCCAAACCATTGCCATGCGCCAGTGGCGAATAAGCCTCGACGGCGATGCCCTGCTCTTTGCAATATGCTAGCAGTTCTGGTTGCTGCAAAAATACATGCAGCTCTATCTGGTTTACGGCTGGCTTGATTTCACAGTCTTTTAAAAGCTGCTCTAGGTGCTTAATCGTGTAGTTGCTAACTCCGATAGTTTTAGCTTGCCCGGCCTTATGAATTGCCTCTAAATGCTTCCAGGCCCTGTGCCTAAGCCCCGTCACCGGGAAATGTAGCAGTAGTAAATCAACATAGTCTGTTTCCAGTTTTTTGAGCGAAGTAGCAAAGCTTTTATCTACCCAGGCAAAGTTCTGAACTTTAATTTTAGTGGTAATAAAAATATCTTGGCGCTTGAGCCCCGCGGCCTCGATGCCCCGCGGAATAAACTGCTCGTTTTCGTAGGCCTGGGCGCTGTCCAGATGCCTGTAGCCCAAGTCCAATGCGGTTTTAATAGTGTTAATGCACTCTTGCTCGTCTTTGTTCTTCCAAAGCCCCAACGCAACCTGCGGAATATTCTCACCAGAACTCAATTTAACTTTTGGTATCATCCTCTTATTCTATACCCAATGAGCTTTTCCCGCTTTGATCTCTTCGGGTATTATTTTAGCCAAAGGCCAATCGTTAATTTTTAGCTCCTGGCCATCGTGCAGTTCCACGCTTATCCAACTATGGCTAGGGTTCTTTTCTTTTTTAGCCTTAATTACTCTGTCTTTTAAGATCATCAAAACTTCATCAAAATCCGGAAAATAAAATTCCATATGATCAATCCCAACTTTATCTTTTCCTACTTTTTCCGGCCGCGGCTCCATTAGTTCTAACCAGCTAATTAGACCAAAAGGCCCTACCGACATCGGTTCTTTAAGTTTTACCGTGCCCAGGCGCCGGCCGTTTAACTTAATTTCGCAAATCCTGTTTCTGACCGCTTTTGTTTTCCAAAACTCCACATGCGCGTCGTAAGCGGCGGCATCCTTGGCCTTGATGGCGATGTGATCGGGCTTAGTAAACCAGCTTTCCGGCAAATAATTCATATACATAAAATGGCTCACGGATTTTAGATATATATCTAGTTCTTTATGAAATGTCAGGTTTGGCATAATTATAAAACCTTTCTCAAGCGCTCCTTAAATTGCTCAAAATCCTTGTAAAAAATTGCTTGCATGCCGTAATCTTCGGCTGCGAAACAATAGCGCTCTTGGTCGTCCACATAAACGCACTCATTAGATTCCACCCCTAAACGATCGGCTATTAAATCATACATTCTTTTGTCCGGTTTGATTAGGCGCGACTCAAATGACATCACGCTGGAATCAAAAACCTCTCCCTGCCCTGGCTCAAATAAATCTTTCAGCACGTTGTAATTAGCGTTGGTCATGAGGCCAATTTTGTATTTAGGTTTTAGCTCTTTTTCAATGAATTCAAACAGCTCTTCGTTTGGCACTCTCCGGCCCATAGCGGTTCGTAATTCGTCTGAATTAATACCCATCAAATCGGCCATTTTGACGACATACGATTCATTGTCCACCATGCCGTATTCGTTTTGTTTGCCGAGGTCTGCCAGTTCTTCGGCTAGTTTTTTGTTGTCGCCGACATACTTGCGTTTTATTGGCAGCCAGCCGTCTTCCGCCAGTACTCCAAAACAGTCAAAAATTATCGCTTTGATCATTCTGTGCTTTCCAAAAAGTTTACGTGTTTATGATAGATAGTACTCAAAATAAAAATGTTAAAAATACCGAGTGATATAGCCTGTCCAGCAATCTTCTTAACAATCACGACGCTGCCGACCATAGCTAGGAGCGCTAAAGTGGCATGGATACGCAGATCTAATTTAAAACGATAGTTAAAAATGTAGGCCGCTAACATAACGCACAAACTAATAACAAGACCGTTGGCCGCAAGCCTGTGAATTTGTAAGGGCAAGCCGGCAGAGGCCGGAAACACGGCACCAATGCTCATGCAAAAAATACTCAAATATGAACCCCTAATAACCCAAATCGGTGCATGTTTTGGCACGAAATACTTTTTTGTAAACAAGTAGTAAAGGGCTGCAGCTACCAATGTACCGCTTAGTAAAATAATATGCGTCACTCCGTTACTAGCGGCCACAAAGCTAATGGTTTTTTGACCATGCGCCCAGCCAAGCAGCAAAGAACCAATGGCCACCCACAGAACCACACTGGCCAGTAAGTAATAATGCTTCGGTTTTTTCAGAAAAGCTTTAATCATGCTAGTTTGTCGGTAAATTCTTTAGGGTATTTATGATCTAGTCTTTTGGCGGCTTCGGCCGGCTCTACCCACTCGTGTGATAAATGTTCTTCGCTAATCTTTAGCTCGGCATCATCTGGCAATTCAACCGTGTAAATCATTAAAACCAGACCAACTTTGCCGTGGTCGGTTGGAATTTGAATGTTGGATACAACCGCCGTAAAAAACTCTTTATTGCCACTAAAATCTAAATCAAGTTCTTCTTTAAGTTCTCGCTTTAAAGTGTCCTCAACCGTTCCGCCTTCGTCTATTCTGCCGCCTGGGATATCCCAGTATTTTGTATCCTTATCTTCAAATTTAGCGGTATTTACTTCAAGCAGTAAGTACTGGCCTGCTTTGTTCTTGCAAAGGGCCTTAACGCCGATGTGGAATAACTGCGCCATTACTTTCTCCTTCTAGACATCATTATATTTCAATTTCCATTATTGCCGCATTTCCCATTTGAACTGAGGCTGGAAAATCTTTAACGTCCTTTATGTTCTTAGCGGCTTGTTGCAAATAAAATCCGGAGCCAGCATGGCCAACCGCTAGTACTTTACCTTTTTCGCTTAAGTCTTTTATCGCGGCAATTGCACGGTGCATACGGTTCAACAGCTTTGGGCCTGGCTCAAATTCTGGCCCTTCGGCCGTGTAATACCAAACCGGCTCGTGATCTTTTAGTGACCCTTCATACTTGCCCATACGACGCTCATTTAACTCTGGTATTATCTTGATATTCGCGATAGGAATGCCAAGTTCGCCAGCGATAATTTCGGCCGTTTGTTGGGCTCGCAAAAATTCCGAGCAAACAATAATATCTATGCTCTGGCCTTTTAGGGCTTTGCCAGTCTCTAGCGCCTGCTCCATTCCTGCTTCGGTAAGTTTTGTACCCAGCTCACCAATGCGTTTGGCCTTGTTGGCTTCACTTTCACCGTGCCGAACAAAAATAAACTTCGTCACTATTTATCAGCTCTTTTTATACTCAGGACTTCAATAACATTATCTAAATGTGGCGCTGGTTTAGTTCTCATAAAATCACCATATAATCTTTCGTCATAGGAAATAGCGTGCTTAACTTCAAATCCAGCCTGAACGATAAATTCCTTGATAGATTCTTCTGAGTGAAAATAACGTTTGTTAAGTTTGTTAAACATAACGTCGGGATAAGTTGTTATTCCTGTTGTATCGTCATAACTATACCCTTTTCTATGTGCGTCTGGACATTTATCGGATCGCACAACCACAAACAATTTACCTCCTGGTTTTAGAACACGATATATTTCTGATAATGCTTTTTGGAGTTGCTGTTTTGTAAGATAATGCAGTACAAGCCTAGCGTATATAAAATCAAAGGTGTCATTTTTATACGGTAGTTTAGTTGTTATATCTTCAATCTTTACCTCAATTTGTTTTTCAAAACCTAGTTTTTTTATATACTCTTTCGAATCTTTTACCCCTTGTTCATCGATAGTCGTAGCAATTATGTTGCGACTAGGATTTAGTTGCGCCATTCTGATTTCGGCCACGCCACCAGTAGAAACACCAATGCTGTATATCATTTTGTTTTTATCACCTAGAAGCGCTATGCCCCTATCTTCACTTTTTGACGCATTAAATTTCACTATAATTCGCCCCAGTTTTTGCCGACGCTTATATCTACTTTTAGTTTAACGCCAAGTTTTGGGTAGATACTTTCCATGGTTTCTTTGAGGATTTTGCCAACTTCATCAGCCTGTTTTTCGGGGCACTCAACCATGATACTGTCATGGATTTGCAGCAGCATTTTAGCGCCCTCTGGCAGTTTGGCGTTTACACGCACCATGGCCAACTTGGTAAGATCGGCGGCTGTGCCCTGCAGCGGCATATTTACCGCTTGGCGTAGAGCTGTTTCGCGCACCATATGATTAGAACTTTGGGCGTCCGGTGATGGCCGGCGGCGGCCTAACAAACTTTCGACAAAACCTTTGTTTTTAGCCTGCTCGCGCAAACCATCCAAGTACTGTTTTAGTTTTGGACGCACTTCAAAATACTTAGCGATAAATTCGCGCGCCTCGCCGTAAGTCATGCCGCTGCCCACCGCCAAACCATGCGGCCCTTGCCCGTATAAAATACCAAAGTTCACGGCCTTGGCTTTGTAGCGCATGTCTTTGGTGACTTCTTCTGGTTTTATGCCTAAGACCGCGGCCGAAGTTAGCTGATGAATGTCTTGATCCTTATTAAACGCTTCAATCATGCCTTCGTCGCCACTGAGCGCGGCTGCCAAACGCAGTTCAAACTGGCTGTAATCGCCGCTTACAAATACGTGCCCGGGGCGTGCCACAAAAGCGGTTCTAATTCTCTTCCCCACCTCTGTTCGAACTGGAATGTTTTGCAGGTTTGGATCAACCGAACTAAGCCGCCCGGTTTGGGCGATTGTCATGTTAAAAGTCGTGTGCACACGGCTATCTTCGTCTACCTGTTTTGGCAAAGTATCAATATATGTATTTTTGAGCTTGGTGTACTCGCGGTATTCGCTTATTAAATCAATAATTGGGTTCAGCACGCGCAGTTTGGCCAGTTCGTCTGCGCTAGTAGAAAAGCCAGTCTTGCCTCTTTTGACGCTCTGGGTTGGCAAGCCGAGTTTGTTATATAAAATTTCCGCCAATTGCAGTGGGCTAGAAATATTAAACTCTTGGTCGGCGTGGCCATAAATAGACTGTTCTAAATCGCTAATTTGATCTGCCAGTTCATCGCTCATTTTGTCTAGGTATTTGGTGTTGAGCCCTATGCCCTCGTATTCCATCTCGGCCAAAACCGGAATTACCGGCCACTCAACTTGATCGGCCAGTTGGATTATCTTGGTTAGCTCGCTAATTGATTCGTCCTGGAAGTTTTTTAGCGCCCAAATTACCGCCGCCAGTTCACCAGCTTTTGCCATTAAATCTTCTGGCGATAAATCATCCAAACCGGAGCCATTGTAACCCAGGTCCACTTCGGCCATTTCACTTAGGCCCCTAGCCCGGCGCAACGGGTCAATCAAAAAACTGCCAATTAACACATCGTAATTAACCGGCACTGTGTTTATGCCAAGCCCTAGCAGCATTTGCTCGGTGGATTTAACATCATAGCCAACAAGCTTAACGCTATCATCCAAGTTTTCCTTCATGGCCTTAGCGACTGTATTGGCACCAAGTTTTTTTATGTCCAAGACAAACGCGGTTTTGTAGTCCGCTAACACCAAGATTAATGGATCACGGCCATGCGCCCCGGCACACAAACTATGGACCAAAAGCCCGTCGGCATCACCAATTTTTACATCACTAAGCTTGGCGGCCGTGTCTACCAAAACCGTTTTCAGCGCTTCAATTTCATGCGTTTTAACGCCTGGAGTTTTAACTGTCGCTACCATCTCAGGCTCTTTACCTAATTCTTTGTCATCTTTAGCCACCTGCATATAGTCTGGCAAATTGCGTAATAAACTTCTAAATTCCAGTTTTGTAAGGATTGTTTTGAGCGCGTTAACATCCAATTTGTGAGTATCGGTGGCCTCTAGGTCTAGTGGGATTGGCGCGTCGTCATAAAGCCGCCCCAGCTCTTTACTCATATAGGCGGAGTCCTTGCCTGCTTCTAGTTTTTTGCGGACAGTCTCTTTTATAAGATCCAGATTTTCGTAAATACCATCCAGGGTTTCGTACTTTTGTAGCAACTCGGTGGCGGTTTTTTCGCCAACTCCAGGCACACCCGGAATGTTATCGGAACCGTCGCCTTTTAAAGCCTTTAGATCCAAAAATTGTGAGGTTTTAATGTGATTTTTGGCCTCGTAATACTCGGGGTCAAAGCGCTCAATATTGCTAAAACCTTTTTTTAGCGCGTAAACATGGGTATGCGTATCCAGGCACTGCAAAGCGTCCAAATCGGACGTAATTAGCATCGTTTCCAAGCCCTTTTTGTGAGCCTCTTTAGCGAGTGTACACATAATGTCATCGGCCTCGTAATCATCTAGTTCATAAAGTGGCCAGCCAAAAGCTTTAAGCAGGTCATGCAGCACCGGAATCTGGGCGTAAAAATCGGGCGGCGCTGGCTTGCGACCGGCTTTGTAGGCCGGATAAATGGCTAGGCGCTTACGAATATTGGTTTTTGGTTTGTCCCACGCCACCGCTACGTAATCGGGTTTTAACTTCTTAACTAACTCCAAACTCATGGCCGCAAAGCCGTACACCCCACCAGTTGGAGTCCCATCAGCCGTTGAAAGCGAAGGCATGGCATAATAGCCGCGGTAAAAAACCGACTTGCCGTCAATAATCGCCAGTTTTTTACGCTCAGCCATTTGTAGGTACAGCCTTTACCATATTTCCTGTACCATCAACCTGCCAAGCATCCCAATGTGGCTGCGAGTTTTTTGGATCATGCTGCAGTATTCCATATAGTTGCGCAGGGATGCTATTTGTATAAAGAAAATCCGTAACTTCGCAGCGTTCAAATGTCAGCAATTTATCGCCTGGATGCACAACTTGATCAATACTTTCTATCTTCTTATATTCGATGTTCGCTTCATGCGCCGCTACGCTTAAAAGGTAGTTGTCTTCCATCTGAAACTCATCTGTAGAGTGCATATCAAGCCCATTGCCGCGCGCCAGCGTCTCGTCAATTCCCTGTCCACTTTCAATACTTATCTCTGGGCCCATAATACATTCAACCGATAGAACGTTATTTATGTGCCCACTGTAGAGGCCGAAAAACATATCCTTTCCTGCCGCGATAGCCTCTCGCCCCATCGTTGAATCGGGCTCACCATCACCGAGCTTAGGAACAAATTGCTCTACTTCAGCGGGCGAAGTTGTAGTTGTTGGGTGTCCAATTAAAAGAGCCGGGTCAGACGGCACTTTGTCCAGTGCCACAGTGTCCGAAGTGTTGGCCAAAGCCTCGCCTTTTTTGGCCGGCGTAGAAGCAGGTGCGGACTTTTTGTGGTTTTGCGTATAGGCCTCGGACTCAGCGTACGCGAGCGCTATTACCACCACGCCTACTGCCCCGACCTTGCCAACTTTGTTCCCCACTTCCTTAAGCTTATTAAAGAATTTGTGTAATCTCGGTTTTGGCGTCGATGAATGCGTACGTTCCACCCCCGAATAAGAATTTATTGGCCCATTTTCAATTGAATCATTGGGGCTAGCTAAAACCACGGGATGCCTCCTGCTTGTTTATACCCTGTTAGTATACGCCGTAAGAGGTAAAACCTAAATTGCTTCCGCTAAACTTCTGGTTGCTGTTGATTTGGCATATCAGGAACTTGCCCACGCTCTTCGGCCTGTATTTCGTTGCATATTCTACCAATTATCTCAGCTTCAGCCCGCGCAAACTCAGCGCTTAGGCCAACAGCGTACCTTTGTTCAGTATTTTCGTCCGGGTCCTCCCCTTCTGTATCGGCCCTTTGACCAATTGCCTGCACTCCAACCATACCGCCACGAAAGCGGCTATACAGATCACTTAGCACTGCTGCGGTACTGGGAATAAATTTAGGCTCCCACTCATAGCGAAAAGGGTTGGTGAATTCTTTAATTGCCCGATCGGTAGCCTCACGCTCCCATTTGAAGTCGCCCCGTTCCTTTGAGTATGCCTTTGAGCGCGCAGCAAAAACATCGTGGTCTTCTCCTCTTTCGCGATCTACATCGACAGATTTATATTTTGTATTGTTAAGTTCTTCAAGATGCGCATGGTAAGCCTGTAGACGCGCCAACACCACCTCGCCGGGTGGCAAGCTTGCTTCAAACCTACTATTGTCTCCTTCGTTACTCATAATTACGCCGCCATTCCTAGCGCTTCGTCTAGCATATAAGCTTGGTTAATAGCCGAGTTCATTTCTTGTAATAATTCGTGTGGCATACGCTCAGTACCGGCATAGGCCGCTTCATAACCTATGGTTTCTATGTGGGCATCGGCCTTGAGTCCAAGCAATCTAAGAGCATCTGCGTGCTGGAAAGCAGTAAACTGTGCCCCTGTAACGTTTAGAACATCTTTGCCTGAAAGCATCTCTTTACCAACAACTTCTTCCATAAATAAATATGTGTCACCGGTGTTTACCCGGCTAGTACCCTCTATTTGCGGCGCACTGACAGAAAAGATTTTCATGCCGTCATCAGTTTCGTACAAACGCACGCGCCACATATCCCGGTCAGCGGCGTTCGGGTTAGTGTTATAAAGATTTATAATCCGCTCATCGTCATGTTTAATATCGTAGTGCGTTTCAACCGAAGCGTTCATAAGGTCAAATTCATCTTTAGCATTAGGAGCATAAAAAGCAGCCGCTTCCGGCTCACCGTTCTTTTTGTCCAAAGGTCTGGCACTACCAAGAAGTATCATATATGGAATCTCAAGGCCGTGCTTTTCCATCTGTTCTTTAGCATATTTAACGCGGTAAAAAGGCGATACTTTGCCACCGCCAGGAACAGTTACAAAGTCGTAATGATCTTTGGTGGGTTCAGTGCTTTTTACCATGTTCCACTCGTCTGCAGCCGCAAAAATCGCATCTGATTCTTCTTTAAAATCTGGCGCGACCGCGTTCCATCGTTCCCCGCCATTTCGAAAATTCCAGTATTTATTTGTAAAGGTTTTTAACGCTTCTAGCTCATCTGTGGGGTTGTCGCTTTCTGGGCGCATATAGCCAAAGCTTTTTGCCAAATCCTGTACAGCCGGCCCATAGGCAATCTTATCCACAAAAGCCGTGGCTTCATTAATAACAGATTCGTGGCTTGTTTGAAGTAATTCGTGGGGCATATTTATTTGTGTTTAACAGACATATTGTAGCAAAAAATAGCGCTTTTGTCAATTACAGTTCTTGTTCTTACTTCTCTGCCCTGGGTTGTGCCTTTATCATCTTGTATATGGCATCGCGTAAGACATTTTCGCCTTCTAGATTGTTTCTTTTTAAATCACCGCCAAGTATTTGCAGTGCAATCTGCAAACAAACTGGGCCTTTGTGCCCTGGAGCTTCTCTAAATATAAACCACAGTAAATCTTCTTCCGGCTCCGTCCAACGCTCCTCTTCAGGTAGCTCCTTTTGACACCGCCCTGCTACCGCGTGCATATTACCAAGCATTTCCACTACTTCTTCGCCGGCATTAGTTAGCTTCGAAGGTCCCTTGCTTTTATCTAGAAAATCTCTCAATGTCCTGGCTTGTTGGTCATAAAGTTTTAGAAAGTCAGCAACTTGGGTTCGTACTTGAGTTAGAGTTTCTGGAGCTGGCGCCTCAGGAAGTGGAGCCACAGACTCTTTTTTAGCCGCCAGCAATACTCTTATCCCATAAGAGGCGGCAATTTTATTTTGTTTAATGGGCCTTTGCCCAGGTACTAGCGGGGCCCCAACTACTTCTTCAAGGGCCTTAAGCAGATTTTCCTTTCCGATCCTAGAAAACATACTACGCATGCCATTACACACAGCCGGTTGTGTTACTGACCTTTCTCTGGCAATCACAGAACTTAGTTTTCCTTTTAAAAACTCACTGAGGTATTCGGGATAGTATGATTTTCCGGGATGTTTAAAATGAATTCTCGCAGCTTCGTGAAGGTCGGTAATCTTAGTAACTAAAGTTTTAACTTGGCCCTCGGTTAACTCTTCGTAGGCACCTATATATTCTTCCCCAAACATGATGGCAAGTATGTTTCTGTAGTCGAGTCTATCTACAAATGGTGTTAGCCAGGTTTCTACCAAAGGGCTATCTGTACTTTGCTCAATGTCAGGCTGGATTGTGCCTGATTGCATATCTGTGTGCGCACTTGTCCTGACGACAAAGGCCAGAATATCTTTGGGAAATAAGCCAACTGGGGCACCTTTTAGTATTGTTTCGGCTATTGCATGTATTGATTGCCTGGCCCCGTGCGTAGACAAGGAAGATTGCTCGGCTATCTCTACGTAAGTTTTACCGGCAAGGAATGCTTTGAGTTCTTCAGCCTTCCTTAACCTAGTCTCATGGCTTACTCTATTCGAGGGGATGTCTCTAAAAACATTAGTGACTCTTTGAATAACTTCATCCTTGTCCTCTGAACTAAGTCCAAAAAAAGTTTCTAGATTTTCAGTGCCGAATAATTGATCTACATAAGCTACTAGAGCTTTATTACGTGTCTGTTCGTATTTAATTGCATCCCTTTCAGCCTCAACCTCCCCTAATTTGTCTGATGGGTCATCACTCGCAGTATCTACGCCTTGATTTATCTCGTCAGACAATAGAGTTTCATCATCAGTTTGCAACTCCAGGGGTTCCTCTTCAACATGTTCAGGTTCAAGATCCTCTTTTTGGACGGTCGCCGTTACCGTATCATCAGCCTCTTCAAACTCCTCCATCTGTTCTGCAATTGGTTCTGGCTCAACTTTGATCGGCGGAGGTGGCAGTGTAAATATCTTTGCTTCGATTCGTTCCTCAGGTTCAGGCTCGGCAGCAGGCGCAGATTCAGTTAGGTCACTAGGTGCTTCTTCAACTGTTGTCATGGAGCCTAGGCGCTGGAAAATGGTAGGTATGTCGATCTTAACTCTTTCTTCCACCGGAAGATCGTCTAGTAAGGCATTAAATTGACACATCAGTTCTTCAGTTCGAGACGGGCCAATGTCATCTTGTTTTAGCAAAAAGTTAATAGCTGCAACGCGGGCTCGAAAAGAATGAAATTCACCGGCGTGAACGAACCTGGTTGTTGGCGCGGGAAGAAATCTAGCTTCAGCCATCTGCCCATTTGCTTCAACTTCCGCAGGGCTTGACATTAACACACTCCCTTAAAGTTACTTAAGGCCAGTATATACGCAGGGCTTTTTGTTTAGCAATTGTCAATTTTATTCAGTTCTTATGTCTAGCTGGCTATTCTTTCGAGTTTTAACAGTTTTTGCTTTGCCTCATATTTATCATTCGCTTTTCTTCTAATGTTTACATTGCCAAAGTAGCCATCTTTTATGCCTTGTTCTTCAGCAAAGGCCTGGCAGGCGGATTTTTGTGGGCACCCGTTGCAAAGAGATTCGCGTAAATTCCCAATAAGTAATCTTTCTTCGCCTGGGAAAAAGACCCTAGTATCAACTCCTTCGCAAGCAGCGTGCTCAAGCTCTTTAGCATACCGCGAATTACCTGTATCCATTAAGTCCAACAACCCAGATGACGGGTGCAGTAACATGCCTATACCAGCTTTACGGTCCCTTGCTCGCTTTTCACTAGATCGGTCTGGATCTGTGTCCTCTAAATTACTCAGTACCACGTCCTTCAACAAAATACTTCTTTGTGGTTCTGGCAGTTTTTTAATTACCTCTATCACTCTTTCAACCCTATCCCCAAGATCGACTGAATCAAAGCCTCGATCGGACTTTGGATCAGCTACTACATCACTTAGAGGGAGTTCTTTAGCCAATAGGGTTGAGCCTTTCAGAATAGGGGCGTCTAAATGAGAAATCCTGCTTTCACTTGCGGCATCAATCTGTACCTTTGTTAAATGATCTGGATCCCACCCCAAAGCTTCACATATTTCGTCGCTGCTTGGCACAACACCTGGGTTAATGATGGCTATGTAATCATCCCTGAATTTAAGGTACTGACGAATTGCTTTGTGACGTTCGTTCGATATCATAATATCGCTCCTAACAACCCTCATGCCCTGTTGGATGCTATTTCTGACCCAAAAATATGCCCATCCATAAAAGCTTTTTTCTTCCCTATAGTCAAAACTGGCCGCAGCACGCATAATGCCATCATTCGCGTATTGAATCGCCTCTGCTAAAGGAACCCAGCTTTCAAACTTTTTAGCAATTTTCACGGCTGTACCAAGGTTGGAGGTAACTAACCTATCCCAAGCAAGCCCAGCCAAATCGACAGCTGATTCCCTAGTAAGCTCGTCCTCAAAAAGTTCAGGCATTTCAACTGCTTGTTGGCCGGCCATAATTGCTTTCCCAAAAACAGCCTCACCTTCGGGGGTCAAGTATGGTGTGCCTTTAGCTTGTATTGAGTAGTTTCTTAAGCCCTCTTTTGGAGATTGAGTATAGCCAGCCAATCTAAGGGCTCTCTCATCCTGAAGTTGCTCCCATAGCAACCACGCCTGGTTAAAACCAAAACTTACTTCGCTAGGCAAATTATTGATGCGCGTGATCTGTACCCTACCAGCAGGGTCGGTATATTCATAAATAAATCTAAACCGTTTGGGACCAGTTTCGTAAGGCTCGTATAGCTGTGATTCTGATTCGTGTAATAAGTTTGCGTTTGCCACTAATTGATTATAAAGAATTTATGAGCTTTTGAGAAGTGTTAGGCCACTGTAAGGCGGAGGCGACGGCTTGCACGTGTAGCTGGTTTAGGGTCACCCCAAAAGCCACTATCCGCATCTAGTTTTATCGCCAGTTGGGCACAGGCCGATCTTACCGCACACATGCCGCACAGCTCTTTGCGTACTCTAGCGGCTTCTTTGGTATCGCTTGATCCTCCAAAAAAAAGATCCAAGCTATATCCCTTGCATTCTGCCTTTGAAAAAACTGACTTGGGTTCAATCTCACTCAAAACCCCGCTAGAGGGGTGCAAAACCATAAGTGTAGCGGATTTTTTTAACCTACCTACCTGATGAGGTTTTAGGCCCATGTCTCGGGCTAGCTTTCTATCACTAGTCGTCTCAATATCAAAAGCGTCTTTTAACTGCGAGTTAGTAAATGCTTCCCTTTGTTCCGGTGTTAAATTTTTTACGGCTCTAGCTATAACGGTTAAGCCATGCCCAGATTGCACTAGTTCTTCTACGTCATTGTCCGCCGCAGTTTCCTCATCTTGAGCTACATCTCCAAAAGTAAGGTCTCCTCGATCGTCAATGTCTTTACTCAAGGATAATGGGGCCATGCGCGCGTTTCGTGCACGGACTACTCCGGCAACTTCTTCCGGCTTTACTCCCAGAGCTTTAGCCAGTTTATCAGGCGGCACGCTTCTTAAAGTACCGTAAGCATCTTCAAGCTGATCTATTGTAGAATTAAAGTGCCATTCATCGCCCTTCCTAACTTTTTCGGATGTTGCCTTTTGCGATGCTCTTCCTATGGCCTGCCTAATCCAGTACATAGCATAGGTACTAAACTTAAAGCCTTTACGAGTGTCAAACTTGGCGATGGCATGGTTTAGGCCTATCAAACCCTCTTGAAGCGCATCCTGAGTTGGAAGATGAGATCTCTCGGCAGGACCAACGCACAACAGAATATTTGAAGTTAACATACGGCCAGCCGCTAAGTGAGCTGCGCGCATAATTATCTTGTGCGTTCTTTCGTTAGGTATAAGACTTGGGTAAAACATCATTTGCTGCGCCCCCATAATTACCGTGTCTGTGGCGTTTTCTCCGGCTTTAGATAATATTGGTGTAGTTGCAATATTTAAAAATCTACCTATCGTTTCCTCGCCGTATAATCTTTTTGACGTGACTGTTGTGTCCGTGTAGCCGGCCTCTTCAAAAGCCACCTCGTCCATTAAACGCCAGGCTAGCTCGCTGGCCTGATCGGCATTTGTTACAAGCTTGTCGGTAGGCAAATCATTAATAAAAGAAGCTCTTAATACATCTTTTTTGTCTCTAGATGTATAGATAAATGGTGAGTCTATAAGTTCTTGAGCCGAAGGCGTAGCTTCCGCATTGCGGTCGCTAAGTTTTATTATCATGTTTTAATTATACTCTCTAAGAAGTTATGATGACAATCATGAGCGTTTAGCAATTTGTGATAGTGACGTTGACGCTAGTGCTGTTATTGTTGGTGGCATTGCCGCTGGTTGCCGAGCCGCCGGTGGTGTTATTGGAATTATTAGCATTGCCCGTTGTCGCCGTTTGAGTAGTGGTGTTGGAAATAATAACGGTGTTATTGTTCGTTGTATTGGTACTGCAAGTATGTGGAGGCGTGATCGGCGCTACTTTTAGGTTATTTGGTCCTAAAGTAACCGTATTGCTTTTCAAAAGTGCATAGACCGGAAAAGCAAAAGCGATTGAACCCGCCAGGATCAATAGAGACATAACCGTAGCAACGCCAAACTTGCTAATGCCCTTAGCGTTTTCTCTTTCGCGCTTTAAAATCAGAGCCGTTTTGTATGGCATCATTTGGCGGTAATAGGTCACTAACCGTTTTACCTCTTCAAACATTATGAATAATGCCGGGATGTAGATAATTATTAATATACCTATTAATGTGTGCGTCCAGCTTAAAGCCGTGCCAACATATGGAATACTGAACATCACCTTCCCTTTTACCAAACCACCAACAATTGGCTGATCGGCACTTGGGTTGGCGTCACCTTTAGTTATGAATGCCGGAATTTTGCCGCCTAATAAATAAGTCTTAATAATACGGTGTGAAATTGTACTGTCCTTTTCTAAGGGATTGGCGTAGGTGATTACGTCCCCAATATGAAGCGAGGAATTAGGAACGCTGCGCACCAAAACCAAAGAGCCCGGATTAATATTCGGGCGCATGCTGCCAGTTGGCACGGTGAGGGCTTTCCAGCCCGTCACCGACCAGTTAAAGAGGATAATTGCGACCAAGCAAGCTGCCGCAATCGTTACCCCTAAACCAATGATGATTCTACGAATCAAATGCATTAGTCAGTTAATCTTATGACTCTGTTACTTCTGTGCCAGTAAACTCAACGTTAAATGGCGTCACTGTCTGGCCGCCCTGCCCACTGTAAGATGCAGAAAGCGTTGCCGTTTCTGTACATGTCAGTACACCACCATCTGCCGCTACTGGGCCAGGTACTACTGCTGTGCCTGCATTCCACTGCGCAATTGTGTACGATACATCTCCACCGCCACAGTTTAATGTCAGTGTTACATCTGTTGCCGGGATAGTTGATCCACCGAAGTCACCAGGGATATGTGCTGAGACATCTAAATCAACTTCTCCGGTGTTCCTAAGATAGAAAGTGAATGGGTCACTTGCGACGCCTGGCCTAAGTGATGCTGTCATACCAGCAACACTAGTATCATTGAATACTTCCGTAACACTACCGATTTGCAAGTGAGCGCTTGCGGAACTCAATGTGTTTGGAGCAAGTGCTACCGTGTTTGATGTAAGTGCTGCAAACGTAACACCCGTTACAAGCCCGGCCGTTGCGCCAATCACTGCGATCGCGCGCGCAATCGGACTAAATTTTGATAATCTACCCATTTCCCACCCCCTTATTTTATTAATAACTTCGAACAGACAGCTTAGGGCTGTCTAAAAGTTACACCTCTGCTCTCGCAATACAGATGTGTATGCACCCATTTACCCACTAAGCATGAGCATTGACTGTAATAAATCTTACCCAAACAGATACAAAACGATGTTACAAAAACCTTGTTGAACTAACTTTCTATACATGATTAAAGAATCCTGGATAATGGCTAAATCTGCGCTTTAGGCCTTACGCGCATGCTTGTTCATATACATCTGTTGGTCGGCCTCAGCTTCTAGTTCATCTAGTGTTTTGCCAGGCTCCACTATAGCGTATCCTGCACTCGCTCCTTGAGATTCGATACCCAACGCTATACCGGCTTCTAAAGCTACTTCCTGCACATGTTTTACTAGGCCCATCGCAGCTTCTACTTGGGTAGGGCTCTTCCTTTGTTTGTTGCCTACGGGTTTGGTATCCGCCAGCACAACAAACTCATCACCGCCGATGCGTGCAATCACATCACCCCGGCGAAAAGTTTTAGCTATTTTGACCAATAGATCATTCCCCATCTTGTGACCGTAAGTGTCATTAACTCCTTTGAACTTGTCTAGATCAACATAGACTAAAACCCAGCTAGCTTCAGGGTCGTTTTTCGAATCTTCAATTTTCTGATTATAAATAGCCTCAAAACCACGACGGTTCCACAAGCCAGTTAGCGGATCGTGAGTGGCTTGGTACTCTAGCTCTATAGATTTGTTAGCCTGTTCTTTAACAGTATTATAGAGACGCTCTTCAGGAAATTTACCTTCCCTAGCTAGGTGGCCAAGATTTACATTTATATGGTCAACTTCAAGAGGCTCCAAGAAACGCTCCTGCGAATCAGGAACTTCTGAAATGTGAGGAGTTAAAACTGGAAAGTTATGATTTAATGATGTAGATTGTTTATCTATCATGATTTTCTGCTACTGTTTCTAACAGATATAAATATAGCACGCTTATGCTTTTTTGTCAAGGTTATGGTTTTGAACTTACCCCTGTTAGTGCTAAAATGAGACTTAATGAATAAGCACGTAATTATCGCTTTTGTTGGCCTACCCTTCACCGGCAAATCTACCGCTCGTGAAGTTACCGAGAGACTTCTTGATGAGCGAAAGATTGCTTGGTACAAGTCGTACTTTGGCGGCATTGTTGTCGATGAAGTCGAGCGCCGTAACCAAGAAAACGGCTGGAACTCCGAACAAAGTAGTCTTAGCTACCAGCAAAAGGAAAAATTTGTGCGTGAAGAACTGCGCGAGCAGCATGGCCTTGGAGCTATGGCCAAACTATCGATTCCAGAGATAGACAAGGCTCTAAACGAAGGTAAAGTTGTACTAATTGACGATCTCTATAGCGAAGAAGAACGCGAAATTTTAGCCGAAAAATATGGTAACGAAAGCTTAACTTTGGTGGCGATGGCGGCCGATTGGAATGTCCGCGTGGAAAGAGCCAAACACCGCCCAGAGCGCCCGCTAAGTGAAGAAGAACTGGTCGAGCGCGATGACGCCGAGATTCGCAATATTCACAAAGCCCCACCGATTGCCCGGGCCCATTTTACAATTGTAAATAACTCCTTTGATCTTGAAGCCTTGGAAAAATCCAAAGAAGCACTACAGTGCGAGATTGAAAGTCGCGTGCTGCCATCCGTTGATATCAAATAGTTACTTAGTCAATTCCAGAAGCTTCAACGATCCGGCTATGCCAATAACTTTCATTGCGCTGCCGCATCATCTGTTACAGATTCGATATCATACTCATCTTGGTAGCCACTGGTAAGCCCTGCTAGTTCTCTTTTTATACGGGCAATACCGTATACTGCCGTTATTTCCGCGGTTCCTGTCGCTAGGCCAAGCTCACACATGAGCGTGTGTACACGCTCCGCTTGTTCTAGGTCATGCTTCCGCCATCTGATTACTCGCACTGTACTTTCGCCGGGGAATTGTTCGTTTTGCATATTTTCTTACTTAATGTAGTCTAGTAGTTTCTTAGAATCTTTGTGTTTACGCAGTTTCGCGAGTGCCTTAGCTTCAATCTGGCGAATACGCTCACGGGTAACAGAAAACTCCTGCCCTACTTCTTCTAGAGTGTGGGATTTGCCGTCTTCCAGGCCAAATCTTAACTTCAAGATTTTTTGTTCACGCTCGGTTAAGCTGCCTAATAGTCCTTTAACCTGCTCTTTTAGGAGCTGACCGGCGGCGGATTCTTCTGGAGAAACTGTGTCTTCGTCTTCAATAAAGTCGCCAAGTACGGAATCTTCTTCGTCATCACGCACGCTGGCATCAAGCGAACTAATATCCTGCTTGATCTTCATGATGTGCTCGACTTTTTCGACTTCGATTTCCATTTCTTTAGCGATTTCTTCGTTGCTTGGCTCGCGGTTTAATTCTTGAGTCAAACGGCGCTGGGTACGAAGTAATTTGTTGATAGTCTCAACCATGTGCACGGGGATACGAATAGTACGGGCTTGGTCGGCAATAGCGCGAGTAATCGCCTGACGGATCCACCAAGTAGCATAGGTAGAAAACTTAAAGCCCTTGTCCGGGTCAAACTTTTCAACAGCACGCAGTAAGCCTGTATTGCCTTCTTGAATCAGATCAAGTAGATCCAAGCCACGGCCAACATAACGCTTAGCAATAGATACCACCAAACGCATATTAGCTTCGGCCATCTGATCTTTAGCAAGCTTATCGCCGGCTACTACCCTTTTGGCTAGTGCTAGTTCCTCATCGGCCTTAAGCAGTGGGATTTTACCAATTTCGCGTAGATACAAACGAACTGAGTCATCGGCAATGTCATCTAGGTAAACTTGGTCGGAAAGAATAATTTCCTCTTCGTCTTCAGCTACCCACTCGTCTGTAAACTCTTCGGCACTCGGTTCGGTAGCGCCAACTAGCTCAATGCTGGCCTCTGTAAGTTCGCTATAAAGTTGGTCCAAAATATCAATGTGATCAGGGGTGTCAGAGATTGCCAAAAAAATTTCGCGCTGATCAATCTTGCCGTCTTTTTTGGCTTTGTCTAGCAGTTTTTGGCGCAAATCCTGCAGATCTAGTTCATCTGGTGTGGTGTTCCCGGCCTGATGGGTTTTTGGCTTTTCTTCTGCCCTTTTCTTGGTCTCTGGCTTAGATTCTGGCGCCTTTTTAGTAGAGACGGACTTCGCCTTCGGCTCAGTTTTGGCAACTTTAACGGGCGCTTTTTTAGATTGCTTCTTTTCTTCTGGTTTCTTGTTTTCTGGCTTCTTGGCTGGCATTAGTTATCCTTTGCTGACCCTAAGTAGGTCGTTTAGGCGCTTGTCGGCCTCTAATAATTTTCTCATGTCGACATCGGAGGCGTGCTCCATAGCCGTTCGTACACGTTGTTTTTGGTGTTTGACATATCTAGCTACCAGTTGGACCTGCAATCGAGTGACTTCGTATTGAAGTTCGTTAATCTCGAGGTTCCGGTAGAGCTCTTCAAAAAGTAATACTGTAATTTTTACATAATCTCCGTTTGATTGCAACTCCTTGAGCTCTTTGGCGGTGCCATCAAAATCTGGATTTTCGGTCAAAAAACTGAATAGCTGCTTTGCTTCGGCGGAGCTGAACATGTCGGCAGTGAGTTTTGAGGCTTCTTGGCGTAGCTTTGGCTGCATAAGTAATAAGGCCAGCATGTGTTGCTCGGTCTTACGCTGTTCCACAATATCTTTGTCTTCCCTGAGCCCTGGACCCTGAGCCCTGACCCCTGGCTTTTTGAGCCTAATTGGCCGAACTTCTTTGGCCTGTTCTTTGAGTTTGGCGGCCATGGCTTCTTTGGTTACGCCGATATCTTTGGCTAGTTCGCCAAGGTAATGATCCTGCTCTACTTTGTCCTGCAGGCCCCTAATAACTTGTAAAACCACATCGGTAAATTGGCGCTTGCCCTGCCCACTGGTAACATCGAGCAAACTTTTGTATCTGTCTATTAACCAGTCCACAGCGTACTGATGTTTTTCTATGGCCTGTTCCCATAGTTTTGGGTCCTTGCGCACTAGTTCGTCCGGGTCTTTGCCGCCTGGAATCGTAATAATACTGACGTTAACGCCCACTTTTTGGGCCAGCGGAATTGCCCGCTCGGTGGCAGCAATGCCGGCGTTGTCGCTGTCAAAAGCAAAGCGAATATCGTTGGCGTAGCGGCCTAGATCTTTCAAATGCGCCTCTGTTAAAGCTGTTCCGGCAGCGGCTACTACGTTAGTTACGCCCGCTTGGTGGCTAGCGATAACGTCCAGATTCCCCTCTACCACCACACCAAACTTTTGCTTGCGGATGGCGTCTTTGGCGAAATGCAGGCCGTAAGCCTGGCGACCTTTGTCATAAAGTAATGTACTCGGCGTATTAATATACTTTGGTGCCTCCCCGTCATCCGACGGGGCAAGCACACGTGCTGTGAATCCTACGATTCTGCCCTGGGCATCACTCAGCGGCACCATAATACGCCCACGAAACATGTCGCCCCAGCCTTTATATCTTTGAGTAATCAGTCCTGCAGCACTAGCCTCTTCTTGGTTAAATTTCTTGGATTTTAAGAAGTTAATCAAGGCATCGCCAGTGTTAGGCGAATAGCCCAGGCGGAATTTAAGTACCGTTTCCTTGGTGAATGCCCGCTTTTTTAATAAATACTCTAAGGCCATCTTGTTGCCTTTAAGTTGAGCCTGGTAAAACTTAGCGGCGATGTCCAAAACTTCGTACAGTCTTTCTTTCTGCTGAGCCCTGGGCCCTGAGCCCTGGGCCCTAAACTGCTCCAAGTCCACCCCTGCCTTGCGCGCCAAAATCTCCAAAGTTTCTTTAAAATCCAAGCCTTCTACCTCTTGAATAAAGGTAAACATATCACCGCCCTTGCCACTGCTAAAGTCGTGCCAAATCTGCTTTTCTGGACTAACCATAAAACTTGGCGTTTTTTCGTTGCCAAAAGGGCTTAGGCCTTTTAAGTTCCGGCCAGAACGTTTGAGCTGGACGTATTCACTAACTACGTCCTCTATGCTCAGTCGTGCCTTGATCTCCGTCACCGCATCCATACCATATAGGGTACAGCGTTCGGCCCCAAGGGTACAGGGTAAGCGCTTTCAGGCTATAAGGTATTTTGTTATCCTTATGCTTATGGGTCCTGAGTATCAATTGCCTCAAAACCGTTTTCGACCACCCGACAAAAAGCCGGAGCCTATTCCTATTCCGCAGCACCACCAGCCCCTAGCGCCGGATGCTAACCCATACGGTTTTATTACCAACGCCCCCCACCAATCCAAAAGAGCTAGACCAAATATAAAAAACGGCTCATTGCGTTCGCGACTACTCCTGATTGTGGGCGGTGGGCTGGTATTAATTATTCTAATTATTGTGTTTAGTAACATCTTAAACGGCAGTAAAAGAGCCAACTCCACACTATTAACTAGCCTGGCGGCCGAGCAACAAGAGATTATTAGAATAGCTGCTCTGGGGAGTGCCAGTGTTACCGATCCGAGCGTAGGAGCCTTTGCCACAACGGCCAAAAGCAGCGTAACCAGCGACCAAGCCAGTCTGATTGCCTACTTAAAAACCAAGAACGTAAGGGTTACTAACGCGGAAATAAATATTCAAAAGGACACCTCAACCGACAAAGCTTTCGATAACGCCAAAGCTAACAATAATTACGACGCCGTCTTTAGTGCCAAGCTAAAAAGCAGCCTAACGACTTACGTCAAAGATATTAAAAAGAATTACAGCCGCGCCAGTAACCCAACCAGCAAAAAACTACTTTCCGACAGCTATAACAGCGCCACACAGTTATTAAAATAACAATCAGAAACAGGTAATCAGGAATTAGCGGGCTCGTCACCTAACTTAGCTATTTTCTAGTTTCTAATTACTAGTTACTAATAGGTAGCTATGCCTAATCAGATCTTGGACCTCGGGCCATTCTAGCTGGCCGGTTAATAAAATCGTGTTCCAATGCTTTTTGTTAAGATGGTAGCCTTCCATAACAGTTTCGTATTTCTCTCTTAAAGTAGCGGCTAGCAGTGGGTCACATTTTAGGCTAATCTGCACCGGGTCTTTGCCTTCGCTTATTAAAGCGAACATTTTGCCGTCGCCTTCTGGGCCGGTTTTATAAACAGCCACATCCTTGCCAAACGGATAGTCCAAATAGCTATTTGGCATACTCAAGATGTATTCCTCAACCGTCTTATGGTCCATCTTAGTCATTTTCTTTCGAAAACCAATCCAAATAAAATTGCAGTTCGGCGATACTGGCCTGGATGTCGTCGTAGGCGCGGTGGGTGGTGGTTTTGTCGTACATAACGCCGTATTTACCTTGCATTAACACCTTAAAACTACTGACGTCGAGCATACGATAGTGCAGTTTTAAATCCAGTTTGGGCCAGTGAACCGTAATAACTTGCCTATCGGAATGAATGGAATTGCCGGCTAAAACGGCAGGTTCGTCACCAAAATGTTCTTCTATCAGCGCGATTAGTTCTTCTTCTACCTTTTTGATTGGTTTGCCTTTTGAGTTATTTTTTACAAAATCGTCTCTGTTGGCGGTAAATTCTTCCCAAAAAGTATTGAGCTTTAAACGCTTGGCAAGTTTGACCGGGTCGTTTTTAATCCGAGCTTCGTAACTAGCAATAGTTTTGAAGTCAAAATCGGTAATTTCCACCGACACCTCAAGCATTAAGGAGTTAGGATAATCAAAGTCAGTAAACTCCAAATCCATCCAAAGGAGTTTTGTAGGCACCATATTCTTAAGAATCATTAGGCTTATTGTACAATATAATCATGCTAAAGAGGTTCTTGATACTTGTCGGCATACTTTTATTTCTTGTAATCGGGATCGTTGGCGTGCGAACTTTACTTGACCGCCACAACAACAAAACCCTAATCCCAACGGTAACCAAAGACACTCAAACCGCTAAAAATACTCCTCCGGCTTTTAATAAAAAAGCTCATCGAATAAATGACCCTAGTAGCATATGGGTGGTAGTTAATAAAACCAGGCCCTTGAGCCCTCTAAATTACGCACCGGGTGATCTAGTGCCGGTTGGCAATAATCAACAGATGCGCTCAGAAGCGGCAACTGCTCTTGCCGACCTAATTACAGGCGCCAAGAACGAAGGTCTGATTATTCAAGCTGATAGCGGTTATAGGTCGTATGCTTATCAAATTAGTGTCTACGATAAGGAAGTTCAGAATAATGGCCAAGCTGTAGCCGATAGCGAGAGTGCCCGCCCCGGTTTTAGCGAGCATCAAACAGGATTTGCAGTTGATGTCGGCGGCGGCGGTTGCAATATTGATAATTGTTTTGCGGATACGGCCGAAGGTAAATGGGTAGCAGCTAATGCCTACAAATATGGCTTTATTGTTCGCTACACTGCCGAAAAACAATCTATAACTGGCTACAGAGCCGAGCCGTGGCATATTCGTTACATAGGCACTGATCTATCCAATGAAATGCGCAAGCAAGGAGTTACCACGCTAGAAGAATTCTTTGGTCTACAAAGCGCTCCGGATTATGCCAAATAGCCGATACACCGAAATGGCTCAAACCAAATTTCATAGAACCAGGCGACGCAATGTGTTTATCGCTATCATCGTCGTTATAGTTTTTGGTTGGTGGAAACTACATTCTGGCAATACTTCCAAAGTTCTTTCTTCATCTATAGATTCCAAGTCTACGGTTGCCGCCCCGCATGTTGACGCTGGCCTTCAAGCTGCAATAAACAAATGGGTAAACACACAAAATCACCACTACGGTATTAGCGTGATGGAGCTTAATGGCAGTTTAAGAACTGCGAGCTACCACGATACTGACTCTTTTATAACGGCTAGTACCTATAAAACCTTCGTGGCCTTTATGGTTATGTACGATATCGAGCACGGCAAGTACGATTTTAGGACTAATACCGCCACTGGCAAAAATGTTCGTGATTGTATGTCGGTGATGATAATTAACTCCGACGATGACTGCGGCAAGAGCTTAGGATTTATGGTTGGATGGACCCAAATTGACGATTTGATAAAAACCATGGGCATAAAAAACACCGATTTGAACAATTACGTCGGCAAGGACACTAACCCTGTGGGCGATAAACATAGCACCGCCAAAGACGAGACTACATTTTTGAAACTTTTGTACGACGGCAAGCTTTTAAGCCCTCTGCATACGGAACTGTTGCTTAGCCTGATGAAACAACAAACTCATCGGGAAAGAGTGCCGGCTGGCGTACCTGATGGTGTTGAAGTAGCCGATAAACCAGGCTGGCTGGACTACGCTCAAAACGATATGGCAATTGTTTACGGCAAAAGCAGCACTTACGTCGTGGTAATTCTATCTGACAACAGCTCTACTGCCCCGCTGGCGCAGCTTTCTTCGATTATCTATAACTCCTTGAATCCTTGATAAACGCCAAAAGCTCTACCCCTAACTAGCGTTCAGGGAGTTTCGGCCTTCCCTTTTGGGAGACTAAACATACCTAAGTGGAGCCGGGAGGTGATCTGATGAGACCTTAGACTCAGTAGTCACCTCACCGCGCGTGAACGGTCTCCCAAAAGGGAAGGCCGAAACTCTTAGGAGAGAACTCTTTCATTCCAGTTATTTTTTTGGCATGAATTCAAGAGAAGTAGAATTGATACAAAAACGGTTGCCCGTAGGCTGGTCGGTGGCATCATTGAACAAATGCCCCAGGTGACCGCCACAAGTAGCACAGACTACTTCGGTACGATGCATGCCGTGGCTGTCGTCCGGTACTAATTTGACCGCGTCCTTGTTGGCCGAATCATAAAAACTGGGCCAGCCACTGCCACTTTCGAACTTGGTACCACTATCAAACAGTTTGGTACCGCAAGCCGCACACATGTAATCACCAGTTTCGTGATTGTTAACCAGTTTGCCGGCAAATGGCGCGTCTGTGGCTTTTTCACGCAAGACAGCATACTGCTCGGGCGTCAGCTTTTGCTTCCATTCATCTTCGGTTTTAGGCATATCCATAATCTAAGTATAGCGTAGTTCGTATATCGTATAACGTATAAAGTCGGAACAAAAATACGTAATACGGTATACGTACTACGAAATACGTGCCTTTTATTACTTGCGCTTGCGAACGAACATGGGATGAACCCAAACAAATAGACGAATTAGAATTTCAAGGGCTACAACCTGCACGAGAAAAGTAACAAATGGTCCCAAATAGGCACTACGCCAATCTGGGCCCGGCCCACCAAAGTTACCATTCCAATTGTGAGCGCCAAGCCCAGTCAACCAGTTCGTCAATTGAAATGTTGGTAAGCTTGTAAGTTGAATAAGCGACATTGCCAGCCAAATAGCCACCACAATAGACGCGGCGTCCCTGCGTTTCATTACTTTTACGATGTACATTTTTAACTCCCCTTTTAATAATTCTCAGTATACGCCTCGAGAAATTAAACAAAAGCGATTTATTTTTCTTCTTTTTTCTTGTCGAGTTTATCTAGTTTTAGACCTTTAACAACAAAGTAAATCACGGCAGCAACGGCTAGTAGCGTAATTAGTGATGACAAAATCGCGCCATAACCAATCACAAGCTGGCGGCTTCCAAGTGTAAGCCAATATTTAGTGAAATTAGTATCACGGCCGATCACATCCCAGGTGGCCGAAGTTAAAGCTTTTGGACTACCGATAATAAAACTGACGAGCGGATTAATAAAGCCCTCAACGATAGATTTAACAGTAGTGTTAGCTTGCGTACCAATCGCCAAACCAACCGCCAACCCCACCACGCCCTGGGTGCGTACGAAATCCATAAAACCATTGATCTGTCTGCCAACTGTTGTAGTGTTGGCTTTTTCTCTTAACGCTCGCACACGAGCAGCATCGGCCACCTTTGCTTCCCGCGGGGTCTTAGGTGTAGCACTTACATTTTCTGCCATAAAAACTCCTTATTTACTCCAGAATAACAGATTATTACGCTTATGTGGCTACATAGACTCTGGGGCGTGAATACCTAGTAAACCAAGGCCGCTCTTTAGAGTTTCGGCATATTGATTAACTAGACCTAGTCTCTCTGCTTGTCGTGGGTCATCAATAACCCTGTTATTTTCGTAAAAACGGTTAAACTCCTGGGCCAGTTCGTACAGATAAGTACAAATGTGGTGCGGCATCAGTTCTTTGGTAGCGAGATCAACGGTTTCCAAGAACATGCTGAGTTTTCTAACCAAAGTCCGTTCACCCGGTTCTAGGTTACTAGGTAGCTCATGATCGCCAGATGACTTCTTTAAGATTGAACAAGCTCTTGCGTGGGCATACTGGAGGTACGGGCCACTGTTACCCTCTAAGCTAACCGACTCTTTAGGGTCATAGATAATGTCGCCACCGGTGCGTTGTTTTAGGAAAGAATACTTCACAGCGCCCAAAACCACGTTGTTATCATCTTTGCCGGTTGCTTCTTTGTTGGCTTCGCGGGCGCTATCGAGCACATCCACGGCGCGCAAGATGTTGCCTTTACGGCTGCTCATCTTTACCCCACCCTGTAATTTGACGATGCCGTGGGTTAAATGGATGGTGGCTTTGGCTAGTTCTGGCGCGAACTGTTCAACGCTTTTTAAAACGACTTTCATGTACTCAACGATGTCGTTACCGGTAATAACTACCGACTTATCAAAATGGTAGTCTTCGTATTTTTTCATGATTAAGCCAACATCTTTGGCCTCATATGTTGGCAGGCCTTCAGAGTTAATAAACACGCGGGTGTGCAGGCCATACTTTTCGCCGTCAAAAATAACCGCACCGTCGCTCTCTTTATAAACGCCTTTTTTAAGTTGTTCTTGAACGGTTTTTAGGCCCAAAGGCGCGGTTTCACTCTCTGGATAAAACTTCTCAAATTTAGTGCCGATTGATTCGTAAAATTGCTTGAAGTAAACGTCGTAGTAGAAGCTACGCATTGTCCAGTACAGCTTAGCTAGTGGTGATTCGTGGTCGTTACCATTATGGAAGGCGTAAATTTGCTTATTTAAGGTCACAATCGCCGCTTTAGCGGATTCGTCATCGTCATAAGCGGCCGTGCCTTCAATGTAAGCGCTGGTAATCAATTCATTTAGTTCGTCATCAGATAGTTCGGCCAGTTTTTCAGGGTGTTCACCACCAAGTTTTTTGGTAATTGCCCAAAGCATTTTGGCTACGTGCAGACCCACATCACCACCAAAGTTTACGCGGTGCACCTTAGCGCCAGCGTTTTCTAGCAAATTGGCGATAGCATCACCGACAACGCTGGTATACAGGTGTCCGGCGTGCAGGACTTTAAACGGGTTTGGATCGGAATACTCGGCCACGACGGTTTTGCCTTCCAGGCTTTTAGCGGGCTGCTCATTTACGGCCTCAGTGAGGGCTTGATTAGTCAAGGTAAT
>Ga0163163_10000517_pt1 | contig 34435 bp, 36 predicted proteins | sample S65metaG_FD_119766 | JGI IMG/M metagenome (GOLD analysis project Ga0163163, IMG submission 119766) | Switchgrass rhizosphere microbial communities from Kellogg Biological Station, Michigan, USA - S6-5 metaG | ecosystem: Host-associated > Plants > Roots > Rhizosphere > Soil | place: USA... | reverse complement strand
GAGGGCAAGCTTAAACTCGGTAATGAGCGTCTTATTGAAATCAGCGCCTCCCGTCTCGATCTTCGTGGAAACGATCAGCCGGTCCTGCACAAGGCAACAGCAGGCCGCTGTGACGTTGTTAGAGACGTTCTGGAGCGGCCAGCCGCCTTCGACGGCGCGCCCCGTTCCATCCCAAAGCGCCACGCGCAACACGTCAGCAACCGTGCTTCCCGTCGTTGGACCTACGATGCAAGCGCGAGTCGTTCCCGATACCGAAGCTTTTTGAAGGAAAGAGCGACCCGTCGAGAGCAGCGTTTTGGTGGTCATTGGCTACGGTTGTAGCAAACCAGTAGCAAATCTCCAAGGGCTTATTTAACGTAAGGGGCGACTGCCGATAGCACCTTTAAGACAGGGCACGTAGGCAAGTGCCCGCCATCGCATCGGATACCACCGCACACGTCGCAACCCTCTAGTTTTCCACCGCGCCTACGTTTCTTGTAACTCTCTGATGGCCCGAAGTAAATCGAGTTGGCCATGTCGTAAATGATCCGCAGGGCTATGTGCGCTTCGCAGGTCATGCAGCGGCAATCAGATCGGCCAGGGCTTTTACGCGAGGATCGTTCGGGTCGATGCCAGCTTTGGCGACGGCAGCGGCAAGATGGCTCTCGGGTGTTTGTGCGGCGAGCTTATTCAGCTCATCGAAGTCCTCGGGAGTCACGTCCTTAGCAGTCGTGGATTTGACCCAAATGTACTGCGCGAACGGAAGCCCGTAGGTGGCGATTATTGGTATGAGAGCAGCCCATGGCATATTACTTTCCTTTCAGTTGATTGACAGCGAGCGAGAGTTTAAGTGCCAGATCGTATAGTTCTGGCGTTGCGAGGCTGGTGTTCGTGGCAAAGTGCGCGGCAGCAGCGGCTACCCCAAATGCGGATTGAAAGTCCCGGTATATGTGCGTGACATTGGGTACGTCATTGGTTGCGGCAGCACCCGTGAGGACGGCCTGCAAATAGCCCTCGTACGATTGATTGACCGTCTGCCCGAGCGTGGCAAGGGAAGCAACCGCCTGCTTTTGCGGGGTTGATTGGCAAGCTGCGAACGCGAATGCGATCAAGAGCAGCAACGGAGCGATTCGTTTCATGGATTTTTTGTGGGTTCAACGGGAGCGGGAGCAGGCGTTGTGACCTTCGTTTCGGTTTGTGTGGTCGTGATGACCGTTTTTTCAATGGACGGAAGGGGGGATTGTTTGAGGTAAAAAAACAGATTCGTGAGCGCACCGCTGATGAGAATGACTCCAAGAGCTTTCCAGTTAAGCACAGGAACATCGAGTCCAGCAGCCTTGGCACCTGACATTCCAAGCCAAGCGCCACCGCTTGTAGCTGCTCCGCCAATGCTGCCGTTCAACAAGCCGTAGAGCCACATTTCCCAGTTCAGTTTCATTATTTTGGTTCTCTTGCTTTGTGCGCCTCAAACAGTCTTTCGAGTTCGTTGAATCGCTTGGTCAGTTCCGCCACATGCGGCGAACCACTTGATTGAATTTGTTCTTTCCAACGCTCAATAGGTTCAAGACGGTTGCGGATAGCCGGTGATCCGACTTGCATTAGAATGTCCGTATCCCGCTCAAGCTTCTCAACCCGTTGGCGCAGGCCGTTGGTTTGCTCGATTTCACGGGATTGTCCGGCGAGCAAAACATTGAGAGAACTTTGAACCCCTGATGCCCACCATGTAAATGCGATTATGCCGCTGATGAGCGCAACGCAAGCGCCGATGAGGGCCAGGACGTATTCGAGCCGCACGCCTGTTTTTGGCCCCAGCACAGTTCGTTCTTCACGATCTTCTTCCCTCAAAGTATTACTTTCATCGGCTTCATGTTTCACTGGATCACAAGGCTTTCGATGTGGAGCACCGCTCCAAGTCCATAGTAATCGTTCACGCCGGTATCGTAGAAGCATCCGATGCCTAGCCCAAGGCCAACCTGAACCGTGGTCGCCGTTGCTCGACTCCAATCGACAGGTAAAACTGTGCCGGTCTGACCGTGGGCGTTGGTCCACTGCGCCGGGTCAAGTGCTGCGGTCATGGTAAGCGTTGATCCACCGTCCACGTCAGCCATTGCAACCCCAGTTGCCGCCGACCACCAAACACTCGAAGGATCTTTGCCGTCGCTGTAATTCAAGTTGAAGTTGCCTGTGCGCGTCGTGAAATAAAGGCGCATGTTCGGTGGCGTCGAGCAGCCGCCTTGGTAGCCGCCCCACCAAATGATGTTTGGTGCAGCGTCGATGTGGAAGGTGAGCGTGATGGTCTTGCCTGTGATGCTCCCGGAGTTGGAATGCGCCAGAACGCAAACGGTGTCTGGTCGAGTCGAGTGCGTTGGAAATTGCATCGTCACGGAATCTCCAGCTTCTCGACGCAAGGGAACTGATTTGCTCGCCGTGTCTGAGGCGATCCAGCCGTTGACTGGAGCTACTTGTCCAGCCGAAGCAACCATCATCGAGGCGATCAGCAAAAGAAAAGTTTTCACGGGTCAGTAATAGTTACGGCTGCGTTGCCATTGAGCGATGTAACGATAATCTTGCAGCGGTCGGTTGGTGATGTTAAATCGCTGTCAACGCTGTCTATGATCGAGAACGTGTTGCCGCCATTATCAACGATTGTGAACGTCTCAGTCATTGCGCCTGAGTCAGCCGCGAGTGTTCCAGCCTTCACAACGTCAATCGTCGCGGTGATAGCTGTTGAAACAGCTACAGCTTGAAATGCCAGGACGGTTGTTCGACATTGGAGATGAGGCGTGCTGTTCGTGGCGTAGGTTGTTACCACCAACTCACCGCCAAGGACTTTGTTGGCTGCGAGCGAGAAACGGATTATCTCGTTGGTAGTTGCATCGCTTAACGCGACAAACTTCGGCTGGTAATGCGCCCGAATTGAAAAAGCGTTCACCGTGCTCGCACTTGCTTCTCCGACTAATCCTGTTGCCAGATCCAATTTGCCAGAAGTAGCGGTTCCAGTGCTTTGACCACCTTCAATAGTAATTCCACCGCCAACTTTATCAGTTCCAGAACCATCAGCAGCTTTTAGAGTTTGTGAAATAGCCGTTGCGGAATCAGCGCCAAGTTGTAGAACCGCAGCAGAGTCTCTAGTTAATACCAAATCGGCACTATTCCATTGTATCGTTCCAGTCTGCAAAACAAATGCTCCACCGCTTTGATTAAGCTGGACATTCCCTCCAGATGTTACACTAGCCGATCCGGTGCCACTGGCTATTAAAATAGCACTTCCTCCAGATGTATACATTCCAGTATTGGTGGCACCAGTGAATGCGTAAGCAGGCCCGAGGCTACCAATAAGACCAGAAGTGGCAAAGATTTGTCCTGTAAACGTAGGGTTGGCCGTGCTCGCCGGGGTGTATCCAAGCATTGAGGCGATGTCAGCCGACCCCGTAGCCGTCCATTTGGTCAACTGAGCATACGAAGGCACTAACTGAAACAGCAGGCAACCGACGAGTAGGATTGAAAGTAACCGTTTCATGTCAAAAAGGTGCCGCAACCCATTGGCTTACGATGCCACTTGTAAAAAGGATTTTGCCGCTCGATTGGATAATCGTCTCACCATGCCCTGCGACCACCGTGTTCGTATAAATGCTCGTCAATGCGTTGTTGAACACGTTGTAGATGAGTGCCGAACCATCGAAGCGAATAACGGCTGCTTTTCCGAAGGTGTTTGTCCAGCCTGCGCTGGTTCCTGAAACGGCGGCGTCAGTAGCGAGCGAAGATAGACCATCCGAAATAGACGCCACACCAGCTCCAGACTCAGAAAGAATGCTGTTCTTTGAAACAATCCCAGCTCCCGTAGGTGCTCGTAAAAGTAATCCATAATGGTTCGTTGTTACCCCAACGCTGGAGTATCCAACATCTTCGAATGAAGCGTGGTATCCTACCTTTCCAGAGGCATTAGCGTTAGCATCAGATGAGGTGACTCCAACCAGCTTTAATACTGTTCCCTCTCGATTGTTCGCTGCAATTCCCCTGAGACCCTGTGCCCGTGTTACAACATTCGTTCCGTAATTCTCAGCGTCACCGTCCACGGCATAGAGCGCCGTCAAATTCCCAGTGCCATCATGTTCCGCTACGGCATCTATTGCCCTAATTGCTGTGAAATTTAGAGAATTTGTGGACTCACTCGCTGAAAAAATAGACATTGAGTTCGCTGAGAAATTAGCTCCAGGCGGATTCCAAACAATCGCGATGTCAGCGAACGGTCCAGGGGTCGTTCCGTCGAACGCATACCAGTTAAGGTATCCCTCTGTATCAAGCTCGAATCTTCCTTGGCTTATTGAAGCCGAAGCAGCGGTGACACTGCCGATGGTAGAGACATCTCCGCTCAGTCCATCCAGCGTATATGTCGGAACGCTGTTTGATAACGTTTGATAATAGAAGAATCCCGCAGGATCGTCGTTCGCCGCTGTCCAGACATGCTCGAACGTGCCAAGCGAACTGCTCGACACGAGCACCTGCACCGCCTCGTTAGTCGTAAGCTTGCTCCACCATTCGCTGTAGTAGGTCGGTGATGGCCAAGTGTTCGCAATGCCGGTGTTGATGAAGACCGGAGTTGTGCCCAAGGGGGATGTGTCCACCTGCCTGAATACCCCGATGTCTTTCCCGTGGAAAATGTTCGTTGGAAAGCCCGCTCCGATTTGGCCGGTATCCGTGATGTAAAACCCGGTTCCGGTGTTGAGGGGGCTGATGCTCGCGCTGCCGGTGTTCGTTTGCCAGTAGGAAGTGCCGGTGCCTCCACCGATGGCCGTTCCGTTGTAGGTCAAAGCGGTTCCATTATCACCGATCAGGTTGGTTTGTCCTTGCAGTCCGAGCCTGCCGTCCGAGTTGATAAAGAAAACGTCCGCATCGGTGCCGGTCGGTGTGTAAGTGTGAACCCGGAGCTTGGCTGTCGGTGGTCCATTTGTCTGGATTGCTTCCTCGTAAAACCCCATGTAAATCGGGCGAGAGGCGCTGACGTTTGGGTTCCAGGCGTGCGCTCTAAAAATAACTCCTGGTGAATTCACGGTTGTTCCATTAGACGCGGCAGTAGTCGCAGAAACAGATGTCCCAAGAAGTGCGCTTACAGGGTCGAATCCGGTGATCGTTAGCGGCGTCCTGAAATCCACCAGTCCGTCTCCAAGCATTCTTACTTGAGAGTAAGCGGTGCCACCATACATCGTCTCAAAAATAGCCTGCGATGTCGATGCGCCTGGGGTCCAATCAAACTCGCGCCCAACTTCCAACGCAAACGCTCTCCTTGTCGTTCCGGCATTGTCATCCATGTCCCATCCAAGTCGAATGCCTTGCGATGTTCCTGCCGTTTGATCGAGATTCTTGAACAGAAAAGGCATCGTATCTCCAGCGACATTATTTGATACGGTCATCTGCCCAGCACTGAGACGTTGGATAGGAGAATCTCCCAACGTGGTCGAGTTGACCGCATAAGAGAGCCAGCTTGGTGTGTTAACGGTTATGCCTCCACCACCACCTTTTGCGCTCCAGTGGCCCGTGCCGTCAAAGACCAACGCGGCATTATTCGGCCAAGCTCCGATGTCGTTAGCTATGCGAAGCGCATTTGTCCCTCCAATGTAAAATGAAATCGGCCTCGGAACTCCAGCTATTCCTCCAGATTGCGAATCGAAGATTGGCCCTCCATTTGTACCGGAATCATAAACAGCTAAACGAGAATAATTCAGCGATCCATTGTTATACCCATTAAAATAAGTCAACGCGCCCGTGGCTGGATTTGCAAAGTTGAACGAAGTTCCACTTATTTGAATCTCGCTTGTTCCTCCGGTTAATGAAAGCAATGAACCAGAGGCAACTCCACCTGAACCTCCAGATTGCGAAAAACTAGTTGTGGTGCCAGACCCCTGTTCTCCTAATCGTATAATTGGCTTTCCGTTTACATCTAAGCCCAACCCTATTCCCCCAAGTGCTGTGTTCGTATAGACCAGATAAGCCCCGTCTCGGTGAAGTGAATTAGTTATTCCGGGTCCGAAAAAGATTCCGTTGTCAACTTTAACCGGCAAAGACAACGACTGAGGCTGCAAGTTTCCAGCGACAATCTCCCAAAGCTGAGAAAGGGTATTGGTGTTTGATCCACCGAACCGAGTCGCCTCCTGCCAGTTCCCAAGCTGACTTTGAATCAGGATCATAGTCTCACCGGACTGTGTTGGCTTCCAATCTCCTCCGATGAGTTTTATCGTTCCAGAAGCATCCCATTGCGGCGTGTTGTTCGTGAGTGAAAATCCTAAATTGTCGAAGGCATTCTCGATGATGATTATCTGTCCTGTGGCATTACCAGCGTTCAATGAGATCGTCGTGTCTGTCGGCGTTGCCGTTGGCCCAGCCAGATACATCGTGCCCACTTGGTAGGCGCTCAAGTCGTTCTCACCAGTGACGAGATTCGAAGAAAGGCTGGTTGCAAGCACGAAAGCTCCAAGGGCCGTCAACGCTTGGGCGCTGGAGATATTCGTGGCGATAAGCGAGTCCTCGGCTTGCGCTGGGAAATAGACGTTGCCGACAGCAGCCCAAAGGTCGTTGGTGCCAATGGTGACGTTTAACGGGTGGAACACGCCGTCGTCACCGAAGTAATTCGTTCCGGTGCCAGTGAAGCCCGTGTTCGCTTTAATCAAAAAGCGGTTCGTGTTGAACGGGAAACCTACCGGGAAAAGGTTGCCAGCCAAGTTCGTCCAGTATTGCCGACCGACGAAAGCGTTACCGTCGATGTGAATATTGGTGACGTTCGTGTCGAACTGGGTTGGGTCGAGGTTCAATCGAACCATGTTCGTAGGCGGAAGGGATAGATTGATAATGAAATCCCTATTGTCAAGATTAGTGAAAATAACCTGTGAAAGTGGAGTTGCCGCACGCACAGGCGCAACGAACGACGCGACGATGGCCAAGATTGATAGGAGATATTTCATGTTAATCAAATTTAAGATCCGCCCGTCTCGTCGCTGTTAGGTGAAACCGGAGAACCGCCACGCTGCATGTCCATACGCGGAAGTCCCATCTTGAACCTATCTTCCACCCTGTCACGCTTAGATTCTTTCATCGCACGTTCCATTTTTTCTTGGCGCAGCGATTCGTGGTCAGGATGCCCTGCGTCGTGCGCGGAAGCGTTGCGGTCGATGTGTTTCTTTCGCTTGTAATGGGCGTTGGAAAGAGATGCGGCAACTGCCTGTTTAACAGGATGACCAGCCGCGACCATTTCGTGAATGTTCTCGGAAATTACTTTTCTACTGGAACCCTGTTTGAGTGGCATAACGGTTACTGGAATTTCATCTTTCCTTTAAGCTTTTCTTTTCCTTCACGCTTCAACTTAGGATCATCCAAATTGTCGATAGCTTCACGAGCGGTATCGAACAACTTTTCAGCGGCATCTGGAGAAAGCTTACGTGCCCTTCTCGCAATGTCATCAATGTAATCCTCCATCCTTTGCTTCGTGACGATACGTGGCAGAACGTCGATAAGGTCGGCGGAAGGTGCAGAACGTGGAGCAAAGCGTGTAAGCTGGCGTGCGGCTATTTCACTTGGCAACTTGCCTTGGTAAATATCGTACCCCGTTCCAGCAATCGGGTTCGCTTGAACAGCGGCATATCCAAGATTTGCCACACGTTGCGGAACGGATGAATCAGGCGGCATCTTGGGTGCTTCAGTTGTCGCATTAGCATCAAGCAACAAAGTGGCGCGTTTTCCAGCCGTAGCCATCGAAATGAAATTAGGAAGTGGACCCATAGCTGGACCGAGTGCCGCACTGCTGACATCGCTCAATCCTTTATCAATAGCTTCTGCCGTCGATAATCCGGATCTCTTAGCTTCGATCACGCCACGAGCGCCTGTGACCCGCATTGCCCTTCCGTAGCCAAGCATGTCGGAAAGAGCTAAAGTGTGTTGCCTACCGTTGGGTTCAGTTGAAAGATAAAGATCACCAAGACGAACTCCTGGCGGGGATATTTGTCCTGTTTTTGCGTAATTCCATGCTGCGGCAATCGCACCAATGCCAACAATCCCGGCGATTTGCTCGCCTCTCAGTGCTGCTGCGTGCGCTGCCGTTGCCGACTTTATTCCAGGGGATAGAATCGCAGTGCGTGCGCCAAGGACATTAAACGCTCTACCAGCCGTAGCAAATGGCCCAACCTGCGTCTCGCGCAACGCCCGAATTATCGGACCCTGGAGTCGTTTATTGTATTGCCCAACTTGATTGATGAACTCGCGGCGTGATGCTGGAGTATCCTCAACAAGTCCTTTGTCCTTCATACCTTGATAGACGTTATCAAGGGTAATTCGAATCCCCTTGTCTAATCGGTTTAGGAACGGCGAAAGCATCGTTCCTTGGTAGGGTTCTTTAAGCGCTCCGATTTCAGCAAGTGAAGCAAGTTGCTTTGTGCTCGCCGTTAGCGCATTTCGGACCACATGAACGAGTGTTACCGGAACGTCCATTCGCCCAAACGCCTTCAACGCAGCGTTTGCAAGAACACTAGAAGTCGGTCCAGGTCGCGTGATAACGCCGGTCATCAGGTTGGAAACGTGAATTGTTCCCTCGCTCAGACCAACAAGAGAAGCCCGAGTAAGAGTTTCACCAATCCGAGTTATTCCTGGAAGTCGAAGCGGAGCATCAGTGCCGTGAACTGCCCGGTATTCGTTCGCTAAAGATTTACGCACCCAAAGATTCGCGTTGAGAGGAACTGCTGGCGCATCTTCTTTTACTACCGTCAAACGACGATAAGGAAATCGAACCGTTTCCTCGCCTTTCAGGGTTGGAGCATCCTGGCCTTCTTTAAGAATCGCGGCATCGCCTTTCTCAACAAGAAGATTGTCCATCTTGTTTTTCATGGCGATGGCGTATTCCTTTTCCATAGAGTTGGCCATGATATTACGAAGATCAATAACATAGGAATCACTTTCGCCTGTTGCTTTGCGAGCAAATGGAGATTTTCGCTTGAGTGTTGCCAAGAGATTCCCACCGCCTCCACCGCCTGCGATTCGAACTCCGGTCGGTGGAGGAGTTCCAGCCTTCACACCGAAAAGGTTTATCCTCGCCCCGGTCTGCAATCCGCGAGTCGCCAGCGGAGTCGCGGGATCAATGGATGCAGCCAAACGGTATTGCGGTTCCTTAACGGCATCCCATGTTGCCTTATATTGCGTGACGGCTTGCTGCGTGGCGGGATCAGCCAGAAACGCCTGATACGATGCTTCTGTCTGAAAAGGAGATCCTTGCTTCCCTATGATCGTGTTCACGTTTACATCGGCAGGATCTTCACCAGCAGCCAATCTCTGTTCTTTTACGCTTCGCAAATTGTCCTCCGTAATGGCAGCACCAAATGAAACCGGATCAACATTGGTCCCGCGAAGTGCATCTTGAACGAATAGTTGAGCTTTGAGTGGGGCGGCAACACGCGCCGAAGCGTAGGATATTCCAGCTTCACCCGCTTCGGGATTTGCAGAAACAATCCTTGGAAGAGATTCACCTGCCGCGCCTTTCAGAAATAATCGAGCTTCTTCTGTGCCACCGACCACGAGATTATGAATGGCGCTCATGCCTGGGAGTGAGAGTGGCAGACGAATACCAAGGGCTTGTGCGTCATTGCTAGGGATTGTGGAAACGCCCTTGCCCGATTCAATTGGAAATCCAGAAGGAGTTACTTGTTGAGATTCGTTGATTATCTGTTTCTCGTTTCCTGTAGTTCCGTAGGCACCTGTCGCCTGATCGAAAAGAGGTTGAAGATGTGATTCGATTCCAGGGCCAAACTGCTCTTTCATGCGCCCGCTCCACTCACCGAAATTTGTGATTCCTCGCTTAACCAGAATAGCCGCCTTAATCGAAGCAGCAGCCAGAAATTCAGGATCGAAGTATGGGTTTGCGCTAGTTAATTTTAGCTTGTTTTGGATCGTTTCATCAGCCCACGATTCAACTTTGCTGATCGTGTTACGCTGCATGAGCCGCTCAAGTTGCCGGAGATCGACATTCACGGAAGGCATTTGATAGGGTTGCCCAGGTGTTTTAGATTCGTCCGTAATCGATATAATAGAACGAAGCGCTTCTGCGCCTGTTACCTGCGTTTCGACATCGATAGGCTTGCTCCAAATTTCGCGTGCAGCCTTGGCTGATTCTGGCTCGATTGGTAACGAAATGCGCTGGATTATTTCTCCTGGTTCAGTGCCGTGCGTAGGAATCGGACCTTGTTCGCCAGGAAATGTCTCTGGAAGTGGAATTGCGGTGCCAGTAAGTTGTCGTTCTGGAGGGATAACTGATTTCTCAAACACCGGCATTTGCTCAGGTAATTTTATCGAAGGCGCATTAAGCCATCGCTCAGGCGGTACAATTACAGGAGGAATTCCAAGCTTATCCGGCATTAGAAAAGCGCCAGCAGTTGATTCTCCGGGAGCAGGCAATGCAAGATGATTACGAGTTAAGACTTGTTTGCTTCCTTCCAATGCTCTCAACGTAAATGGGGCAACTGCACCGGCTAGCATTGGAGCGTTGATGGCCAACCCTGCGACACCAGAAGCAATATTTCCACTTGCTATCTCCTTTACGTTCTCTGCGACTTGAGGAACAGCAGTTGCTGAAATAACAGGTCCAACAATCTCAGGTGCTAGAACACCTGCCGCACCAAGAACAACGCCTCCCGGACTTCCGATGCCCTCAATTGCGCCCTTTGCTTTCATGGCAACTTGTTCCGATACGCTTGGAACATGACGGATTCCGGTCAATCGCATTGCCTCAGTATCCGGTGCTGGAGGAATGAGATAATCGCTGAATTGCTTAACACCTGAAAACGGAGTAAAGGTTTGTGGCGTTCCTGCGGCAGCGGCACGTTCGTAAGCGCCTCGGATCTGGTCGCCAACGTCTTGCGGTTGTCCAAACCATTGACGCGACACGGGGGCATCATTCTCTAGCGGAGGTGCGCGTTGCACTTCTTCGTCTGGAATGGGCGGTGCCCTTTCTATGACAGCGTTATCCGGCATTTGGAGCAAGGGTGTAACCGCCCTTCAAATACTTGTCTAAGTCACCTTTAGGAACCCAGTAGGTCTTTCCATCTTTATTGATGTAAACGCGATCTTCTGGCCCTGGTGCATTGGCAGCGGGAGCCGCTGCTCCTGGAGTCGAATAGGTCTTCGTCTTGGCTTCGAACTGAGTGTGAATATCATCAATCGCCTTCATCTTGGCGTTGAAATCCATCTTGGAGTTAGGCTGATCCTGAATCACCTTGATCTTCTGATTCATCAGCGCGAGGTCGCCCTTGTTAAGACGATTTCCAAGCTCAAGTGTACGGGCTTGAATCGCTGCCGTTCTCTCGCCCATTGCCTTGATTCTATCCGACTCGTTCGTGACCTTGTTCTGCTGGTTGGTGAGCTTATCAACCTCCATCTGTTTCCGGTTTTGGAGATCTGTCACCATTGTTTGAAAATGTTGGACAAGCGATGGATCGCCTGTCTCAGGATCTTGTGCGTCGGCTAAATCAGATTGCGCTTGCTGGAGTAGTCGATCAATTTTAACAGTCGGAGGAAGGGATCTAAATTCCATGCCAGACGCCGCCTTCATTCTGGCTTCAACAGACCCTTTCCTGTAGATCGCAAGATCAGCCTCCTTACGCATCGCATCGAGTTGTTTACCAAGGTTTTGGTAACGAGGATCTGTCAGCAGGACATTATTATTCAGACCAGCATCAGCGTAAGTTGCAAGAGCATCATCGAGTTTTCCAGTCTTTAGCATCGGGCTTACACGATCAGCCAATCCTGTAAAAGCTCCCGTCGCTTCGATGTCGTCTTGCTTTGCCTTTAACCCAAGTTCGATCTTGAGCGCATTTTCCTGCGCTTGTTGCTGCAAAAGCGTATTCCGAAGTGGAACTTGAGCCAATTCCATACCTAACTTCTGCTTCTCAATCGCTTGCTGTTGCTCAAACTCCTGCGCTCGTTGCGCGAGGCTCGCAAACCCCAACCGCGATTGAGCTATGTGACCACCAACAGAAGCTCCAGCCGCAAGATCCTTTGCGGGATCAGCCGTTTGCGTCAGCCACGTAAGGTCTGAAATTGATGGGTCGATTGGCATTTGTTAACCTCCAAGACCTCCCGCTGCGCCTGCCCCGAACCCGTATCCTCCAAGGCTGTAAGGATTTGCCACGCCAGCCGATTGAGACGCACCCGCCAAGCCACCGCTGTAGGGGCTATTAAAGCCTCCGGTCATGCCACCACTCGCTGCTCCGAACCCTTGGTTGATGTACATGTTGCCGCTTGGTGGGGCTTGTTGCGGGGTCAAGCCCGTTTGATCGGGGCGATAGGTTCCTTGGTATCCGCCACCACCGCCTCCGTAGGCGCTTAGGACCATGCCCATCAGCGCCATATTGCTATCGAACACGCCACGAGCGCCGGGATCTGGCGCTGCCTGAATCTTATTGGCGAGCAAGTTTCGATTAAACTGATCGGTGTTTGCCGCGTTCTGCTGTGCTGGAGTGATGAACATCGAAGTCACATCGAAAGTTGGAGCCTTTGCGCCTTGTAGCCATTGTTCAGCACTCGAAAGCGCATTGTTAGTGATTTGCAGGCTCGTCAATCCGAGATCACGAGCATCGATATTCTTTCGATAGCCAGAGTCGGAACCTCCAAAGGCATTTGTTCCAGCAGAACGCTCTGCATTACTTCGGTATATTTGGTTACGAACATCTTCTGGAACTTCGCCACGAAGCTGCGAAGAAAGGTTCTGCTGGATTTGTTCGCGTGCTCCAGGGCCAAGCGTACGATCGATCAGCGCATTTAACTGGTCCTGGTTAAACGTGTTGGTCGAAGTCGCCAGCTTCGCAATATCTGCAAAATTAGTCTGATTCGCTGTAACCGCCGTCTTTTGAGCTTCCGTCAGCGATGGTAACTTCGGAACCGTAGGTTTCTTACCGAAAACCTTATCGGCTTCTGAACCAAAGAAGAGTGTTCCCGCGCCTGATAATGCGTTGTAAGCCATATTAGTTTTCTACCATAATTGAGGGATGGCTCCGGTAATATTCCTCTTGGGAATCGAAAAGTCCTCTGGCGTTGGCTATGTTAGCGAAAACCGAATCCCTAGCTCGACCAGCCTCGGGGAGAGCCTTTTGAATTCTATCGCTGTAAGTGCCGCAATGAAGGTGCTCAAATGTGTGATTTTGGGATTCGGTAAACGGAGTGCCACCAATCGCCTGATAAAGACCAGCGCATGTATCGTAGAAAAGTGGAGGTCGATCAAAGCCTTGCGGAACAAACTGCTGTTGGACCATTTCGAAATGTGGAGAAAATGGAAATCCTTTGGGATGCCAGCGACTTGCCCATTGATGGATTCTCGTCAAAATAGCCTGCGGGTCCATGAACAGAAGCGCCGTGTGCAATCGAGCAACACGATTAGTCTTTGTCCAAGGTTCGAGGAATGCTGGTTCGAAGCGCCCAAAAAGGAAATCTTGCGGCGAAGGTTCGGGAGCTTTCTCAAAGAATACAACGTCCGTGTCGAGCACCCAAAACGGAGATGTGCTTCGTCCAAGAAGTCCCGCTATCCAAGCGTCATGCGCGATGCGATGCGGCAACGTAATGGATTCTATGAACGAACCAGCCATCAACCTAAGACTTATCGATTGTTCTGGCGTCAACGCATTCTCCCAAACCTTGACATTGGCATCAGGAAACCCGGTTCTAACCGTCTTGAACACGAGCAGAGTCGTGTCTAGCAACGCTGGATTAAGGCAAGTGGCTAGGATATGAACTTCAATCTTCATCATCAGCCCAAATCTTGAACTTGTATTGCTCTGGCATCAACACCTTGCCTTGCATTGAAAGGTCGCATGTAATCCGCACTCGCTTCGGAGTATTTGGCCCCGGCACCTGATCGATGACCGTTGCCAAGTAACATTTTCCTTCGTGCACAATCACTGCGCTTCGCCCAATGACGCCGGGATCAACTTGAACATCGGTCATACGATTTCTCCTTTCTCGTTATGATGCTGTTTCCAGCAAAGTTCCCGCAATGCTGGGCTAACCCTTCGTGCGTGCGCGTAGCCTCCACAGATCGCTGCGATTGCGATAACCATTTCAACCGCGAAATGACGGTAATGATCCGAAAACTCCAACTTCCAGCCTTTCTCTTTCTCCCAAGCAGCGGCATCTGCGTAAGCGTTGGTGCAGTTAACCGCGATTTGACGCAGGGCAACCATGTGCTCCATGAAAAAAGGATGGGTATAGATCGAAATCGCTTGGGCGAAGGTATCGAGCAACGCTTCTGATCCGGTGCGGTCGCCATCAACCAAGTCGTCAATGGCATGAACGTAAGCGTCCCACAGCCATAGGAACTCGCCAGCAGCCTGATTCCCGAGTGTGATCCATTCGGTTTCACGCGCTTTTGCTTCGGTTAAGGTCATGCCTCATATTGCTACCACGTAATGGGCCAACCAAGCGAGATCGCATTTTGAACCCCGGCTCCAAACGTGCTAGAGCCTTCCGTCTTGTACATCGGCAACGCACCGTCGCCTTCAAAGCTAGACAGCTCGCCTTGCAGTTCTTTCTCGGCGCTTGCCCAATATTGCTGCGCTTCGGTCCAAAGATTGCGGCGTTCCTTGAGAATCGCCTGCGCTCCAAGCGCAAACGCGGCTTCATTGCCGATAACGAGGAAATCGTTGTCATCGACAACATCGATGTGCCGCAGCTTTGCGTTAACCGTCACCTGCGTTGATGTGGATGGACAATTGCAGGAAGTCTGCGGTGGACAACCGTGGCGAGTTGCAAGTCCCGGAACCAAAGACGAACGGTAAATTGGGACTTCTTCGGTTGGCTCGTAATACGCCAACGCCTTTATCAGCGTTAAGGTTGGCACGTCATATTGGAACATCTGCACTGGACCATTAGTGACCGGCTTGATGACGCCAGTAATCGAACTGAAAACGTTTACGGAATAATGCGTCACGCCATTCTCAATGGCGATCCACTCGCCGTCAATGTAAAGCCCTGACAGCGCAGGTTCCTCTGTTCTAATCCATTTACCAGCACCGTCATATCCTCGAATTAGAATGCGAGCATCGTTCTCCTCGTCAACTTCTGCCGTGACAGCCACCTTGGACGTGTTGTTAGAAGGGACATCGAACGTAGGCATTGTGCCCCGATCGATCAAATTGTTGTACCAGCTTGAATTGGCATTTAACGCTCCCGGTCCCTGCATGGAAAACTCATACCATCCATTTCGTATATTCCCTGGAACACCGCAAACTTGATAAGCCTCAATGGTTTCAATCATGCGAGGCCACGCTAGGCATCCTATCGATGAAGTGCAAATGCGATAACGCTGAACCGTTCCTAGCCACTTTCCACCCTTTAATCGCATCAACCTTCTCTCGACACGATTAACCGTGGTCACAACATCTGGTGATGTAGAGCACACGTTGAGTACTTCCGCAATTGGAACGCGGAGATCGAGTAAACGTAAGCGGTCCATAACTTAGTCCATTTTAGGCCAAACTATTTCCACTCCAGGTTCATTGTTAGCCATGTACTCCATAAGCGAATCTGCGTTATGTGTCGTTCTAAGCATTTGAACAGATGGTTCAAATTTCCATCCGTTCTTATCGCTTCCAATCCATTTGCCTCCCACATACGGACCCATCGGCCCTTGGGCACCATTCCAAATTGATTCATCGCTGAATGTGGGATGATTAGGCTTTTTGTAAGTATCTGGCATGTGCCCACCGTTCCAATCAGAACCACCATTCTTCCAAAATCCGCGAAGATCGTAATCGTCAAGCTGACGAATAAAATCCCGATTGAGCGTTTTACTTTTGTCTGCAACCCAAGATTGAAATGCGGATTCATCGACTGCCTTTAACGGCGTGTTAAAATTATTAGCGTACCAATTGTCCATATTGGTTAAGCGGCTACAATCCAAATTCGTGCGGTGCGTTTAATCCAGTTAGGCGATCCATAATTATCCCAACACGTAGAACTGACGTGCCGTTCTCTGAATCCAATAAACACCGATGTAAGGCTGCATATTATTGTGCCCATCAACGACCGGAAAATCGGGGTCTGTCAAAGCTTTGCTAGTTCCGAAATCTCCGGCGCTGATGCTTACACCATCGATGTAGCCTGTCGATGTTGATGACATATTATTCCCGCTAGTAACATAGCTATCTGGTGCACTTGTCCAAGCTCTGTGAAGTTGCAACGCAGGATCATCTTGTGTCAAAGGATCAAGATTAAGCGCATTTTCAGCGCAACCGTGCATGTGCTGCATCTCATCCGGGACGAGAGAATGCTTGTACTCACCAATGTTTCCTAGAGTGTCGATTGTATCGAGGGGTGCAGTAACGGTAGCAGCCGGTGAACTCGTTGGGACAAGGCCAACGCCAATCGGAACTCTTCCAGTAATCGGAGTCCATTGTTCCCACATTGGACCCGAACCAATCCCCGGTGGATTTGCATCCCCTCCATCAAAAGTCACGAGATCGGGAAGTGTTCCAATGTACATCTCAGGTCGAGGATCAACTGGACCTTTAGGATGACGAGACACCCAATGACCAACTGTAACATTCCAAACAAAAACGTAACCAGGATAAATTGGAACTCCTCCACTTGTTGGAATCCAACCCTGATCTCGTTGAGCAGGATCGGGAGCGGCGTCTTGAATGAGCAACCCAACTACATCATCGCCAACTGCATGCCCTTTATCGAACATCTCCTCATAGAAAGCTTGTGCGCTTGCTGGATAGCAATCTTCGGCTAGAGTTCCTGGAATTAACGGTAAATCAGCCATAATATGGTGATGCGTCCTCTATCGAATACGAATAATCATTAGGAGGACAACAGGCGACTCCTTCGCATTCTTCATTTCCAGCGCAAAGTCCTGTTACATCTTCCTCTTCCTGATGTGCGACCAATTCGAGCATCTTAATTCGGCATTGACCCGTGATGGAAAATCGAACTTGGAATTCTCTTCCGATATGATACGGTTTGTCCGTTGATGAATCGCAACCGACTCTTGGTGCTGGAAGATAAAACGGCCTGCGATATTGATGCCTCAAATTGGGTGGTGCAGTAAGGCATTCTGCGCCTTCTGTGCATGTCTTGTTCTTCGCGCAAATGCTCCAGGAATGCCAATCATGCCAGCAAGGATCTTGATCTGGACGAAATTGAGCTGTGAACGATACGTTTCCTTCGATGTCGTCCACGTAAAGCCTGCCACCATCGAGCGACCACAGTTCACGTCCTGGTAATTCTGCTGGGCCTACTCCGCTACCGTCTTGGCTCATAAACGAGAACGCAGCCGTTTCAAATGTCCATTCAATGGAAACATTGGCAGTGCCAGTGCTATCTGATTTGGCTTTTTTTGTGATTTCCCAAAGCTCGATTTTGTTATCTGGAGAAAGCGCAAAAATGAAACCTCTGCCGATTTGACCAATATTCCCGTTTAGCACTTGCAAAATGCGAACTCCCGTAGCGTTGCCAAGCCACGTTGGAAGTGGATTACGCTCGCTCAACGACGTTACAGGCTCGAAATCAAGCTGAACAAATCCCTGGTGAACGATTCCGTGATCCCAAACTCGATAGGGTCTTGTCGTAAAATAAAGCCTGTCATCGAACAAAGAGCCACTAGCGAACCCGAGCCAATTTAGGTCATCACCTTCGAGTGCGCGTTCTACCTCGTGAGATAATGGAGCGTTAATCCAAGCAGCCTGAAAGTCGCGTCGAGCAACAAGGAATGCCCTAAACCCATCTGGAGCACGACCCCAAATGTCACCATTCACATTCGGAGTGCAACGGTCGCTTGTCATTCCATTAGCTACGTTTGAAATAGTTCCAATTGGAAATGTAACAGTTGACCATGTAGTGCGATTAGTCGGAAGATTTACAGAGAAAATAGCGCCAGTTGTGAACACCTGCGTTGGTCCCTGACCCATCGAAGTATCGATTTGCGCGATGGGGCGGAATGCAGTTATCAAACCTGCATTGATCGGAATGGAGAAAGATCCTCCATTATTTATCACGTTGTTTTCTGTGAAATAAAGGACGGCATCCTTAAAATCGAAAGGGGCACTTCCACTGCTTCCTCCAACAATATCTCCAATGACGAAAGCCCTTCCACTGGATAAAGCGACGTACACTCTTCCTTGCGAGTAACACATTGCTTTACCGATTGGAACCTGAACTCCTCCACCTGTGCCTAGCGTATCCGAACGAACGGTCGTAGCACCATCGTAGATCCAAGGAATTGATTGACCGTCTTGCGCTATGATCCAGGATTCAGCCTCGCAAAACCATGCCCGATAAAGATTGGGATTATTCAGGTCGGTGGTTGAAATATCCGTAACCGTCCACAGCATCGGATCGATTCGAAACAACCTGCCTCCAATCATCGTGATAATCTGCGAAAACCTTTCAAAAACGATTGCTCCCTCAAAAATCTCATCTTCGAAATGCGTCCGTACCGTTTCTGATTCTTCACCATCGGCTCCGATGAATGTAAGTGGTCGTTTTAGCCATCCTGGACGGGGACGCAGAAAGTCAGTTCGACAATCGATGTTGACACCCCACGCGAGTTGATTTCTAGGCAGAACTATCGGGGATACGGCAGATTGAACTCCAGCCGTAATCTTGCTTATCCCATCATAGGCTACTTTTGGATCTTTCCTCACAGGTTACTGCCATACCGTCAGGTTAGGATTCCAATGCCAAACTTGGGTTGGAGGTCCGTTAATTATGTCCTCAAGTTGCAGATACGTTGCCCAAACCGTGATGTCCGGAGGAACAACCGCATTCGTGTTTGGATCGCCAACACCCGAAAGTGGGCAACATGCCCCGCTTTCAACTGTCGTCTCGGTGGATGAGCACCCGCAATCGGTAACAGGAGGCAATGCGGCTGGCATTATTGAATCTCCTTGTAACTTCCGAGAAATGGAGGCAGGATTAAAACCGCACCGATGGCCGTGGCTAAACGGCCATTCGATGCTAAACACAACAATGTCCGTAAAACAAAGTTATGCCTGATCCAATATTCACCATTGAGGAAGCCTTCGGAAAGCCTAATCGCAGAAAACCTCCAACAAGAACATACAAATCTTGGCAATCCATGAAGGATCGTTGCTTTAATCCGAAAGCGACAAAGTTTCCCATTTACGGTGCTCTCGGAATCATCGTTTGCGATCGATGGAAAAACTCGTTCAAGAATTTCTTGGAGGATATGGGAGAACGACCGAACCGAACGACACTTGATCGATACCCAAACCAAAAAGGAAATTATGAACCAGGAAATTGCAGATGGGCAACCGGAGAACAGCAATCCCAAAATCGACCGGGATTGAGGATCGTTACATTCAGAGGTAAAACCGCCTGTCTTGCTGCGATTTCTAGAGAGTTTGGAATTGATTGTGAAATGGTTCGAAACCGCCTTCGCAAAGGTTGGACGATCGAAGATGCTCTGAATACACCTAAGATAATGGCTAAATCTCATAAAGTTAAAGCCATTCTTGTGTAGCTGGATTCCAGACAACTGGCGGGTCTCCACTTGTAAATCTTACCGTTGATGCGACTGCTGTGTTAGGCGGTGGACCGCTTGGCGTAGGACCGGGTTCCCAATAAGTCCAAAGAGCACCAATGGGAGCCGATCCCGACGTTAGTTGAGAAGTCCAATACGCTAGTTTTGCTGCGAGCACCTGAATTGGATCTTGGGCACTCGGAGCCATGTTCGGGTAGAATCCTGCCATAAACGGTCCTCCCAATGCTTCCACTGCAACCTGAGCATGATAACAAGCTTTCGCCAGCAACACCTGCACGGGGTCTTGTGCCGATGGCGACATTGTTGGGTAGAATGCGGTTGCCACGTTAATTAAGTCATCTCAGTGAGCCATTGTTTCTAAAAGCGGGTGGTCCATGTGCATCGACCACCCGCCCCGAGGAGCCGACACGCTACTTGGAGAACGGAGCGTGGCGGATAGTGTTATCCAAAACCCAATCGATGTCTGTGGCAGCTACGCCAGTGACGCTGACTTGGATTTGAGTGTCATCGACGCCGGTATTGGTTCCGGGTTGGACCGTAACAGCCATACCGCCCGTATCCTCTTCGGCTGTCACAACGGCAGCAGTCGAACCGATTTGGGTTACGACACCGTCTGCGTCAGTTCGAAATGCAGCTTGGAGCCAATAATTAGCCCCCAGGCTTCCGTCGGCGTAAACCGCAATCACCTTCACTTCAAAGAAGAAGGCGCACAGCGGATAAGGATGTGCATTGAAGTAAGCCGCAACAACTGGGGTTGCATCGGCAGTTTGAAAAGGCACCGAAAGGGCGGGTGCCACATTGAATTTAGTTGCCATAATTTAAGCGAGTTAATCGTTGAGGTTTACGGGTTAGGAACCGCAAGTGGTCGCATTACCGCAGGCAGGGTCGCAGCGGAGTTGCATGAACGAGTAACCCTTCCAGGTCAGCATTGGCTCGCTGCTCGCAGCCATAATTGCGCGGTGATAGAGAATATTCCCGTCAGGGTTGCATTCCCGGTTAGGAATGTTTTGAACCTTGATGTCACCGACGTAGGAGATCGGGTCGAACCGGAAGTTCGGGGCCGGGTTGGTGATCGGCGCTGGCACTAGCTGCTTCATCACCATCGGATCGAACAGGAACAGTTCCTCGTAAGGAGCTGCTTCCCAAGCCGGATTTACGTCGCTTTGAGTGCCCTTGGTGACTGCGTTGTTGATGAACGCTGGGACCGTGGTAGGAACACCATCGGTGCAGGTAAACCGGCGAGCGAACATGTCGGCAATCAGCATGTATCCGCGATAGGTCATGTTGATACCGAGCGCCTGCAACAGCGTTGCCGTTCGGCCCTTGCCGGATTCAGCCCAGCGAATGTCTTGGCGCGTTTCGAAGTTGGCGATAATGAAGTTCTCGATCCATTCCGGGGACGCGATAATGGCAATCGTCGGAAGCCCGTTCTGGAGGATCGAGGATGCGGCAGCACCCGTTCGAATAGCTTTATTGCGGTAACGGTCAAGGAAACCGACCCCGATTGTTTGGGTTGGGCAACCAGCCGGGTATTCCGAGGCTAAGGTAGCATCTTCCGTAGGACTCGAACAGGAATCCACGATGACCTTGGTTTGGGTGTTCAGGAAGTACTGGTAACGATTGTATTCCTCCCACTCGATCCGGATGCGTTCGGCCATGATCGCGCTGATCTGGTCGAGTTGCTTGCGAAGATCGAACACCGAACGAAACTCTTCGGCGCAGAAATCCGGACCTTCAACAGCCTTTCGCTGGAGACGGAACGTTCGAGGCGTAGAACCTATGTTGATCTTTTGAGTAGGCGGCAAGCACGCGCCACCTTCCTGACCGTCAACAACCGTGATATTCGCCCATCCCTGAGCGTTCACGTCTGTAGGCGCTGACCGGCCATAAACGAGGTTTGAGATGACTTCCGAGAGGCCAGCGGGGTAAACACCGCGCTCCAGCAAACCACCTGGAGTCCAAGGAGATGTTCCGAAGTTTCGGCGGAAGATTTCACCAGGGAGATAGCGCCCTGTTTCGCGTTGAACAACGTCTGTGATTCCAGTGCAGCTCATACGAAAAGAATGGGTAAGCGCGACGCAAGTGGGGCACTTTAGCGGCACCAAAAAGCGTGATGCGCGTATGTTATCGGAGTGCCGCAGGGTCAGAATCGGCAAGAAGACCCGTCTAAATCGAATGAGAGCAACCCGGTCAAGCTTCCGGCGCTTCGGGTTCTATTTGAACCTTTGCTCGTCGTTACGCTTACTCCCGAGTGATGGAAGCGTCAAGAGTTAAAATAATCCCGGAGCCGCTCAGACCAATCCAAATTGATCTTTCGAAATGCTTCCAAATCCCATTCCCAGTCGTCAATCGCAAGGAAACGATTCGAGAACGGAGCGTTAAGAGCGACATTTCGACCTAAGAGTTTAGCCCAATAAGCGCCGTGAAACGTGTTCGTGATAACAGTAGCACCAGAAGCGATGTGTTTTAGTACTACCCCAAGCGATTCCGCTTCATTTGTAAGACGAGGATAATGGCCTTGAATTTGCCAATCCCGATGTTGGTAAATCACATATTCGAAGGTTGGCTTAACTTCCAAAGCGGAATCAAACTCTGATGCCATGCACGATGGACACGGAACGAAATTCCACGGATTGCCGCGCTCTCGCATCCCAACCATACCGCACTCGTCTAGAAACTTAGGATAAAGCTGTGCTTGAACTCCGTGGTAATTCAGTCCAATCCCCCAAGTCGCAGTCTTTTCTCCGCTGCGAACGGCGTTCGCAAGAATGTGGTCAAAACCTGGATGCAATATTCCACCCCCGCCAAAGATCGAAGGTCCCGGTGTCCATGCCGTAGGATCAGCATTTGTGCAATCCTTTAGCCAATCGAAGTAAAGGTGCGGGGAGCAGACACGATCACCGAGGTTCCAATCATGGCTAAAATTGTAGATTATTGGATTCAAGAAGCAGCATATGCACTGTTGAGATAGGTGCCCCAAACAAACTCGTATCGACGCCTAGCCATCTCTCCTTCAATGCGGTGACGTACTCCATTTTTATCCACTTCGCACATGATAAGACGGGGACGAATAGATTCAGGCATTCCTTGAAGTAGCGTGGCGTCGTAACCCTCAGTATCCACCGAAAGAAAGTCGATTACTGGAGGAAGTTTTAGGGATGCGAATCGAACTCCCTTAACCGTTATTTTACGGGATTTTCCAGGTTCCCATGTTCTTATCCAATCCTGATCCATTGAGTGCCATCCAGTTCGCTCTGGATCAGCGTGCTTGTAAAAATCAACTGGACCGTCTTTATCGCATACCGCAGCATTAAGAAACTCAAGGCGATCTTTGCATGGATAATAATCGGTAAGCTGTTTGAACGTAGAAGGATCAGGTTCGATCAGTAAACCTCTCCAGCCACGTTCCCACAGCGGTCTTGTATTCGAGTAAGAGCGCCCGTCATGCGCTCCAACATCGACGAAGTAACCGACAAAATCCTTTCCGAAGAATTGAGATATGAACGTGTTTTCATCTGTCGGTGTGCCTTTTGGAGCCTTTACGTAGATCATAAGGTTAGGTGCGATGCTTCAATCGAATGGCTTTGATGCGTTGGGCATTCTTCATCGCTCCGAAATGGTAAAATGAATAGACTCCTGGTTTTGCCTGCAACGGAACTTCCGACATGAAGGTTCTCGGAAGATAGGCGACGTGACGACCGCAGGATGGGAAATCACGAAGAAGTGCTTTGAAAGTGTTCTGCTCCCATTTAATACCGCAATCCTTTCCAAATGCATCGTTGTCCCGGACATCTCCAAGAAGAAGTGCCGCATTTAGAAACGCCTTTGTCCATTCGGTTGATCGAGCACGATACATTCCGGCGCACAAACCATTCCAATCCGTAGCAAAAAGCAAATCAGCATCGCTGGTAGGGAGAACTGCATCCGGTCGTGCTACCGTAATATCGGCATCAACCCACCAAACCTCGGAATGCTTTTCGAGCGCCGCTAAGACCAAAGGAATCTTATTCCACGCTGGAGCTAGATCCTTTCGAATCAACTTGGTCAAGCACTCAACATTCAATCCTCTGGATCGTAGCCATGGTTCCCACGTTCGATACGCCTCTTTCCAGACCGATTCCATACCATTGCAGGCTAGAGTAATCAGATGGGGTTTTGGCTCTACAATTGGTGATTTGCCAATAAACGACCGGATAGCTTCCTGCGAAATTGTCTTGATCTGACATCCTGCTACCATGTCGGCGATTACATCATGGATGATTGTCAGCGCAGGAATTGTTTCAGTGTAACCAAGTCGTAGGGGACAATTTCCCCTCGGCACCGACGACCACCATTCGCCTTTGGTATCGTTGCAGAGAGCGATGTAAGGTGTTTTGGAAGCTGGCATCAAATGTATCGTGGACGTATCAATCGAGAGCATTCCAACGCTCACGTCGAGCACAGCCAGCAAATCTTGGAAGTAAGAAAGATCCAAACTGGACACATTTACGAAATGGAGTTGTGGCCTCCACTTTTCGGTTAACGCAGAAATAAGCCTATCAGCTTGGGAAAATGGCGACGAATTACCAGTGACGTTGTAAAGAAAAAGTGGTCGAGAATCTTTGCCTCGTATGCGAGTAACAAGTGCTGCTTCACGATTTGGATTTCGCTTGTCAAATATCAACGGAAATTCGCCGTATCTTCCATCAACTCCAGCATGAAGATATTGCTCATGGCAAAAATGAGTTCTCTTTGGATTATCTCGGATCTCCGCGTCCCCGACGTGAAGTGGGCATACGGTTTTATATCGTGCTTTGGCCCATTCAATTGCCTCACGATATCCGCGCCAAGGTGCTCCATCATATCCTACTGACTTAACATAGGAGCAACCAGAAAGTACATTTTGGAGTTTGGCACTCGTAAGAATAGGAGTTGGAACGTTACATTGCTGCGCGTAATGCCAAGCAACAGGCAATGTAATTAAGAGATCGCCAAGTCCACCAAGCATGATAAGGCACGGTGGTTCTGAAACGATAGGTTTTGGAATTTCAACCTGCTTAGGTATTCCTGGAGCTACGAGTTGAGACGGAGCAAACATCGAATCAGATTATCCTGATAACTTGTCGTGTATGACGCTCTGAATCTTCGTCATAATAACTGAACGGTCCAACTTCGACCTTCTCAACTTCATTTAGGTCGGAAGGATCTAATCCGTCCTCACAAACGACAGTTAAATCTGGACCTTCAAGAAGCAATTTAGCGAGTTCATGTGCGCTCATTAGACCCCAAATCTCACCCCTGCCCTAAGCGCTTGCTTTGCGATGCGATCCGCGTAGCTCGTCGTGTCCAGATCGTCATCCTCGCCATTTTGCGCGGCGATTGATCCGCCAGATGCACCAACTCCAGGCTGTGCTGCTCGAATCTTACCCAACTCGACTTCCAGTTCAGCAATACGCTCTTGGGATGCTTGGAGCTGCTGCGCCACACGTGGCCCTACAGCGCCCCACAGAGCGGCACGAGAGGCATCCTGGAGCGTTGCGCCTTTCCCGGTGTAAACAGATCGTGCCGCCTCAACCTCAGTAGGCGTTACGCCAGCAACTTCCCAATCCTTGAGTTCAGTATCGAATGTGCGATTGGCAGAAGCCTCGCGTTCCTGAGCGGTACGCTGGCTGGCGGAAGTTGCCTCAGTAACTTTCCGCTTCAAAATTTCTCCCCCGTTCGCGGCAGCGGATTGGCGCTCCAAACTTAATCGATCAAGGTCAGCTACGGCTTGAGACAACTTTGTGGCGCGAAGTGGAGGAAGTGTGGCCAGAAACGCCTCGATCTGTTCGTCTCGGTAGGCAGATTCGGGAAGGTTAAGGAGCGTTTCGACTCGTGGCGCATCAGCAGCACCGACCGCAGCTTTGGCTTGGGCGAATGCGGCGTTCCGTCGTGGAGTTGATTCGGCATCGAAGATTCTTTCCCCGGCAACAGCCTGTAACTGTCCGTGAAGCGCATCCCGCTCCTGTTGGAGTGCTGCAAGCTTTTGAGTTAGCTCCGCGGATGCGGTTCCGGTTCCAGATGACCGAATTTGCTCCAATTCAGCCAGTAGTGCCTCTTTCTCGGCGGCAACCGAGGTAGCAAGCGTTTCGAAGTGGTCGGCCTTAGCGTGGAGTTTCTCCCATTGAGGCGCTCGCGTTGACCCCGGCTTGTATTCCCTAGGCACATCGCTGAAATCTACGGCAGTTTCGGTTGTTTTCTCTGTAACTGGTCCCTTTGCCGTTGTTTCAGGCGATTTTGCCTCTGTTTTGGCTGCAACCGGCTTCAAATTCGGAGCACCAGCAACCTTTCCAGTGGTCATGGCAGGTTTTTCGGCGCTCTTTTCCGTTCCGGAACTTTTTGCTGTGGGTTTTACGGCAGCAGCAGCCTTTTCCAACGCCGGCGCGACAGGATTCAATACTGCACCTGATCTTTCGGCGTCTCGATTGGCGAAAAACTCAGCGGCATCTGCCTCCATTGTTGCTAGGGCATCTGCGCTATCCGGTGTTAGCGTAGTTCGAGGATCGTTTTCGATGGTAGAATTAGGGGTAGCCATAAAATTTTCAAGATTCCGATTCTTTATTCCAGGCTGCTTCGACGTTCTTAGCATCATAATCAATCGGAACATCAACTGGAGGAGCTGGTGGAGATATTGCAGCAGCAAGAATTGTTGCAATCACCTGATCATGCCCGATGCGTTGTCCAAGAAGAATGGCGGAAGTCGTCGCATCCACAGGACCATTCTGAACAGGTCTCACATTGGATAGCATTCCTACCAGATCAAGGAACAACGGCGTCTTAAACAACTCTTGAGCATACAAAACGCGTTCCGGTGACGCCTGCCAGTCGCGGAGGGACAACCGCGAATAGGGCAAAGGGCGAGACGCCACCGGAGTAGGGCTTGAACGGCGAAATAAATTAAGAATGCTCATCTGTCATGCACTACAGGCGAACGAGATGGACGCTACGCCTGTTTACGAAACTCTGTCAATCATTTACGGTAGCTGACTCTTGTTGCGCCATCTCTTGTTCTTTCATCGAGCGTTCATGTGCGGACTGCTGACGGTCAAGAGCCATCTGATGCGCATGTTCAGCACGGCGCAACGCAAGTTCGGTTGTCGTTCTTGCCACTTCACGTTGAATCCCAGCAGCGGTTTCCGCATCAGCAAGCGTGGCATCGGTCGTAGCCGCTTGAGCCTGGAAAGATGCGTCCACTTGAAGCTGTTGAGCGGCCAAAGCGGTATCGGCTTGTTGCTTCTGAGCCTTAAGCGCGAGTTCCGCATCCTGGCGTTGTTTCTTGAGTTGCAATGTCGCCATCGCCTTCTGCTGCGAAGTTTGATTCTTAAGTTGAACGTCCAACCGTTTCACGTCGGCATCTGTCAGGACAGTCGCCTTCTTCTGTGCGAGATCCTGTTGCTGTTGTGGCATCGCCATGATCGCTTGCTTGAGTTTATCGGCTACGGCAGCAAGTTGTTTCCATTGGCCTTCCAGGATCTTGAAAGCATCCTTCGAAGTCGGGTCCATTGCAAGGCGCTGTAAGTGAACCGCAACGTGTGCTCCAACGGCATCAAGAAATGCGGAGACTTCGTGCGGGTCTGCGCCTTTCTGAACCGTCGAAGCGGCCTGTGCGCCAGCCTGCAAATGCGTCTGAGAGTGGATGACGTTATTTTGTGATGGTGTCCAAGAAACCGGGGCATTGGCACGCAGCGCGGAGTTTTCCAAGAGAGCGTAAGCCATCTGATCGGAAGGCAACTTACGCCGGTCAGCATCAGGCATGTAACGCTCCACGGCTTGCTGACCACCAATGATGCGCGTGAAATCTTCCATGATATTCTCTTGTCCGTTTGCTGGATACCGGGAAAACACGACCGGATTCAAGATGCCTTGCATGATCTGCTCGCGCATCGCCTGCGAACCGTTGCCAATCGTTCGGAAAGCGCGAATGGATTCAAGGCGTTTGAGCGCATCACGCGACACTCCACGAGCTTCGCAGCGTTGAACAAAGGCACGAGCTTCACGTTCGTAAACCGTGTCACCACCTTTTTTCAAACCACACGCAAGCACTCTTGGCCATTGCGCTGCGTAAAGTCGATCCATCTGTGAGTAAAATCGATTGATTGCGCTCGTAGAAAGAACCGTCGCCTGAGCGAACTTCATCTGAAATTCGCCAAGCGTATCGGGGTTTCCTTTCTCCTGCTGGAGCGTTGGTCGATAGATGCCAGTGTTGCGCTCTACCATTCGATCCATCTCCTGCGTCACTGCGATTGTGCTGGCGATGTCTCCAAGGATGGACGATTGGACGACTTCCACCTGCTCAGGAAGCCACGTCACGGCACCAATCTGAAGAAGATTCAGTCGGGACTTGTCGAGCGCCTGCTTGGGTTGCAAGACAATTGAGTTACGCAACATGACCGAATGCGCCTGGGTGCAGAATACCCGATCCTTGAGTTGCATGAGCGAATAGATGTCACGCCCAAGGCCGGAAGCTCCGTTCCAGGTTCCATCGGACACTTCAAAGAAAAATGTGGGCAACACATCAACGATTGATTCGTATCTCTCGCGGGCTTCGAAAAGGTATGCGGGATCGCGCACCGAAGCGTTGGCATTCGCGTCATCGGTGGCATTCAAGGAACCAGGAATTTGATCGCGTCGGATAATGAGTTCAGACCATTTCCCGCTCATCTCCTTTACGAGAATCGTCGCCGTCTGAACCGTTGACGAACGAGCAGAGATGTAAATGTCGCTCTCACGGATCATCTGCTGAACGAAAATTGGATCATTCGGGATGGTCGGATCAACCGGAACCGCTCGCGTTATCGCGTTCATTGTTTCATCGTAATTCCAGCCTGCGGCTTCGGCACTCTCCCTTTCGCTGATAAGCCCGTAAAGACGAGCCACAGTGAAATTCTGCAGGATGATAACGATTTCCATCTCCTCGATGTCGATTGGTGTTCCATCCGGGGTCAAAACCCTATGGAATGGAATGTGTCGGAACCGCCACGAATCGCAGGATTCCCAAGGCAAATGGCAACGCCCAAACGTCACGTAATCGGTAAGACCACGGTACATCACGTTCTCGAAATTATTCCATCTCCGCAAAAGTCGGTCGTATTCCTCGGAAACAATACCAGAATCTTCTGAAAGTCGCGTTTGATCGAAAGCAGGATCATTGGGCGTTGAAGTAACGTCAGCACCATTATATCTGGATCTACCTAAATTTACGCTCGATCCATTGCCATTGTAACGGGCGCTGCCGTTGCTACTTCCGTCGTAAGAACCTTCATCCTCGGTGGTCTGTCCCGGAGGTGCGAGCTTGGCTTCAACGAATCGTTGACCGCCTGCGAATAGATCGTAGAACGGAACAAGAGCAGAAGACCGGATTGCCTTGGCTTCTAGCGTATTGACGTTGGGATCGCTAGCGCGGCCCATCTCGCGCAACTTCGAAGGGTTGTAAGGAGGATTCCCATCGATCTGTCCCTGAATCGAAGCCCACATCGAGTTGCGCTGGAGATTGGCAAGAAAAAGATTTGCAACAATGGTCTGTGCTTCCGTGGCGCTTTTGATGCGTTTTTTTGGCACCTTGCTACCGATAACCGGAACCATTGGCAAAAGACCTTGTGGTATTGGAGCAGGAACGGAGTAGTCCATAAATTCTAATTGTTGTGAATTTGATGCGGGCGATTCCAGTATACCTCGACTGCTTGTTCTCGTTCTTCTTCGGTTAATGTCAGTAGAAGTTCAGCAAGTCGAACACCATCAGCATCATTTCTTATCTTAGCTTGGTCCAAGCAAAATTGGACGTGATGATCCTCGCAATTTTCGTCGTCGAGTGTGATGTGAAGATTACCACCAACCTCGTTTCCGTCTTTTGAATGGAAAACGATAATCTCTTGAACAGCTTTTTTAACACGATCAGTCATGTGCGTGGATCATTTCGTTGCTCGCCTTGAGGCGCAACAAGCCAACATTTCTCGGGCAGTTCAGCACGTTGTGCCTGCGTCATCGAAGGTAGAACATCATCGATCTGCATTCGAACCTTGCTCTTGAGTGAGCATTTGCACACCGCGCACGATTGAAGAACGGCATCACTCGGAAGCGGCTTTACGACAATCGCGTTAATCAAAGCGTAAAGCGGAGCGCCTGCGCATCCTGTGCACCCTTGGATTGGAACATTCAGCGGGCAATCGTTGCAAATGTAAGTGCGTCGAATAATTTCTTCATTTGGCACGGAACCGTGCACGAACCACTTAGCTAACGCCTTTGTGCCGCGAATCACATCTTGAATACCAAGTGCCATTGCCCCCGGTTTAGTCGTGCGAACTTGGTTCTTATCCCGGCAATATCCCGGTGGAAGGCGCTGGCAAACTTGATCTTCGATTTCAGATTCGCTGGAAACTGGAAGCCTATTGGCTTTCTGCCGCTTATTGACTTCGTTCTTTAGATCCCAAATCGAGTTGAATGGACCAACCCAAGCCTCCCTAGGAGCGCGTTCAGAAAGAGCAACGATTTTGAAAGAAAGGCCACCAGGAGGAACTTCACGAGACGACAAATGCAACAGATCGGGCTTCGGTTCTTCGCGTGCTTCAATGGTATTTGCGGGGAGAGGCATTGTTAATCCTCCCTACTCGAAAACCGTTCGCTATCTGGATTATGACTGCAAAAATAATCCATCGCGGCAATTCCAGATTCCATTACATCAACCAAAGCAATCGCATAATCAGCACCGCAATTCTTACAATACGCACCTTCTCTTCTCGCCAATTCAATCTGTCCATCAACACCACAAATTGGACACGTAAGTTCGTCACATATCGGCATAAGCGGCGTATTCATTAGTCGAACCGTAATCACCTTCGGTCAGCAAAGCAACATCGCGTTGCGCTTCATCCCAAACAGCATTGCTGTTCAGATGCCGTGGCGCACCTGCAACCGGAGCGGCTTTTAACCCGTTACGCCTCGCCACTTCCACCATCACGACAGTTGAATCTGCGTAGTCAGGCGAGTAACCCAACCTGATCTTCATCTTCTTCTTAGGTTCAACAAGGTAACGTCGGGAAATGAACTCGTAAGTACGCGAGCAAAACTCCTTTACAGCCTGATCGCCAAGCCCTCGCAGTTGATCGCTGGAAAGCAATTCTCGGCAGGCATACCACAATTCTGTAACCCTGTTGGAATACACTTCGCTAGAAGCGCGTGGATCGGTTGTTGAAGCTGGAAGATCGGATGCTGAACCACCGAACTCAACCTTATGAATCCTTGGCGACCACAGTTGATCGACGAAAGCTGCTACTCCGCGCCCTGTTCCGCTGGAATCCAAACCAGCCATCTGTGGTTCAACTTTATCTCGTTTGCAACGTGCGATGAACCATTGCGCGATTTGAAAATCAATGGAATCGCTGGAGTCCGGGTTGAACGGCACAAGGACCGGCGTGAGTAATTGCAACGCAAGCTTTGGCCCACGAACAAGCCCTAGGAGTCCCGGCGTGTAAACGCAATCGTCTCCACCAAAAGCCGTGTCCAGAGCAGCTACAGGTTGTGGAATATCGATCCAATCAAAGCGCCCCATTCCGTCATGTGATAGGACGAGAGCTTCCGTGAATACCGTTGTCTGCAATCCGTCTGGTGGCCAGAAACCACGGTCCTGTGACCAATGCTGTAGGGTGTTGCGATATTCATCTCCCATCCGAAGCACCTGTTGCCAGCGTTCGAATGAGTAAATAAAACGGTGTTCAGTGCGACCGGCGATGACGTTCGGAGATCGAGATCCGTCGAAATGAAGCGCAACTCCGGGGCCGATACCCCATTGCTCTACGCCTTTGGTTTCCCATTGATCATCGTCAATTGAGATCGATTTCCAACCTCGCTTGGGTTCGCAACATCGCCCATGCGGATCCAAGCGCGAGCCGGCGTTTCCGATCACGAGCACGATCAACTCAGTTACGCTCGTGAGCATGTTGGGAAAACATTCGAAGATCGCTTGCGGTGTCGAGTTGGCTTCGTCAACGACAACCATCATGCGCGGCGTGTGCCGTCCTTTGATCTTGTCCAGGCTGGCCTGCAAATCTCCAGGTTCAACTGCAAGGGCGCAGATCGAGTGTTTCTCATCGCCTTTAACAGCCTGCACCATCTTCTTGGAATCAACCAAGTGCCCCCATTTTAGCTTCTTGCCATCGCAATCCTTGGCATCGTGATAGCACTTCTGGATGACCGGCCAAACGCGCTGGGCAATAATCCCTTTGCTTGTCGAAGTCAGCGTGACGCTGGTTTGCCGAAATTGCGTATGCGCTTCCGCGCCTCTGAAATAATCGAACATGAACCACGCGCACGCGAACAATCCGGCACAGAAAGTGTTATGCGTGGGGATAAAATCGTCCGTCAGATAAAGGTGCTCTGCGTCGTCAATGAGAATGCACTGAGCGGGTTCGAATCCAGCAAGTTCAACCGAAGTTATGATCCGCTGGTTGCTACCTCGAAGACCGGAACGGGCTTTTGCTTTCTTGCGCGACAGGAAAAAAAGATCGCGGGGAGTGTGGTAGCGAATACTAACCTTGTACGAAAGAGCGCCAGATTTCAGTTTTCCCTTGTAATGGTAAGAGGTTTTGTAGGCATGAACAGTTGCCGTGCCACCAATCGACCGAACGATCCACTGAACTGCCCTTGAGAGTTTTTCTGATGAACTGCTAAAGCAGGCTTTGCCCCTGCTTAAATGTCCATCGGTATCCATAAGACCTCGCAGCAATTCCATTCTGACATGGACGCTATTAAGCATGTAATCTTCTGGAACAAATTTATCGTATGAGAGTTTACCCCATAGCCCATAACCTCTTAGGGATTCAATGAATTGGTTGTGGCTTCTTGTATTTCGGTTGACTCTCGCAAGGTTGTAGTCGCAGGTTCCAGGACGCTGGAAAAGATCATAACTAGGGCCAATTTCCTTTCGAACGCGGTCAATTATCTCCGGGTCTACACTGCTAAGCGCAAGCCGTGTTGAAACTTTTGATGCCCCGCCCAGCATTCCATCACCAAGAAGAACCCCCAGAAGGTAAGGGTCAATCGACACTTCACGATGACTAAACTCGACTGGATTTGAAAGAAGCCTAACGCCTAAATCGCAACGAATTTTTCCGACTCTGCGTGGCTTGGAAACAAATCTGGAAAGAAATATCGTATCAACGATCTTATCGGATCGAAGCCCCCCATCTGTGATTTTCCAAAGATGCTCCCCGCAGCAACGGGTGCTGCTTCCATCAGCAAAGTTTACTCGATAGATTTGCTTTGGATGCTGAGGAAATGTTGCAGTGACCTTGGCCGGTGGTCCGTTCGGAGTGCATACAAAATCCCCCGGATTTACGTCGCCCATTCGCTTTGGACCTGATGGCGTATAAACAATCGCATCAAGAGGCTGCGCTTTTGAAGCTGAACCGCACCCAACCCAGGATACGTAACGCAGTGTTGTTCCTCCAACTCGCACCATACTTCCGCTTCCGCCATCGACCATGTTTCCGCCGTCGCGGATTACGTAATCTGCATCGCAGAGCGATCGTAGCATTCGTTCCATCCATTCGTTCCATTGGATCTCGGGCCAAGTAATGCGAATGAAATTCTGGAGATGGCGATAAGCACCTAGACCGCCGTATTCAGCAGGCCAATCCCTAGCGAAACAAAAGCTTTCAAGCTGCTGGAGAGATGCGTCTGGAGGGCACTTTGGAAAATTGTAGCGCGGGTGGTAAATGACATCATCCGGCATTCCGCGAGCGCGAGTGTACTCGAGCAGCGTTGCAGGTCGCGTGGCGTTGAGAAGTTCGCGCTGAACATCGGCAAGATCGACTAACTGTTTCTTTTTCTCTTCGATCTTCGCTGCTTCGGCTGCAAGCTTGGCCTCTTCCGCAACCTTGCGTCTGTCAACAATTGCCTGTTTTCTGGCTATCTCTCGCGCTTTCTTGGCTAAAACTTCTGCATCCCTTGCAGCTTTGGCCTGCGGGCTACGCATTGAACGGCGTGCTCGTCTGCCTTGTTTCTTGCGTTTAATCGCTTGCTCGCTCACAGTCGGATTCGATGTCTGCTAGCGTAGAACACTGCGTTGCCGAAACTCGTGAAGTACCAGACCTTTCGGGCGAACCCAACGGCTTTGAAGTTTGGTGTTCTGTTCACGGCAAGGTAATCGATTACAACGTGCTAACCATCCGACTATTAGGCGTTAAAGAGGTTCAACGCAAGATTGATCGCGCTTGGCTGGTGCACGCCGCAAAGGAAGCGAATTGAATACCAACCTTTTGATCGACCGTTCACGGATGCTTCCGATGATGAATCCGGAACCGACCACAATCGAAGGCGAGTTCCATCATCCAGCCAGCGCACAACCGATTATGGCTTTCAAAGAATTGGAGATCGATCAAGTGCGTTACATGGCGTGGAAATCGTCTCTGGAATCGAAGGCGAGAAAATACCGTTCGTTTTCAAAGTGACAACGATTTAATTGCCGCATCCCAAACCTGTTTAGCTTCGCGATGGGCTATAAGGTTTGTTGCCGTCGCGCTCTTTTGGAATCTTAAAATCAGTTGGTTACTCCACCATTCCTCGAAAGGATCATATTTAGGTGGTGGTTCTGGAAGCGGTTGCCAAAAATCCGGAGCGTATTCTTCCCTTCCGTAACACGCATCAAGCCATCTCCGTTCGATTGTCATAAAGTACCGAGCAATTGCCATCATTCGGTTTTCTCCGAAACAAATCAGAACCATGCTGCCATGTTCCGGTAACCGATCGTTGACGCTGATCCATTGGTTGCTTGCTGGGTTATTCATGGTCAGCCTCGTTGGGCACCCTTTGTTCGTGGTTCATTGGTGATTCCGCAGAACACTCGACGCAAATCCAGTCCGGGTTAAGAATCGCGTTCTCTGGCATTGCGCCAATGTGTGCTCCTGCAAGCGTTAT
>Ga0163163_10000515_pt1 | contig 34503 bp, 38 predicted proteins | sample S65metaG_FD_119766 | JGI IMG/M metagenome (GOLD analysis project Ga0163163, IMG submission 119766) | Switchgrass rhizosphere microbial communities from Kellogg Biological Station, Michigan, USA - S6-5 metaG | ecosystem: Host-associated > Plants > Roots > Rhizosphere > Soil | place: USA... | reverse complement strand
GGTCTACTACACCATCAGCACCGGTGTCGGGACGGGCGTGATCCTCGGCGGGCAGATCCATCACGGCGCGCACGATACCGAGGGCGGCCATCAGATCGTTTGGCCCGGTGGTCCGGACTGCCCGTGCGGCGCGCGGGGCGTCGGCGTGACGGGCGGGCTCGTGGACGGGCACGACTGGGGGACGACGGAGTGGCGGTTCGGGGACCAGGGCTGCCCGTACGCCGGGCGGCCGCCGTGGGGCAGGCGGCCGCCGTCGGGCGGGTAGACCCTGCCCCCGCTGGGTTTGCTGGGTCCGGGTCTGGCACGGTTTCGGGGAGTCGTGGGTCGTACGCTGAAAAGGCAGGATTTGTCGGGTTCAACTCTACCGTACGCGAAGGAAAACCTAGATTGATGTTCCGTGGTTTCTCCTTTAGACCGGACGAGAACGGACCCAGCGCAAACCCTAACCCTGCGCCCTGCCCGGTGTGGCGGGGCGGGCGGGGGCCGTCGAGCGGTGCCGACGGCCCCGTCGGGGGCCGAAAAACCCCGCCGTCCCCGTCCACCCGCCGCGTGCGCGCGCTCGCAAGGGCCGCCGCCCTGCCCGGGGCCGCCATGCTGCCCGCGCCAAGCGCCGCGGGGCGTCGCGGGGTATGATGGTCCGGACGGCCGCCGACCGGGCGCCGCGGTAGCAGGAGGAGCAGAGGGTGGCGCGCAAGACACCTCAGGAGGTCGCGGCCGAGGCCCTGGCCACGGCGGAGCGGGTGGCCGAGAAGGCCGACGCCCGCGTCGAGACGACGAAGGCCGCGCACGAGAAGGCCGTGGCCGACGCCGCGTTCGCGAGGCGCCGGCTGCGCGCCGCGCGGCTGCTGGCGCTCGACGACGTCGACGCGGAGATCGACCCGGAGCCGGAGCCCGCCGCGGCCCCCGCAGACGGTGACGACCTCCTCAAGTAGCCCGGCCGCCGGCGGGGGGGACGAGGCCCCCGCCGGCGACCGACTCGCCGCCGTCCGCGCGCTGGCCGAGGGCTGGGTCTCGGAGCCGCGCGGCGGCCGGGCGCAGCGCCAGCGGGCGTCGTGCGGCGTCGCCGTGCTCAGGGCACTCGGGGACGACGTGTTCCTGGGCAGTCGGGCGCCGGCCTTCCGTCCGGCCGGCGCGGCCGACGCCCGCGGCCCGCTCGACGAGCGGACCCGGGGGCGCCTGCCCCAGAACACGTCCGAGCCGGCCGCGAACGAGGGCGGGTGACCGCCGTGGCGAGGCCCGACGGCCGGCCGACGCGCATCCTGTCGCCGGCCCAGGAGCGGGAGATGCGGCGCCGCGAGGACGTCGTGCTCCGCGAGCGGATCACGGGCAAGTCCTTCTACGCGATCGAGCGCGAGCACAGCATCCCGAACGCGGACCGCGTCTTCAGGCGGGCCATCGCCCGCGAGGAGAACGCGGGCTGGCGCCGGGCCGAGGCCGTGCGGCTGGAGGAGATGCGGCTGGACCAACTCCAGGAGGGGATCTGGCCGCGCGCCCTGGCCGGCGACAGCCGCGCGGTCGAGGTCGCGCTGAAGGTCCTGGAGCGCCGGGCCAGGATGCACGGGCTCGACTTCGCCGACATGGTCAGCGGGCAACTCGTCGAGGTCGAGCGGGCGAAGGTGAAGGTCATGGCGGCCGCCCTGGTGGCCGCCCTGAACGCCTCCGGGGCGACGCAGGAGCAGCGCCGCGCGGCCACGGCGGCGTTCTTCGACGAGTTGCGGGCCCTGGAGGCCGCCGCGCACGAGGACGAGGGGCCGGCGCCGGACACGTCGCCGGAGTCGACCGGGGAGGACCTGCTGTGAGCGTGCACGTCGAGGTGCCGGACCCCGGGGGGCTGGCCGACCTGCTGGACGTCGCCCTGACCGGGGCGCTGAACGGGCGGGGCGCGGCGGCCGCCAGGGTGCGCGACCTGGCCGAGAGGGTCCGCGCCGCGGCCGGGGCGCCGGCGCCGGGGACGTGCTGGTCCGTCCTGTTCGAGGCGCCGGGGAAGGACCCGCTGCGCCTGCCGGCCGCGTCCGAGCGCGCCGCGCGCGCCATCCTCGGCATGGCCGACGGTGGCGCGACCGCCCGGCTCCAGCGCCGCCCCGACGTCGGCGAGTGGGAGGACGCGCCGTGAGGCGCGCCGCGCTCGCCGCCGGCCTGGCGGGGGCCTCCGTCCTGTCGGCCACGCTGCTGGTCGGCCACCGCGTCGACGGGCCCCGCGGCGCCGCCGTCGGCGCCCTGCTCGGCCTCGCCTGCGCGCTGTCCTGGGCCGCCGGCCGGTTGTCCGCCCCGGCCGGGGAGGCCGGGCGCGAGGCCCTCCTGGAGGAGGCCGCCTGGCTGGAGCGGGCGCACGAGGCCAGCGCCGGCCGCCGCTACTCCGCCGAGCAGCGCCAGGGCTTCGGCTGGGCCGCGGGCTGGGTCCGCTCGCACGCGGAGAGGGGACAGACGTGGAGGTAGAATCGTGGGCATGATCCGCCGCCTCCTGGACCGCCTGCTCGGCCCCCGCTGCCCGCGGTGCCGGGGGCACGTCCTCCCCGGCGACGGGGACCTCCACGACGTGTGGTGCTCGTGAGGGTCTACCTGTCGGCCGCGCCCGGCGTCCGCCACCTGGTGACGCCGGAGGTCGTCGGCGGCGTCGAGTTCGAGGTGACCGGGGGCCGCCTGGCCGTCGGGGTCCTCGCCGGCGACCTCGTGCCGTCGGGCGGGGGGCCTCCGGCCGTGCTGTACGCCCGCCGGGAGGGGACCTACCGCGGGCTGCCCTGGTGGGTCGTCGCCCGCGGCGGCCTGCCGCACTGCTGGTGCGGCGCGCGGCTCCCCTCGCACGCCGGGCCGTGCCCCGCGGACGCCCGCCACGACCACCGCGCCGAGTACCTCCGCCGGCTCTCCGCCGGCGAGCGCCCGCCCCCGTGCTGCGGGGTCGACGCCTGCCCGGAGGCCCGGGCGTGACCCCCTGCCCGTTCTGCGACGTCACGGCCGGCCGCGCGCCGGCGGAGGTCGTCCACACCGACGCCGCCGTCGTCGGCCTCGTGCCGCTGGAGCCCTTCGTCCCGGGCCACGTGCTGTTCGTGCCGCGCCGGCACGTGGCCGACGCGCAGGCGGCGACCTACTCCGAGGCCGACCGGGCGGCGTCCGCCGCGGCCTACCTGGCGGCCTCGTCCTGGCTCGCCCAGACGGGCTCGGTCGGGAACCTCCTGACCTCGTGCGGCGAGGCCGCCACGCAGGCGGTCCGGCACCTGCACCTGCACGTCCTCCCCCGCGGCGAGGGCGACGGCCTGCCCGCGGACTGGCCCTGGCTCCGCGACGGGGCCGACGCGTCGCGCTGGCTCGTGGGGCGGGGCTGACGTGGGGCACCCGCGGTTCGTGCACACGCCGGAACTCAGGGAGGCGTTCCGCCGGGACTGGGCCCTCGGGATCCCGATCGCCGAGATGGCGGCCCTGTACGGCTTCCGGAACGTCAACAGCGTCACGCGGAAGGCCCGCCGGCTGGGCCTGCCCCCGCGCGCCGGCGGCCCCGAGCGCGGGGGCGCGTACGCCCTGACCGGCGGGCGGTGGGTCAGCAACGGCCGCGTCCAGGTCTGGGTCGAGGACGAGGCGTCGTGAGCAGCCTGACGCACGTCGTCGTGTACGCCGCGATCGGCGAGGGCGAGGCCGTGGCCCACCTGCTCGCCGACGGGCGGCTCCGGGGCCTCGTCGCGCTCGACACCCGCGACGCCGGGCCGAAGGCGTTCTGCGGCGACGTCCTGGCGGCCTGCCTGAACCACGTGGCGGCGGACGAGGTCGAGGGGCTGCTCCGCGCCGCGCCGTGGCGCCACTCGGAGGCCGCCGTGGCGGTGGTCGACGACGAGGTCGACTCCCAGGTCCGTGACGCGGGCCGCTCGTGGCCGCCGTTCCGCGACGACCACGGCCCCCTCCCGCGCGTCCTCAGGCTGGGGCGCGTGTGAGGGGCCACTGGGCGGTCGCCCAGGAGCGCCGGCCGTCGGACCGCCCGTCGCCCTCCCCGCCCGCCCCCGAGAGGGAGGGCGACGGCCTGCCCTGGTGGGAGTGGGCGTACGCGCCGGCCTGGGGCCTGGTGGTCCTGGGCTACCTGCTCGTCGAGGCCGGCCGCCGGCTGCGGGGGCCGCGGTGACGTCCTGGGTCGCGCCGGGCACGACCAAGCCCGTCCAGTCGTGGGGTGCCTTCCGGGCTGAGGTGCAGGCGGTCGACGCACGCCGGCGGGAGGCCGCCCTCCGCGGCGAGCGTCGCCTGCCGGCCTATGGCTCGACGGCCACACTGGACGCGGCGGTCGCCGACACGTTCGGCGACGTGCGCGAGGTCGTAGCCGAGGCCGAGAGGCTGGTCCTCGCCGAGGCCCGCGCGTCCGCCTACTACCGCGAGCACCCGGACCTCCTGCACCCCGGCCACCCGTGGGCAGAGCACGTACGCGCCGGCCGCGCTGACTGGCTGGGCTGGCGACCCGACGAGGTGCCGTCCGACCGCCTGCGCGAGGTCATCGAGGAGTTCAGGGTCCTGTCGGAGGCCGTCGAACTGCGCGACGAGGCGGTCTCCCGCATGGAGGCCCTCGCCGACGAGGCGGACCGCCTGAGGGGGAGGCCCTGGTGACGACCGTCTCGGCGGCCTCCGCGTACGGCGGCGGCGGGGACTGGGTGGACCTGCTCCAGGCCGAGGTCGAGGCCGCGCTCGGCGGCCGGAGCGACTGGGACACGCCGGCCGCCCTGGCCGCGTCCATGCCCGACGGCTTCGTGATGCGCGACCACCTCCGGCACCTGTCCGACCGCCTCGCGGCCGCCATGGAGCGCGTCGAGGGCGGCGAGGACGCCTACGTCGCCGTGTCCATGCCGCCGCGGCTGGGCAAGTCCTTCCTCGGGAGCGTCCACTTCCCGGTCTGGTGCCTGCACAGGCACCCGGACTGGCCGCTCATGCTGCTCTCCCACGACCCGACCCTGGCCACCGGCTGGGGCCGCGACATCCGCCGCGCCGTCGAGGAGCACGGGCCGGAACTCGGCCTGCGCCTGGCCCCCGACGCCGGCGCGGCGCGGGACTGGGAGATCGACCGCGACCTGGAGGAGTACGGCCCCGGCCGCCGCGGCGGCGCGCCCGTCGTGGCCCGCTCCGTGCGCGAGAGCGTCACCGGCAAGGGCGCGAAGGTCATGGTCCTCGACGACATCGTCAAGGACTTCGCCGAGGCCCACAGCCCGACCTCGCGGCAGTTCGTCTGGGACTGGTGGAAGGCCAACAGCCGCTCCCGGCTGCACCACCCCGCCCTCGTCCTCGTCATCGGCACCCGGTGGCACGAGGACGACTTCATCGGCCGGCTGCTCTCCGACGAGCACGAGGGCGACCCGGGCAAGTGGGAGGTCATCTCCTTCCCCGCCCTCGCCGAGGACCCGGAGGAGGAGGACCCCGTCACGGGCCGCCCGTACGGGCCGGACGCCCTCGGCCGCGCCGCCGGCGAGCCGCTGCTCAGCCCGCTGGCCCCGGGCGAGACCCGGGAGCAGGCCCTGGCCCGGTGGGCCGAGGACCGCGAGGCCGTCGGGACGTACGCCTGGAACGCCCTCTACCAGCAGCGCCCGCGGCCGGCCAAGGGCTCGATCTTCGACAACGACTGGTGGGGCTACTGGCGGCCCGGCGACTGGGACGACCCGGAGGGGTTCTTCGAGCGCCGCGCGACTTCCTGGGACTGCGCCTTCAAGGGCACCGAGGACAGCGACTGGGTCGTCGGGCAGGAGTGGGGGCTCCGCGGCGCGTCGCGGTACCTGCTCCGCCAGGTGCGCCGGCGGATGACCTTCACCGAGACCCTCGCGGAGATGCGGGACTTCATCCTCGGCCCCGTCACGCGGGTGCTCGGCCCGGACGACGCCCTGGGCCCGGGCGAGGCGGCCTACCTGGAGCGGGTCGACGGCGCCGAGGCCCGCGTGGCCCGCGGCCCGCACAGCGGGGCGCACGCGCACGTCGTCGAGGACAAGGCCAACGGCACGGCCGTCCTCGACGTGCTGCGCCAGGAGATCCCGGGCATGGTCCCGTACTCCCCGGGCACCAACAGCAAGGAGGCCCGGGCCCGGGCCGCGAGCCCGCAGATCGAGAGCGGGCAGGTGTACCTGCCGGCCCTGGCGGAGTGGCTCCCGGACTACCTCAGCGAGTTCCGCGCGTTCCCCTCGGGCGCGCACGACGACCAAGTCGACTGCACGGTGCAACTCCTCCTGCGTGAGCGCGACGGGGGCGGCGTGCAGGTGCAGTCGACGGCCGGGGCCCAGGTCTCGCGCCCCTCGCTCGGCCGCGGCGGCGCCCAGGTCGGCCGCCGACGTACGTCGTCGGGTGTCGGGAGGCGGCGGTGAGTCCGTTCCCAGTCGACGACGCCACCCTCCTGGCGGTCGAGCATGCCCTGGGCGGGGCCCTGACGTTCGAGCGCCCCGACAGTGCCCCCCTCGACGACGAGGGCCCGTGGCTCGTCGGGGCCGACTACTCGCTGGCGGGCCTGCTTGACTTCCTCGCCGGGTGCACCGGCCGGGACCCGAACGAGGTCGTGCTCCGGGAGGCGGACCCAACGCTCCCGGGCTTCATGGGCGCCGAGATCGTCGAGGACACGCGCACCCACTACTCCGAGCACGACGTGATCCGCGCCCTGATCGCGGAGGTCAGGCGGCTCCGGACGGGGTAGGGTCACGGTAGAATGGTCGGCGTGACCTCGTGGTACTCCCGCCGTCGACACGGCCGCCCCGCTGAGGTCGCCGACCCCTCGGCCTGGACCATCCACGGCCCGACCAGCGACAACTCCTCAGGCAGCACGACCGTCGTCGTCACGGCGGCCGCCTCCCGGGTCACGGAGAGCAAGGTCAAGCGGGCCTCCGACCAGCCCGACGAGCGGCAGACCGAGGCGCAGAACATGTACCGCCAGGTCGGCGAACTCCGGTACGTCGCCAACGCGATCGCCGGCCGGTGCGCCCAGGCGGAGTTGTTCGTCGAGTTGTCCGGCGAGCGGCAGGAGGCCCCGGACAAGGACCCCATCCTCTCGCTGATCAGCGGGCAGATGACGGAGCGCCTGGCCCTGAACCTGTTCGTGGCCGGGGACGGCTACATCGCCGGCCTGCCGGCCGACCCGGCCAAGAGCAAGCCGGCGCCCGACGGGTCGCAGATCACCGCCGAGGCCGGGACCGAGTCCGGCGGGACGATCTGGATGGCCCTCGCCAAGACCGAGGTCAAGCAGGCGCAGGGGAAGGTCACCATCCGCGGCGTCGAGTACGCCGCGGGCGACGTCTACCTGGAGCGGGCCTGGGACCCCGACCCCTTCGACTGGGAGATGGCCGACAGCCCGGTCCTCTCCGCGATCCCGGTCCTCCGGCAACTGGTCGGCCTGACGCAGAGCCTCTCGGCGCAGATCGACAGCCGCCTGGCCGGCGCCGGCGTGTACTGGATCCCGAACAACATCCTCTCCCAGGGCAGGGTCGCCGCCGGCTCCGACTCCCCGCAGACCAACTACTCCGAGAACGCGGTCCTCAACGCGATCATGAACGGGATGCTCGTCCCGATCGAGGACCGCTCCAGCGCCGCGTCCGTCGTCCCGCTCCTGCTCGGCGCGCCCGGGGACGACATCGAGAAGATCCGCTTCGACTCCTTCGCGACGCCGTTCGACGAGAACACGGAGAAGTTGACGGACCTGTCCATCCGCCGGCTCGCCCTCAACATGGACGCGCCGCCGGAACTCCTGCTCGGCATGGGCGACTCGAACCACTGGGCCTCGTGGCTGGTCCGCGACGAGGTGGTCCAGGTCCACGTCGCGCCGCGGCTGGCGCTGGTCACGGACGCGTACACCGTCGGCCTGTACCGCCCGATCCTGCGGCAGATGCAGGAGAGCGACCCGGGGTCGCTGCTCGGGTGGCAGCGCGACGCGGACCCGGACGAGGTCGAGGTCAAGGCCGACGTCTCCGGCCTCGTGCAGCGGCCGAACCGGCTGGCCGACGCCAGCCAACTGCACGCCGTCAACGTGGTCAGCGACAAGGCCCTCCGGGCCGCCGGGGGCTTCGAGGAGTCCGACGCCCCGAGCAGCGACGAGCGGGCCGCCGCGGTCGCCCTCTCCGTGGCCACGGCCAACCCGCAACTCATCGACAACATGGCCGAGATCGCCGGCTACGTCAAGGCCCTGCTCGACGGCTCGCCGGCCAGCGGCGAGGACGCCGGGCCCGTCAGCCAGCGCGAGCCGGGCAGCCTGACCCCGCTGGAGCCGCAGAACGCCGGCGAGCCGCCGGCGCCGGCGGCGAAGGCCGCCCCGAACGGCACGCCCGTCCCCGCGACGAACGGAAAGGCGGCACCCCTTGCCGAGGCCGACAGCCTCCCCCGGGCCGGCAGCCCGGTCTGAGGAGGACCTCCGGGTCCTCGCGACCGCCTGCGACATGGCGGTCATGAGGGCCCTCGAACTCATCGGCAACCGCGCCGCCCGCGCCGACCGCGCCCGCTGGGGCGCGCTCCGCCGGGCCGGCCGCGGCGTGCACGAGGCGCACACCGTCTGGCGCCCGGACCCGTCCCACGTGGACGCGGCCCTGGCCGGCGCGTGGCGCGGCGTGCCCAGGATGCTCACCGAGCACGGCTGCTGCGCCGTCCTGGAGCCCGCCCTGACGGGGCTGCTCGACGGCTACGTCCGCGCCCTGGTGGCGTCCGGCCGCCCCCACGAGTTCGAGGCGCTCCGGAGGGCGCTGGCCGATGCAGTCGCGTGACGAGGCCGAGGCCGCCCTGGCGCTGGTCGTCGACGAGGAGGTCCGGTCGTACCTGGGGCAGGTGCTCGACGCCGCCGCGGCCGCCGTCCGCCGGGGCGACCCGCACGGGGCGCAGCCTGTCGTCGCCCTCGGTGTCATGCTGGGCTGGTGGACCGACCGCGTCGGCGACTCCGTCGTCGCGGCCATCGAGGACTCCTGGCGGGCTGCCTTCGCGAGCGAGGCCGGGCAGGTCTCGGCCCGCGCCGACGCCATGTCGCTCCACCTCGCCGCGGTCCGCGACCGGCTGAGCCGGCACGCCGCCCCCGAGATCCCCGAGGCCGCGTTCGAGCAGGTGCGCCTGAGCCAGTCCGCGGCCGCCCTCGGCGGGTGGCCCGTCGACAGGCAGTCCCGCGACCTGGCGGAGCGCCTGGCCTGGGAGCCCGACAAGTCGTACTGGGAGGCCCAGAAGGCCGAGGCCGAGGCGGCCATCGACCGGATCCTGGACCCCCTCGGACCGCCAGGCAGCCCGGCGCGGACGTACGCGCACAAGAACGACCCGGGCGTCAAGGTGTGGCAGCAGGTCCGCGCCGAGGCGGTCGACGCGATCAAGGCGGACGAGCCCGTCTGGCAGACCCGCGCACGGCGGATCTCGCGGACCGAGAGCACCGCGGCGTGGAACAGCGGTGCCTTGGCGGCCCTCGCGGCCGAGGGCCGGACGCACAAGAAGTGGCTGGCGCACGTCAAGGGCGCCAACAGCGAGCGCACCCGCGAGAGCCACCGCCTCGCCAACGGCCAGGTCGTCCCGCTGGGGCGCCCGTTCCGCGTCGGGGGGTCGCTCCTGATGATGCCGGGCGACCCGTCCGCGCCGGCCCACGAGGTGGTCAACTGCCGGTGCACCGTGGTCGGCGACGACGGCGAGGGCGCGGCCGCGGTCACCGCCTCCGCCGCGGCGTTCGCCGGCGGGCAGGGCTGGCGCAGCGAACTCCGGGTCCCGGCCGGCAACGGCGACGACTCCGGCCGCTGGACGTTCACCCCGTGGAAGCACCTCGACGACCTCGCCCAGGTGCTCGGCGGCCTCGGTGCCGGCGACGAGCCCGAGGCCCGGCGCGTCCTCGCCGAGGCGCAGGCCGCACTCTCCCCGTTCGACCCGCAGGACATCCACCCGGACGACAAGGCGGAGCGGAAGGCGGTCCAGGAGGTCGACCGGCTGCTCAACAAGTACCCGCCGTACCTCATCCACGACCCGGCGCTCCGCGACAGGTGGGCCCAGGCGCAGGAGGGCGTGCACCTGTACGCCGGCGCCGACTGGACGCTGTTCAAGGGCGGGGACGACGTCGGCTCCGCGCCCGGCGGCCGCTCGGTCAAGAACGCCTGGGAGGGCGACCTGCCCTCCGACGAGGCCGTGGACCCGGCCCTGGCCGGCGTGTCGTCTCAGGAACTCAAGGACGAACTGGACCGGATCAAGGCCCACCCGGTCGCGCCGTCGCCGACCACGAGGAAGCGCCGCGCGCAGTACGTCGCGGAACTCACCGCGCGCAGCGAGCGCGACGCGACCGCCCTCGACGAGCGCGTTGCCCCGCCCCAGGAGACAGACGTCACCCGCGAGGACGCGGCGGACGTCACCCGCGAGGCGGCCGACGAGCCGCCGGGACCACAGGCGCAGTACGAGGGCGACACCCCGGTCCCCGACGACGTGGCGCCGCTGCTCGACAAGTGGGTGCGCCTCCGAGGGTCCGGCACGCTCACCAAGCAGGAGCGGGAGGCCGTGCGCCTGGCCGTGGTGCAGCACGGGGAGAAGGCGCCCTCGCTGTACCGGGGCGCCAACATCGACCTCGACCCGCGGTCCCTCAAGCCCGGCCAGGCCCTGGACTTCGGCGCGTCGTCCGCGAGCACCGACTTCGGCAGCGCGGCCCCGTACGCGGAGAGCGGGGACGCCCGGCCGATCGTCTTCCGGTTCGCCGGGGGCAACAAGGGGCTCAAGGTGTCAGGCCGCGCCGCGGCAGTGGAGGGCTACGCCGAGGAGGAGTGGATCACCCAGGGCAGGTTCTACGTCCAGAACGTGACAGAGGAGGACGGGGTCACCCTCGTGCGCCTCACCGGGACCCTGCTCGGCCTGGACGACGCCGCACAGCGCCAGGCACAGCGCCCCAGGATCGACATGGACACGGTGGCTCCCGCCGCGGAACCCGACGTGCCCGGCCGCTCCGACCCCCTGACCAACGTGTCGGACTCCGGCCAGACGCGCTACGGCCGGGCCGTCTCCGACCTGCGCCCCGGCGACCGCGTGTACACGGTCGACGGCCCCCTGCTCTCGCAGGGCCGCCTGGTCGGCTTCGACCCGGTGTCCGACTCGTCCCCGACCGGCGGGCGCCTGCTCTACCCGTCCGGCGGCACCGTCCGCGTCGTCGAGAGCGTGAGCAGCGACCGGATCTTCTTCGAGGGCGGCCGGTCCGCCCCGGTCGACGGCCCGAACCAGCGCGTGCTGATCGAGCCGCCGGCCGTGGACGCGCCCCCGGAGCCCCCGGACGCGCCGGGGCCGCCCGCCGAGCCCAAGGTGACGAGGTCGTTCGTCTACTCCACCGAGGGCGGCCACTCCTCGTGGCACTGCCTCACGGCGGACGGCCCGGGCGGGACCTGGCACGTGGACCACGACCGCTGGCTCCCGCGCGACCGGCAGGACCCGGACAGGCCGTTCACCGTCGCGCAGGAGGGCGTCCACGTCTCCACGGACGAACACGGGGTCGTGGCCCCCGTGCCCGGCGCCCCCACGCCGAGGGCGTTCAAGACGCAGGCCGAGGCCCGGAAGTACGCCGAGGCCCTGGCCTCCGGCGGGCCGGTCGAGGACCCGGACGTCCCGCCCGGCTACCGGGCGGCCTACGACCGCCTCGCGGCCGCCACGACCGAGGACGAGGCGCGGTCCGCGCTGGAGCGGCTGCGCACCTACGCCACCGCGGAGTCGCTGCGCCCGGCCGACAAGACCGCCGGCGACTCCCTGCCGAACGGCGCGCTGCGCCGGCTGAACGTCCTCGTCGGCAACGTCGGCGACCCGGTCGGCTGGTCCGGCAACCGCCAGCCCCTCATCGACCTGCTCCGGGGCCCGGGCACGCCGCCCAGGTGGCGCCCCCTCGCCGACGCCCTGGAGGCCACGAGGTGGTCGCCCGGCGACCCCATGGACTCGCTGGAGGGCCGGGACCGGGCCGCCAACGAGAAGGTCGCCAAGGCCATGGCGGAGGCCGCCACGCCGGAGGAACTCACCAAGGCCGTCCAGGGCCTGTTCGACTACATGCTGGACCGCTCGAAGGAGAACGGCCCGCTCCAGGACGACGTGGCCAGGGCCGGCCTGGAGTTCTACGTGGCCGCCACGGACCAGGACCCCGACAAGTTCCGCGACGCCGCGCGGAAGTTCCGGGCCGCGCTCGCCGCGCACCACGAGGACCTGCCCGGGTGGAGCGACGTGTACGACAAGGTCCTGCGAGACGCCGCGAACAGGTGGTACCTGAGGTTCAAGGAGCGCCGCGACGGCGTCCACGACGACCTCGCGTCCCGGTACGGCGCGCTCGGCGAGGCGGACCGGGCCCCGGCCAAGGTCGTCGAGGCCATCGGCTTCGCCTACGTCACTAGGAGCGTCAACAACAACTGCGTGCTGGCCTCCACGGCCTTCGAACTCCGCCGGCGCGGCATCGACGCCCACCCCAAGCAGTCCCGCGAGGGGCGAAGCGAGGTCGTGGCGCACCAGGACTGGTTCTTCCTCGGCCCCGCGGCCGGCCACACCCGCGTCGACCCCGCGGCGCTGAGGGGCCGGCAGGCCAAGGGCAAGTACCAGGCCATCGTCGCGCACATCATGACGCCGGAGGGCGGCGCGTACCCGCCGGGCAGCCGGGGCACCATAACCGCCGGCTGGCGCGGCCGGCGCTACGGGCACATCTGGAACTGGGAGCGCGGCGAGGACGGCCGCGTCACGTTCTGGGACGCGCAGACCGGGCGCGAGGTGTCGACCTCCGACGTGGACATGCGGGAGTACTGGGGCGAGTTGGACTCCAAGACCGTGCGCGTCCAGCGGCTCGACGACGCGATCCTCCGGGCGGACGTGGAGGTCATGCTGGCGCCGCGCGAGGACGCCGCGAAGGTGGCCGGGCACGTCGCCACCGCCAAGGCGCTGAACGCCGCCCAGGCCGCCAAGGCCCAGGCGTTCGCCGCGTACGAGGCCGCCGACAAGGCCGCCTGGGCGCTGTACACCAAGGGCCGGATCTCCTACGACGAGTACCAGGCGCTGAAGTCCGAGTCCGCCGACCTGTTCTACGCCGCGCAGGCCGCCTACAACGCGCTCCGGGACAGCCCCGAGGCCAGGGCGCTGAAGGAGGACGGGGACGCGTTCCCCTCCCTCCCCGGCCACGTCAGGAAGGTGGGAGACAAGTGAGCGAGGACGTCAGCCTGGACGGCCCGCCGCGGCTGCCCGGGTACGCCGACGCGGCGCGCAGGGCGCAGGAGCACCTGGACGAGTCCGGGTCCGGCTACGAGGTGGACCGGGCCACGATGGCGCCGAACCCGTCGCAGGGCCTCTGGGTGGTGTCGTACTACGACCCGCGGGCCCCCGACACGACCCTCTCCGGGGGCGGCCTGGCCGTCACCGCCGACGAGGTGCGCCCGCTCACGAGCGCCCCCGGCGCGATCGAGTACGTCGGCGCCATGTGGCGCGACGACGAGGGCGAGCCGGCCGGCGACGAGGAGATGGCGGCCCTGGTCGCGGCGTTCGGCCCCGAGGCCCTCGGCGACCCCGAGGTGGAGGCGCTGCTCCGCGAGTTCGGGGCACACGACCGCGCCGAGATCGAGGCTCTCCTGGCGACGTTCGCGCCCTGGGACCCGGCCTCGCACCCGCGCGGCCCCGCCGGGGACCCGACGGGCGGGCAGTTCATCCCGCCCGGTGGCGGCCAGGCGCCGGCCAAGAAGGCGCCCGCCAAGAAGGCCCCGAAGAAGGACGACCCGCCGAAGGAGTCCAAGTCGGAGCGCGTGCGGCACCTCGTCGAGGGCGTGCTGAAGGCCCTCAACAAGGTCCTGGACGACCTCACCGGGCCGCAGCAGCAGGCCCTCATCAAGCGGATCAAGGCCAACGCCGAGGCGTTCATCACCGGCGCCGACAACGCCCCGCACGGCGGCGGCGGCTCCAAGGGCGGCGGCAAGAAGGCCGCGCCGGCCGGGAAGTCGGCGCCCGCCAAGAAGGGCGCCCCCGCCAAGAAGGGCGCGCCGTCGGCGCCGGCCCTCACGCCCGCGGGCGACGGGGTCGCCGGCGTCGCGGGCATCGTCGCCAGCGTCAAGGGCCTGCTCGACATGTTCGGCAAGGACATGAGGCCGGCCGACCGGGCGGGCCTACAGTCCGCGGTGGACGCCCTCTCGAAGGCCGCCGCGACGACGGCCCTCATGCGCGCGGTCTCCGCGGCGCGGTTCGCGGCCGCCGGCGCCGACGTGAGCGAGAGCCCCTGCGTCATGGCCATCCCGGCCGAGGGCTGGGAGGGGCACGACGTCGGGCCCGAGGAGAAGCACGCGACGGTCCTCTACTTCGGCCCGGTCTCCGGGCACGAGGACCCGGGGGCCATGCGCGCCGGCAAGCAGGCCCTCATGGGCAAGGTGGCCGCGGCCGCCGCGTCCACGGCCCCGTTCGAGGCGCCCGTGGCGAGCGTGGAGCCGCTCGGGTCCGAGGACCCGCCCGCGCAGGTCTGGACGCTCGACAGCCCGGAACTCCAGGCCCTGTACGCCTCCCTCGTGGCCGACCCCGTCGTGGCCGACCTGTACGAGGGCGCCGACGCGACGCGCTACCCGGAGTACCGGCCGCACGTCACCATCGGATACGGCGACCCGGGGGCCGGCGGCCCGACGCCGCCCGGCCTCGTCGGCAACGACACCCTGGACAGGGCGGCGGCCGTCGGGTCGGTCCCGTTCGACAGGCTCAGCCTCTGGTGGGGCGACGAGCGGCACGACTACCCGCTGACCGGAGGAGGAGAGGCATGAAAGAGGACCACGACAGCAGGGACGCCGGCACCGGCCGGTTCGTGAGCGACGAGGCGGCCGCCGCGGACCCCGGCGGCACCGTCCGGGAGTCCATCCCCCACGGGACCGCCGGCCAGGTCCCGTCCCCGGGGCGCGTGGTCCACTACGTGTCCTACGGCACGCCGGGCGGCGAGTACCTGAGCGCCTGCCGGGCAGCCACGGTCGCGGAGGCCGGGGCCTGGGTCGACGTGGAGACGTCCCCCGAGGTGGTCAACGGCCGCGGCCGGCGGTCGCGCATGGTCGAGCAGGAGTACGCGGACGACGCCTGCGCCCTCGTGGTCCAGAACCCGACCGGGCAGTTCTTCAACACGTGCCGCCACGACGAGGGCGGGGCCCCCGGGACCTGGCACTGGCCGGAGCGCGCCTGACCGGCGCGCGGTAGAATGGACGGCAGCAGCCGTCTGGCGTGAGGGCCGGGCCGTCCCGACCCTCAGGAGACCACATGACGACCGCCCCGTGCCCGCCCTGCGAGATGGCCGCCACGGCCGAGCCCGTGGCCGTGGAGCCCGCCGCCCCCGCGGGCGGCAAGGCCGCCCGCTGGTCCGGCCCCATCGGCATCGAGAACCAGCGCACCGGGGACGGCCGCCTCATCGAGCGCGACGCCCTGCGCTGGGACAGCCTCCCGATCCCGCTGCGCTGGGCCATGCAGGACTTCGGCGCGCACGACGGGGCGTACGTCGTCGGCAAGATCGAGAGCATCGACCGGCTGTCCTACGACGAGACGAACGAGCGCCTGGCGGCGTCCGGGCGCGACCCGCTCCCGGAGTCCTTCGCGGACGCGGTCGTGATCTGGGGCGAGGGCTCCGCCGACCTGGGGAGCGAGCACGGCCGCGAGGCGTACCGCCAGGTACAGGAGGGCCTGACGCCCGGGATCTCCATGGACCTCGACGACATCGTCATCCGCGAGGAGGGCGAGGACTCGTTCACGATCACGGAGGGCCGCGTCCGCGCGGCCACGCAGGTCGCGATCCCCGCGTTCGAGGGCGCCAAGATCGCCGTCTCCGACGCCGGCAAGGAGGTCTTCGACGCGGACGGGCGCCTCGGGGACCTGGACGCGCTCATGGGCGACGACGAGGCGTTCAACTGGGTCGAGGACGCCGGCGGCCTCCCGGAGTACATCAAGCGGATCAAGAAGCACCTGGAGGAGAAGGGGATGGACGAGAGCCGCGCCATCTCCACCGCCGTCAACGTCGTGAAGCGCATGTGCGCGACCGGCGACCTCAACTTCCCCGGGGCGCAGCAGGTCAACGCCGGCAGCCGCGCCGAGGCGTGCGCCGCCGTGCAGGACTGGGAGGCCAAGAAGGCCAGCACCCACGCCGCCGACGACGCCCTGACCGCGTCCGCGGCCGGGTGGCGCCCCCCGCGCGAGTGGTTCGAGGACCCGCGGCTCCAGGGCCCGACCGGCCTGACCGTCACCGACGACGGCCGCGTCTACGGGCACATCGCCCTGTGGGGCACCTGCCACATCGCCAGCCCGGAGGGCCCGCACGTCTGCACGCAGCCCCCGCGCTCGCCCTCGAAGTACGCCAACTTCCACCTGGGCTCGACCGTCACCGACGACGGCGCGACCCTGCCCACGGGCAAGATCACCATGAACACCCTCCACGCCGGGCAGCGCCTGAGCATGGTCGACACCCTGCACCACTACGAGCACACCGGGACCGTCGGGGCGCACGTGCGCGCCAGCGAGGACCAGTTCGGCATCTGGCTCGCCGGCGCGGCCGTGCCCGGGGCCGACCTCGTGGCCCTGCGCGCGGCGCCGGTGAGCGGGGACTGGCGCTCGCCGTCGGGCTCGCTCGACATGGTCGCGGCGCTGTCGGTCAACGTGCCCGGCTTCCCCGTGCCCCGCGCCCAGGCCCTCGTCGCCGGCGGCGCGGTCGTCTCGCTCGTGGCGTCCGGCATGGTCCAGCGCGAGGAGCGGACCGAGGCCATGGCCGTCACCCTCGACGTCATGGACGACGCGACAGTCCTGGCCCTCCGCGACCGCTTCCGGGAGATGGACCGCCGGGACAAGGCGGCCGCCCTGGCGGCCCGCGTGCGGCGCTCCGCGGCCCTCATGCGCGTCGAGCGGGTCCGCCGGGTCGCGCTCGCCTACAACAAGGACCAGTGGCGCGTCCCCAAGGGCAACCCCGAGGGCGGCCGCTGGATCGACATGCCCGACGCGGCCGTGAAGGACCTGGAGGGGGCCATCCAGGGCGCCCTGGAGAACTCGTCCCTCAACGCCGGCGAGGCCGACGCGCTCGGGAAGCGGCTGGACACCGCCGTGAAGGCGTCCGAGGCGGCGGCGGCGTCCCTCAAGTCGGGGGACGGGCCCGAGGCCACCGTGCACGCCAAGGAGGCCCAGGCGGCCCTGTCGCAGGTGGAGGGGCAACTCCAGGACCACGTCGACAACGGCGAGATCCCGGAGAGCGAGGCCGCCAACATCGGGGACAAGTTGGACGCGGCCCGCGCGGGCGTCGACAGCGTGGCGAACAGCGACCTAAGCCTCCTCGGCCAGGACGACATCGGCGGCCCGGGCGGCGTGGACTCCACGCCGGCGGCCGATGCCGGCAAGGGCCCGGCGGACGTGGGCGGGGGCGACGCCAAGGCGCCGTCGGCGTCCGACGTGGGCGCCGCGGACGACGCCACCCAGAAGGCCCAGGACGCCGCGGACTCCCTGGAGTCCACCATGTACAGCCTGTTCGACTCGACCCCGATCAACGGCGACGCCGAGGCCATCTCGGGCGACCTCGGCGACTCGCTGGCGGCCGCGGTCGACGCCGCCCACCAGGGCGACCCGGCCGCCTCGAACAAGGCCCTCGACGACCTGGAGCGCAAGTTGCAGGGCTACGTGGACGGCGGCCAGGTCGACATGGCGGACGCCGACGCGGCCGCCGTGGGCGACCGAATCGAGGCGCTGCGGAAGGCCAACGAGGGCCTCGACCCGCAGGGCTCCGCCGCGGAGCCCCCGGACGCCGAGAAGCGGGCCAAGGACCTCCTGGACGCCCTCGACAAGAAGAAGGCCGGCAAGCCGTTCGACATCCCCGCCTCGAAGATCAAGGGCGGGATGCTCGTGGACACGCCCGACGGCGTGGCGCGGGTCACCGGGGACCCCGTGGCCAACCCGGACGGCTCCGTGACGGTCCACACGGACAAGGGCCAGGTGGACCTCCCGAAGGACGGGACCCTGCCGTCCGTCCCGGCGGACAAGGTGCCCGCCGAGTACGGCGGCCCCGACGCCGGCGACGCCGCGGAGCCGGCCGACGCGGCGAAGCGGGCCAAGGACCTCATGGACGCCCTCGACAAGCGGGCCGCCAAGGCCCCGGACGGCGTGCCCCAGGCCGAGTGGGACTCCCTGACCCCGGAGCAGCGCAGCAGGGCCGCCTCCGCGATCGCCCGGGGGTCCAGGCCGGCCGACGCGATCAAGGCCGCGAAGGGCGGGGCGCCCAAGACCCCGCCGGGCTCGGCCCAGCAGCAGAACGCCAAGAAGGTCGACGACACCGCGTCCCGGCTGGAGCAGGTCCTCCAGGACGGGTTCAACGGCTCCAGCATCCCCGAGGAGGACGCCGCCGCCGTGGGCGACAGGCTGGACGACTTCCGCAGCAAGGTGGACGCGCTGACCGGGGGCGTCCAGGGCGGGTCGTACAGCGCCCAGGACCTCCAGGCCGCGCAGCAGTCCCTCTCCGCGCTGGAGGAGTCCCTGATGCAGGCGGCGAACGGGTCGGGCATCAGCGACGCCGACGCCAACCAGATGGGCCAGGCCCTCGACGACATGTTCGCCGACCTCGGGACGCTGGCGCAGTCGCTGAGGGGGGACACGACGCCGCCGCCGTTCGCGACGCGCCGGTACTCCCGGGTGTGGCTCGGTCGCAAGGGGTTCTCGCTCGCGGCCTTCCCGCGGCAGACGGCGGGGAGGTGACGACGATGACGACGCAGGCACCGCGACCCTCGCAGAACGTGAAGGACCGCAAGACGAAGGGCGTGCCCAGGCCCACCAGCAAGGGGCTCGGCAAGGTCAAGCCGAAGAACCTCTGAGGGAGGACGCGGGGCCGGCGCCCGGGGGTGGGCGCCGGCCCCGCGCCGCGTCCGGGCGAAGCGGCCCCGGGCCCGGGGAGGTATGATTGTTCCCAGCAGTGCAGCCGACTGGCGTGAGGGCCGGGCAGGACCCGAGACCACCTCACAAACCAGGAGGCGCCAGAGATGGCCACCGAAGACCAGATCACGATCCCCGAGGACCTCACCTCGCTGGGCGACGAGGACCTCCAGGCCCTCCACGACCAGGCCGTCGCCGCGTTCCAGGCGATGCTGCCCGAGGAGGGCGCCGCGCCCGAGGACGACGTCCTCACCGCGCTCGACGCGCTCGCCGCGGGCGTCGAGGCGCTCCGCGCCGAGGTCTCCGAGCGCGACGCCGCCGCGCTGTCCCGCTCGAACAAGGCCAGGGAGATCGCCGACCGCGTGCTCTCCGCGTCCACCGAGGCCGACGGCGGCGCGCCCGCCGACCCGGAGGACGACCCCGCCATGGGCGGGGACGCCGGCGCCGACGAGGACGCCGAGCCCGACGCCGGGGCCGACCCGGCCAACCAGGACGCCGGGGCCGCCAAGACCGAGGCCGCGGCCGCGGGCCGCCGCCAGACCCTCAACATCAACCTCTCCGGCCTCCGGAAGGACGCCCCGAGGGGCGCCCCGACCAAGCCCGACACCCACAAGGTCGTGGGCTTCGCCGCCCAGGGCGCGCAGGGCTTCGACGTGGGCCGCGAGATGACCGTCCGCGACATGGCCGAGGCCGTCAACAGCCGGCTCTCCGGCTTCAACGCCTCGTCCTACATGGCGGCCCGCGGCGCCAACCGGCGCGAGCAGGAGCGCTTCACCATCGCCCGCCTCAAGCGCGAGGTGCCCGAGGGCGCGATCGTGAACTCCGAGGACCCGCGGGCGGCGTTCAAGTTCGCGACCGACGAGCGCAACCTGCCCGGCGGCTCCCTGGTCGCCTCCGGCGGCTGGTGCGCCCCGTCCGAGACGCTGTACGACCTCGTGGACATCAGCGAGGCCGCCAACCTGGTCTCCACCCCCGAGGTGCAGATCAACCGCGGCGGCATCCGGCACACGCTCGGCCCGGACTACAGCGCGGTCTTCGCGGACACCGGCTTCTGCCTCACCGAGCAGAACGACATCGACTCCGACTTCGACGGCAACGGCGGGGGCGTCAAGCCCGTCACGATGGTCCCGTGCCCGGACTTCACCGAGGACCGCCTCGGCTACTGCGGCGTGATCATCGGCGCGGGCCTGCTCCAGCAGAGGGGCTACCCCGAGGTCATCGAGGACTACATCAACAAGACCCTCAACGCCCACGCGCACCGCATGAGCGCCAGCCGGATCAACAGCATGGTCGCCGGGTCCACGGTCATCTCGTTCGCCTCCCCGCAGGCCGGGGCCACCGCCCCGCTCCTGACCGCGATCGACGCCCAGGCCATGCACTACCGGGCCGTCAACCGCATGGCGGACACCGCGTCGCTGGAGATCATCCTGCCGACGTGGATCAAGGCCGTGATCCGGTCCGACCTGGCCCGCCGGCTCGGCGTCGACCTGCTCGACGTGTCGGACCAGCGCATCGCCGGCTGGTTCGCCGCCCGCCGGGTCAGCGCCCAGTACGTCGTCGACTGGCAGGACATCGCCACCACGGCGGCGTCGGCCTTCGTGGCGTTCCCCACCTCGGTGAAGTTCCTCATGTTCGCGGCGGGCACCTGGGTCACCGGCGTGTCCGACTCGATCACCCTGGAGAACATCTACGACAGCGTGCTGCTCGGCACCAACGACTTCACGGCCCTCTTCACCGAGGACCCGTTCCTGGTCGCCAAGCGCAACCACGACAGCCGCGTCGTCACGGTGCCGATCGAGGCCACCGGCGCGACCGACGTGGGCGAGGACATCGCCCCCAACGGGACGTTCTCCTGACCCCCGGGACCCGGCCCCTCGCGGCATGAGCGCGAGGGGCCGGGCCCGCCCCACACAGCCCTAGAACGAGGAGGTCAGGATGGCGTACGGCCCGCCGGTGGTGGTGGAGGGACGGCCCCGCGAGGGACTCCCCTTCGGCCTGTTCTCCGTGCTACAGTTCGGCGAGTCCGCGGACGAGCGCTGGATCAACGGCATCGAGTGGGAGACCATGTCCTGCGAGCCGGCCTCCGGCTTCGAGGACCCGTCCTGCGACACGTTCGGCGACGCCGGCGGCCAGATCCGCAAGTTCTTCCGGGGGTCCGGCGCGACGGGCGAGGCCCGCTCGTTCGGGGTCTACGGCTCCTACAAGTGCGGCGCCCCCGGGGGCGCCGCGTTCCGCGAGGGCGAGGAGCGGGCCACCGCCCACCTGCTCGCCCGCGAGGAGGGACAGGCCGAGGCCCGCGTCTGGGCCCGGCTCCAGACCGAGGCCACGGACGTCGGGGGCGCCGCGTCCGACCCGGCCGCCGCCCTGGCGGACCTGGAACTCTGGCTGGGCCGCAACTACGGCTCCCTCGGCGTGATCCACATGACGCGCGACGCGGCCCTGCTCCTCGGGGAGACGCACCTCTACCGCTCCGGCACGCACCTCTACACGACGCTCGGGACCCCGGTCTCGGCCGGCGGGGGCTACCCCGGCACCGGCCCGCTGGACGGCTCCGGCGACCCCCAGGCGGGCACGTGGATGCTCGCCTCCCCGGCCCTGTTCGGCCGCCGCGGGCAGGTCATGTCCCGCCGCGAGTTGGACCGGGAGAAGAACGACGTCTACGCCCTGGCGGAGCGCCAGTACGTAGTCGGCTTCGACCCGTGCGGGGTCGCTGCTGCCCTCACCAACATCGCGTAGCCGAAGAAAGGAACAGAATGACCACCAAGTGCTTCCGGCCGATCTTCGGCAAGCGGATCCGCGTCTCAAGCATGAGCCAGCAGGGGGTCCCCGTCACCGGGGGCGACTGCGTCGAGGTCGTCACCGACGGCTTCGTCAGCCTCAGCCTCTCCTCCGAGGTGGAGGACGGGGCCGAGGTCATCGTCAAGAAGGCCAACGGCGGGCTCTGCATCAACTTCAAGCAGCCGGACTCCTTCAAGCGGTTCACGCTGGAGATGGAGTTCTGCGGCGTCGACCCCGACCTCCTGTCCTTCATGACCAACATGAGCCCGTACACCGACTGGGCCGGCGACGTCGCCGGCGCCACGGCGTACGAGGGCGCGGTGGACAAGAAGTTCGGCCTGGAGGTCTGGACCGGCCTCGCCGGGGACATCGTGGAGGGCGCCGAGGAGGCGTCCGGCTACGTGGTCCTCCCGTTCGTGAACGCCGGCGTGCTCGGCGACATCACGATCGACGGCGAGAACGCCGTGTCGTTCACCATGACCGGCGCCTACACCGTGTCCGGCCACCAGTGGGGCCGCGGCGTGCACCCGGTCCTGCTCAACGCCGGCGTGCCGGACCTGCTGCCCGACGCCCTCCTCCCGACCGAGCCCCTGCTCATCGTGGAGACCGGCGTGGCGCCCCCGGCGAGCGCCTGCGGCTGCGTGGCCTTCGCCGCCTAGGACTCGGACCGGGCGCGGCCCCCACCCGCCGCGCTCGGTCCGGGACACACCGACGCGGAGGGAGGTGGGGCGCGGTGACCAGCCCGGTGTGCGAGTGGCCGGTGGACTACGGCGAGTGCGGCCCGCCGGCGAGCGTGCCGGCGTCCGGCATGTCGAAGTACGAGGACATGGCCACGGAGTTCCTCTGGCGGTGGACCGGGCAGCGCCTCGGCCTGTGCCAGGCCACCATCCGCCCGTGCCGGCAGGACTGCCGGGAGGGCGCGACCTCCTGGCGCCCGGGCCGCCGCTCCCCCTGGGAGCCGGCCCTGGTCGGCGGGCGCTGGCTCAACCTCGCGTGCGGGGGCGGCTGCGTGGACCAGTGCGGCTGCGGCTCGTGGGGCAGCACCCTGCGGTTCGAGACGCCGGTGTACGACGTGGTGGCCGTTGAGGTGGACGGCGAGGCGCTCCCCTCGGGCGCCTACCGGGTCGACAACCACCGCCTCCTCGTGCGCCAGGACGGCGGCCGCTGGCCCTACTGCCAGGACATGTCCCTCCCGCTCGGGGCGGCCGGCACCTGGGGCGTGACCGTGTCCGTCGGCGAGCCGGCGCCCCCCGGCGGGCAGGTGGCGGCCGGCGTCCTCGCCGCGGAACTCGCCAAGGCCGCCTGCGCGGACTCCTCGTGCGCCCTCCCGAAGCGCTGGCAGACCATCACCCGGCAGGGCGTCACCGTGGCCATGGCCGTCGACACGTTCGAGGACGTCAAGGACGGCAAGACCGGGATCTGGCTCATCGACTCGTGGGTGGCCTCGATGCGCGGGCCGGACGTCGGCTTCTCGATGGCGAGCCCGGACCTGAGGACGGCCCGCCAGCAGACCTGGCCGCGGAGGCGGTAGGCGGTGGACACCCTCGGCCCGATGCTGGCCGACCTCCGCGACGCCGCCCGCGCCACCATCGCCAGGTGCAGGGGCGAGGAGGCACTGCCCGGCCTGGTCAGCCTCCAGCCCGGCAACACGGTCTCCTGGGACAACTGCTGCGAGGGCGGGGGCACCCTGTGGGTCCGCGTCGTGTCGGCCGACGCCCGCCCCGCCGGGGCCCAGCCCTGCGACATCACCCACCTCTCCGTCAGGGCCGCCCTCGGGGCCGTCCGCTGCGTCCACGTCGTCGACGAGGACGGCACCTTCCCGACCGCGGAGGAGATGGACGGCGACACCCTCGCCACCACCGGCGACGCCGACCTCCTGCTCCGCACGCTCCGGGAGTGGGAGCCCGCCGGCGCCCTCGCCAAGTTCCGCGTGCCCAAGAGCCTCACCATCGAGAACGGCCTGCCGCAGGGGCCCCAGGGCGGGTGCGCCGGGTGGGAGTGGACGTTCACCTTCGGCCTGATGCTGGGGGTCACGGCGGACGGCTGCTGACGTGCGCGTCGTGGTCCACCGGGGCGCCATCGTCCACATGATGAGCCCCGGAGGCTCCGTGGGCCACGCGGCCATGAGGGCCGCCGGCAAGGTCCGGGACCGGGCCAAGGAGAACTCCCCGGTCGACGAGGGGCTGCTGCGGAACAGCATCATCTCCGAACTGTCCAGCCAGGGCCTCTACTCCGTCACCTGGCGCATCGGGACCAACGTCGAGTACGCCTACTGGCAGGAGGTGGGCACCGGCCCCATCTACGCCCGCCGCGCGCCCTTCCTCGTGTTCCAGGTCAAGGGCAAGTGGGTGAGGACGTACAGCACCAAGGGCGTGCCCGCCGCGAGGTACCTCACCAGGGCCATCGAGCACACGACCGCCCGGGACTTCGCCGGCGGGTCCGTCTCCGCCCTCTAAGGCCGGGCCGGGCGGGGCGGACCGGGCGGGACCCACGGTAGAATGGGACCAGCATACCAAGAGGAGGTCGCACACATGTGCAACTGTGGTGGGTCCAGCAACCAACGCCCGCGCCCCGCGGCGAGGCCGGCGACCGAGCCGTCCGCCACCCAGGGCAACAGCACTCCGGAGCCGGCGGCCGCGCCGGCGGGGGGCGCCCGGTGAGCGACCTCTCGATCAAGGTCGCCAAGCGGCGCCGGAAGCCGATCACCTTCGACCTGGAGGGCAGCGACCACCAGTACACCTACACCCCGCAGAAGCAGGCCAACATGGTCCTGCCGATGCTGGAGTCCGAGGACGACCTGGAGGCGGCCAAGGCCGGCTTCGACTGGCTCGGCAGGGGCCTCTCGAAGGAGGACATGGACCACCTCGTCGCCCGCTTGAAGGACGAGGAGGACGACCTCGACTTCGACGTCCTGGAGGACCTGATCGAGGGGCTGGTGGAGAAGACCGGGGGGAACCCTACCACGTAGCGGCCCGCCTGGTGCGGGTCGCTGAGGAGAACTGGCGCACCCTGGACGGGTGGGCCGCGGCGAGAGGAGTGGACCCGATGAGACTGCCCTTCGACCGCTTCCTCAACCTGGTCTACTACTTCGCCACCGAGGACGCCGACCCCAAGGAGAGGGACCGCTTCGACATGCGCCTCCACCTCCCGACCAGGCGCGCCCGGGAGCGCGGGGCGGCCACCGCCGAGGGCTCGCCCTGGTCGAAGCGCGCCGAGGAGCAGGCGCTCGCCGGCTTCGTGGCGCAACTCAAGGGCGCCTCCTCGTGACCAGCATCGCCGACGCCTACGTCGAACTGCACGTCAGCGGGGACAACCTGGAGGGCGAGGTCCGCTCCGAGGTCAAGGACGCGGGCGTCGGGGCCGACAAGGAGTCCGACAAGTCCGGGCAGCGCATCGGCCGGAAGATGTCCCGTGGGTTCACCAAGGGCTTCCGGTCCGTGCCCAAGGACATCGGAAAGAGCCTCGACAAGATCAACGACGCCGTGTTCAGGGGCCTCCGGGGCGACCTCAACGGCTTCCGGGACCTCTCGCGCGGGGTGCGCAAGACGTTCAGCGGGGCCTTCACCTCGGTCCGGCGCACCGTGTCCGACACCGGGCGCTACGCCGTCAAGACGTTCAAGACCGTCGAGGTGCGGGCCAAGTCCGCCTTCGCCAAGGTGAAGGCGTCGGCGTCCAAGGCGTTCAAGGGCATCAAGGACAGTTTCGAGGGCATGTCCCTCGACCTCGGCAAGATGAAGATCCCGGCCATCATCGCCCTCATCCCGATCGCCACCTCCGGCATCTCGGCGCTGACCGGCGCCCTGACGGGCTTCATCGGCGCGGCCGCGCAGGCGGCCCCGGCGGCCGCCGCCGTGGTCGGCGTCATCGGCGCCCTCATCCAGGCCAAGTTGGTCGGCAAGTTGGCGTTCGCCGGCTTCACCGACGCCGTCAAGGGCGACGCGGACGCGCTGAAGGCCCTCTCCCCGAACGCCAGGGTGGCCGCGAAGGCGGTCCAGAGCCTGTCCGGGGAGTGGAAGTCGCTGAAGCGCACCGTCCAGGACACCACGTTCCGCGGGCTCGGCAAGGTCATCCAGGGCGTGGGCAAGCAGGACCTGCCCATCCTCCAGAAGGGACTACAGGGGACGGCCAACGTCTTCAACCAGTTCCTCAAGAGGCTGGGCAAGATGGCCGAGAGCGAGGGCTTCGCCAAGCGCCTCGGCAAGGCCCTCGCCGGGAACAACGCGATCATCTCGAACCTCGTGAAGTCCGCGGTGCCCGGGATCCGGGGGCTCCTCAACGTGCTCCTCGCGCTCCAGCCGTCGGCCGTCCGCCTGTCCAAGATCATCCTCAACGTGGCCCGCGCCTTCGCGGCCTGGGCCAACGCGCCGGGGCGCGCGGACTCGATCGACAAGGCGATGCGCCGGGCGTTCAAGACCGCCGGGTCGCTGGCCCACATCCTCGGGAACGTGGGCGGCATCCTGCGCAACGTCTTCGGGGCCGCCGCCCCGAGCGGCAAGGGGACCATCAAGACGCTGGAGGGGCTCACCTCCCGGCTGCGCAAGTTCACCGCCCTCGCGTCCAGCAAGAACGCGATCGCCAAGTGGGCGAAGGAGGGCCGCGACGCGACCGGGCGGCTGTTCACCGGCCTCGGCAAGGGCTTCATGGCCGTCAAGGGCCTGTTCAGCCCGCAGGTCTTCTCCGGCTTCCTCAACATCTTCCAGAAGGTCTTCCCGGTCATCAAGAGCGTGGTGCAGGCGCTCCAGGCCGCCCTGGCCCCGGCCCTGGAGCGGATCGGCGAGGCGTTCAAGAAGAACGGGCCGAAGTTCGCGGCCCTGTTCGAGGCCCTCAAGCCCCTCCTGAAGGGCGTCGGCGCCGTGCTCGGGGAGGTCGTGGGCCAGTCCCTGGACCTGCTCGGCACCGTGGCCGGCCTGATCACCCCCATCGTCCGCATCGTCTCGAAGTTCCTCGGCCCGATCCTCACCAGGTTCGCCCCGATCATCGCCTCGGTCATCCTCGTCTTCGGCGCGTGGGAGGGGAAGTTGATCGAGATGATCCCGGTCATCGGCAAGTTCCTCGCCCCGATCGTCCGGCTCGCCTCGTGGCTGCTGGACCGCGTCGGGCCGGCCGTCAAGGTCACCTCGAAGATCTTCGAGGTGGGCTTCAAGTTCATCGCCGACGCGATCGGCCTCTCCGCCCGGCTCTCCAGCGGCTTCGTCAGGGTCTACTTCGGCACCATCTTCAAGGTGCTGAAGTTCGTCATGGAGGGCGCCTGGAAGGTGATCAAGGCGGTGTGGAAGGGGATCTCGGCCGTCTTCGAGCGGTACGCGCCGGCCATCAAGATCGTCGTCGAGTACTACTTCAAGGCCATGAGGGCCGTCGTCGAGACCTACATCAGGATCATCAAGACCGTCGTCACCACGGCCTGGAGGGTGATCAGCGGGGCGACGAAGGTGGCGTGGTCCGCGATCAAGACCCTCATCGTGAACCCCGTCACCGGGGCCGTCAAGGCCGTCAAGGCCGGGCTGGACCTCGCGTACGGGTTCTTCAAGAAGATCCCGAACAAGATCCTCAGCCTCGCCACGTCGTTCCTCAACGCCGGCACCAAGTTGGGGGACAAGATCATCAACGGCCTGCTGGGCGGCCTCTCCGCCACGGGCGGCTTCCTGAAGGGCATCGGGGAGAAGGTCAAGGACGCCATCAACAGCGCCCTGCACCTCCCGGTCCACATCAAGGGCCCCGGCCCGCTGCCCGACTTCGACATCCCCGCGTTCTACCGGGGCACGCGCAGCGCGCCGGGCGGCATGGCCCTCGTCGGCGAGCGCGGGCCCGAGATCGTCAACCTGCCCCGCGGCTCCGGCGTCACGCCGGCCGGGGAGACCCGCCGCATCCTGGAGGACAACCGCACCATGGGCCCGGAGCAGGCCGTGTACATCGGCACCCTCGCGCCGCACGACTACAACGACTTCCGCCGGCAGATGGCGGCCGAGCGCCGCGTGGCGGCCCTCGGCCCGCGCCGGCCCGTGGCGGCGACGGCATGACGGCCGCGGTCACCCTCTACGTCGGGGACCCGGACACGCCGACCGAGATCGGCGAGGACTGCGACGGCCTGGGAGTCTCCTGGAACGCGATGACCGAGCCCGAGTGGGAGTTCCGGTACGCCACCGCGCCGCAGTCCGCGTGGGTGCCCGGGGACGTGCTCATGTCGGCCGTCCTGGCCGCAGGCGCGGTCCCGGTGGCCGTGGTCGTCAGGGGGTCCTCCCTCTCGGACCTCCAGACCAGGAAGGCCGCCCTGGCGCTCGCCCTGGCGTCCTGGCCGGCGACCTTCGAGGCCAAGGCCGACGCCGGGGCCGAGACCGCGGTCACCGTCATGGGCCCCTGGGAGGCGTTCCCGACGACGCCCCGCTGGGGCGACGTGCAGGTGGACCTGCTCGGCCGGTACGCCGCCCTGGGCACCTTCGCGGTGCCCGTCAACCCGGTGGGGGCCCCCTGATGCCGATCCGCGACGTGGCGGCGATGAACGCCAGCCTGGACAACGACTACGGGACCACGCACGGGCCGAACGCCCCCTCCTCCCACGACGTGGCGCTGTTCGTCGGCGACCCGATGACGGACGGCGTCGAGGTCTCCGGGGCCGGCTACGCGCGGGTGCAGATCCTCGCGGCCGCCTGGATGGCGGCCTCGGACGGGTTCAAGACGCCCTCGGCCCCCGTCGTCTTCCCCGACCCGACCGCCGCCTACCCGGGGACCGTGACGCACGTGGGGCTGTTCGCGCACGGGACCTCCACCATGTGGGACTGCGTGCCGCTGAGCGAGCCGCTCGACGTCACCGCGGCCAGCACCGACGGGGTCGAGGTCATCTTCTCCGTCTACTACAACGACGCCGTCCTGGACGCACCGTGAGGAGCCGACCATGCCCAACAACCTGACCGACTACGAGGAGAACCGACTCCTCGACCTGTCCTGGCTGAACACGGACAAGATGGCGCTGATGGCCACCCTCGGCACCGACTCCCTGGCGGGGACGGAGGTCGCGGGCGGGTCCTACGCCCGGCAGACGACCAGCAGCCTCGCCGCCGCGTCCGGGGGGTCGAAGTCGTCCTCGGCGGCCATCACGTTCCTCGGGCTGCCCGCCACCGACGTCCAGGGCTGGTCCATCTGGGACAGCGCCGGCACCAACAGGAAGTGGTACGGGCTGTTCACGCCCCAGCAGGGCACCGCGACCGCCTCCACCGACAGGATCACCATCACCGCCCACGGCTTCGCGGACGGCGACAAGATCGTGTTCCAGTCGACCTACGCCCCCGCGGGCCTCACCGCCAACACGACCTACTTCGTCCGGGACAAGACCACGAACGACTTCAAGGTCGCGGCCACCTCCGGCGGCGTGGCCATCGACATCACCGCCGACGCCGCCCTGGTCGTGGTCGGGCGGGTGGCCACCATCGCCTCCGGGGACGGGTTCTCCGTCGCCTCCGGCCAGGCCACCGTCTCCCTGAGTTGAGAGCAGGTAACACATGGCACGCAAGCGGTACGACGGGCTCAAGGCGCTGCTCGGCGGGTCCGGCCTCACGGCCAGCGCGACCTCCGTCACCTTCGCCGCGCCCCTGACCTACCTCGGGTCGGCCGCCGTCGCTGTGCCAACGCTCGGGGCGAACGACTACGTCCCCCTCGGCATCCTCGACGTCAACGGGATCTGCTGCGAGGTCGTCTGGCTCACCGCCTACACCAGCGGCGGCACCACCGGCACCATCTCCCGGAACGTCGAGGGGTCCACGGGGATCACCCACAACGCCGGCGACGCCGTCGTCTGCGCCGGCTCCGCGCGCGACCTGGCGTACGCCGGCCCGCGCTACGACAACCCCGACGACCCGCTCTGGCTGCCCGCCAACGCCCTCGACCTGGAGTTCGACGAGGACGACACCAGCGGCACGCTCCCCTCGGGCTGGTCGTGGGTCAACCAGGGGACCAGCACCTACCTCCAGAAGTTCGGCGCCGCGCTGGTCACCCCGCAGACGTCCAGCCCGGACAACTGGCGGCTGCTGACGCGGGCGCTCCCGGCCGGCAGCACGTGGGAGGCCGTCGCGAAGATGCCGTTCGTGGCGAACCCCACGAGTTGGACCCGCTACGCCATGGTCCTCAGGGACTCCACGAACAACAAGTTCACCGCCTTCGGGCGCGCCGGCGGCGGCGGCTGGGTCACCGGCGAGACCTTCATCAACGACTGGAACAGCGTCACGTCCTTCAGCGGCGGCGAGTCGCACATCCTGACAGGGGACCCCAACTACCTCAAGATCAAGAAGAACGCCTCCACGTGGGACTTCCTGTGCTCCACCGACGGGATCAGTTGGTACCCGTTCCTGACCGGCAAGACCGCCTTCTCGACGTACGACCAGATCGGCTTCGGCTTCCACACCAACACCGCCACCCAGGGGCAGGCGATCCACTGGTTCAGGGTCCGGTAGCCGGTGAGCGGGCTCGGAGACACCCCGTTCGGGTCAGGAACCCTCGGCGGCGAGATCGACGCCACCGCCGTCCTGTTCCTGGTCCGCGGCGACGGGACGTCGGACGCCGTCTTCGAGGGCGACGGCGTCAAGGCGTACTCGGCGACCGGCTCCGGGGAGTCCGACGCGGCGTTCTCCGACTTCGACTACCTCGCCGGCCGCTTCATGCCCACCGGCTCCGGGGAGTCCAACGCGTCCGTGTCCTGGGTCCGCGTCGCCGCCGGCACCCTCGTCAACCGGGTGGGCGGCCGCGACCGCGCCGGCCTGGCGGTGGCCACGTGGTCGCCCCCCGTCGCCGCGCCCCCGGTCGGGGCCTTCCTGCCCGGGCGCGTCTGGGCCCAGGCGTTCGCCCCGCCCACCATCTCCGGCAGGGGCACGCCCTCCTTCGCCCCGACGAAGGTCGGCCTCCCGGCGCACCGCGACCGGATCGTGGTCGCCGGCAGGGACGTGACGTACTTCCGCGGCGTCCCCACCCCGTTCCCCGGCTACCAACTGACCGAGCCCCTCATGTACGGCCCGACCACCCTCACCTTCCCGCAGATCGCCGCCCCGTTCGAGCAGGTCGGCGTCGGCGACCTCGACTGGCTCAAGCCGGGCAAGCCCGTCCTCATCCAGCGCGTCGACGACCAGACGGGGCAGGTGGTGTCCACCGACTACCGCGGCGTCATCGTGGCGTTCGGCGCCGACGGGCCCACGCTGACCGTCGAGGTAGGCGGCGAGGCCCAGGGCCGCGCCGCCCTCGTCAACAGGCAGGTGCCGATCTGGACCTCGTTCCAGGACATCGGGCGCTACGCCTACAGCGCGTTCAAGGAACTCGGGCTGCGCCTCATCCCGTACCTCGGCCCGACGACCGGCGTGCGGCTCCAGCGCTTCGGCGGGCAGTCCGTCCTAGACTACATCAGCGAGATCCTCGCCCGGTCCTGGAACAGGCAGGGCAACCAGTGGACCATCATGCCGATCTCGGCCGGCGTCTACTGGATGAGCCGCAAGGACACCACCACCGTCAACGCCACGGCCTACGCCGACGACGCCCGGGTCGTCGCCAGCCTGACCCGGGACCTCGCCGAGGAGCCCAACCGGATCTACATGACCGGCGTGACGCCGGCCGGCCAGCGGGTCCGCTTCGGGGTCTACCCCGGGCTCCGGCAGACCACCCCGGCGCCCTACCCGTTCGCCGACCACTCGCACACCTTCGGCGTCGGGACCACGGACGGGGGCACCGACACGGGGGACGGGATCACCGTCATGATCGGCCGCCTCATCGTCACCAAGTACCTCGACCAGGAGGACACCCCGGGCGGCTACGACGCGCAGGTCGAGCGCGCCATCATGAAACTCCAGGAGGACGCCTCCGACGGGTCCCCCACCTTCGTCACCGGCGTCATGGACTACCCCACCTGGCAGGCGCTCTACGACCTCGACGTGACCGGCTACTCGCTGCGCTGGTCGCACATCGAGCCGGCCGCGGAGCGCCCGCGCGTCCGCCCCTGGCGGCGCTCCGCCACCGGGGCCATCATGGGCCGGAACCACGCGTACGACCCCCTCGCCCTGAAGGTGGACGTCAACATCGACGTCGGGTCCGGCTTCACCCGGGACCAGATGAGGGAGTGGGCCCTCGCCGAGTTGCAGACCGAGGACAACTGGGTCGGCTCGGTCTCCTTCCCCACCGGCGCCCTCGTGCTCGGGGACCACACCCCCGGCGACCCGCTCACGGAGGCCGACGTGCTCCGGGCCCGCGACCTGCACCCCGGGATGAACATCAGCCTGCCGCTGTTCCAGGGCGGCATCCTGGTCCACGTGGCCGCCGTCAACGTGGACGGCGACGGCGGCGTCTCGGCCGACGTCGACACCCGGGCCCGCGACGCGATGAAGGTGTGGGAGGTCATCGAGCGCAACCGCGAGTCCCACAACAGCCCGGCCCGGGCGTGGATGCGGGACCACCGCTCCAGCACCATGACCAAGGACTCCATGGGCATCTGGGACGAGGTCGGCGGGCTGCTCGGGGACGACATCACCCTGCCCGGCCTGGCCTGGACCGTGTTCCCCGTCGTGGCCGGGCAGGAGGGCACCGTCCGGTCGCTGCGCGTGCGCACGGACCCGTTCGCGGAGTTCGTCATGGGCGTGTTCGGCGACCGGATCTACCCGGAGAGGCTGGCCCGCCTGGTCGGCAACCCCCTCACCAAGAAGGGCAGCCGGCGCTGGGCGAACGAGACGATCCGGGACGAACTCGACCGGCAGAACATCCTCCTCTACGTGGCCGGCGACAACGACAACCCGTGCGGCTACTACCCCAAGCAGAAGTCCGCGGAGGGCGACGAGACCAGCGACGTCCCGGACACCACCTTCACCGCGGCCGCGCCCCTCACCGGCCGCTGGGAGGACGACGCCGGGTTCTCCTACCACACCGGGCAGCAGCCCGTCCTCTGGGTGGCCGTCTACCCCGACAGGCCCACCACCATCCCGCGCGGCCGCATCATGTGGAACCAGTTGGAGGCCGCGGTCTGATGATCCCGGAGATCGTGGCCACGTACGGCGTGGACGGCCTCGTCGACCACATCGACCTGCCGCCGGACGTCGAGCCCGGCGACCTCATCGTCGCGTGCATCACCGCCGTCCCGATCGACATCGACCCGGCCCACGTGGACGGCCGCTGGAACGCCTTCGGCGGCGTGGCCAACGCGATCGTCTACTGGGGGTTCGTCCAGGACGACACCAGCCCCATCCCGGTCGAGCAGTCCGACTTCGCCGGCCTCGACGCAGGGCACACGCTGGCCGTCTACCGGGGGATCGACACCATCGAGGACCCCCGCACCTGCTTCAAGTTCGCGGTCAAGGACGACGACCTCGGGGGCGGCATCGAGAACCTGTTCGAGTCGCTCCCGCCGGCGGGGGTATGGCACGGCGCCCTGTCCGGCGTAGTCGCGCACGGGCGCGGCGTGCCGGGGCAGATCCAGGTCGTGGCGCCCTGGGTGAACGACGTCCGGACCTTCACGCCCTTCTACGCCGCGGCCTGCCTGCGCGAGGACACCTTCACGTTCCCCCACCTGGGCGCGGCCAGCGCGCCAGCCATCTGGTACGACGGCCTGGTGAGCGACGCGCGCGTCGTCGTCACGTTCGGCTTCACCCTCACCATAGGGATCGAGGCCACCCGGCAGTTCCCGCGCGACGACGCCGCCGGCGTCATCGGCGGGCCGAGGGTCTACCCGCCGGCCCGGAGCGGGAGGGTGGCCGGGGGGCGGCACCTGTGAGGTAGAATGGTAGGAGCAGCACCACCACCGCACGGCCTCCCCCACAGAGAAGGACGACGAAGATGGCTGACTCACCCGCGCCGGGCACCCCGCAGACCGGCCGCAAGGCGTACGTGGCCACGGCCCTCACGGTCGCCGTGGCGTTCGTCACGCTCTGGGTCAAGGACACCGACCCGTTCACGGCCAAGGAGGCCGCGCAGGACCTCGTCACGGCGCTGGTCTCCGGCGGCGTGGTGGGCGTCCCGACGTGGTACACGCGCAACAGGGCCAAGTAGCCGTGGCCCCCTCCGCCCAGACCCCGCGGTAAGTGGACAGGGAGAAGGAGGGCGGACTCTTGCGGAGGCTCCACTACTACGTGGCCGGCGTCTGGGAGCACCGCCTGCTCGCCCAGTGGGTCACCTCCGCCATGATCGCCGTCCACTGGGGGCTCGGCATGGCCGTCCTGGTCGGCGGCCGCGGCCGCTTCACGGTCCCGTCGTACCAGCCCCTCATCGACCTCGCCGGCGGCCACGTCTGGGCCTGGGGGCTCGCGATCATGGCGTCCGCCGCCCTCATGATGTTCCCGTTCAGGTGGCCCAACGTGGCCGGCCTCTGGCTCGGCATGGTCTGGATGATCATGTGGACCGCCTGCTTCTCGGTCTCGGTCGTCCAATACCCGGGCGCCGCGGCCACCCCGGTCCCGACCTACGCGGGGCTGGCCATGATCAACGCGGCCCTGCTGACCGCGAGGGTGCTGGAACGACCGCGGGAGGGGTGACCGTGCTCCCCTCCGACCCGACGGCCCAGGTCGCGGCCATCGGCATCGTCACGACGCTGATCACGACCACCGGCGTCCTGCTGGTGGCCGTGCTCAACAACAAGAAGGAGCGGTCGGACGCGGCCGACACGGGCGTGGAACTCGCGCTCCGGGAGCAGATCACCCTCCGCGACGAGCGCATCGCGCTCCGCGACGACCAGATCAAGGACCTCAGGGCGGACGCCGAGGCGCTCCGCGTGAGGCTCGCGGACGAGGTGGAGGGCAACGACGTCAAGTCCGTCGTGATCGACAACCTGCGCGGCGAGGTCGCCAGGCTGCGCGACGAGGTAGCGGAACTGAGGAGCGGCAAGTGAGCAGGACACAGGAGATCAAGGACGAGGCGGCCAGGGGGGCCCGGGACCCGCGCACGCGGACGATCATGCTCGTGCTCGGGGTGGTGTCCGCGCTGGCGCTGCTGATGGCC
>Ga0163163_10000514_pt1 | contig 34565 bp, 28 predicted proteins | sample S65metaG_FD_119766 | JGI IMG/M metagenome (GOLD analysis project Ga0163163, IMG submission 119766) | Switchgrass rhizosphere microbial communities from Kellogg Biological Station, Michigan, USA - S6-5 metaG | ecosystem: Host-associated > Plants > Roots > Rhizosphere > Soil | place: USA... | reverse complement strand
CGTTCGTTCCAACGCACTGCCTTCCGGCATGTTGAGGATGACCTGAAACTCGCTCTTGCTGTCGAAAGGCAGCATTTTCACCTTAACCCAACTGATGCTCACCAACCCCATAGCCACCAGTAGAAGGCCAACGATGCCGCCGAGAAAGGTGTAACGCCAGCGACGCTGAGCGATAAGCGGCGCCATGAACCGTCGGTACACCCGGGTAAAGAAGTCTTCAGGGTGCTCGAAATGCGAATGCGCCCTGCCATTGGCCCTGCCTTCGGTGAGGGAAGAATAGTTTCTGCCCCAGCGCAAGACGCGGATGGATGCCCACGGTGTCACGATGAAGGCAATGGCCAGGGAGAAGAACATGGCCGCACTGGAAATGATGGGAATTGGCCGCATATAAGGCCCGGTTAGCCCGCCAACAAAGGCCATGGGCAGCACCGCTGCGATTACTGCCAAAGTAGCCAGGATGGTAGGATTGCCCACTTCGTTTACCGCCTCCACGGCAATGTCTGACCAAATTCGTCCCTTGTTCTGCTGCAAGTGGAAATGCCGCACGATATTCTCGACTATGACGATGGCATCATCGACCAGGATGCCGATGGAGAAAATGAGCGCGAAAAGCGTAATCCGGTTGAGGGTGTATCCGTAAAGATAGAAGACCAGAAGGGTCAAAGCGAGGGTGGCCGGGATAGCCATCGCAACGATCGCTGACTCCCGCCAACCAAGCGTTAGCAGAATCAAGAGCGACACGCCGAGCACGGCAATGCCCATGTGCTGGAGCAGTTCGTTCGATTTTTCGGTCGCCGTCTCGCCATAGTTGCGGGTCACCGTGATCTGGATGTCATTGGGGATGAGGCGCCCTTTGAGCGTATCGACCTTTTTCAGGACCTGGTTCGCGACAGAAATCGCGTTGGCCCCCGGCCGTTTGGCAACACTAAGGGTTACCGCTGGTTGTTCGTCAAAACGTAGCGCAGCCGTCCCGGCTGCGAGTTCTGACGGCGTCTCGCCGCCAGGAGCAACTGCGGGCGGGACGCCCGCGGAACTCGCAGGCGAGGACGCCTGCGCTACATTGGCCGCACCGGAACCGGAAAAAACGTACTGTGACGGCTCCTCCGCTGTGTCCTTGATTTCGGCGACTTCGCGGAGATACACGGGCTTTCCAGCAAAGACGCCGATCACCACATTGGCGACATCCTGACTGCTTTGCAGGAAACCGCCAGTTTCGACGATGGTCTCGCGGTTGTTGCTGGTCATTCCGCTGGCGACATCCTGGCGGTTCGCCTGCGTAAGCATGGGCAGCACCTGCGCAGCACTGAGGTTGCGGGAGGCCAATCGGACCGGGTCCAGCAGCACGCTCACCTGTCGCTTGGCACCACCAATGAGGGTCGTTTCCGCCACGAGCGAGACCTGCTTAACGGCGTCGTCCACCTGCGCTGCCATCCGGCGCAGGGTCAGGTGATCGTAGCGCGCGCTGTGGAATGTCAGCGCCAGGATGGGCACGTCGTCGATGCACTTCGGTTTGATGAGAGGGAACGAAACGCCCCGCGGAATGCGGTCAAAGTTGGATTGCAGCTTCTGGTTGAGCTTTACCAGGCTCTTTTCCACATCCTCGCCCACTTTGAATCGCACGATCGCGAGGGCCTCGCCGGGGCGCGAAGTCGAATAGATATATTCGACACCAGGAATTTCCCACAACAACTTCTCCATCGGCCGAGTGGCGCGCTCCTCGACTTCCTTGGCGCTGAAACCAGGCATCGAGACCAGCACGTCCATCATCGGAACCTTAATCTGGGGTTCCTCCTCCCGTGGCAACATGATGATCGCCACTGCCCCGAGCAGCACCGAGGTGATGATGATCAACGGTGTGAGTTTGGAATCAATGAAGGCACGTGCAACCCGGCCGGCAAAGCCGAGTTCGCTTTTGGAATTAGGTAACGAAGTCATTTTACCTCTCCTGCATCGGTTGGCCGTCGACCAACTGCTGTGGGTTATCGACCACCACCGAATCTCCGGAATCGAGGCCGGAAAGAATCTCCGTTTCGTCATTGAGGTGCCGACCGGTCTTGACCAGGTGTAACCGGGCGCGCTGGTTCTCGACGACGAAGAGGATCTCCATCTGACCACGCTGTACGACGGCCGAGGCAGGGACACGCATGGAGGTGTATTCGCCCGCCGGAACGATCAATCGGGCGAACTGACCCAACATCAATCCAGGACAGGGCGGCACGTCGAGCTTTACGCGAAACGTGCGGCTGATCGGGTCGGCGATTGGCGCTATTTCGGCGATTGTGCCTGAGAGGTCGTCAGTGCTTTGTCCAACGCGAATTGTCATGCAGGCGTCCTGCTTTATTTTGGAGGCAAGGGCTTCCGGTACATCGGCCTCAAGCCGAAGCTTGGAAGGGTCTTCGATGTCCACCAGCGGCTTGCCGGGCGCCGCCTGGTCACCGACATCGACCCACTTCCGAGTCACCACTCCATCGAAAGGCGCAAGGATCTCTACATAACCCATCATTGCCCGGGCTTCGGCGACGGCCCCTTTAGCAACCCGGTAACGAGTATCAGCGGCCTCAAAATCGGCGCGTGCCACCGCGTTTTGGTTTAACAAGGAGGAAAGACGGTTCGAATCTCGTTCGGCTTGCTGCAAAGTGGTCTCAGCTTGTTCCAAGCGAGCTTTAATTTCTGGCGCATGGAGTCGGGCAAGCGGTTCTCCAGCTTTTACCTTCTGGCCCAGGACTACTGGCATGTCGGTGATGCGGCCGGTTGTCTTGGCCTCAATGGTCGCGCGGAGCTTGGCTCGCACCGTGCCGACTACCTCCTCGACGGAAACCAATGGTTTGGCTTCGACAGTTTGGGTGCGCATTTGAACCGAAGGCAACTCAGGTTCCACGGCAGTGTGGCCTTGGTGCGCTTTGTGGCAACCGGCAAGGAGCACCATCCCCGCTGTCAAAGCGAGCAAATGCGTCCACAGGTGACGACCTGCAGGTGCAATCCCATTGGGTCTTGGAAGTTTGGTGATCGTTTTCATTTATTTTACTCCGGCTGTTCGGCCAGCAGGGTTTTGAGGTCAGCGAGCACCAGGCGCACGTCGAGCGTACCGGAGCTGTAGATATTTCGGATTTTGCCATGGCGATCGATGAGGAAGACGCGCAAGGTATGATTGAGCGGGCCGGTCGGGGCGTTCGGGTTCTTCTTGCGGGCAACCGCCTGACCGTAAGCGTCAATGATGGGCTTCAGCTTGTCCTGCGAGGCGGTTGTGATGAAGCGCCATTCCGCGGCGGATTTTCTGGCGTCCGCCAAGGCTGAGTAAGCGGCCATACGAGCGGGCGTGTCGGCGGATGGATCGAAGCTGATGCTGACGAGGCGCATATTTTTGGCGAGCGCCTCGTCCTCGGCGCTGAGACCGTGCAGTTGCATCAGCACGCCGGTCGCCATCGGGCAGGCTTTGGCAGCCGCGCAACGAGTGTAGATGAAGCTCATTACCGTCAGCCGGCCATGAGTGAGTTCAGTTAGGCGCAGCGGCCGGCCCTCCGAATCCAGCACCTCGCCGTCTGCCGCCTGCTTGACAATGGGAAGCTTATAGCTGCCTGGCGCAGGCGTCTCGTAATCGTAGTCGGCGGTGCGTGGAAGATCGGCGGTGCACACCGCTGTGTTGAGGACGGCAATCGCCAGAGACGTCGTGAAGAAATGTTTGAGAAGGTTCATAAGCTTGGAAGAGCCTTGGTCGCGGGTTTGCACTCGGTTCAGCCTCCGACTTGCGTCGAACCCAATAACATGTGATGCGGGCGCCCCAACTTAAGCGCGGTAAAATCCAATTCGAAGGCCGGTTTCAAATCCTTGCCGTCCCAGTGGAAGGCGCGCACAAACTGTTCGTTGTCGGCGCCGATTTTGTCCCAGTGCGCCAGCAGCGAACTGCTGAAGTAAAGCCGCTTTCCGTCCCAGCTCTGGGACACCATGTTGAGTTGCCGGCCGATCGTTCTCTCGTAAATCTGCCTGGGCTGATGCGGATTCGACACGTCGAAGACGCGCACTTTGCCGTCGCCGAAGCCGTCCACAAAGAGCGTTTTATCGTCCGCGCTGAGGCTCATGTCCACGGGTAACACGCCACCTTCCGGCCCGATGCGCGCCACTTCTTTGGCCTGCCATTCGCCGTCCGGCTCCTGGAAACACAGCCAGAGCTTCGACGTGAGCGCGGTGGCGGTGAAGGCATAGTCGTGCGTTTCGCCCCAGGCCCAGCGGATTTCCAGCGCCGCGCCGGGCACCTGGAACACCTTCTTGGGCTGCCGCGTGTGAAAATTCCACAGCGCCAGTGAACTGCCAAACTCCTTCATCGCGTCGGCGTCCTTCGCCAGGTCGCTGAAGTCCCGGGTGTAGTTCTTTAAGCCCGTAAACGAGGAGGTGAGCAGCACGTCCTTCCGAGGTAACACGCGCGCGTCGTAACAGTAACCATCAGCAAATTCCGCGCCCGCGATGCCGGCGGTGTCCTTCGTCGGAAGCCAGTGGGTGGCGAGATAATCCCCTTCATTATTGAATTCGACGATTGCCGTGCGACCGCTGTGGTCCTTCGCGTTCGAAAGACAGGGAATCAACACCCGCCCCGGCAACGCATAAGCGCCGTGCGGACCGACCGCACCGCCGGTGATTTTCTCGAAGTTATCAATCGTCTTCACGTAACGCGGTCGGGATGGATCTGTATGCACGTCGAAGATGAAAATCCGGCTGGTCTCCAGGCCGGAGAGCCAGAGCTGACGCCGATCATCAGTAAATCCGCCGTGATGCGCTTCGTTGCGTCCACGCACCGAGTGGGTGTGGATGACCTTGCCGTAATTCGAGGAGCCGGGCTTTACGTCTATAGTGACGAGCTTGTCCGAGCCATCGCCAAGTCCCTCGACGCCGAGTGTCCAGGTGTAAAGGAATTCCTCCTGCCCCTCAATACGCGCGAGGTAGGGCGAGGAACAAGTTTCATCGGCCCGCACGATCATGAGGCAGTCCGATGAGGCCCAGATCAATGCGATTGTGGTGACGAGCTTTGCAAGGCGTTTAGCTCGCCTGGTAATAGTGGGTGAATGCGATTTCATGTCGGGTTGTGGATGAATGTTTTTGTTATGGCTTTGAATCGAACAACAATAGGTAGCCGCAAGACGCTGCGGAGTTGAACTGTTGGGGCGATCGTTTGTATGTTTTGCTTTCATCATGAATAACTTTCTTAATTGCGACCGGTTCATCCGGTACGCCCGGCACTCTGCCCTCAATGTGGTTTGGGTGAAATGGCTGGGACGCCGGATGTCTTGGCCGAAACGCCGCCATGGCGGTTTTATCGAGCATGGACGCGCTTTCTGACCTGCTGCGTGTGCTGCGCTTTTCGGGCGGGTTGTTTCTCGAAACGAGATTCCGCGCGCCGTGGTGTCTGCGTGCGAAGGTTTCACCGCAGGATTGCGGGCCAGGCGTCAAATCTGTCGGAGAGCTGGCCGCGTTCCACTATATCCTGGAAGGTCGCGTTCAAGTGCGTCTCGGGAAGGAGCGGCCACGCAGTGCTGGTCCGGGTGAACTCATTCTCCTGGCCCACAACGATCCCCACTTGCTTGGAAGCGATGTAACGCTCGCGCCCATGGAGGCCGGGCCGTTGGTTCGCAGAGCGGGGGAACACGAGCTGGCGTACATTGATTTTGGCGCGGGTCGTCAGGTTAGGGATCACTTCGTGTGCGGCTTCCTGGCGACGGCGATGCGCCGGCACCCTTTGCTTATAGCGTTGCCCCCGATGCTCGTAGCCAACCTGCGCGGCCGGCCTTGCGCGGAATGGGCGGAGAGTTCCTTTCGCTACGCCGCCCGCGAACACGCCTCGCGCCGGCCGGGTTCACAAGAAATTCTCGCGCGCCTTTCCGAACTGCTCTTCGTTGAGGCCGTGCGCGGTTACATTGAAAAACTCCCCGAGAAGGCGACCGGTTGGCTCGCGGCGCTGCGCGACCCGTCGCTGGCACGCGCGCTTGCAGCCCTGCACGCGCAGCCCGCCCATCCGTGGACCGCCGAATCGCTGGCGAAGGAAGCCTCCCTCTCGCGTTCAGCCTTTGCGGAACGATTCGGCAGCACTCTGGGTATGCCTCCAATCAGCTACCTTGCGCAATGGCGCATGCTGCTCGCTGGACAACTTCTGCGCGAATCTTCCGAGACCATAGCGCAAATCGCCTCGACCGTTGGTTATGAATCCGAGTCCACCTTTTCGCGCGCGTTCACTCGTGAGATGGGCCTCGCGCCCGGGGCCTGGCGCAGGGGCAGCGCATAATCAGTGCCCTCCCTTTTTCTTTCGTTGCGAGACCGGTAAGATTTTTCCGTTCGTTCGCCTGTCGATCTGACGCCCGCGAGCCATCACGTTTTTCTGCCGGTCATAAACATTTTCGGGTTCCCGAGGTAAGAAATCTTCATCCCGTCGCATCTGAATTGCGAACCCGGAATTCGGGACACAGCAGAAAACAACAAAAACAAAGCTTAGAAATATGCATCAAAAAGAAAACCTGGCGAGGCTGAGGCAAATGAACGAACTCGCCCCGGAAGTAATGAAAGCCTTCTGGGTCTTCGACAAAGCGGCCGTTGCCGAGGGCGCCATCCCAGTCAAATACAAAGAGCTCATTGCCGTGGCCGTGGCACTGACGACGCAATGCCCCTATTGCATCGACATTCACAGCGGCAACGCACGTAAAGCCGGCGCCACGGACGCCGAAATAACGGAGGCCGCCATGGTCGCCGCCGCGTTGCGAGCCGGAGGCGCCGTCACTCACGCGACGCATGCGCTTTTGAAGGAGACTCAAAATGCCAATTAGGTTTCCGACAACTTTGATCGCTGGAAGCCTCTGTAACGGCGCCTGAGTCTCGTGCAAATGAAACCAAGAAATTTTGGCGGGTGAACGAATCACCGGCCAGAAGTGCAGTTAACTAAGAAACAAAATGATAGTCCTATGAAAATGAAACTAAGTCTATTCGTCCGTCTGGAAGCAAAACCCGGAAAGGAGTCGGAAGTCGCCTCCTTCCTGATGCAGGGCCTCGAACTCGCGCGACAGGAGCCAACGACACCGGTCTGGTTCGCGCTACGCCTTGGTCAGTCCACGTTCGGCGTTTTCGACGCCTTCGCCGATGAAGCCGGGCGGCAAGCCCATCTCAATGGGACGATCGCGCAGGCGCTGATGGCGCAGGCTCCCAACCTGCTCGCATCGCCGCCGGTCATCGAACGAGTCGAGGTGCTCGGCGCGAAGTTGCCGAAGTCGTCTTGACCTGGAACACCGCGAACGAGTTGGCGACCCGCCGATGCTCACTTGCGGAACATCGTTCCCGCGAACGGTTCTCTCATTCTACGACGTGAGAGAGCGGCGGCATCGCCACTCGTTTCGCCTGGTTCTCCATGAAACCAACAATTGTGACAGACAGACTTCCGGTTCCGGCCAAGGGTATCGCGCTTCGGCAAGGAGAGTTGGGAATTCCCGCGTTCCCTCGCAGGGCTGATTTCCCGCTGACATTCCGTGACCGGCTGGATAATATACCCGATGTGGTCGAGACGGAAATCAACTGGCCGGAAGCATTGCGCGTCACAGAGAATTCCGCCGCCGTAAGCGCGCTACGCCGCATCCTGCTTGACGGTCTCCGCATCGCGCTACGCGAGCGCACAGACGTCAACGAAGCGCAATTGGAAGATTTCACTCACGAAGCTTTGCTGCGGATTCTTGAACGGCTCGACCAGTTCGCGGGCCGGAGCAGGTTCACCACCTGGGCACATAGCATCGCAGTGAACACGGCGTTTACCGAGCTGCGTCGGAAACGCTGGCAGGACGTGTCACTTGATGCGCTTGCTGCCGAGGGTCAGCAATTGAGCGAACCGGCTGTCCTGCCTGACGACGCTTTGGGCTCTGACGAAGAGCGCACGCGGTTGGTGGGGCTTTTGCGCAAGGCGGTTGCGGAGAAACTTTCAGCCAAACAGCGCACCGCCATCGTTTGTATGCTGCAGGAGATGCCAATTGACCAAATCGTCGGATTGCTCGGTACCAACCGCAACTCCGCTTACAAGCTACTCCATGACGCCCGTTGTGCGCTCAAAGAATACCTTACCGCCGAAGGAATTTCCCCGGAAGTCATCCGAACCGCCTTTGCCCCATGAAACGACTCACCCCGCAGCAAATTGAAGGCCTGATCCGCGTGATTGGACAAACCCGCGAGCATGAATTCAATTGCGCCGAATGCCAGAGCAACGTCAGTGAATTTGCAGAGCGCCAAATCGCCGGTCTTCCACTTGAGGGAACCCTCGCCGGTGTGGAACAGCACTTGACCGTCTGTTCGGAATGCCGCGAGGAATTTCTCGCGCTTGAGAAGATTTTGCGCGCGAGCTAGAGAACCAACCCACGGCGGAAGCGGGCAGCTCCGACTACGTGTGGAAGGGAGACTGTGCCTTCGGGTACGTGATACCGCTATTCACCTGGCGAAGTTCCTTTTCAGTCGTATCCGCTTTGCTTCGGCGGCAAGGACCGGGGGAGCGCGCGGACGTGGCGAAGGAGATCATTCTTGCTCACAATTGAGAGGGGTATTTATGAGCCTATGGGAACAGGTCGGCTTGCTAGATTGACCTGTGCACGGGCCAGGGATAATACTATTGCTAGTCCTATCCTAAATCAGAGCAAATAATTGCGAGTATCAACGTCGGCAGATGTTCCAAAGAGCCTTTACCTTGATCGAACTCCTGGTCGTGATCGCAATTATTGCCATCTTGGCTGCGATGCTGCTACCCGCACTTAATAAGGTGAAAACAAAGGCCGAGGGCATCAAATGCCTGTCTAATAACAAACAATTCGCTCTGGCTTGGACCATGTATGCCGGCGACAATCAGGAGGTCCTGGTCATGAATGTCCCTGGAGGGGCAGGTGGAAGCTGGTGTGAGGGTTGGGAAAATTGGACCGTTAATAACACAGACAACACCAACACATCGCTGATCACGAAGGCCAAGCTGGGACCGTGGGTCAGCCTTTCGATCGGCATTTACAAATGTCCAGCGGATAAATACCTGTGCATTGAGAGCGGCCAGAAAATGTCTCGATTACGCAGTTTTGCCATGAATGGCTTCCTTGAGGGGTTCGGCTTCTCCCGAACACGCTCCTCGGGATGGTATCCCTCTTATCTTTGCTACAACCGGATGGCTGACATCATCGGTTCATTGCCAGGTCCCGCCAGCCTGCTTGTGACTGGGGATGAGCATCCAGACTGTATCGACGATGCCTGGTTGATTAGCGATCCAACGTCTGCCAGCCTGTGGTTCAATATCCCCGCCAGCTATCACAATGGCGCCGCCGGTTTCAGTTTCGCGGACGGTCACGCTGAAATCCACAAATGGCGTGACATCAGAACCATCCAGCCTGTGACTCAGGTTTGGAAAGGCGGGGAGTGGGTTTCCGCGCCTGGCAGCCAGGACATAAAGTGGATGCAGGAACACTCCACCGCGCCGTGGAAGGGGAGGTAGTATGTTCGAGTCGCTCGCAATCTCTCAACTCCATTCAGAGCTTTCATTTGGTGTGCCGAAGATGAGGAAGTCTGCATGATCAAATTGTGAGCTTTGAATCGTGATGAATTGATTCCATGACGTTGACAATCGGAGGTCACTGTCCCGGTGTCATTGAGACCAGACGCTCATCGCCGCGGTTGAGGCTGAGCAAACCCACGGCTGCAAGCAGAACCACCAATCCAATCAAAGCCCGTTTGTCCATTCGGTTTTGTTGCCAACGAAAGAATGAACCAAAAGCCAGGAGTTCTCAATTCCGGCCTTCACGTGCGCCGGAGCGATTTTGCACTTGAACCCGGCCGAGTCCGGAACTACTCCTTGCCGCTTATGGAAAAGCCAATGACAAAATCGGAAATCAGCGCTTCACTTGCGCAAACCACTGGCCTCACGAAAGAGCAAGTTAGCCAAACCCTGGATGCCCTCACGGAACTCGCTTACAAGAATGCCAAAAACTCCTTCACGATCCCGGGGCTGGGCAAGCTGGTTCTGGTGGATCGCCAAGCTCGGGTGGGCCGCAATCCGGCCACCGGCGAGCAGATTAACATTCCCGCCAAGCGCGTTGTAAAATTCCGTATCGCCAAGGCGGCGAAGGACGCGATTTTAGGGCAACATAACTCGGAGGCTCCTTTGTCCGAGTGATCTCGACGACCATTCAGCCAACAATCGTATGCCAGCGGCAAAACTGAATCTGGTGGTTATCCGCGTCTCAGACATTGAGGTTGCGCAACGATTTTCCGTCACTCAGTTTTGTTAGATCACTTTGGCCTATGGATACCCTGGGTCCGCGAATCACAAATGACACATCAACCCTGAAAGGGGCCCTGAAAGGGGTTGAATCAATAAATCAATCCCACACGTATCGTTCGTCAAATTCGATTTCGTAACGCTTCAAAAGCGCTCAAAACTCATCCTGAAACAAAGCTTTGCGATGGCGTAAGGCTTTGGTATTCGTTTCATTGATTGAGCTCCTGTGACTGACATTGAGCGCTTCACACCACGGATTTTCAAGCTACTACATGAGCTGTAAGACTTTGAGAGTCTCCCTGGCTAAGCCGGGGTTAATCTAAAATTGGAAGAAGACGCAACATCCCGGTTTGGTTGCCATCACGCACCTTTGTTCTCAGGTTCTACAACCCCGAGGGGTTGGGTTCGTTATGGGCTGATTAAGCTGTCAATTTGCTCAATCATTGCGCTGCCGATTTGCGCCGCCGACTGGCCACAGTATCGCGGCCAGCAACGAAACGGACACTCCGCAGAAACCGGTTTGCTGCGCGAATGGCCTCAGGAAGGCCCGAAGCTGCTCTGGCAGGTAAACAATGTCGGTTCGGGTTTTTCCACTCCTTCAGTCGTGGGCGGCAGGATCTATCTTCTCGGCAACGAGGGGCTCACCAACGAATTTGCGCTGGCGCTTGCGTCCCAGGATGGCCGACGACTCTGGTCCGCGAAGCTGGGCAAGGTCGGCCGTCCTAATCAAAGTCCCAATTTTCCAGGCGCCCGCTCGACACCAACCGTGGACGGTAAACTACTCTACGCGCTCGGCTCCGACGGCGATCTAGTCTGCTGGTCACCGATTTCCAGGGCAATCCCGGCGAGTGGGCTTACGCAGAATCTCCTTTGATCGATGGTGATGCACTCATTTGTACGCCGGGGGGCAGCAATGCCACAATGATCGCCTTGAACAAAATCAACGGCACTATTATTTGGAGATGCGCCATGCCGGAGGCCGATGATGCCGGTTATGCCTCCGTTCTCGCGGCGGAATTCCCCGGCGTTCGGCAATACGTTCAATTTCTCGCCAAAGGCCTGGCTGGCGTCGAGGCGAAAACGGGCAAGCTGCTCTGGCGTTACGCGCGCACGACAAAGGGCGCCCCAGGTGTCCTCGTCACACTCGTCAGCGATGGGTGCGTTTTTAGCAGCACTTCCGTCGCCGGCGGCGCGCTCATCCAGCCGGTCAGGAAAAACGGCGCGTTCATTGCCCAGGAAATTTATTTCGATAACAAATTGCGTTTTGATTTGGGCAATGTTGTGAAAGTGGGTGATGATCTTTACGGCACGCCAGGCGCCTCTGTTACGTGTGTTGAGTTCAAGACGGGGACAATCAAGTGGCAGGAACGTTCCAAAAGCCTCTCCTTTCTGGATGTCGATGGCCGGCTCTATACGCACGCGGAAGATGGATACGTCGCGCTCGTCGAACCGTCCCCTGAAGCCTATCGCGAGAAAACCCGTTTCATACCGCCCACTCGTCCGGTGAAGCACGAAAACTTTACCGCCCTCAGCTACCTCGCTCTCGCCGACGGTCACCTCTACATTCGCGAATTCAATTCCTTATGGTGTTATGATGTGAAATCCTTCTAACACCCGGAGTAAAAGAAAAGGGTCAAGCCTCTAGTTTTCGCAGTTGTTTTCACAATGGGATGGGAAGTTTGAATCGAGTTTTCATTTCTCATTGTTACCGCGTTTTTCCCAAACCCAACCCACGCAGTCAATCAAATGCGAAAAATAGAGGCTTGACACCTTTCACTTTCATTCCCTCCACTTTTGCTGTTGTCACTAGGCTTCGACAGAACCCAAAACATCAGGGACTGCCAGATCGATGAACGAAACATAAATAGGCTTTGGAGCACTTCTCATGTCTAACAAAGCGCCTGACATCGTCGACAAAATCGGCTTGCGGTGATGACGTTTCTGTTGGATGCTCAGCAGCTATGATGCTCAAATCTAAGAAGTTATTGGGCGTCGATTCAAAGAGCGCGCTTAGCTCAGCGGTAGAGCACTTCCTTCACACGGAAGGGGTCGCAGGTTCAAACCCTGCAGCGCGCACCATTTAATTTCTCCTACGTGACATCATCGCCTATCACGTCCGGACCAAGCATCATCCCGAGCGTTACGCAACGGACTGGGCGACCTTGACTGGGCGAATCAGCCAGACCCCTTCCGCCGCTTCAACGGTGCGTCAGCATTCCGATTGCGGTTGGCAGGCCCGGACGACACGCCCCTGCGGCGGCTTTGTTCGGTGCCACGTCAGTAAATTCAGCGTGAAAGTTGCGTCTCCAGATGGCCGACAACTCCCCGGACGAGGGAATCCACCTCCATCCGATCCTTCACCAAGCGGCAGGCGTGAAACACCGTGCCGTGGTCCCGACCGCCAAAAGCCTCGCCAATCGCGCTCAAGGAACCCTCTGTCATCTGGCGCGAGAGGAACATCGCGATCTGGCGCGGAAAAGCGATATTCTCCGGCCGCCGCTTGCTGCTCATGTCGGCCAGGCGAAGGTCAAAGTGTTCCGCCACTCTTTTCTGAATGACCTCAATGCTGATCGTGTGGCGACCTTCCTCCTGCAGAATATCGCGCAGCAAACTCTCCACCAATTCGAGGCTTAGTTTCGTGCCGGTCAACGCGGCGTAGGAGGTAACACGAGTCAAGGCACCTTCCAGGCGGCGAATGTTACTTCGGATCCGATTGGCGAGAAAACTCATGATTTCTTCCGGCAGTTCCATCCCCGCGATCTGCGCCTTTTTACGCAAAATCGCCAATCGCACCTCCACCTCCGGTGGCTGCAGGTCGGTGACCAGGCCCCACTCAAACCGTGAAACCAGTCGCTGTTCCAGATTCTTGAGTTCGCTCGCCGGACGGTCGCAGGTCAGCACGATCTGCTTGCGGGCCTCGTGCAGCGCGTTAAACGTATGAAAGAATTCTTCCTGAATCCGTTCCTTGCCTGCCAGAAACTGTACGTCATCAATCAACAGCGCATCGGTTTGCCGGTATTTTTTCCGAAACCGGGCAAGCTGATTGTTCTGGATGCCGTCGATGTATTCGTTGGTAAATTGTTCGCAAGAGACGTACGCCACACGAGCCTGCTGGCTGTGCCTCGCCACATGGTGCCCGATCGCGTGCAGCAAATGCGTCTTGCCCAGCCCCACCCCGCCATACACAAACAACGGGTTATAGGCTTTACCCGGGGACTGAGCGACGGCCAGCGCGGCAGCGTGCGCAAAATTGTTGTTATCACCGACGACGAATGTCTCGAACTTGCGCTTGGGGTCAAAACCAAGCTCCGCGCGGATATTGTTGTTTCGTGCGAGCGCTGGCTGAGAAACCGTCGCTTTTGAGGAGCGAGTTTCGGGGGGCGCCAGCGTGGCCGCAGCGTGGTTGTTGCCAACTTTGAATTGAATCTCTAATTGTCGCCCCGACGCCAGCGCGAGTACCTCCTGCAATAGGCCAATGTAATTGTCTTTGAGCCAGACTTGGCAAAAGTCGTTAGGCACTTCCAATACCAGGCAGTTGTTGTCCTGTGCATGGGCGCGCACAGGCGCAAACCATAGATTGTAAGTATCAGCACTGAGTTTTGAACGAAGATGCTTTTGCGCAGCTTCCCAAGTTTCTTCTACGGAAATTTGCATGATTTCTACAAGAACCCGTTTTATGGGCCTTTTGTTCACCTGCACTTGACGCGCTTCTTAAAATTGAACCCGGCTGTCAATCCAAACCGGACTGATTCCGGACCAAAAGACGTGCTTGGCCCGCGTTTGATGGCTTACGCTCCAAACAACCAATGCGATCAGCTCTAAATCTTTGTAAGAGAATTGCTTAGAAAGAACGCGTCTAATAGTTATGCTGCACTGGTTTCCCAAAGGCCCAATTCGACGGCACGAAATTCAACGAAGCCAATACTGCTAGGCCATGTCGCTCCAACTTGCTAGCACAAGATATTAATTGTTATTCGCAAGTTATACACCGCCCCTTTTTCATCGGTAAACCCAAGAGGGAGTGTGGCCTGGGTTCCGATCATTACCGTGAATCTCCCGCCTCCACTTGGCGTCGGTTAAGGGATTTGTCGAGGCGCAGGGCGGCGCAGTGGCAGCCGGGGACCAGGCCGCGGGGCAGTGTTCACCTCCGCCTACCCGTTGCCATTTGCATTGGGGCCTTTTCAATACCCAATCGTCAGTTCGTAGCGCAAAAGGTTGTCGCAACGGACAGTGTCGATGGTAGTTTTGTTCCGCCATCCAGTGCAGCGCATCTCACCGTTAATCGTCTCAAGATGCACGGCGACCGCCCGGGCGAGTTCGTCGCTCAAATCGAAATCTCCGCAAATGCACTCTGCATTTCCGCAATCGAACCGGAACAAGGACTTGGCGTGAGCCATATTGACGGTATATTTGAGCGCACCCCCTTTACGAGAACCGGTCGCATCGAAATGCGTGAGCTTCACGGTCAGGGTCTTTAATTCGGGAAACCTCGTCTCCAAGCTGGGTGAGTCCTGGACGCATTGATTCTGTTGCTGGCGGTATTCAGTCCGGGGGTTTGGCTTTTTCGTGTTCATGATAAAGGTTTGGGGTCGTGCCTCGGTCATTTCTGGCATTGTCCTCTGGCGAAAGGAATCGTATTTAGCTCAGCCGGATTGCGTGGAAAGGTTACATTGGGTGGCTCGTCTTTGCTGCCGGCGAATATTCCTAAGTGCGCGGTAACCGACCAGCCGTTGCTGTTGTTCATCCCACAGGCGGTAAGTGAAGGATTTCAGGCTGGTGAACAAGGTGATGGGTTTGACGCTTTGAAAGAGCGGTTCCGATTCATGACATTTCTCGAGGTGATAATTGGGAATGCGCGGACTCAGATGATGGATGTGATGAAAGCCAATATTGCCCGAGAACCATTGCAACACTTTAGGCAGCTTATAAAATGAACTGCCTTGCAACGCCGCGGTGGTGTAATCCCATTCCTTGCCGCGTCCCCAATAAACTCCCTCGAATTGATGTTGCACGTAGAACAACCAGACACCCGCCGAACCGGCGACGGCCAACACAATCAACTGAAGCAGCAGGTAAGCCGCAAGGCCAAACGCCCAGGATAACGCGACTGCCACACCAAGAATTGCCAGGTTGGTCCAATACACCGAATGACGCTCGCGTGTGCTGGCCTCAGACTTGGGAAAACGCTGCTTGATGAGAAAAATGAAAAGCGGCGCAAGCACAAAGAGGATGACCGGGTTACGGACGAGCCGATAGGCGAACTTCTGCCAGCGCGAGGCTCCCAGATATTCCTGCACGGTCAAGGTCCAGATGTCGCCTGTGCCACGACGATCCAAGTCACCCGAAGTGGCATGGTGCAGAGCGTGTTCCCATCGCCAATGATGGTATGGCACAAAGGTGAGCACCCCGGTGATGTACCCCCAGACGTCGTTGGCAGTCCGGGATTTGAAAAAGGAGCCATGACCGCAATCGTGGCTAATGATGAACAAACGGACCATGAATCCTCCTGCCAGAATCGCCAGCGGCACGGCCAGCCACCAGGACACCGCCAGGCTCAGATACATCAAATACCAGAGGCCAGCGTAAGGAAGCAGGGTGTTGAGCAACTGCCAAATCGCGCGCCAGACCGCGGGCTTCTGGTATCTGGCGACGATCGCCTTCCAGGCCGGTGATTTTGCGTGGTCTGCTGTCTTGGCCGAAGCCGAATCATTTATCATAACCGAAACCCTAACTAACTAACTAATAAATTGAGGAAGAAAACGCATAAACGGCAATTCGTTATGATTTCCTTCATTTGGACCGACTGTGGTTCTGGACCGTTCCCGACCATCGGATTTCAAATCATCAATGGAGAAACTCAACTGAAGATCTCCTGGTCGTTTAATTGTGCCTTAAGCCTGGTGAGGAGATCGTTGAAGAAGGTGACCGACTTAAGGGTGGCGGTCACAGTGAAATCAAGGTTTACCAGCGTGGGCAGCGAGCTTTGGGTAGGAACATCGTGATAAGGAAGCACAGCCCGAATACCGCCGTCACGACCCAGGCGGGAATAACAGTCCTGGATGTGGATTTGCTTCTCAATAACCAGACGGTAACCAAGCCTCCCTAGCAACTCCTCGTAAGAATTCGTGTCGCTCACCGCTGTTGACAATGCGTCGCGGTTGGGCGACAAGCTGTCGAGGATGGCCTTCAGGCCCGTGAAGACTTCCCGAGATACAATGGTCTCGAACTTCTGCTGCTTGGGCTCAAGGCCTGTGGTGGCTGGAGAGTTTTGCATTTAAGCGGAAGAAATGGGGATTCGTTTGAAACGGTGTTGAAAAGAATGGTTAATAACGGGGAGGGCTTGAGCTGTAACCGCGACTGCTCCCGCCTCGCTCTTCGCGCGGGCGAGCCTCGTTCACCGTCAATGCGCGCCCTTTCCAATCTTTGCCGTTCAAGGCGAGGATGGCGGCTTTTGCGCCTTCCTCGGTGTTCATGGTAGCGAATGCGAAACCGCGGGCGCGGCCGGTCTCTCGGTCCATAATTACATTGACCTCGTTCACAGGCCCGTGTGCGGAAAGCATGTCGCGCAGGTCGTTTTCGGTGACGTCAAAGGAAAGATTCCCTACGTATAGTTTTGAGCTCATAATTATTTCTGGCTTAGACCCGCTGCTCCTTCCAAGCTGTTCCCGATGCTCGGGTTTCAAATCTTGCTTGAAACAAATTCAACTAAAGATTTTCCATGCCTTGAATCGACGAGATGGCTAAAGCACGACCATCTTTACTCAATGGCACGGCGAACACAAGCATATTCCATGACGGGAGATGTTTTAGCACGCATTCGTGCAGGTCATTATGAAAGTTCATTTCAGATTCGACCCATTGAACGGCCTAATGGGTGTCCAATGATATAAATGATTCCATCAGCACCCCAACTATGGAACTGACGAAGCTAGGCTGGAATGCTGACCTCAGTCAGCAATTCGCGCCCCACCATACCAAAGGTCTGGTCCCGGCTCGCGTCGCGGTGGAGGATAAACATTTTTTCCGCGTCTGGACCGCGGATGCGGAGCTTCTCGCGCAAGTCTCCGGCAAGTACATCCACGAAGCCCGCCGGTCCAACTCAAAACTTCCCAAGGTAGGAGATTGGGTCGCCGTAAAACTTGTACCCAACGAGGAGAAGGCCGTGATTCAGGCTATCCTTCCGCGACGCACCCAACTCTCCCGCCAGATCGCCGGCCATGGCGCCACTGAGCAAATCCTTGCCACGAATATCGACACGGCGTTCATGGTGACCGCCGCGGACGCGAGTTTCGACACCCCATGCCTGGAACAGATGCTTGTTGTGGCACATGAAAGCGGCGCACGCCCAGTCGTCGTTCTCAATAAAATCGATTTGTGCGACGACCTTGGTGCGAAACTCGCGGCTGCCACTCGTGTGGCCGGCGGGGCATCAGTGCTCGCGGTCTGTGCCCTCACGGGGCGAGGCATGAAGCAATTGTCGGAACTGATCAAACCCGGCGACACGGCCGTGTTCATCGGCACTTCGGGTGTCGGCAAGTCGAGCCTCATCAATCGCCTCTATGGAGAAGACATCCAGGCAACGGTCGAAGTGCGCACGAATGACGCCAAAGGCCGGCATACGACTTCCTGGCGCGAGATGATTTTCCTCCCACAAGGCGGCGTGGTCATTGATACACCGGGGATGAGAGAATTCCACATCTGGATTGCCAGTGAAGGATCGAAGCAGGCTTTTCCCGAGGTGGAAGCGCTGTCGCCACGCTGCCACTTCCGCGACTGCACCCATACGAAGGAGAAAAAGTGTGCGGTGCTCGAGGCGCTCGCCACCGGCACACTCCCGCGCGAGCGGTATGACAGTTTCCTCAAGCTCCAACTGGAAATCCGCTACCTCCGGGAAGCTGAAAAGCGAGCCGCCTGGCAACACGGCAAAAAGAGCAACCGTGCGGCCCATCGCGCGTTGAGCCGGAAGGACTGAACAGCCAACTCGGTTCTTCGCGGCTGTCGACTTCCGAAAGCATTTCCCACGGGATATTGCTGCTCTGGCCTTTGCACATCAAAATGTTTATGCTCGAAAGGATCAGGACACGTTGCGTTTCGTTGGCGGCGTATTCGCGAGCATTGAATCCGATCAAAACTCTGAGCTTCCATTGAATCATGGAGCGCGATTGAACCGCCGCCTAGTTTTAAGCGCACCGGTGCGGCAGTCGTCCTCTTGCTACTGGCCGTGGCCCTCGGTTCCCCGTTCCGAATTAATCGTGAGCGTCGGCGCGCCGAGGCGGGCGAGTCTGCTGCCCGGCGGAGCGTTTACGCGGCGGACATGAGGCTGGCGCAAGCGGCGTGGGAGCAAAACAGTGTCAGGCGAGTGCATCAGACACTGGAAGAAACGGTGGCCTATGAGAACCGCGGATTCGAATGGTATTACTGGCAGTTCCATCTTGCTCACGAGCCGGCGATAATGGGCGGCACATTTCCCTTTGACAACCATTAGCTGCTTAATGAATTGAAGATGTCTCTAAGAAGCTGGGCAGTGGGTGGCTTAACCAGGTAAGAGCGCGCTCCCAGAGCGTAAGCCCTATTGCAGTCCTTCTTTTCCGAAGAACCAGTCAGAACCACGACAACCAGAGAGTTGAGGTCTGTTCGCTGACGTATCCGGTCAAGGACCTCAAACCCGTGAACGTAAGGAAGCTTGAGGTCCAGGAACATGATACAAGGAAGGGGATAACTTTCTCGGTCGGCGTAGCTGCCTTTTCCTGTCAAATAGTCAAGTGCCTGCTGGCCGTCAGTCACGATTTGAAGAGGATTTTCGATGCCACCCTTTTGCAAAGCGCGTTTCATTATGAAGGCATCATCCACGCTGTCTTCGACCAGCAGGATCGTTGGACCAAGGGTTCCCATCATGCATCTGCGCTGCGCAGTTCGATCCAGAAACGGCTGCCGTTCCGGCCCTCCGATTCAACTCCAACGCTGCCCCCCATTTTTTCCACGGCTTTGCGGACAATCGTCAAGCCGATGCCGGTACCCTCATATGTTCCTTCGGGATGAATGCGTTCGAACATTTGGAAAATGCGGCTCTGATGTTCGGGTTTGATGCCTATACCATTATCCTGAAACCAGGTGCGGACATTCTTTCCCCGGCGTTCAGTCCAGATGTTCACGCGCGGTTTGATTCCGGGCGCGATGAATTTCACCGCGTTTGTCAGCAGATTAGCAACGCATTGGCCTAGAGTTATTTCGTGCCCCAAAACGCCCAGCAGCGGACTCCTGATTTCGATTTCAGCCGCCGGTGACTGGAGATGCGAATATTGGTGAACAATATCTTTTATCACGTGTTCCAGCGCTATCGGCTCCAAATGGACTTGCGCTCGCGCGACCCGGCTATAGGTCAGGACATCCTGCGTTAACCGGTTCATACGGTCGCTGCTCCGTCGAATTTTTTCGAGATAGTTCCGCCCGGTATCGTCTAGGCACCGGCCGTATTCCTCCAACAGGACGCCGGCATATGCCGTCATGGCACGCAGGGGTGCCCGCAAGTCGTGCGAAACACTGTAAGAAAACTCCTCCATCTGCTCGACGGCTTCGCGCAACGAAGCCGTCCGTTCGGCGACAGTTTGCTCGAGCCTTTCTGCCGCGTTTTTGCGTTCCGTCACATCGCGGGTAGTGCCGGCAACGGCTTCGACCGTGCCATTGGTCCCGATGACCGGCACAAAAATATAGTCATAAACGCGCCGACCATGGGTGCCGGTGAACGGGACTTCACCGCGAATGGGCTTGTTCGTGGCGATGACCTGTTCGATTTCGCGATCATGCATCTCCGCATGCCATGGTTCATAGCCCAGTTCCAGGCAAGTTTTCCCAATCGCTTCGTCCCACGTTTTACCCCACATCGTGAGCAGCGCGTCATTTGCGTAAACAAAGCGATGCTTGAGATCAAAGACGTACGCAAGGTCTGGCGTCGTTGAGAGGATCGCCTGGTAGAGTCGGCGCTGCGCGGCCAGTCTTTCTTCTGCCTCTTTGCGTTGGGTAATGTCGCTGGCAGCACCGAACCACTCCAGGATTTCACCTTTATCGTCAAGAAGCGGAACGGCGCGGGAGAACGTCCAGCCCGGCGTACCGTCGACGCGAATAACGCGGTGCTCAAGTTGGAACGTGCTCTTGGCGCGAATCCCTTCGTTGATTGCTGCCATCATGCGAGACTGATCCTCAGGATGGATATATTTGTCCAGCCAGGTACGGCTGGGTTCGAGGGTGTCGGCAATAAATTCCCTCCCCTGAAGATGGCGCATTTCCGTCCAATCGGGGCTCATGCAATAGACCACATCGGAGCTCGCCATGACATAAGCGCGAAACCGTTCTTCGCTTTTGCTCAAAGCTTCCTTGGCTCGCACGGCGTCTTCCATCAGGTTGAGCGCGGCGCGCCGGGAATCGCGCAGCTCGATGCTAATCTTATTCAATTCAGCCACGCGTTTGGCGAGTTCCGCATTCGCCCGCTGACGGAGCTGGGCGAGATCAATTTGCGAGCGAACTCGAGCAATCAGTTCGCGCGCACTGAATGGTTTGATCAGGTAATCATCCGCGCCCTGCCCAAGGCCTTCCACACGCGCTTCCTCGCCGGCACGGGCGGAGAGCATAATGATGGGGATAGCGCGAGTGCGCTCGTCCGCGCGAAGTTCCTTGAGCAAGCCAAAACCGTCCAGCCGCGGCATCATTACATCCGAGAGGACAAGGTCCGGAGGACGAGTGCGGGCGGAGTCCAGCGCGGCCTGCCCATCAGGGACGGCCTCGACCTCATACGTGTTGCCTAACAATCGTGAGACATACACGCGCATGTCGGCATTGTCCTCAGCAATGAGAATGCGCGGTCGGTCTGTTGCCACGGATTCATTGGCCGTAGTCGGTGTTCCGAGGCCGGCGAGGGTGACACCCGGCGAAACGTCGGATGACGTAATCTGGGGTACGCTTCCTGTGCCATCCGGAAGCCACCGGGAGGCTTCACTCGTGAACACGTCGGCGTGAATCATCGTGGACCCCAGGTTGCGCTGAGCACCGATGCGCTGAACCGGCAAGTGAGTTTTGCCCGTCTGAATGCTGACGGTGAAGGTGGTGCCCTGACTTTCGACACTCTGAACTTTAACATCGCCGCCGTGGAGACGAGCGAGTTCACGGACGAGCGCCAGGCCAATGCCGGTTCCTTCGTGGGAACGAGAGGGGGTTTCCTGAACGCGATGGAAGCGCTCAAAGACGTGGTCCAGCTCCAGAGCGGGAATGCCGACGCCCGTGTCACTGACCGATAGTTCGACGCGTGGGCCGAGCCAGGCAAGTGCAACGCGGATTTCACCTGCAAATGTAAACTTGAAGGCGTTGCTGAGAAGGTTGAGTACCACTTTTTCCCACATCTCGTGGTCCACGTAAACGGATTCGGGCAGGCGCGGACAATCGATGATCAATTTCAGGCCGGCCTTCTCGATGGCGGAGCGAAAGGTGCTGGCGATATCGCAAGTAAACGCCGAGAGGTCAGTCGCTTCGTAACTAGCCTGAATGCGGCCTGCCTCGATGCGTGAGAAATCGAGCAGTGTGTTAACCAGTTTGAGAAGGCGAAGACTGTTACGATGCGCCAGTTCCAATCGCGAGTTCCGCGGATGATCTCGCAGCTCATCCTCAATGGGGCCGAGCATGAGAGTGAGGGGGGTCCGCAGCTCGTGGCTGACATTGCTGAAAAACGTCGTTTTGGCTCGGTCGAGTTCGGCCAGTGCCTCGGCCCGGCGCCGCTCCTCTTCGTAGGCCTCAGCCCGCGCAATGCTCGCGGCAATCTGTCCCGACACCAGCCCGAGAAAATTCTGGTAGGCCTGGTCGAACAGCCGAAACGGATTAAGGCCAACCACAAGAACGCCACCGCGTCCGGTTTGCCCGCTGGCAGAAATCGGCAAGAGCGCCACCTTCGATGGGGGCTGCTCCCACGCGCCGCCTGGTAGAGGCGATTTGAAGATTGTGGCCAAATCTTGAATCACGATGGTATCCGCGCCGCTGAACGCTCGGCCAAGCATCCATGGTTCATCCTGCCCACCGATCAATTCAGGCGCCGCCTCATGTCCGCGCCTGATCCCGCAGCTCCCGGCCAGTGAGAAGAACGAAGATTCCGGCTCACGGACATAAATGAGACCAAACGCTAGGTCGCTTTGGTTAGTACATAACGCAGCGGCGCTCTGCGCGGCCGCTTCCTGCCAGGTCCGTGCATCAACTGCCCGAGAAGCCAATTCCTTCAGGAGCGCCAATTGGCGTTCGCCAACCACTCTTTGTGTGTCGTCGGTGTTGGCGCAAATGATACCCCCGGGCCTTCCATCATCATTCGGGATTGGGCTGTACGAGAAGGTGTAGTAGGTCTCCTCCTTATAGCCGTGCCGCTCCATGATCAGGAGCTGTTCCTCAACATACGTTCCTTCCGCACGACCCATGGCGGTTTCGAGCATCGGGCCGATATCCTGCCAGATTTCCTTCCAGACAATCGCCGTGGGCTGACCGAGCATGCGGGGGTGTTTGCCGCCGATAATGGATTTATAAGGATCGTTGTAAAAATAGATGAGCTCGCGGCCCCAGCCGATCCAGATCGGCTGGCGTGAGGTGAGCATGATGCCGACGGCCGTTTTTAGACTCTGCGGCCAGCTCTCCGCCGGGCCGAGCGGCGTCTTGGACCAATCGAAAGCTCGTATCCGGGCGCCCATTTCGCCGCCTCCAGCCAGAAAACCTGGGACATCGCCCTGTGACGTGACAGGCTGCTTTGATTTGGCGGCGGCCGTCTTCGCCCGAGGCGCGCGGCGGCTGGCGTTAGCTATTTGATGATCAGACATCTTACTGCCGGGCAATTATATTCTGATGGCCGTTATAGCGCATACCTTCGTCTTGCTCGAATTCCTCGACAATGGGTCCGCCGTCTCCCTAAGGTCGGGTCGCGTTCGCACGGAGGAAATCATATGCGGATGGGATCTCGCGGTTCCCCGCGCGGCCGCGCCTGTGGTGTTTTCCATAGTTTTGGCGACAGGATTTTCATACAAATCTTGCGGTTTGACGGCTAATGGTCGACCAACACTCTCTACTAAAAAACTATACTTTTCGACAACGACCCACTTCCAATATGGGAAACGGCCATGGTCTCTTTTGAGCACATCGGTTCTTACGGCCCGCAGATTAACTGCTAAAACATGCGCTTCCGAATGGGGTAATCACCTAGGGCTCCCATTTTTTCGACGTTAGCGCATGTATGCCCGAGTGATGCTGGCAGTTCGGCCGAACGAACCGGGACTTGGGTTCTTGATGAAGAGTCGGGTAGCAGGTGGCAACATTCCGGTTCAAGCAGAAATCACTGCTTCGGCTGTTCTGGCGTCGGTTTTGCTCGGTAAAGCACGACAACATTGCCGACGCGAGTCACCAGATGGCTGCCGCTCTTCTCCGCCAATTGCGGCGAGAGTTCTTTTTTCTGATCCTTGAAGTCATCAAATTTCACTTTGACCAGTTCGTGCTGCCCAAGGGCATCGTCCAGAGCGGCGAGGAACTGTAGGCTAATACCGTTTTTGCCGATCTTGAGTGTCGCCTTCAATCGTTGGGCCTGGGCTTTGAAAGCTCGCATTTGCGCGTTAGTGAGCGGAACCATCCAGTCAGAATAGACCTGTCCGCCCGGAGTGCGAGACATCTTTATGCGACGTTACACAATGATCATGACCAAACTAAAAAGCTGCACGAAACAAGCGGCCGAGCCTACTCGTATGACAGTGCGGGTGGACATGGTCAATTCTTCGAGACGATCCTGGCCGAACTCTGATTGAGCTCGCGCCATCATGGCAAACGAATCGCCAAGTTCTGCCGTTCTGGGACCGAGTTCTCCCCTGGTTTGAATTCCTCAGTTGCACCGGGTCGACAACTCTGCCCCGCCCTGATTGTTCATTTTTGGGAGTGACCTAGACTCAGGCCAGTAAGAACAATGGAATCTGACACTCATGAATCTGGAAGCGATTTCAAAGCACCCGTGCTGCGGTGGGGTGTTACTGCTCATGGTGGCGGCGATGAGCCTGACCCGCTCAGTGGTTTGGAGATCAGAATTTAGTTAACACGCGCCAAATGAAAAAACATGAATCCCCTCGTATTACCGTCAGCTATTTCCATCACTGCTGCTCGTCTGACCGCTGCTGCAAGCGTCTCCGACTCGCGGCGGGCTAATCTCGCGCGGAGCAACCAATTGGACGGAAGTCGTACCGAAAAAATGAAGAGTCGTATCAAACTATTATTAGTGGATGACCATCCCGTTGTTAGGCGCGGCATCAGTTCCTGCCTCGCTCAGCAGGAACACCTCGCCATCGTCGGAGAAGCCTCCGATGGGCTGGAAGCCGTTCGTAAAGCCAAGGAGCTTTTACCGGACATCATCCTCATGGACATCGACATGCCTCTCATGAATGGCTTGGCGGTCACCGAACTCTTGCGCCGTGAACTTCCTAACGTCAAAGTCCTCATCCTCTCGATGCACAGCAACACCGATTATGTCCTGCGCATCGTCCAATCCGGCGCACGCGGCTATGTGCTCAAAGAAGCTTCCTTGGAGGAATTGGTGCGTGCCATCGAAACGGTCGATTCCGGCAAAACCTTTTTCAGTCCGGATGTCGCCAGCGTGGCTTTGAACCAATTCGTCCGCCGCCCTGGAGAGGGACCAACCCCTTCTCAACTCACCAATCGGGAGAAGCAAGTTCTGATTCACATCGCCGAAGGCCTTAGCAATAAAGAAATCGCCAGCGCCCTTGGGGTCGGCGTTCGCACGGTGGAAACGCACCGCGAGCGCATCATGGACAAGCTGAATATCCACAGTGTCGCGGGATTGACCAAATTCGCCATCTCCAAAGGTCTAATTATTCTGCGCGAGGAAAACAACGGAACGCACTAACCGGGTGGGCGCCGCCCGTCGGTCGCCGCCCAACAGATAAAACATTTGTCTCATCGCGGAGACAAACCGCCTTTGCCCGGGATGTAAGGCTCACGTTTGACGGTGGGGGTCATTTCCAATCCCGCTTCTACCGCCGGTTTGCGATGTCGGCCGCCCGGTACGCCAAGGAGGTGGGGGGTGGAGAATCTGCGGAAGAACGACCGGGCGCCCCACGGACGAAAGCATGACAAGGGAATGGCTGAGTTCAAACATTGAATTTAGTATGGGCGGTTCCGGCACAATCCTGACACCACCTATTTTCTTTCAAGGGCGGCAACGGTGCGACTCCTTTGGTGGCCTTGTCCAGGCCAATTGACGCGCGTCACGGGGAGGCAAGGAGGCAACGTTCTCCACACGGGCATCGCGCCTTCAGGTGCAACCTTTCACCTCCTTACCTCAACCAACATTTCCCTGCCGATTGCTTCCTGGACCTCAACGACCGGAGTGTTCGACACGAAGGGACATCTCATTTACTGACGCAAACGCAGCCACAGCCAAAGCGCGATTTTATCGCATCAGCACTTCTTAAGCGGTTCCTTAACTGCCGAATCGAGTTGCCCTGATGGGACCTTTGTCCCACTGGGCCTCTGGTTTTTTGAGGAACTTGTGAGTGCTGCCGGGCTTCTCAACCTGTGGAACGCGCGGTGTCAACGAGACGAACAATCTCTAGACAGCTGCACAACACGAAACGTTAACAGGAACGAGTTTATGAAAACAAAAACAGGCAGATTCGCAATTCCGGGATTGGTTGTCCTTTCGCTGCTTTTAATGTCAGTTGGCTGTTGGGCCATCGAACCGGAAACCCTTTTCAATTTCCAGGTCAGCCCCGGCACCGTTGAGGGAGCACTCGTTGAGGCTCCGGACGGAAACTTTTACGGCACCACTTCGCGCGGGGGGCCGACCGGGAACGGAACCTTGTTTCGGGTCACACCGGGAGGAGTGTTGACGACCCTGGTGTCAGACCAGGCGAGTCCGGCGGCCGGCCTGGTCGTAGGAAATGATGGCCTGCTGTACGGGATGACCTCAGCAGGCGGCGTGTTCCTGGACGGCACGGTCTTTAAAGTCACGACCAATGGTGAGCTGACGAATATCGCCGTGCTGAATGGGACGAACGCGGCAAATCCGCAATCCGGACTCGTTCTCGCTGGCGATGGAAATTTTTACGGCGCCTCTCGGAGCGGCGGCGCCCAGGGCTCTGGAACTGTGTTTCGCGTGACCCCTGGCGGAATCGTGACGACACTGGTCTCATTCGATGCTCTATCTCAAGGCGGTTCTCCCGTCGCCGGATTGGCAAAAGGGCCGGACGGCAATCTCTACGGCATCACAACTATTGGTGGCGACGCCGGCCGCGGAACCATTTTCAAGATCACCACCAGTGGGACGTTGACAACACTTCACTCGTTTCAAGGCACGGACGGCTTCGTCCACCAGGCTCGGTTGACGCTGGGGCCGGACGGGAACCTTTACGGCACGTCACGGGATGGCGGCAGCGCTGACCTGGGCATGATATTCAAAATCACGACCAACGGGGTTTTCAGCACGCTGGTTTCCTTCGCGGGCACCAACGGCGCTGTTCCCTTTGCGGAACTGACGCTGGGCCCTGATGGCCAGCTTTATGGCACGACCGAACTAGGCGGCAGCTCAAACTTTGGAACCATCTTCAAGGTATCCACCAACGGCGTTCTGACCAGGCTCGTCTCCTTCGACAGTTTGTTGAGCGGACAGCCACTGTCGGGCCTGCTCCTGGCCAGTGATGGCAACTTTTACGGATGCTCCCAGGGCGTGGTATTTAAAATGACGCCCAGCGGTGTCCTGACCACCCTCGTGCCGTTAATTCCGGCCAACGGCTTTCGTCCGCTAGCCGGACTTACGCTTGGCCCGGATGGAAACTTTTACGGGACGACGCACGATGGCGGCAGCAATAGTGTGGGGACCATATTCAGGTTTACGCCAGATGGCGTGCTGACGTCTTTGTTCTCTTTCAACACGACCAATGGCGCTTCGCCGCAAGGGGCGCTGACGCTGGGGAAAGACGGGAACTTTTACGGCACCACCGCGGTGGGTGGTTCTGGTCCCAGCTTCTCTGGGACGGTCTTCCGCTTCTCGACCAATGGAACGCTGACGACTCTAGCGTCGTTCCAAGTGACCAACGGCCAAAATCCACAATGCCAACTGGCGATGGATGACGCCGGCAACTTCTATGGCACCACTCCGGCAGGAGGCGCCTTCTTTAGGGGCACTGTCTTCCGAGTAACGACGAATGGAGCACTGACCACGCTCGTCAATTTCAACGACGCTCTCGGGGCTGATCCAGAGGATGGATTGACCGCCGTCATTGATGGAGATTTTTTTGGGACCACGGCAAACGGTGGGGGCTTCGGCCTTGGAACTGTTTTCAGGGTCAATTCCGCCGGCGGCGTGATCTCCACGAGTCTCACCAACGGAGCCAATCCACTGGGCGGCGTGGTTCAGGCCAACGATGGAACCCTCTACGGCACGACTGCATTTGGTGGCGATTTGGGCTTCGGCACCATATTCAAGGCCACGACCACCGGCGCCGTGATCGACCTGTTTGATTTCCACTTTACGGACGGCGCACAGCCTGCCAGCAAATTGATCTTTGGATTGGATAACAACCTGTACGGGACCACGGGCGTTGGCGGTTTAACTGGTGGCAATCCGCAAAGCCCCGGCCTCGGCACGGTGTTCCGGATAACAACGAACGGCGTTTTCACGTCGTTGGTTTTGTTCCATGGTACGAACGGATCAAATCCATCCGCGTCGCTCGTCCTGGGCCAGGATGGCAATCTTTACGGAACAACCGCGAATGGTGGAGCCAGTGGGGGCGGCACCATTTTCCGAATTGTTTTGGGGCCCAGGTTCACCGGCATCGCCAGGCTGCCTGGCGGGAGCATCCGCCTCACCGGCGCCGGGCTCGCAGGCAGCCCGTTCCAGTTGCTGGCTTCCACCGAGCTCTCCGCGCCGCGCGCCGTCGTGACGGTGTTGACCAACGGTGTGTTTGACTCGGAAGGCAACTTCTCATTCACGGACAATGCGGCCACGTCAGTAGGAGCACGATTCTACCGCATAAGCATCCCGTGAGATAACAGCTTTCGGGGCGAACACACATTCTCGCCTCGTCAACAACGCTCGAGCCGCATGAGCGGACACCGAGCTGGAGGGGAAAATGTCTTTGCCGTGTGTGATATTTTCCCTTCCGAAATTTCAGAAACTGACACGAAAAGAGCGACGATTCAGAAAGAAAAATTGCTCCAGCTCAAAGAGCGGGCGATCCAGTTCGAAGTTCTCCTTTCCGCAGAATTGCTCGCCCAGAAACTCGCCGAATATTTCTGCGAGTTCGGCAGTTCGGAAACGATTGGCGAGCGTTACCGCGGATAAGCCGGCGATCTGTTCCGCAACTTTGTCCTGGTCAGAATCGTTATGGTCGGCCTCGGCCGCAGTCCAGCAAAGGCGAGCATGGCCTCTGCCTCATCCCGCGAGCGAATCCTTTTCGCACACCGGTTGTGCGCGGCGGCTCGATTTGACCGCTGAAGATGCCGAGAAATCAAAGAGAAATTCCGGCGCCACCGCATTGACCGGCTGCCCCGATCAGTTACGCTAAGCGGCTAGTCGTGAAGTCAATCAACTTATCTTCCAGTCTGGCCCCGTGCCTGGTCTTGATTTGTGCCACAGCAACCGCGTTCGCTGCCGGCCCGCCCTCGCCCGATCCAGTTGCCGTGTTGACGTATCACAATGACAATGCTCGCCTGGGTCTGAACGCCAACGAGTCGGTCCTCAGCCTGGTCAATGTGAATACCAATACCTTCGGCAGACTGTTCGGTTATCCAGTCGATGGTTTCGTCTATGGCCAACCTTTGATCCTGACCAACGTAACGATTCCCGGCAAAGGGATCCACAACGTGGCCTTCGTCGTCACCGAGCATGACAGCGTGTATGCCTTCGACGCGGATGATGGCAACGGCGCCAATGCCGCGGCGTTATGGCAGACCAACTTCTTGAATCCCGCCGCCGGCGTTACCAGCGTCCCGAATGGCGATGTTGGCTCGGGCGACATACAGCCCGAGATCGGCATCACCAGCACACCGGTTATCGACCCAGCGACTGGCACCATTTATGTCGTGGCCAAGACCAAAGAGGTCATCGGCGGCGCGAGCCATTATGTGCAGCGGCTCCACGCCCTGGATGTGACAAGCGGAGCCGAAAAATTCGGAGGACCCATAGTCATTGGCGATACGATCTATAATGGCAGTTACACATACGTCTCAGGGCCATCAGTGACGGGCACCGGGGACGGCAATGTCGGCGGCGTGGTTCGATTCAACGCGTTGCGGCAAATGAACCGGCCCGGGTTGCTGCTGCTCAACGGAACGATCTACATCGCCTTCGCGTCGCACGGCGATAATGGTCCCTACCACGGCTGGGTCCTGGGCTATGACGCGCATACTCTGGCCTTGAGCGCGGTGTATAATACCGTCCGAAACGGCGGCCTCGCGGGCATCTGGCAAAGCGGCCAGCCCCCGGCGGTCGACGCGGGGGGCAACCTCTATTTCATTACGGGCAACGGCACGTTCAATACGAACTACGCCAATCCGACGAACTACAGTCTGGGTGACAGTTTCATTCGGCTGTCCAGCAGTAATGGGCTTTCGGTCGTGGATTATTTTGCGCCTTTCAATCAGGATTCTCTTAACAGCGTCGACGAGGACCTCGGCTCGGGCGGTGCCATGGTGCTGCCGGATTCAGTCGGCAGTACCAACCACCCGCACTTGCTGGTCGGCTGTGGCAAGGAAGGCAAGATTTACCTTTTGGACAGAGACAACCTGGGTCACTTCAATGCGACCGATGACAGCCAAATCGTCCAGTCGCTGCCGGGCGCGGTGGGCGGGACCTGGAGCTCGCCCGCATTTTTCAACAACCAAATCTACTACCAGGGCTCCGGTGACGTGCTGAAAAGCTTCAGATTCTCCAATGGCCTGCTGGTGGGCACGCCGAGCAGTTCCTCGACCGGGAGCTTCGGCTTTCCAGGGGCGACGCCCAGCATTTCAGCCAACGGCGCGAGCGACGCGATTGTTTGGGTGTTGCAAACTGACGGTTACGGGAGCAGCGCTCCAGCGATATTGCACGCGTATAACGCCACGAATTTGATGCAGGAACTCTACAACAGTAATGGCGCCGGCATGCGCGACAACCCTGCCGGCGCGGTGAAATTCACGCTGCCCACGGTCGCGAACGGCAAGGTCTATGTCGGCGGTCAATATGCTTTGACCGTGTTCGGAAACGCGGCGGGCTGGGTGGCCACGCCGTTGATTGCGCCGAATGGCGCAACGTTCACCAACTCGGTCACGGTCAGCATTTCCAACGCCACTGCGGGCGCGACCATCTATTACACAATTGACAACTCGATTCCCGGCACGAATTCCCTGCTCTATAGCGGACCGTTCGTGCTCTCCAACTCTGTTGCCGTCCGAGCCAGGGCTTTCAAAGCCGGCTTGGTCGCCAGTGCCGTAGCTAGTGCTACTTTTCTCAACAGCTCGGCTATCGGCCACGGGACCGGGCTGCTGGGCTCTTATTGGTCCAACAGTTTTCCTGGAAATCCGTTCCCCGGGCCGGCGACGCTGGTGCGAACTGATGCGGTGGTGTCTTTCGATTGGGGCAACGGCTCGCCCGACCCGATGATCAGCGCCGACCACTTCACGGCCCGCTGGACCGGCTCAGTAATGCCGCAGTTCACTGAGCCTTACACTTTTTACACGACCGTCGATGATGGCGTGCGCCTGTACGTGAACGGACAGCTTATTATTAATGAGTGGATTGATCAGGCGCCCACCGAATGGAATGGCTCGATTTCGCTCACCGGCCAGCAGCGGTACAACATTGAAATGGACTATTACGAAAATGGGGGCGGGGCCGTAGCCAAACTCTCCTGGAGCAGCCCCTCAACGACTAAGGCAACTATTCCGCAGGCACAACTTTACCCGACATCTAATCAGCCGCCGACAGTGACCCTGACTGCGCCGACCAACAATTCGGTTTTCATGGCCAGCGCCAGCGTGACTCTCAGTGCCGACGCAGACGATGTCGATGACGCGGTGAGCAAAGTTGATTTCTACGCGAACACCACCCTGCTCGGCAGCGTCAGCAATAGCCCCTATACACTTACGGCAACGGGTTTGGGCGCTAGCAGTTATACCTTGAAAGCGGTCGCTTCCGACGGCGCCGGCTATGCCACGACTTCCGCGCCGGTCAACATCACCGTTACGTCTGGAAGCGGCCAGCTTTACGGCCTGACCTCACGAAGTGCCGCCCCCGCCTTCTTTAACATGCCGCCCGCCGGCAGCGGTCCGCTTCCGGAAAGACTCTCACTAACCGGCGTCTTCAGCGATACGCCAAGTCTCGCTCCGGTCCTCGCTCTGATGCCTTACACCGTTAACGTTCCGCTCTGGTCTGATGGCGCGGCGAAGACCCGCTGGTTCGCCGTGCCGAACAACGGCGCGCCGTACACACCTGACGAACAATGCGCTTTCACCCCAACCGGCGAATGGAGCTTCCCGGCCGGGACCGTCTTCGTTAAGCATTTCGACCTGGCCACCAATGATACGAACCCGAGCCTGACACGGCGCCTGGAAACTCGACTTCTAGTGCGCGACACCAACGGCGCGGTCTATGGCGTCACTTACAAATGGCGCGCCGACAACAGCGATGCTGATTTGCTCCCCGGCAGTCTCAGCGAGAATGTCCTGATCACGACGTCTACCGGCACTCGCACGCAAACCTGGTACTATCCGAGTCCGACCGATTGTCTGACCTGCCACACGCCCGCCGCCAATTACGTGCTCGGGGTGAAGACGCGCCAGCTTAACGGCAACTTCACGTATCCGTCCAACGGCGTCACCGACAACCAGCTTCGGGCGCTGAACCGGATCGGTCTCTTGAACCCGGCCTTTAACGAGACCAATATCAGCAGTCTCGCCCACCTTTCGGCACTCACGAACATCAGCGCGTCGCTCGAAGAACGTGCCCGTTCTTACCTCGACGCCAACTGTGCCCAATGCCATCGGCCGAGCGGGTCGTCGTCAACTTTCGATGCTCGCTATGACACGCCGCTGACCAACCAGAATCTGATCAACGGTATTTTGCAGAAAGGTGATCTTGGCTATGACAATGCGCGGGTGGTTGTGCCCGGCGATCTCTATCGTTCGGTGCTTTGGGATCGGATGAACACAATCGACTCCGCCATCAAAATGCCGTCACTGGCGCGCAACCTCATCGACACCACCGCGTTGCAAGTCATGACTGATTGGATCAATAGTTTGCCCGGAACGCCGGCGCTCCTGCCTCCCATACTCAGCCCGGCTGGCGGGACCTTCTTCTCCGCTACCGATGTCGCCCTGCTGCATCCCGATACGAACGCAATCCTGCGCTACACACTCGATAGCACGCTGCCAACCACGAACTCGACATTCTATACCGGGCCATTTGCGCTCACCAATTCCGCTACCGTCAAGGCCAAGGCGTTCGAACCCGGCTTCATCGAAAGCGTCGCCGTGAGCGGCTTGTTCACGATTCGGCCGCCTGTCCAGTTCACGTCGGCCGCTTACCTCAGCAACCATCAATTTCAACTCCAGTTGTCGGGTCTGGCGGGCAAGAGTTACCTGTTCCAGGCGACCACTAATTTTTCCTCCTGGATTTCACTCGATACGAACGCCACGCCCTCCAACTCCTTCTATTTCCTGGATCCGGCCGCCAGCAACTTCCCCTATCGTTTCTACCGCGCGATCGAACTACCCTAAGCTCCGACTCCGCCTATGCTGAGACATACGAAACAGGATAATTAACCTGTTTTCATATTATGGTGTGTGCTTTTCATGGTTATGGCTTTGGTTTTTGTTAGATGAGTCAGATTCGGTTGCGAAGGTAATAGGTCCGAAGCCGTTAAAATGAAATTTCTCATCAGTTTGAATGCGCCTATGGAGAGTGGATGCGGTAGTTGCGGGCGGAATAATTCGTCCAGTTGGGATCGCTGAAGTAGAACGCGGCTTTGGTGAGATTGAGGCTTTGCAAAGCAACCCAGTTGGCATTGTCGAGGCTCCCATGGACCGTCAGCCCACCCTGGTAAGTGAAGGCGGTGCCTTGGGCGAAGAGTGTTGAAAGTTGAGAGTTGAGGGTTGACAGCAGGGCCAGGAGGGCGCGTGAGTTCATTGGCTTCTATAGCTTACAGAGGGAAACGGGCGGAGTTATGACGGAGAATTTTCTGTTTCGTAAAGCACAACGCGGCGGAGGTCCTGCCGGAATAACGACTCTCTTCTGCGGCTACGATTGCTTGGTGGTTTACCATCATAATTTTTGCGCTTTGTCGCACCCACGTCTCATTTCTCAGGTGGGCTGATTTGTCCACCCAGAGACAAGGCGAGATTTGGCTGGCAAAGCGGCACATCATTTTAAGAAAGGCGCGTGAGAGTTTGTAGCGGCCAAAATCGATGCGGATATTAGTTTGAGCAGGAACGCCCCGCCTTAGACGTTTCCCGAAATTTTCAGCGCAATGTATTCACGACCAACTCCTTGTGTGGAATGTGAATCGCAGATTCCTGGAGAATGTTAGTTTTCAGCCGGTAAAATCGGTTGCCGGCGGGGGGATTGACGATCAGCGTCTTGGTTGTTCCGTCGTCCTGAATCGTCCCGGGCGCGTTGCTCCAGTTCACCGAACTGACGCCGTTGGTGTTTTGCTGAAGTGAGAACCCCGTCGAGGAGGACGGCCAAGATACCGCCACCGTATTCGTCATTGTGCGCGTGATGGTGAGCAGCGGTGGTGTTTGCCGTGCTTGGAGATAAAAGTCTTTGCTGATTACAGCCGAGCTTCCCGGAGGGATGTTGAGGTCCCATTGGAGCGCTGAGGTTGCGTCTCCTGGCCCCACCGGGCCCGCATTGTCGTTCAGACTATCAGGATTCGCGCTATTGAATTTAACGAGGGTTGCGTTAAACAACGCCGCTTCACCATGGTTTGCGCCCGGTGTGGCGACAACTTCAATCGAGACCGGATTATCCGATTGTTTGGTCTCATTAAAAAGTCCGCCCAAGCTCTTTCCGAGTTGAACTACATCGTTTCCGGCAGTTCCGGCCGCATCGAAATCCGCATACTCAAAGAAGTGAAAATCCAGCGCCGACGCGGTTGCATTGGTAATGGAAATCGTTTCCTGAATCGCCGAGATTCCGCTTTTTGCAGAACACCCGGTCAACAAGTAATCAACTTCTACGCCGTATGACCCGTTATTGTAATTAAGGTATAATGTCCTGGCATCGGGTGTGGTTATGGACGGCGCGCTGATCGTG
>Ga0163163_10000513_pt1 | contig 34673 bp, 13 predicted proteins | sample S65metaG_FD_119766 | JGI IMG/M metagenome (GOLD analysis project Ga0163163, IMG submission 119766) | Switchgrass rhizosphere microbial communities from Kellogg Biological Station, Michigan, USA - S6-5 metaG | ecosystem: Host-associated > Plants > Roots > Rhizosphere > Soil | place: USA... | reverse complement strand
TCATCCAGGAAAAAATAATCAAAAAGATTTCCCGGAAAGAACTCATCAAAGGTTTGCTTCATGAAAGCAATGGTCTGTGTCAGATCAGTTGTATTCACGCGTATGCTGATGGCGCTTCCCGTACCATATGCAGGCATCAATAGGGTTGGCTCCACCGAATATCGAAGCGATTTTTGGTGATAGTCGCCAATGACACCCACAATATCCCATTGTCGTTTGCCACGATAAATGGTTTTGCCGATGGCATCGGCAGGCTTTGCATATCCAAGAAGTTTGGTTGCACTTTCATTGATGATTAGGTTATGCACTTTTCCAAAATTGGGATTGTAGTCGGTGGATACGTAATCGCGGCCCGCCAGCAGCTTGATTTGATACAGTTTGATCCAGCCTGGACTGATTCCATCATGACGCATCGTATAATGGACATTAGGATCCTGGTCTGTTCTCCTGATGTTGAAACTCCTTCCTGTTTCACCGCCAACCGTATTCCATGATGTTGCAACTTCCATGATATGGGAATTGCTTTTGAGCTTATTGGTGAAGCTATTTTCCCGATCAATAAATGTTGAATCCCAATTCGTCAGTTCCGGGGGTTTCACCACCAAAACCTGTGATATATTCATGCCCAATTCCTGTTCGCTTAAAAATTTGATTTGCCTGTAAATGACAATTGAGCCAATGATTAATGCCACTGTAATGGCAAATTGGCCTACCACGAGTATTTTCCTGAGTGCTATGCCCTTTGAAGAACGCACAAATTTGCCTTTCAGAACGAGTATCGGCTTGAAAGATGAAAGTACAATTGCGGGATAGAAACCTGAGATCAGAATGCCAACCAGCAGCAATGCAATGAGTCCGAAGGTAATGACCTGGTATGAAATGCCCCGGCTGAACAGGTTTGCCAATGATAAGTTTATGCCAAGAAGCTTGTTGAAAGCGGCCTGGCAAACGAATACAAGTACAATGCTGATGGCGAGTGCGATGAGGTTCAGAATAAAAGATTCTGAAAGAAATTGCCTGATCAGTTGGCCCTGTGTTGCGCCAACTACTTTTCTGACGCCCACCTCACGCGCTCTCTCTAATGATTTTGCAGTAGCGAGATTAATATAGTTAAACCAGGCAATGATGATGATCAGTACCGCAATCAGCAACAGCCCCCAAACTACTGTGGAGCTGCCGGTGTTGCCAATCTCATATTCAAAATCTGAATACAGGTGGGCTTTTAAGAGTGGCTGCAAGAAGAATTTCTCATCACTTCCGGAAACTTTATTGCCCTCAAAATGGCGCTGGCTAAAGGCATCAAGCTTTGCTTCCAGCGCCTTGTAATTTGTTCCCGGCTTGAGTTGTACGTAGTGCCAGAAATCAGAATCCTTGAAATCGTATTCTGCTTCCTTCCAGCTATTTTCACCGGTGTAAAGCGTGATATACGAAGCCATCATGTCGAATTCAAGGTGTGAATTCTCAGGTACGTCTTTGCAAACTCCTGTTATTTTATAAAATGTAGAATCATTGCCAATCATGATCGCCTTTCCTAAAACGCTGTTCATTTCAGAAGCGCTGACGCCGAAGATTTTTTTCGCCGTGGTTTCTGAAATTACAATGGTATGCGGCTCGGCCAGGGCGGTCTTTTTATTCCCTGCCACGAGTGGATAATCAAACATCTGCAGAAACTGTTCATCTGCCAATTTCATTTCGATTTCACCGATTTTCTTCATGCCATATGTCACGATGCTTTTGCCATTGGGCACAACGCGGGAATGGTTTACCACTTCCGGAAAATCGTCCTGCATCGCCTTGCCAATTGCAGAGTAGGTGATGGTGCCGTGCTGAATGAGCTTGCCATTTTGGTACCTGTCGTTGTAAACGCGGTAAATATCCTTGGCTCGTTCATTAAAACGGTCGAAGCTCAATTTGAAGCTCACGTATTCAAGAATAAGAAGGCATGCCGCCATGCCCAGCGAGAGACCGATAATATTGATTAGCGAAAAAACCTTATTCTTCTTAAGATTTCGCCATGCGGTTTTTAGATAGTTCCGAAACATCTTAATTAAGTTTTGTACACTGATACTAGATGCTGGAGTTCTTAATGCCCTAATACCCCAATACCTTATTCCGTTCTCAAACTCTTGATCGGATTCGCAAGAGCCGCTTTGATAGACTGATAACTGACCACACAAATTGTAATGAGCAACGATCCAAAACATGCAATCACAAAAATCCACGCCGAAATAGTTGCGCGATATTGGAAGTTTTGGAGCCAGTTATGCATCAGCCAATAGGTGAGTGGGGCAGCAATCAGGCATGATACCAATACGAGGTACACGAAATCCTTCGACAGGAGTCGCCATACCGCGAACACCGATGCGCCAAGTACTTTGCGAAGTCCTATTTCCTTTGTCCTTTGTTCGGCCATGAACGACGCCAGTCCGAAAAGTCCCAAACAGGAAATGCCGATAGCCAGCAGGGCAAAGAATCCCGCCAGCTTTCCAACTCTTTCTTCATTACCGAATTTCTTTGCATACGATTCGTCTACGAATTCATAAGTGAAAGGCAGTGTAGGTGCATATTGCTTATAGACCTCTTCAATTTTTGCAATGGAAGCCTTTGCTGGTTGTTTGGGATTCAATTTGGCCACCAACACGTTTCCGGGCTCATTTGAGAGAAAGAAGACCGTTGGACGAACCTGTGAATAGGGTGACTGCATCACCAGGTCTCTAACCACACCAATGATAGTAAGCGAATTTTTCCACCACTGAATTTGTTGACCCACCGGATTTTTCAGTCCCATAAACGTGATGGCCGACTCATTCAAAATGCAAGCCGATGAGTCGGTAAGGAATGCTCTTGAAAAGTCGCGGCCTTCCTTGATTTCCCAGCCAATGGTCTTACCAAAATCATATGAAACCGGCACATTCGGAAAATCGATAGATAGATTTGGATCCTTGCCGGGCCAGCTGATGCCACTGGTTGAAGAATAGGTGGCAGTTGGGGGCGCGCCTGATTCGGCAAGCATTACAACAGTCTCAGATTTAAAGAGGTCTTGTTGAATGGCATCGAAATGTTGATGAAGATCATTGTTGAAAGGAAGAGAAACAAGACTTGCACGGTTATATCCGATAGGTCTGTCCTTTGCGAACTGAATCTGTTGATAAACCACAAAAGTGCCGATGATCAGCGTCACGGAAACGGTAAACTGAATGACCAGCAAAACCTTCCTGGGTACTGCAGCACCTCTTCCTGCTTTGAATACTCCTTTTAATACCTTGACTGGTTGAAATGAAGAGAGGTACAATGCGGGGTAGCTACCTGCGACTAATCCTGTGAACAAAGAAAATACGACGGTCATTGACCAAAAGATCGCATTTGACCAGGGGATGGACATTTTTTTGTCCGCAACTCCATTGAAAAATGGCAATAACAGTTGCACCAGGATCAATGACAATACGAGTGCAAACACTACAATCATAATTGACTCGGCAAAGAACTGAATTATGAGTTGGTTGCGCAGCGAGCCGATCGCCTTACGAATGCCAACCTCCCGTGCCCGCTTTTCACTTTTTGCCGTGCTTAAATTCATAAAATTGATGCAGGCCAGCAAGAGCACAAAAACGCCGATGATGCCAAACAACCATACATAAGTGATTCTTCCCCCTACATTCACCCCGTTTCTAAATTCACCGTACAAATGCCATTCGCGCATGGGTTGTATAAAGAGCGCAGGTTTCTTTTTTGCCAGCTGGGCATTCACATTTTTCAGCTTTGCATCTTTGATGCGCGCTGAGGCGGTGGCAAAACTTGCATTTGGATTCATTTCTACATACAGCATAAATGCATTCGGACGCCAGGGGTCTTCCACCCCCTTAATTCCGTCTGGCAGGTTGAAGAAGTAATCCCAATTAGCCATGTAGTCAACCCCGGCCAGACTTGAATTCTGAGGGAAATCTTCGTAAACGCCCGTCACCTTCAGATCGGGCTGTTGTTCTATTTTCAAAACCTTGTTGATGGGATTTTCGCCAATGAAATAGGCCTTCGCAGTCGACAACGAAATAACGATGCTGCTCGCATCGTCCAAAGAATGCCAATCACCCTGCAACATATGAACCGTGAAAAGTTCAAGTGTACCTTTTTCAAAATAGCCACCAGTTTTGTAGAGTCGCTTGTCATCGTGCGAAAGGATATTGGGGTAGGTACCGGTTGACATTACAACCCGCTTAAAATCGCTCCCATATTTCTTGCGTAATTCTTCGGCTAAAGGGTAGGGCACGCTGGTCCAGGTTTGTACTTCTCCATTATTTGTGACGTTTTGGATGACCTGGCCTATTCGGTCATAATTGGAAAAATTGCGATCGAAATAGACTTCGTCATGAATCCAGAGTCCGATCAGCAACGCCACGGCCATGCCCACAGAGAGACCGGTTATATTGATGACCGAATGGGCCTTGCTTCTCTTTATGTTTCTCCAGGCGGTCTTAAGATAATTTCGTAACATATAGGCAAAATTGTTATGGTTGATTCGTTGATCGGGTTGCTTAGGTTAATTGAGAATTAATTAAAGCAGTTAACCAAATCAACCCAATTAACCTTATTAACCTATTCCGTTCTTATACTCTTCGTTGGGTTTGCCAATGCTGCGCGGATGGATTGAAAACTAACCGTGATCAGCGCAATTAAGATCGCAGCTATTCCGGCCAATGCGAACATCCACCATGCTAACGGTACCCTGTACGCGAAGGCCTCTAACCATTTGTTCATGGCCCACACAGCAATGGGTGTTGCAATCAAAATTGAAATGCCAACCAGTTTCATAAAGTCCTTCGACAGCAGCCGAACAATACCTGTAACGCTTGCACCCAAAACTTTCCTGATTCCAATTTCCTTTTTCCTCTGTTCTGCACTGAATGCGGCCAGTCCGAAAAGCCCAAGGCAGGAAATGAAAATCGCCATCAGTGTAAAAGAATTGATAATTCGCGATAAGGTTATTTCGGTTTCGTATTGCTTTGCAACCTGTTGATCCAGGAAGCTAAATTCAAATGGCGCTTCTGCTATATCTCTTTTCCAAATGGATTCTATTTTACCCAATAGCTCTTTGTAATTGGGCGTATTGGTTGCAACGGTAAGATTGGTTAGATAATTCGCAGTACCATTATAAACCAGCATAAATGGCTTTACTTCCTGGTGAAGAGAATTATAGTTGAAGTCTTTCATCACGCCTGCCACTTCTGAAAAGGATATCGGGTTGGACCCGAACTGCGAATAAAGCTTTTGCCCTGGTGCATTCTCCGTTTTGAATCCCAATCTTCTTGCAAGCGTTTCATTGATTAAAACTTTGCCTGAATCAAATTGCCTGAAATCCCTTCCCGCGATAATCCTGATACCGTTGGCCTTCGCAAAATACTCATCCGTGGTCATGTTTTGTGCATCTATCGCAGTAGGCATATTTCCACCTTCGGGATAAACACCATAGTCGTTAAAAACAAACTGGCTCAGGTAATTATTGGATTTACTTACTGCTTTCACCTCCGGCAATTGCCGCAGATCGTTGATAAAGGCAGGCATCTGATTTTGCGTACTCTCTGTATAAAAGCTGAAGACCAGTCGCTGACTCTTGTCGAATCCCAGGTCTTTGTTGCTGATAAATTTCAGCTGGCTATAGATTACAATGATTCCGGCGATCAATACAATGGCCAATACGAATTGGAAAACGACCAGTGAACGACGGATGCCGGCCGCTGAGATTTGATTGGTGAAATTGCCCTTAATTACTTTGATGGCCTGGAATGCTGAAAGATAAAACGCCGGGTAGCTGCCTGCCACGAATCCTGTAACGAGAACCAACCCTACCAACAAGAGCCAAACCTGGTAGTCAGACAGAAATGTAAGGCGAATATTTGCCTCTGTGATTTGATTCAGGTAGGGCAATAATAAAATCAGCAGTGGTAGTGCAATTGCTACACCAAGCAACGCCAGGAAGAATGATTCGCCGAGGAATTGTTTGACGAGGTCAAATTTCTTTGCACCAATCACTTTGCGCACACCCACTTCTTTTGCCCTTTGTGACGCGCGAGCCGTAGACAAGTTCATGAAATTGATACACGCAATCACCTGGATGAGCGCCGCGATGAGAATTAATATATATAGGAAGGCAGGACTGACAGTTTTTGTGCTTTCTACCTCATATGCCGTTGTGGTGTGAATGCTGGTCACGGGTTGGAGGTGGAGCTGCTTTTCCATACCTATTTCCTTCAATTGTTGCTGACCATATTTCATCAAAAAGGCTGGCAGCTTGGCTTCCAAAGCAGGGGCACTGGCACCTGGACGGAGTTTCACATACGAGCCGGCGAAATTATTACCTGCCCACATGGTATTGGACCGAACATAAGCACCCATGCCACCACTGTTCATGGTTACGAATAAATTTCCCTTGATATGAGTTTTTCCAAGTGCCTCATCAATAACTCCGGTAACCTTGAAGTCGCTTTTACCGTAGGAGTTGTCGATTTGAATCGTTTTCCCAATGGGATCCTCATTCCCAAACAGCTTTTCTGCTGACGTCTTCATTAACACCACTGAATAAGGTTCCGTGAGCGCCTTTACAGGACTTCCTTTTACAAAATGGTAACTGAAGACGTCAAAGAAAGTTGAGTCAACATACAGCTCATCGGTTTCATAAAATGATTTCTCTTTGTATTTCAACAAGTGTTTTGGAACACCTATAGATGGCACCACCCTTGTAAACTGCATCACCTCCGGGAAATCCTGCTTCATGGTAGGTGCGATAGGTGGTGACGCTGTAGCGTTGTTGTGTTTGTCACCTGTAAGCGCAAGTGAGGTCGTGATTCGATAAATATCCTGCGCATTTTTATGATGCTTGTCGTAACTGTACTGGTCCTTTACATATAATAGAATATAAAGGCAGCAAAGTGTGCCAATAGCGAGACCGATAATGTTGATGAAACTGTAGGTTTTGTTTTTCATCAAGGACCGCCAGGTGGTCTTTAGATAGTTTTTTAGCATCTTGGTAGATTTTAAGTCATTATATGGTTGTCAGTTGGTGGTTGGCGGTTGGCAGTTGTATCATTTCCGCCAACTGCGAACTGCTAACCGCAAACTTCATTCTGATCTCAAACTTTCTTCGACTGCCGAAGCTCATTCAGAGCGAAGGCTGTTCACTGGATTCGCCAATGCAGCTTTTATTGCCTGAAAGCTCATCGTGATTATTGCAATAATTATCGCCATCACGCCCGCCAGCACGAAGGTCCAGGCACTTATTCTGATCCTGTATGCATAGTCGTGCAACCATGAACTCATCGCCCACCATGCCAGTGGCGTGGCAATCAGGATAGAAATCACGACTAGTTTCAGGAAGTCCTTCGACAACATTGCCGCAATGCCCGCCACACTTGCACCCAACACTTTTCTAATACCAATCTCTTTTATGCGTTGTTCTGCAGTGAAAGCGGACAAGCCAAACAATCCCAGGCAGGCAATCACCACACTCAACACCACTAATACAATAAATACTTTTTGAAAGTCACCTTCTGCCTTATATAACCTGGCGAAGGTTTCATCCAGGAAGTAGTATTGCATTGGCCTGTCGGGAGCGAAGCGTTTCCATTGTGCGTCAATTTGTGGAATCAATGCCGCTATGTTTTTAGTGGTTAGCTTTACTGAAAGACTGCCAGCGCGGCGGGGATTGTTGATGAAGCCAAATGGCTTGATTTCATTTTTAAAGGATGCAAAATGAAAATCTTCGGTAACACCAATGATCTTTAAATAATAACTGGTATCCCCATCTGTATCCCAAAGCAGACGCTGCCCAATAACAGGTTTGGGTACAGCCAAATCCTTTACGGCCTTTTCATTTAAAACGATGCTGCCCATATCCTGTTCAAGTATTCCTGTTGAGAACCTATTTATCGTATCAGCGGGGAAATCGGCGGAGAAGCCACGTCCTTCCTTGATCTTGATGCCAAGTATATTCAGGAAGTCGTAGCCTACACTTAGGAAATTGACAAGCTGGCCTTTTTCTGAGCCTTTCACACTTAGCCTGGTTGTCCAATTCTGACCTCCAACAATGCCATCCGAGGTGGCCACTGCTTTCACGCCGACAAGCGCCTTAACTTCATTTTGAAAAGTGACTCCATCCATTTTTGCAAGGTTGTAGTATTCTGGTATCACCAGCACCTGGTCCTTATTTAATCCGAGATTGGTTGTGCGAATGAAGTTTATCTGTTGGTAAATGACGAGAGAGCCTGCAATCAAAGCGATGGATATACTGAATTGAACGACCACCAATGCCTTTCTTAAATTGAAGACCTGGTGTTCCTTCATTCTGGAACCTTTCAAAACGATGATGGGCCTGAATGCTGAAAGGTAGAGGGCAGGGAAAAGCCCCGCAACAAATCCAATGAGAATAGCGCCGCCCAATAACCAGGCGATTGCCCAGTTACCGGGACCATAGACGTAAAGATGTTTCGCCGTGATGCTGTTTAGAACTGGTGTAAGCAATATTGCGATGATCAATGCCAGTCCGGCTGCGAGCAGGCTGGTTATTACTGATTCCAGTAAAAATTGCCTGATCAAACTGCTTCTGTATGCACCCGATACTTTGCGGATCCCAATCTCTTTTGCACGTAGTGAGGACCTGGCTGTAACCAAATTGATATAATTGATGGAAGCGATAACAACGATGAGCACGCCAACAATGGCAAATGCAATTACGTAAAGCCGTTCGCCATTCGGTTCCAATTCCCATTTCAGACTGGAATCAAGATGAATGGACTGAAGCGGCTGGGTATAAAACTTAGCGTCTTCCTTTGGATGGCTTTTCTTATAGATCGCGCGGATTTTTTCTTCAACGGCTGAAATCTTGACGTTGGGTTGAAGCTTAATATAAGTATAGAAATTGTACCAGTCCCAATTCCCATCTATGGGCCCTGTAAACTTTCGAATCGGAACCAGCATGTCGAAATGGAAATGTGAGTTCTCGGGAATGTCCTTCAGCACGCCATTGACCATCATATCGCCTAGGTTGTCGATGCGCAGTATTTTTCCAATCGGATCCTCGGTGCCGAAGTATTTCTTGGCCGCGGTTTCTGTGATCATCACCGAGTTCACATCCCTGAAAGCATTTTTCGGCGATCCTTTTACGAATGGAAAATTAAAAACGTCAAAAAAACTACTGTCGGCGCGGTAGATCTTCTCTGTGTATAAATGCCTGTCTTTGTAGGTAACCAGGTAATTGGCGCCCCAATTTGGAAACACGCGCGTAACGTGTTCGATGCCCGGAATTTCATGCTGAATGGCCGGTGCGGCAGCGGGAGGGGTGGTGGCATCCGGTAAGCTTGTGCCATCGCTGTTTATAAAATCTTTCACAACACGATAGATCCTCTCGGAACCTTGATGAAACCTGTCGTAGCTCAATTCATCTTTTACAAAAAGAAAAATCAGAAGACTACATGCCATCCCGGCCGCAAGTCCGAAGATATTGATGAAGGACAATCCCTTGTTCTTCCATAAGTTTCTGATTGCGATTTTGATGTAATTTCTAAGCATCTTAATTAGTTTAGAAATTATTGTTTTCGTTGATCGTTGACCGTTGTTCCTTGACCGAAATTTAATTTAGCTTGCCTCAACAAAAAGCATTCGGTCAACGAACAACGATCAACGACTATTTCAAATCATTCCGTCCTCAAACTCTTCACCGGATTCTCCAGCGCCGCCCTGATTGCCTGAAAGCTGATAGTAAAGAAAGCAATCATGACAGCCGTCAATCCGGCCGCAGCAAATACCCACCAGGTAATTTGTGTACGATAGGCGAAATCTTTCAGCCAGGAATGCATGCCCCACCATGCAACTGGCACTGCTATCACGAAGGCAATTAACACCTGCTTGATGAAATCAACCGACAGAAGATTCACAATACTTGTGACGCTTGCGCCTAATACCTTTCTAACACCAATCTCGCGCGTGCGCTGAATGGTGCTATATGATGCCAATCCCAGCAAGCCTAAGCAGGAAATAAATATGGCGAGCACAGCGAAATTGAAAAACAATTTGCCGAACTGTTCTTCAGACCGGTATAGCTTGTTAAATGATTCATCAAGGAAATTGAAAGCGTAGGGGCGATTGGGAATGATCGTCTTCCATTTGCTTTCGATTGCCGCAAGGGTCTTCGGCAAATTCCGGCCATCAACTTTGATCGAGATCGTTCCCCATCCATACGGCTCTATCCGAAAAACCATCGGTTTGATTTCCGTTTGGAGGGACTTTGCATGAAAATCCTTCAAAACGCCAATGATTTTGCCCTCGCGGCCCCATTGGCTAAAATCCCTGCCAATTGCATCCTGTGGGGTTGCGTAGCCCAGCATTTTTACAGAAGCTTCATTCAGGATCATGGCCTTTCCGGTATCCGTTGGGAATTCGGTTGAAAACTGGCGGCCGGCAACCATCTTCAATCCGAATTGGTTAATGAAGTCAAAATCTACAGCGTAGTAATCGATGTTCATTTGCTGCATCTCACCAGCCCTGTTTTGAATTTTTGTATACGCACTATAGGGATTGCCACCTGGTGCACAGTTAGAATAGGTGGTGGATTTCACACCCGGTATCTCTTTCAATGATGACTTAAAAACATCCTTGTTCTTATCGTAGTTCGTAAAAATCACTACCTGCTGGTCTTTTGAGAATCCAAGATCCTGGTTACGCATGTAGCTAAGCTGCTTATATACCACGATGGTGGCAATGATCAACGCAATTGAGATGGTAAACTGTGACACCACAAGCGCCCTCCTCAGCAGCATGCCTCGCGAGCCAGCGCTGAATCTTCCTTTGAGCACAGTTACGGGTTGGAAAGATGACAATACCAGTGAGGGATAAAACCCTGCAACCAGGCCAAGCAGGACGGTAAGTCCAAAAAGCCCTAACACAAGAAGCGGTTGCTGAAATATTCCTTTCGAAATCTCCTGTCCGGACAAATTATTGAACATTGGCAGCATCAGTACACAAAGCAAGATGGCAATGGCAAAAGACATCAAACAGATCAAAACGGATTCGCTGAGAAATTGTCTCGCAAGCTGGAACCGTAGAGCTCCCACAACCTTTCGAATGCCCACTTCCTTGGCGCGCTCTGCACTCCGGGCAGTGGTGAGGTTGATGAAATTGATGCAGGCTATTAACAGGATAAAAATTGCAATCACAGAAAATATGTAAACATTATTGATATTTCCTTCAATCATGCCGCCACGTTTGGATTTCAGGTATACGTCTCGAAGGGGTTCAAGAAAGAGTGTATAAAACATCTGCAATTCCTTCATCTGTCTTCCATCGTGCCTTTCCATGAAATCGGGAAATTTCTTTTCCAGGGCCTTTGGATCCGTATTCGGCTTAAGCAGGAGATAGGCATAGTGGTTGTGGTTTGTCCACTCACTGTCACTGGTGGGCTGTCCATAAATAGGCTTCCAGGAAGAAATCGACACAAAGAGATCGGCAATGATTTGTGAATTGGCGGGAATATCTTTCATAATACCAGTCACCTTTGCCGGAATGGCATTTCCGGTCATGATCAGTTCTTTTCCCATCGCGGTTTCTTTACCGAAATATTTTTTTGCCAATGATTCTGATAACACAACGCTCATCGGATCACGCAATGCTGTTTTTGGGTCACCGGCTATTAGCGGAAAGTCAAAAACATTGAACAGGGTTGAATCAGCCAGCGCACTATGCTCTTCCTGGTATTTGGCGTCGCCAATGCGAATCAAAAAGCTTTCAGGCGAAATTCTAACGGCATCCTCAACTTCAGGGTAATCACGCTTAACGTTGATTGCAATGGGCGACTGGCTAAGTCCGCTATGTATGGTTTCAGTTGGAGTGATTACGTCATCTACGATTCGATAAATTCGGTCAGCCTTCGAATGAAAGGCATCGAAGCTGGTTTGGAATTTCACGTAGAGAAAAATCAGGAAGCAGGCGGCAATACCGACAGCCAGTCCTAATATATTGATCAGCGAGAATGTCTTTCTTCTCCACAAGCTCCTGAAAGCAACTTTGAAATAATTTAATAACATAGTCCGTTCGTTTTAATTTGAATTGCTCTTTATTCAGTTCTCAAACTCTTTGTCGGATTCGCCAAAGCAGCTCTTACTGCATGGTAGCTTACAGTCGCCATGGTGATCGCTACCGCCATCAATGCAGCAAGCACAAATACGCCAGGACCAATACTGATCCTATAGTCATATTTAGTCAGCCAGTCATTCAGGAAATAATACGCCAGCGGCGATGCAATAAGGCAACTGATCAGCACCAACAAGATAGACTCCTTTGAAAGGAGGGTCCACATCTGCGGCACGGTCGCACCCAGCACTTTTCGAATTCCAATTTCCTTCGTTCTTTTTTCAGCCAGGTAGGCCGCGAGTCCAAACAATCCCAGGCAGCTGATGAAAATGGCGAGCGTAGCAAAGATGCCGGACAATTTGCCCACCGTCACCTCGGATTTGAATTTCTTTGCGTATGCTTCATCGGCGAATTGGTAGGTATAGGGGAAAGCCGGATTGTATTTGCCGAAAACTGCTGTCAATTTCGAAATCGCATCAACCGTACTAATGTTTGGATTGAGCCTGTACATAAGGTTGCCCTGGGGCTTCTCAGCAACATAGAACATAGTAGGATCAGGCGGCGAAAAAGGTGAAACCATTAATGCGTCTTTCACAACGCCTACAATTTTAATATTGGTGTCGCTCCACCTGATCTCCTGGCCAATCGGATTTTTGATCCTCAGTCTTTTGATGGCAGTCTCATTGAAGATCACACTCATGCTGTCATATTGATTCGTAAAATCTCTTCCTTCCACGATGGGCATGCCGAGTGTCTTGAAATAATCAGGTGTAACAATAACGGTTCCCATCTCTACTGTTTCGCCTGCATTTTTTCCCGGCCATCGTTCCAGGTCGGAATGCCAATACACGTCTGTGGCGGGACTTGTAGCTGTGGTCACATCCGTAACGATCTTCTGACTGATCAGCTCATTCTTGAGTGCCTCAAAGTTTTTATTGAGATCACTATTCATATTTGTCATCATGAGCCTGTTCACTTCAATGCCGGTTGGCCTTTCCCGTGCGTGCTGAATCTGTTTGTAGATGATGATGGTGCTGATGATGAGCGCCACTGAGCAGCTGAATTGCAAAACCACCAGGACCTTCCTTGGCAGAGAAGCACCCTTGCCACTTGAAAGCCTGCCTCCCTTGAGAACCTGCACGGGGTGAAGTGAAGACATAAACAGTGCGGGTCTGCCGCCTGCGAGAACAGAAGTGATAATTATTGCAATCAGGCAGATTGCCCAGAAAACAGGATTGTCAACCGGGATTTCCAGTTTTCCTTCAGTCAAAGCGTTGAAACTGCCCAGGCTAAGTACAACCAGCAACAAGGCAACCACGAAAGCAATTAACGTGAAAATGAATGACTCAATCAGGAATTGCAAGATCAATTGCTGGCGACCAGAGCCAATTGCCTTTCTAACACCTACTTCCCGTGCCCTTTTTTCCGACCTCGCGGTTGCAAGATTGATGAAATTGATGCATGCGATAATCAATACGAGCGAGCCGATGATCGCAAACATTTTCACATAGTCCAAAAAGCCAGCGGTGTCCTTCCCGTTCACATAATTTGAATATAGGTGCCAACGATGCAAAGGTTGAAAAGTGACGTAACTTTTCATGGCATTCGTATTCTCTTTTTCTGTATGTTCAATATCTCTCACGCGTGCGTTCGCCTGCTCCATCGTCACGTTGGGTTTCAACTTCACAAAAGTCTGGTAACCGTTGTTGCCATAGCTGCCCGTCCGATTATTCTTCACGCGCTCGTTGGTTTGTTCGAGATAGCTAAAAGGCACGAGAAAATTAAATTTCATGCTTGCATTATCCGGAATGTCCTTCAATACACCCGACACCTTCAAATTATCCTTGTTATCGTAGCGGATCATCTTCCCAATTGGGTCTTCACTTCCAAACAGGGATTTCGCTAGTGACTCCGTGATGACGATAGAGTAAGGATCGCTAAGAACCGTATTGGGATTGCCTTTCACCAGTGGGTATCTGAATATTTTCAGGAAATCGGAACCAACCTGGCCGCCATTCAGGTAAAGCTTTTTTTCATCCACAATCAAACCGTGCTGGCCCATCCAGTCACTTTCGGCGACAAACTCGATTTCCGGCACTTCTGCGCGAAGCGTATTCGCCAATTTCAGCGACGTGGTTTGGAACGTGAGTGTATCACCATTGCTGTCGAAATTTCGTTGAACGCGGTATGCTCTTTCTCCTTCGGCCAGGAACCTATCGAACCTGAATTCATTATGAGCCCAAAGTCCAATGATCAGGGCTACTGCCATACCAATGGCAAGGCCCATGACGTTTAGTGTGCTATATCCTTTGCTTGCTGTGATATTGCGCCAGGCAGTTTTGAAGTAATTCCTTAACATTCTTTATTGATTTTATGTTCTTGCTGAGTTGGCAGTTGTCTGAATTTGGTCTGCCCACTGCAAACCGTCAACTCTATTCAGTTCTTAAACTCTTAACAGGATTCTCCAATGCCGATTGGATTGCCTGTACAAAAACAGTCGTCACAGCGATTAACAATGCTGCGAAAGCCGCCAGGGCAAACATCCACCAGCTAAGTTCAATTCGATAGGCGAAATCGTTCAACCAGTTTCGCATCGCAAACCATGTGATTGGAATAGCCACCAGCGAAGCCAGCAATACAAGTCGTACAAACTCACCAGACAGCAACGAAATGATACTTCCCACGCTTGCGCCCAGTACTTTCCGAATACCTATTTCTTTCGTCCTTTGTTTTGCCGTGAACGACACGAGACCAAACAAGCCAAGACAGGCGAGGCCGATCGCCAACAATGAAAAGTTGTAAAAAAGCTTACCTGTTCTTGTTTCTGCACTATACAATTCGTTGAATTGGTCATCCAGGAATTCATATTCGAAGGGTCGATGTGGTGCCATGGCCGTCCAAACCTTGCTGATACCAGCCAGCGCCGGCTTTACCTCGCTTCCAGAAATCTTCACCAAAAGATTTCTTGTATTCCTGCTCAGGAACACCACAAATGGGCTGATGGCTTCGTGCATGGAACTAAAATGAAAGTCGTTAACTACGCCTTTAATGTATCCATCTCTTCCCTGGAAGCTGATTTTCCTTCCAATGGCTTCTTGTGGTGACCAGCCCAGCATTTTTGTTGCTGTTTCATTCAAAAGAAGCGGGCGGGAGATATTTTGTGAGTCTACCTTATCCTGGTCGCCCTGGCTGAAATCCAGGCCGCTGACAATTTTCAATTCGAGTGTCTTCGCAAAATCCTTGTCTGTTCGCACCGCAGTTACGCTCAATTCACGATGATCCAACGACATTGAGTACTTGCCAGGAATAAATGCAGGCGTCTGATTACAAGTGGTAATACTTTGAATGGAAGAATTACGCAGCAATTCCGTTTTGAAAGCATCGAGCTTTTGATTCAGAATTTTGTCGAGGGGCAACACGAGTATATGATCTCGGTTATATCCCAATTTCTTATGCTGGATAAAACTTAGTTGACTTTGAATCACAATCGTACTTACAATTAATCCGACCGAAATGAAGAACTGAACCATGATCAATCCCTTTCGCAGCCAGATACCAGAAGCAGAGGACTTAAAATTTCCTTTTAACACTTTTGCCGGATCATATTTTGAGAGTATGAACGCGGGATAGAGACCGCCGAGGATTCCAATTCCCAAAATGATTAAAAGCACAATCAAAAGGGTGGTTGGATTCAGCAGATCACCGAAAGCAAGTTGTTTTCCCGATACTGCATTAAAGGTGGGCAGCAGAAATTTGACCAGCAACACACCTATCACCGAAGAAATCAGCACGACAAACACCGATTCGCCCAGGAATTGCTGAATAAGGGTACGCTTAACTGCTCCCATGAGTTTTCGAATACCCACTTCCCTTGCCCTGCTGGCGGCCCGCGCTGTAGTGAGGTTCACATAATTAAAGCAGGCGATACACATGATCAGCAAGGCAATAATGGAAAAGATAACCACATACCGATATTCGCCTGCCGGCTCAAACCCTCCTTCCACATTTGAATGAAGGTGAACACGCTTAAGCGGCTCCAGGAAATAGGTCAGGTAATTGCCATTATCGAGGCCATTGTCTTTACCCTGCGCCTTCATGTAGCCGGGAATCTTTGACTGGAGTGAGTTTTGGGCGCCTGGACTTTTTAACAGAAGATAAGTCAGGTAGCTTGCGTCCCACCAACTCTCCTCATCAAATCGGTCACCGCGAAGGCTTGAAAACGAAGCGAGCATGTCATATTTAATCTGCGAATTGGCAGGGCAATCTGCAACCACGCCGGTAACCTCATAGTCTTTTTCGCTGTTAACCTTGAGCGTCTTGCCAACCGGATTCTGCGTTCCGAAATATTTCTTTGCGGTTGATTCCGACAATACGATGGTGTTTGGTCTTGCCAATACATCCCTTGGATTGCCACGCAACAAGGGAAATGAAAAGACATCAAAGAAAGTTGAGTCGGCATAAGTAAATGCCTTTTCGTCGAAGATCTTTTCTGCATATTGAACAACAGCAGATGCAGGAAAGGTCCTAGTGCCGGTTTCTACTTCTGGAAATTCCTGTTTGAATGCCGTGAGCACTTTGTTCCCGGTGACCGAAACCTTGTTGACAGTATTGTCGGCTGAATATTCCATGGTAACACGAAATATTCTGTCGGCCTTTGCATGAAACCTGTCATAGCTGGTCTCAAACTGGACATACATCAAAATCAAAATGCAACATGCCAAACCCACGGCAATACCAAGGATATTGATCGTCGAGACCAGCCTGTGCTTCGACAAATTTCTGAACGCTATTTTGAAATAGTTTCTGAACATATGCTATTTGGCTGTTGGTTGGCGGTTGGCGGTTGGCAGGATTTTTCCCGCCAAATGCCAACGATTAACAGACAGCAATTATTCACTTCTCAGGCTTTTCACCGGATTCGACAATGCCGCTTTCACTGCTTTTGTGCTTACGGTTATCAAAGCAATTACAAAAGTGATGAGCGCAGCCAGCACAAAAATCCACCAGTGTAGCGGTGTACGGTAAGCGAAAGTCTGCAGCCATTTCTGCATGATGAAATATCCCGCGGGTATCGAAATCAGTGTGGCCACAAGTACCGGTCTCAACAGGTCTTTTGACAGCAGTATCACGATCCTTTCTGTAGAAGACCCCAATACCTTTCGAACGCCGATCTCCTTGATGCGCTTTGCCGTTGTAAATGATGCGAGTCCGAACAATCCAAGGCAGGCAATGAAAATCGCTAAACCCGAAAAAATGCTGAGAAGCTGTTGTTGTTTGATATCCTTCTTATAGAGAATGTCGAATTTTTGATCCATAAAGCTGTACTCGAACGGATATTGTGGTGCATCAAGTGCGTACTGTTTTTTCACCTGTTCCATACCGTTCACCAGGCTTCCAGCCTTGATCTTGACAAGAATCACTCGTCGATCTTCACTTGGAGAAATGACCAGCGGCTCCAGCTCTTCCTTCAATGAAACAAAATTGAAATCTTCCACCACGCCAATGATCCTGCGGCGTTCCTGATCCCTGTATGGATTCTTGATCCATTTACCAACTGCCTGCTCCGGCGCGAATCCCAGTTTTGCAGCGGCCGTACGGTTGATTAGGACTGAACCGGTCGTGTCTGTTGGGAACTGACTTGAAAAGTCTCTGCCGGCAATAACCTTTAGTCCCAGGGTCTTTACGAATTCGAAGTCCGCAAACTCCGACCTGGATTTGAAGTTCTCCGGTTTGCCCTCTACTTCAAAAAGAAAATCGTCAAAGAAGCCGCCTGGCTCACCCGACATCATAGAGACACTGGCAATCGCTGGATTTCTTTCCAACTCGCTTTTGAAATTTATCCGATGGTTGTAAATGTCGTCATTATCGATGCGTATGATCACCGTTTGCTCCAGTTCGTATCCCATTTGTTTGTTCTTGACAAATCGCATCTGATTCAGGATAACAATGGTGCCGATAATTAGCAACACTGATATGCTGAATTGAAGAACTACAAGCGACTGGCGGAAAAGCGAACCACCCTTGCCCAATTTCAGTTTTCCTTTCAGGGCCTGGATGGGAGAGAATGCGCTGAGCACGATTGCGGGATAGGATCCGGCAAGAAAGCCTACAAACAATATGATCCCCGCAAGAAACAGATAAATGTTCGGTAGGTTCCAGGGCACACTTATGTCGTATCCCAGCAACCTACTGTATGCAGGGAGTGCAAACTGGATAATGCCCAAAGAAAGCAGGCAGGAAATAAAAGTTAGCAAGACGGACTCCCCAATAAATTGCAGAATGAGATGCTTCCTTAGCGCCCCCATCACTTTTCTGATCCCCACTTCTCTTGAACGTTCAACAGCTCGTACCGTGGACAGATTCATAAAGTTGATGCACGCAATCAGCAGGATCAGGACGGCGATAGACAAGAAAATGTAAGCCGTCTTTTTTTCCCCATGTTGTACTTTGTCAAAAGACGAAGCCTCTTCGAAGTAAATACTTCTCAAAGGTGCGAGCGATAGCTGGAACCTGGTCCCGTCTTTAACCCTGTCTTCAGTTAGGTACTTTTTTACAAAAGCAGGAAACTGTTTTTCAACCCTCGACTTATCTACTCCATCCTGCAATTGTACGTATGTGAACATGGAATTATTTATCCAGATCTTAAACCATTCCTGGTCATAAAACCTTGATAGCGGGTAAACAATGTCAAATTCCAGGTGTGAATTTGCAGGCGCGTCTTCAGCAATACCTGTGACTTTCAATGAAATTTGCTTGTCAACACGAACAATTTTTCCAATGGGATCTGAATTTCCAAAATATTTTTTTGCAGTGGAAGAAGTTAGAACTACACTATACGGATCCTTAAGCACGTCCGCAGGATTGCCTTTTATTAGTGGGAAACTGAAAACCTGAAAAAAGTCAGGGTCGGTAATCAGAATCTTCTTCTCATTGAATGAAATGGTGTCAACTGAAATCAGGCTGTTAGAAGGCATGACTCTTACCGCCCTTTTTATTTCATTGGGGAAATCGGTCAGTAGCGCAGTAGCATAAGGCCCCGACAAATAAGGAACGGATGCCTTTGCCTTGTCGTAGCCGCGCATCACCCTGTAAATATTCTTCCCATTTTTATGAAAATTGTCAAAACTAAATTCATTCACCAGGTAAAGAAAGATCATCATACACACGGTAATGCCAATGGTTAATCCCAGGATATTAATCAGCGAAAAAACCTTATTCTTCTTCAGATTTCGCCAGGCGATGGTGATATAATTTCTTAACATCTTGATGTTATTTTAACTGTCCACTTTTTTCTATTCACTTCTCAGGCTTTTGACCGGATTCGTCAATGCTGCTTTAATGGCCTGGAAGCTCACAGTAGCCAGGGCGATAAAGACAGAGACCATTCCTCCTGTCAGGAAAATCCACCAGCTGATTTGTATTCTTGATGGATAGTCTTGTAGCCACTTGTTCATATAATACCACGCAATGGGCGAAGCGATGACCAGGGCGATACCTATCAACACCACAAATTCCTTGGAGAATAGGTAAACAATATTCATAGCGGTTGCACCCAATACTTTCCTGATGCCAACTTCTTTCAGCCTTTGAACTGCCATAAATGAAGCCAGTCCGTACAAACCCAGGCAACTGAGGAAAATGGCAATCACTGAAAACAATTGGTAAAGCTTCGACAATTGACCTTCTTGCTTATAGAAGTTTGCAACCTTTGCATCCAGGAACTGGTATTCGAATACATAATCGGGGAAGACCTGGTTCCATACCTTCTCAATGTTTTTCATGGAATTGCTTAGGTCAGTAGTTGCAATCCTGATTCCCGCTTCCTCATAACCCTTATTCATCGTTGACATAATTAATGGAGCCAAATCGCGGCGGAATGATCGGTTGTAAAAATCCTTGACAACGCCTACGATTTTACCATTGAGACGATCATCCCACATGCTCACGTCTTTATTCACCGCCTCATCTGCAGATTTCAAACCCAGCTTTTTCACAAGCGCCTCATTCACCAGGAATTCTTTAACAGTATCAGATGCGTCAAGGTTTCGACCAGCAACCAGTGGCAACTTGTAAGTCTTCACGAAATCGTTATCTACCCATTTGTTAATGGCATAGAAATCGGTCTCTTTGATTGCATGATTGAATTTGAATGTGGTCCAGTTGTCATTGTCGTCTTCAATCGGCGTGTTCGAACTGAAGCTGATATCTGATATTGAATTGATTGAACTCAGTTGTTTTTTTAGGTAAGGCAACTTTGAAATGCTTGCACTATCATCAGGGAATGGGATATTGACCACGGCATTCTTATCGAATCCGATAGGCTGTTTAACAAAGAAATTCATTTGTTTCAGAATGATGAGTGTTCCGATGATCAAGGCCTGGGCGATGACAAACTGAAATACAACCAGCCCTCTTCTCAACGAAATTCCTTTCGCCTGCCTGTCGGTCAACTTGCTTTTCAACGCGTATATCGGGTTGAAGCGGCTCATCACCAGCGACGGATAGAAGCCGGCGACGACGGTTACTGCAACACCAAGTATTACTACAAACATGCCGATCGATCTGAAATTGTCTGCCTTGAAGGAGAGTGGCAGACTGAGAATTTTGTTGATTGCAGGCAACCCAAGCCAGGCAATGATTAGCGCAAGTACCAGGGAATACACAACGATTAAAAAAGTCTCGGTAAGAAATTGAAATCTCAGCTGACTTCTGTTCGATCCCAACACTTTCCTCACACCAACTTCTTTCGCTCTGTTAACGGCCTGGGCGGTGGATAGATTGATAAAGTTGACACAGGCAATTAGAATGATGAACGCTGCGATCAACCAAAGTGCGTTGATCATCTGGTGACTCATAGTAATGCCGCTGTAGGTGCCGATTTTTGTATCGAAGTGAATATCAGATAACGTTTGAATGATATGACTATCTTTATTATCGGCAGATTTCATTTTCTTGACATACTCTCTAAGTTGAAGATTGAAATTTGCAACATTGGTATGTTCGGGCAATTTCACGAAGCAGCCATAATTCCATCCGGTGCCATCCCAGTTTGTGTTGTTCACCCAATTCTTCGTCCAACCAGTACCCGCTGAAACCACTACTTTCAATGGAATATCCGTATTTGATGGAACGGGCGCCAGTATACCACTTACCTGTAGTATTTCACCTCCGTTGAGCTTGATCGTTTTTCCCATGGCAGCTTCAGAAGTCCCAAAATATTTTTCCGCAATATCCCTGGTTAAAAGAACATGGTTTGGGTCTTTCAGCGATGAGGTAGATCCTGCTATAAGGGGATAGTTGAAAATCTCGAAGAAACTGGGTTCGGTGTAGAACAAGCCCTTCGGTTCTTTGAATTTTTTTACAGTTTCCCCTCTCTCATCAAGCACCAGGATTTGATCGTTATTACTGGAAAAAATAGTAGCAATTTTTTCTATCTGTGGAAACTCTGACTTCAACGAACGCGGAAGAGGAACCGGCACGCCTGGCCCGTAGAAGATTTCACTGGCATCTGCGTGATGATATTCAGTCAACACTCGAAAAATGCGATCCTTGTCTTTATGAAAGTTATCAAAACTGGAATGGTATTGTATAATCACAAAAATTGTCATACACACAGCAATCCCCACTGCCAGTCCCGCCATGTTGATCAGGCTATAGGTCTTGTTCCTGGCTAAACTTCTGAGTGCGGTCTTGAAGTAGTTTCGTAACATCTTAATTATATTTTAAATTCTGATACTATTCCGTTCTCAAACTCTTAATCGGATTCGCCAGGGCCGCTTTGACGGACTGGAAGCAAACTGCCATAAGCGCAATAAACATTGCGATGAACGCTGTCAAAGCAAACACCCACCCACTGATATTCACCCGGTATACATAGTTCTGCAGCCATTTGTCCATTGCCCACCACGCGATGGGAGAGGCAATCACAAATGCCAGGAAAACCAAAACAAGGAACTCCTTCGCTAACATGTTGCTGATACTGAAAATGCTTGCCCCCAAAACTTTTCTGATGCCGATCTCCTTTGTCTTTACCTGTGCCGTAAAGGTGGCAAGACCAAAAAGCCCGAGGCAGGAGATAAAAATGGCGACCACCGTAAATAAGTTGAACAGAACGCCGGTACGCTGATCGGACTCATACATTTTTCCAAAATCTTCCTCCAGGAAGGAGTAGGAGAACGGATATTCTGAGCCGTATTGCTTCCAGATGTTCTGCGCCGCAGCTATGGCCTTAGAGGCATCCCTGCCGCTGGTCTTTACATATAGCATCGGGTTATTCTTACTGTATACAAATATTAAAGGACTGATCTTTTTCCGAAGTGTTGCATAATTGAAATCTTTTACCACACCGATGATGGTACCCTTGCGATTCCAAAGCTGAAATCGTTTACCAATTGGGTTTTTGATACCCGTCTCCCTGATGGCTGCTTCGTTTAGGATGAAATGGGTTGAATCGCCTGCGCCGGTAAAATTGCTGCCTTCAGCCATCTTTATGCCAAGCAGTGAAATAAATTTTTCATTAATAAAGTTGGTATGGATAAGAAATGTCCTGCCTTCTTCTTTGCCATCCCAATCAGTGTCACCGGTAGAGTTGAATTCACCCAAAATACTCACGTTGGAACCTGCTACCGAAAGAACACCGGGTTGTGAAAGAAGGGTTTGGCGAACTGCGTCGGAATGCGCAGCCATACTATCTTTTAGCTGAAAGGTAAATACCTGTTCACGGTTGTAACCAACGTCTTTTGAACGGATATATCGCAGTTGATTGCCAATAACGATGGTGCTGATGATGAGCCCGACTGAAAATACAAACTGCGTTACCACCAACACTTTTCTGAAGGCCGACTTGCCCATTCCCTGCGTTATTTCACCTTTGAGTGCGTGTAATGGCTTGAACGCGGATAACAATGTTGCCGGGTAAACGCTGGCAAGCGCAAGCGTTCCAAAAATGGCAATTACAAGTGTTATGATGACCTTCTTCTCAGAGAGATCAAAAACCAGGTTCTTGCCCGAAATATTGTTGTAAAGAGGAAGTAGGAGATAAATGATAAAGAATGCTATCAACGTCGAAAACAAAAACATCAGCGCCGACTCGGCGATGAATTGAAAGAAGAGCTGTACCCGTTCGGCGCCAATAATCTTTCTCATACTCACTTCCTTTGAACGAAGCATGGCTCTTGCAGTAGCCAGGTTGACGTAATTGATGCATGCAATCACCAGTATCAATATCGCAACACCAAGAAATATCCTCACAGTTTGTAATGCACTCTTATTCCCGTCAATGGCTACCAGGTGACGCTCAGTGAGTGATTGCAATACAAATGAATCGTCTTTGGCATCCTCGCCTTTCTTGTCGCGGAACAGTTTTGTGATTTTTTCACTAACCTTTTGCGGATCAGTACCGGGTTTGAGTTGAAAAAAAGTTTGATAAGAAAAATTGCCCAGGTCCTCATCCATCGTTTTCCAATCACCGTTGCCGCCAGATTTTGCAAAATAATCTGCGTCCCATTCCATGGGCAGAATCATATCAAACTTCATCGTGGTATTCTGCGGGAAATTCTTCATCACACCCGTCACGGCAAAATTTCCGAACTCCGTTGCAAGCACCTGTCCCATGGGGTCAGCATTTCCAAAAATATTTTCTGCTACCCTGGCTGAGATCACAATGGAATTCATGTTGTGAAAAGGCGCCTTGGGATTTCCCTTCAGCATCCCGAAATCAAACATTTTAAAAAAGCCAGAATCTGCAAAGACCATCGAGTGGCGTGGGGCCAGGTATTTTTTTTCTCCATTGCGGAATAACAATTCGATGTTGATATAGTCCATCCTGACCACATTTTCCACTTCGGGAATTGACTGCCGGGCAAAGATTGCAATCGGTGCAGGCACGCCATCCCAAACCTGCAGGTCGGCGCCGGCACCAATATGCGAATTGAGCTTGTAGAGATCCTTTGCGTGTTTGTGGAATCCATCATAGCTGAATTCGTCTTCCACCCAAATCAGGATCATGATACCCACAGCCAGTCCGATGGCAAGTCCCAACATGTTGAGTATACTAAAGAACTTGTGATTCACAAGATTTCGCCATGCAGTTTTGAAGTAGTTTCTTAACATCTTGGTTAAATTTTATGTTCAGATACTGGATACGAGATGCTGGACTTTTTAATACCCTAATTCCCTAATACCCCAATACCTCATTCAGTTCTTAAACTCTTGACCGGATTCGCAAGCGCTGCCTTGATTGACTGAAAACTAACCGTGACCAAGGCAATTAATATCGCCAATGCTCCCGCAAGGGCAATCATCCACCAACCTATATTAATCCGGTATTCAAATTTTTCAAGCCAGTTATTCATTGCCCACCACGCAATCGGCGAAGCCAATACAATTGATATGCAAACCAGTTTGATAAAGTCTTTCGACAACAGTGTGGTTATCTGCAAAACCGAAGCGCCCAGTACCTTTCGAACGCCAATTTCCTTTGTCCTTTGAATCGCCATGAAGGTGGAAAGCGAGAACAGGCCGAGGCAGGCGATCAGGATTGTAAAAACCGTGAACAGGCTGAAAAGCTTTGCCAGCTTATCTTCGGCCTTGTACATCGCGTCAAACGCCTCGTCCATAAAACTGTACTGGAAAGGACTCGTTTGATCGTAGCTGCTATACACACCCTTGAGTTGATCAAGTAAAGCCGGCAAATTCGTCCGGGGCTTGATTTTTGCGAAAAGGCAGCCACCCACCGAGCCCCAGGCTGAACTGTCTTTGTCTTTCGACACAAAAATGCAAAGCGCGCCGACTTTGTTTTGCAGTGAGGCAAAATTGAAATCTTTTAGCACGCCCTTCACTACGGCCTCCTCGTTGCCCATAGGGAATTTCTCGTTCAACGGCGATTCAAAATTCATTTTCGAAACGGCGGTTTCATTCAAAACAACTGCGCCTTTGGCGAGATAAAAGGATTGATCAGCTGGCGGAATCTTCCATTGTAGTCCGAGCATGGGTATAAAATTCTCATCCACACTGAAGATTGGCAGGGGAATATCCGTCTTTCCGTCTTTCGTCTTGGTGAAGAACATATCATATCCCTTGTACATGGGATAGTGTGCGGTGGCAACTCCTTCAACAGCATTAAGTGCCATCACGTCGCGCTTAAACGGTGCGAAGTGTTTGCCAATCGTTGTTTGGAAGGGGATCATTACAATATTTTCCCGGTTCACCCCGGTATCCTTGTGTCTGAAAAAATAGAGTTGACGGTCAATGACGATACCGCAAATGATCAACAGGATCGTTATTGTAAACTGGAAAATGGTGAAGTACCTCCGAATGCTGATCCTGCTGCCTTTGCCACTGAACTTTCCGTACAATACCATCACCGGTTTATAAGCAGATAAAAGAAGCGAGGGGTAGGTGGCGGACAATATCACGGTAGCAAAGAATAAACCTGTGAAAGCAACGAATATCCGGGTCGTGCTCAGGAAATCGTGATCCAGCCTGATCTGTAGGAAATTAAAGAATGCCGGTTGAAAACTGAAACAAATCAGGTAGCCCAGCACGAAAGCAATGATGGTAAACATCGTAGATTCCACAAAGAATTGGGCGGCGATTTTGAACCTGCTTGCGCCCAGCACTTTTCTTACGCCGATTTCCTTTGCCCTGATGGCAGACCGGGCTGTTGCAAGGCTGACGTAGTTGATTAAGGCAAGCAACAATACCAGTGCTGCAACAAATGGAAATATTCGAATGTATTTGGTGTTGGAGCCGTCGGCATAGTTTGCTTCGAGGTGAGTGGATGTGAGAGGAGTAGCAATAAATCGTTCCCTTACATCGGCTTCAACAACAGTAGTTTTATTGAGCGCCGAAAGTAGCGATTCGAGCTTTGGCCCGTCATTTTTGTCTTTCAATAAAAAATAAGTGGAGAACGCACCCAATTCGACTGCCTGCGATTCAAAAAGCTGTTTTGAATCCGGCATACTTCTCATTGCATTCAAAGGTGCAACAAAATCAAAGCTCAGACTTGAGTTGGAAGGTGCATTTTTAGCTATGCCAGTGATTGTAAAATCCAATTCATCGTTGAAGCGAAGTTGCTTTCCGACAGGATCCTGTCTGCCGAAATACTTTTCAGCAGCCGCTTCGGAGATTACAAGGGAATTCGGATTTTGCAAAACCTGTTCGGCACTGCCTCGAAGTAGCGGAAAGCTGAAGAAGCTGAAGAAATTACTGTCGGCAAAGAAGAATTCCTTTTCCTGGAATTTCTGACGGACATTGTCTTTCGTTTCCACGGTGGGCGCCCTGAAGGGCTGTCTGAACCGGACATATGATGCAATGAAGGCGCCGTTGCGCTTCGCTTCCTGGCCGGTTGCGTAGCTCAACATTGGCATGAATACAGAATCCCCACCCATCTTTAATTTTCCCTGCACCCAATAAATACGATCGGCATTCCTATGAAATTGATCATAGCTGTATTCATGGCCTACGTACAACATGATCATCATACACACGGCAAGACCTATCGCCAACCCGATGATGTTGATTGACGCGTATACTTTATTGTTCGTAATGTTTCGCCAGGCGAGGATCACGTAGTTTCTTAACATACTTAATTTGTTTCAAGGTTGGCAGTTGTCGGTTGATGGTTGGCGAGAAAGTTCTGCCAACCGCCAACCGCCTGCTATGTTATTCCGTCCTCAGACTCTTCACCGGATTAGCCGTCGCTGCCTTGATACTTTGGTAGCTGATTGTAAGCAATGCAATCAGCAAGGCAATGCCCCCGGCGAGTGCAAATATCCACCAGCTTAAATTCGAGCGATACGCGAAATCCTGTAACCACTTGTGCATGGCCCACCAGGCAACAGGGAAGGCAATGAGCGAAGCGATAAGGATCAGTTTTAGAAAATCTTTGGCAATCATGGATACGATATGAATTACATTGGCGCCTACCACTTTCCTGATGCCAATTTCCTTCGTTCTTTGCTCTGCAGCATAGGTTACCAAACCGAACAATCCGAGGCACGCAATTAATATCGCCAATACGGCAAATCCAATGAAAAGCTGACCTGTCCTGACTTCTGCCGTATACTGGTTATTGAATTGTTCGTCCATGAACGTATAATCGAAAGGCTCTGCCGGAGCAATAGATTTCCACTTCGCTTTGATCTGGTCAATCAGGCCAGGTACATTATCAGAACTGATACGAACAGAAATATTGCCGGTTGATCTTTTCAGCCCGAGAGAAAGTGGCGTTACAACTTCGCGAAGACTACTGAAATTGAAGTTTTTGATTACGCCGATGATATGATATTCGCCCAGGCGTTTCGTGGTCAGGTCTTCAAAACGGTACAATTTCTTATTTAGGATGTCTTTGGTGGCAAGAAATTTTGCCGCAGCTTCATTAATGATAATCGCGTTGGAATCCGTCTTCATATCTGATGTAAAATTCCTTCCCGCAATGAGCTTGAGATCCAGGGTTCCCAAATAGTTTTCATCGACACCCCAATTTTGCATTGACATAGCCGTCTTTGAATCCAGGGCGGGAGAGGTGAAAAATGCATCATTGGATCGGTTGTAATTGGTAGGCAGGTAGCCACTGAGTGAGGCCGCTTTTACACCGCTGATTTGCATGAGCTCATTCCTGAAACTGGTTGCAGATTCACGCAACGCGCCAGTATTATTAATGATCAAAATCTGACTTCTACTGTAACCCAGGTCTTTGCTTCGAATATAGCTGAGCTGCTTATAGATTACAATAGTACCTATAATCAGTGCGATTGAAATGAAAAATTGAAATACCACCAGGGAATTCCTCAGCCATGATCTCTTGAAACCCGAAGCCAGCTTGCCTTTCAGAACATCTATGGGTCGAAAGGATGAAAGGTAGAAAGCCGGGTAACTTCCCGCAAGGAATCCCACCAGGAAGATCAATGCCAACAATATCAAAAGCATACGGGGCTGAAGCAGGGTGGAGACACTTACAGATTTTCCAGCAACCTGGTTGAAATAGGGTAAAATCAGGTATGCAATGATCCCAGCCAATGCCAGGGAAATAACGCTAAGTAACATGGATTCTGACAAGAATTGCTGTACGAGATTTTTGCGAAGCGATCCGAGCACTTTTCTTACGCCAACCTCCTTGGCACGGTTAGCAGACCTTGCAGTTGCAAGGTTCATGAAATTCACACAAGCAATAACGAGGATGAAAATCGCAATGGCGGAAAAGATATAGACGTACTGAATATTTCCATTTGCCTCCAGTTCCGCCATTTTATTAGAACGCAGGTGAATATTGAGGAGGGGTGTAAGGCTCGCCCTCAGTAAGCCGCCATCTTTCTTGAATTGGTCCAGATCCATATTGGCCACCGCCTTAAGTTCAGGACCTGTATGCCTGTCCATCATGCCATTCAGCTGCGGCTCAAGTATGGCAGCGTCTTCTTTCTTGTGAAGCTTGATATAAGTATTGAAGTTTTCGCTTAGCCAGTTTGTCTCCCTACTGTCTTCCGACTCAGCCATCGGGACCAGGAAATCAAACCTGAAGTGCGATTGGGTTGGAAAATCTTTTATAACGCCCGTAATCTTGTAGCTTTCGGTGTTGTTGATTGTGAGCGTTTGTCCTACGACGTTAGTTCGATTAAAATATTTCTTTGCGATTGACTCGGTCACCACAAGTGATCTCACGTTTGCCAGGGCCGTTTTGGGGTCGCCCTCTATCATGGGTATCGAAAACACATCAAACAGGGTCGAGTCGGCAGAACCCACGCGATTCTCGCTCAGATTTTCATTTCCTTTTCGCACCAGGAATCCGCCATACCATCGTATGCGCGTAACCTGCTCTACCTGGGGGAATTCCATTTTCAACGTCTGGGCCATGGGAGCGGGGCCTGTGGCGAGATCGAAATGGTTGCCACCGAACTTTACTTCGTTGTTCACGCGAAAGATTCGATCGGCATCCTTATTATAACGATCAAAACTCAGCTCGTCTATCACATATAACAGGATAACCATACAAATGGCCAACCCGGCTGCAAGCCCGACAATATTGAGCGAAGAATAGAATTTATTCTTCCAAAGATTCCTGATTGCCGTTTTCAAATAGTTTCTAAACATGACTGAAAAGCTTATTTTATTCTGTTTTGATGCTTTTAATGGGATTGGCGGCTGCCGATTTTATCGCCTGGAAGCCAACTGAAAGTACAGCAATGCACAAAGCAGCTAAACCTGCGAAAGCAAAAACCGTCCAATCGATTTTTGTTTTATAAGCGAAGTCCTGGAGCCAACCATGCATATAGTACCATGCAAGCGGCGACGCAACTACAATTGCAATAATGACCAGTTTGATGAAATCCGTTATCAACAATCGGATAATTTCTAAAATGCTTGCGCCAAGTACTTTCCGTATCCCAATCTCACGCGTCCTTACCTGTGCAGTATAGGTGGCTAATCCTAACAAGCCGAGGCAGGAAATGACAATGGCCACCAGCGCAAATGCATCAAATAGCCAGCCCGTTCTTTGTTCACCTTTGTAAAGGCTATTGAACGAATCGTCAAGGAAGGCATAATTAAAGGTGAAACCAGCATTGTATTTTTTCCACCGTTTCTCCATCCAGGCAATGGTCGCAGACGCATCCTTGCCCTTGGTCTTAATGTAAATTCTGTTTGAGCGGTTTGGATCGTAAAGAAAGACTGCGGGTTCTATTTTTTGCCGCATTGACGCGAGATGAAAGTCTTTTACTACACCGATAATAGTTCCTTTTGTCTCCCAGAGTTTGAAGGGTTTGCCGATGGGATTTTTCTCCCTGATTCGCTCCACCGCTGCTTCATTGAGTATGAAATGCGCAGAATCAGATCCGTCGCCCGTGAAATTCGCCCCTGCAATCAAATTCAATTTCATCAACGGAATAAAGTCTTTATCAATTGCCAATGGTCTTACCATCATGGTTTCATCTTCCTGTTTTCCCTCCCACCAATTGCTGCCTGTTTGTCCGCCGATCTGGACAATATTCGCGCTGGCCCTGGTCACACCCTGAACACCAGGCTGGCTCAGCAATTCAGCCTTTAAGGCTTCATAGTGTTGCGTCAGATTTCGCATCGTAAACCAAAGCACGTGGTCTTTGTCATATCCTAATTCTTTTGACCTGATGTAGTTAAGTTGCCTGCTAATGATTAGCGTGCTTAAAATAAGAATAATGGAAACTGAAAATTGCGTAACCACTAATACCTTTCTGAATATGGCATCACTAATCCCTGTAGATATTTTCCCCTTGAGGGCCTTAAGCGGTTCGAAAGAAGAAAGGAGCAAAGCAGGGTATATGCTTGAAACAACCAGCGCGGAAATTGTGGTGAGGCCAACAATCTTCCATAAATGCAAATCCCGAAAATCGAGCGACAATTCCTGACCCGAGATTTCATTGAAAGCAGGTACCAATGCTATTGCCAATGCCACAGCAATCACTGATGTAATGACAAAGAGGACCGTGGTTTCGAATATGAATTGGAGGAAGAGTTGGGTCCTTGCCGCACCAACTATTTTTCTCAGGCACACTTCCTTGGATCGTAACATCGCCCTTGCTGTGGAGAGATTCACATAGTTGATAGATGCAATAACAAGAATTAGAATCGCGATAATCGTGAACATCCTGACGGTTTCCATCCCTGCCTCAGTTCCATCACTCCGGAACAGGTGCATTTTTGAAATGGGCATAATCAAATAATCAATATCGGTGTCATCCGCCTTGTTACGAAGATGGATATCACGCAATTTCTTTGACAGGTTCGCGAGTGAAGTACCTGGCTGCAGCAAAAAATAAGTACTGAAATTATATTGGATGAAATCATTGTCGATGCTGTGACCAGGGTTGTCGCCCATTGAAAGTTTGCGGGCAAGGCTCATAGGCAGAAAAAGCGATGCATGAATGCTTGAATTCTTTGGGAAATCTGGAATGACGCCGGTTACTTTGAAATTAACAGAATCATCCGCAGTGATGACTTTGCCAATCGGATCTGCATCGCCAAAATATTTTCGAGCTACAGTTTGGGTCAACACCACGGAATAGTCATCGGCGAAGGGTTGACTTGCATTTCCTTTGATGAGATTAAAGTCAAAAAGACTGAAGAGCGAAGGATCAGTGAAGATCACATCTTCCTCATAGAAAAGTTTATCCTTGTATTTGAAAAGTGAATACGTCCAGTTTCCACGGGTCCGCGCAAATCCCCTGATCCCGGGTAATTCGCTTCCACCCATTATACCAATTGCACCGTTTGTAGACTGCCATATTTGCGTGCTGGTACCTGTTCCCACACGATTTTCAAGCTTGTAAAGGTCTTTCTGCTTCGCATGAAATTGATCAAAACTTAACTGATCCTGAACCCAGAGGAGAATCAGCATGCCGATAGCCATCCCGGTCGTCAGTCCGAAAAGATTTATGAAGGAATAGAATTTATTCTTTGTGAGGTTTCTCCACGCGGCTTTTAAATAGTTTCTGAGCATTTTATTGATTTAAGTCATATTTGGCCAACCGCCAACTTATTCGGACCGAAGACTTTTCACCGGGTTCGCCATAGCTGCCCTGAGTGCACGATACCCCACCGTAATCCAGGCAATCACGATACTTCCAATAATGGCCATCGCAAAGACGCCGGGACCTATATTCACTCGGTAAGTAAAATCCTGCAACCAGCGATGCATGAAATACCAGGCAAGTGGCGCAGCAATTGCGAACGCGATTAAAATGAGAATGGTAAACTCCTTAGAAAACAAAAACACAATATGATCGGCTGTTGCACCGAGCACTTTTCGAATACCCACTTCCCTCGTTCTTTGCACCGCCATAAACGAGACCAGCCCGTAGAGGCCCAGGCAGGAAATGAATATTGCGATACCAGCGAAAATTTTGTACAGGGTTGATAGTTGTCTTTCCTGGGTATAAAAATTCTCAATCGTCTTGTCTAAAAAGCTGTAATCGTAAACCGAATTAGGAAAATTTTCTGTCCAGGTTTCTTGCAGGAAGGGGAGAATGGTGCTTACTGCAGCTGGCCTTATTTTTATGTTGATGGTTTGGTAAACATCTTTCCAGGTGCTCATCAGCACTGCGTCTAGCGGGCGACGAAGGGAAGACACGTGAAAGTCCTTAACTACACCAACGATCACCGCTTTTTTAGAATCCCATAAGTTAATTTCTTTTCCTATTGCCTGTTTTGGATCTGTGATACCAAGCTTGTGCAACAAAGTTTCATTCACCACGAATTGCCGCACGGTATCCCCCTTTTCGAAGGAGCTGCCTGCAACAAATGGAATTGAAAATGTTTTAAAATAATCGACATCTGCCCATTTCAAATTTGCCGAAAAATTGGTGGCCTTGTCTGCATGATCAAATTTAAAATCGCTATTCCAGTTGCCATCCGAAGAAGGGCTGTTCATACTAAAGCTTACAGAAACAATATCCGGGTTGGCCAGCAGTTGATTCTTCAAATATTCAGACTTCGTACGGGCCATGCTGTCATCTGGAAACGGCAGGTTAATGATGGCGGCCTTGTCAAAGCCCAATGAGGCATTTCTGAAGTAATTCATTTGCGTAACCACTACTATTACACCGATGATCAGGATGTGAGCAATGGCGAATTGCAAAACGACCAGGCCGCGTCTTAATGAAAGTCCGCCAATCATCTTCGAAGTAATCTTGCTTTTAAGTGCCGTAATAGGATTAAACCTGCTCAAAACAATGGCAGGGTAAATGCCAGACAATGCTGTTGCGAGAATGGCTACAATCAGCAGGAAAAGAATAATGCTTGGATTTGACGGGAAATACTTACTGATTTTTGTGCCCAGCAGTTCGTTAAGATAGGGAAGGGCAATTTCCGCCATCAAAATTCCAAGGGCTAACGAGAACAGCACGATCAGTGCCGTCTCGCCAATAAATTGCATCGAGAGTTGTCTTCTTCCGCTTCCCAATACTTTCCGCACACCGACTTCCTTTGAACGATTGACGGCCTGTGCTGTTGCAAGGTTTACGAAATTCACACAGGCAATTACGAGCAGAAAGATGCCGATCAGAGAAAGCGCTTCTACGAGGCCATGACTGAAAGTGTGGCCCCTATAATTCCCGAAGCGATTATCAAAGTGGATTTCAGTGAACGGTTGAGCAACACTGGCATCTTCGGCATAATGTTCAGGTTTGTATTTCTTTGCGAAGTGCTTTAGATCCGCGTTGAATTTCTCCAATTTCATGCCTGGCGAAAATTGCACATATACATTGGCGCCTCCAAATGTGCTCACCCAGTCTTTCAGGTTACTCTTAATGTTAGTGTGCTCAAGTGCAGAATAGGGGACTATGAAGTTTAGGGGAAAGTCAGTATTTGCCGGCACGTTCTTCAATATTCCGGTTACTTTGAAAGTGCCTTCGTCCCGGTACTTAAATGTGCGGCCAATGGCTTTCTTCCAATCCCCAAAATACTTTTCCGCAGTCTCCTGGGTAAGCACTGCACTATAGGGGTCACTTAAAGAAGTTTTTGGATCACCCGACAGGAAAGGGAAATTGAAAAGGTCAAAAAATTGGGGTTCAGTGAAAAAGAAATGGTCCTCGTTCAGCCTTTTCTGACTGCCAGTTGCTTCTTCCACGGTAATCATTCCTCCCCGGTCAAAGATGGCACCGACGCCCTCGAGTTGAGCAAAATCCCTGCGCAATCCGGCTGCAACAGGGAAGGCGGCACCATCCGTGTAACTTAGTCCATCCTGTGAATGAAGCTCGGTTCCTACCCGGTAGAGGGATTTCCTTTTCGGGTGAAAATTGTCGAAGCTGGTTTCGAAATTAATTACAAGGAATATTAGCAGGCATGCCGCAATACCAATTGCAAGGCCAAGAACATTTATGACTGCATAAGTTTTATTCCTGCGAAAATTCCGGATAGCCGTGATGAAATAGTTCTTTAGCATGAGAAAACTTTTGTTCTGGATTCTAGATACTGGATGCCGGATACTTGATAGTGTGGGTGTGATTGTGTGTATGTCTAACTTTGAACTTTGAACTTTATTCACTTCTGAGTGAGTTCACAGGGTTCACCATGGCCGCTCTCACTGCGCGGTAGCCTACTGTGATCCAGGCAATCAACAATGATGCGATGATTGCCAGGAGAAATATGCCAACGCTGATTTTTATTCTGTCATTGAAATTCTGCAACCATCCATTCATGAAATACCATGCAACCGGCACAGCAATCACAAATGCGATCGTGATGAGCAACGTAAATTCTTTTGAAAAGAGCATCACGATATTACCAACACTCGCACCCAATACCTTCCTTACGCCCACTTCTTTGGTTTTTTGAACAGCCATGAACGACACCAGGCCATACAGTCCCAGGCAGGAGATGAAGATCGCAATGCCGGCAAAAATTTTATAGAGAAGGGTCAATTGAGTCTCCTGCTTGTAGAAATTCTCGATCGTTTCATCCACAAAATGACTTTTGAAAGCATATTCCGGATAAGCTTTGCGCCAGGATTTCTCAACACTGGCAACAGTTGCAGGTAGATTGTTCGTTCTGAGCTTTAACGCAATGGTGAAATAAAACTCTTTGCGCGGCCCGAT
>Ga0163163_10000512_pt1 | contig 34704 bp, 28 predicted proteins | sample S65metaG_FD_119766 | JGI IMG/M metagenome (GOLD analysis project Ga0163163, IMG submission 119766) | Switchgrass rhizosphere microbial communities from Kellogg Biological Station, Michigan, USA - S6-5 metaG | ecosystem: Host-associated > Plants > Roots > Rhizosphere > Soil | place: USA... | reverse complement strand
CATTGCATTTATAGTTGTTTTTTTTGGAAAGATCTTGCCAAAGGTGTGGGCAACACAAAACAATTTACGGTTCGCCTACGGTTCTGCCTTTATAATTGAAGCCCTTCACTTGTTTCTTCGGCGGATCAGTCGTTGGATGGTTTCTGTTGCTGATGGCCTGGGGCAACGGCTTGGAGCTAACCGTATTCAAACATCGGGAATACAGGAATTGGGGAAATCTGACGAGATAACCGCGGAGGAAAAGAATATTCTCCTGGGGATTGAAAAGTTTGGAAACATTTCCGTGAAACAAATTATGCGATCAAGACTCGATGTCAACGGGATTGACTTCAGCGTCTCTTTCAGTGAACTCATAAAAAAAATTGAAGAACTTCATTATTCGCGATTGCCTGTTTATAAAAACAACCTTGATGAGGTAATAGGAATATTAAATACAAAAGACTTTCTTCCCCATCTCAATGAACCTTCGGATTTTAACTGGCATTCCCTGATGCGCCAACCCTACTTTGTTCCTGAATCAAAGCTGATCGAAGACCTTTTAAAAGATTTCCAAAGCAAGCGCATTCACTTTGCGGTAGTTGTGGATGAATTTGGCGGAACAAGCGGCATTGTTACACTCGAAGATATATTGGAAGAGATCATTGGAGATATAAGGGACGAATTTGATGAAGAGGAAACAGGGAATCGCAGACTGGATGACCTTAATTACGTGTTTGTTGGAAAAACAATGATACATGACATGTGCAAAACAATGAATTTGCCACAAGACACGTTTGACAGGGTAAAGGGCGATAGCGAATCGCTAGCCGGCTTAGTATTGGAACTGGCGGGCGAATTTCCTAAAGTAAATGATGTAATAAACAGTGGTGATTTCGATTTTACTGTTTTGGAAATTGATAAAAACCGGATCTTGCTGGTAAAGGTTACCATTAAAACTCAAACTGAAGAATGACGTCTTTGTTTCGAAAAGTTTTTTTTTCTTTTTTTCTTTTGATCTTGTTCAGTTGCAACAGTGACTACACAGTAGGTAAAAAAAGAGGGTATTTTAAGATCGATTTTCCGGAAAAGAAGTACAGGGAGTTTGATCAGCCCGGTTATCCTTATTCTTTTGAATATCCTGTGTACTCGGCAATAATCAAGGATACAACTTTTTTCGAAGCCACTCCCGAAAACCCATGGTGGATCAATATTGACTTTCCGCAATTCGCAGCAAGAGTACACATGAGCTATAAGGAGATCGGTAAAAACAAATTCGATTCTTTAGTTAACGATGCTTTTAAGCTTTCCTATAAGCAACATACGTATAAAGCATCGGCCATAGAGGATTCGGCAATGGTCACACCCAATAACGTTCACGGGATGTATTTTACGCTGGCGGGCAACACGGCCACGGCCAATCAATTCTTTCTCACTGATTCCACGAAACATTTTTTACGCGGAGCGCTCTACTTCGCAGCCACACCCAACGAGGACTCTATGGGAATTGTAAACGACTTTTTGAAAAAGGATATTCTTCATTTGATCAATACGCTAAAATGGAAATGATCATTATTGATAGACTCCTCCCACCGTGCTGACATAATCTGCTTTGTTTCATGGGAATAGTTACTATTCAAAAGCTTAAATTTGCTGAAAGTACTATTGTGATTGTAATTGATAATGTTTTAGTGGGGGATGATATTGTTGAAAAACAATTTGTTTGTGATCTTGCCAAATGCAAGGGCGGTTGCTGCGAAGATGGAGATGCGGGCGCGCCATTAGAGGAAGAAGAGCTGAATATGATCGTTGATGTTTATGAGGCCGTAAAACCTTATTTGTCCCGGGCATCTGTCTCTGAAATAGAGAAGAAGGGGAAATATGTTTATCATGACGAATTTGGTTGGGTCACTCCTACACTGGGTGACGATTCTGAAATATGTGTGTATGGAATTCGTGAAAAAGATGGAATGATCAAATGCGCATTTGAACAGGCTTATTATGAAGGAAAAATAAAATGGAAAAAACCTGTCAGTTGTCATTTATTTCCCATTGTTGCAGAGAAAGGGAAAAATGGTAACCGCGATAAGATGAATTATGAACCAAGGCAAAAGCTTTGTAGCGCTGCTTGTGCTCTTGGAAAAAAATTACAAGTGCCGACGTATCAATTCCTGAAGGAGGCTGTGATAAGAAAATATGGCGAAAGGTTTTACGCAGCACTTGACGCAATTGCGACAAAAAGGTCAAAAAGAAAATAATAACTGCTAAAACCAACTTGTGAAAGAAACAGCGTCGGATTTTATCGAAAAAAGTACTGAGAAAAGTGCAGACAGGGATCACCGTCAAAAGATCAATTTTAATATTGGCCGCTATAATGCTGTAGTGCCAGGCGGAAAACAACAGTTCGAGAATCTGGGCCAGGTAAGGGAAAAAGCGAAAAACATAAAGTGGAAAGCGATTGAAACCCTGGATAAACAATTGGAAAGGTTTGAAGCTGGAATTTCGAAACGTGGAGCCAAAGTAATATGGGCAGAAACGGCAGAAGATGCACAGAACGAGATACTCAGGATTTGCAAGGAAAAAAATTGTCGCAGTATTGTAAAGAGCAAGAGTATGGTAACTGAGGAAATTCATTTAAACGAATTTCTTGAAAAAAATAATATTGAGAGTGTAGAAACTGACCTCGGAGAATATATTCAGCAGCTGGATGGAGAGCCTCCTTACCATATTGTCACACCAGCCATGCATAAGAGTAAGGAAGATGTTGCAAAATTATTTTCTGACAAATTGGGAACAGATCCCGCCCTTACTCCTGAGCAATTGACACTGGTAGCGAGACAGACTCTTCGTGAGAAATATATACGGGCCGAAATTGGAATTACTGGTGCGAATTTTATCGTGGCCGATACTGGAGCCATAGCAGTCACAGAAAACGAAGGTAATGGAAGATTGAGTTGCGCATGGCCAAAAACACATATTGTGATCACCGGCATTGAAAAAGTGATTCCTTCGCTTACTGATCTTGCTTTGTTCTGGCCGTTACTTGCAACTTACGGAACAGGCCAGAAGATAACGGTGTATAATACTATCGTGACCGGACCAAAGCAACCCGGAGAAGTCGATGGACCCGAAGATATGTATGTGATCTTACTTGACAACGGGAGAACCAATTTACTTGCGAATGAAAAAACGAGGGAAAGTTTGTATTGTATTCGATGTGGCGCCTGCCTTAACGCTTGCCCGGTTTATAAAAATATCGGGGGACATACTTACTCTACTGCATACAGCGGGCCAATCGGTTCAGTGATCACCCCTCACTTGAAAAATATGAACGAATGGAAGCATCTTAGTTATGCTTCTTCGCTTTGCGGGAACTGTACTGAAGTATGTGCTGTAAAAATTAATTTGCATGAACTGCTCCTTGAAAACCGTCATGAGTCGGTTGAAGAAGGAAACAGCAGTTTTGCAGAACGGACCGCCTGGAAAATGTGGAAACGGGCAATGCTTCATCGTAAGTTGATGAATATGGGTAACAGCAAGATGAAAAACTGGGTGGTCAATAAATTTTTAAAAGATTGGAAAAAACACAGGGGTGATATGGAATTTCCGAAGAAGTCTTTTAATGAGATGTGGAGGACAAAATATGGCAACAGATAATATTTTCACTTCGTGATTGTCTTTTCACATACAATTACTCCACGACTGCAATACATTTTAGATTTTATTGGTAACGAAACCATCGGCAGCGCTTTTCAGGCGGTGGACGATGCGGAGATTTTTCGTCAATACCCAGGACCGAAAATCAATTATAGCAAAAAGAGCATTGCAGAATCTGAATTTAGAATTCAGAATTCAGAACTTTTGTTTCAAAAGGGAATCCGGGAACAGGCGATCGATTGTTTTCAACCGGGAGACTATAAAGCTTTTTTCAAAACCGAGGGAGATTTCCCTTTTGATATTTTTGCTGCCAGTTTTTATTTACTGAGTCGCTATGAAGAATATTTGCCGCATAAAAAAGATATCTATGGTCGCTTCGCTCATGAAAATTCTTTGACCTTTAAGGAGAACTTTTTGCACTTGCCAATAATTAATATATGGATCGAAGAATTTCGAAGGTCTCTTCAGGTCAAATTCCCCCATCTCATTACAACCCACTCAACATTCACCTTTCTTCCCACTTATGATATTGATGAAGCATTTGCTTATAGGCATAAACAATGGTGGAGAACAACCGGGGGACTTTTGAGGTCAGCGGTCAGGGGTCAATGGTCAATGGTCGCTGAAAGATTGAAAACTTTGATCCGGATTAAGAAAGACCCCTACGATTCGTTTGACTGGATGGATCGTTTACATGGGCAATTTGATCTTCGTCCAATTTATTTCTTTCTGGTTGCGAAGAAAAAAGGGAAGTATGATAAAAATATTTCTCCCTCAAAAAGATCAATGCAACGTTTGATCCGGGAACATAGTGATAGTTATTCGATCGGGATTCATCCCTCCTGGCAAAGCGGCGATGATCCTGAAAAATTAAAGCTTGAATTTTTGAAACTGGGTCATATAGCCGGTAAACAAATCAGCGCTTCACGTCAGCATTTTATCCGATTTACCCTTCCTCAGACCTACAGGAGTTTAATAGATCTTGGGATCGAATCTGATTTTTCAATGGGCTACGGAAGTATCAACGGCTTTCGCGCCTCCGTTGCATCACCTTTTTTTTGGTATGATCTGGAAAAGGAAGAGCAAACTAAATTATTACTCTATCCTTTTTGTTTCATGGAAGCAAATTCCTTCTACGAACAAAAACTTTCGACACACCAAACATTTGAAGAATTAAAACATTATTTCGAGATTGTGAGATCAATAAACGGAACTCTCATTACAATTTGGCATAACAGTTTTCTGGGAACAGCCCGACAATTTGAAGGCTGGAGAGCAACGTATGAGAAATTCATTTCTTTAGTAAAATCATAAATTTCCCCCAAGCACCATTTGTTCGTGAAATCCCGATTTCTTAATGTTTAAAATGTCGCATACCTGTCATTACCAGGGCAAGATTATTTTGCTTACAATATTCAATTGAATCCTTATCACGAATGGAACCTCCGGGTTCAATGAAAGCGGTAATACCAGCTTCATGGCCCATTTTCACGCAATCATTAAACGGGAAAAATGCATCACTGGCCATTACTGCATCTTGCAGGCTAAAATTGAATTGCTTTGCTTTTTCAATGGCCTGCCTCAATGCGTCGATGCGGCTTGTTTGTCCACAGCCTTTGCCAAGCAGTTGTTTATTTTTTACAAGCGCGATTGCATTACTCTTTAGATGTTTGCAAACGAGATTGGCAAATACCAGGTCTTCTTTCTCCTCCTCAGTTGTTTCCCTTCCACCTTCTTCTTTCCATTCGCTAAAATTTCCTTCATCGATAGTTTGGATTAACTCACCGTTCAATAACGATTTATGCATTTCGGTGATCACGTCCTTTGGGACAGAATCTTCCGATTTTGGTTTTACCTGAAGCAATATCCTGTTTTTCTTGGTTTGTAAAATATCCAGTGCCTCTTTTTCAAACACAGGCGCCATGAGTACTTCAAAAAATATTTCGTTGATGGCTATTGCAGCTTCCTTGTCGATCAGGCTATTCGTGATAAGCACTCCGCCAAACGCACTTTCGGGATCGCCCGCCAGGGCGTCTCTCCATGCCTCAGCGGTAGTAGCTCTTGAGGCAATACCGCAAACATTTGTGTGCTTAATGATTGCAAAGGTACGCAGAGAAAGATTTCGAGGATTCACCGGGAACTCTCGGATTAATTGGATCGCTGCATCGATATCAACTAAATTGTTATAAGAAATTTCCTTACCGTGCAACTGTGCAAATATCTCTTCAAGATTTCCTCTGAATGATGCCTGCTGGTGGGGATTTTCGCCGTATCGTAATGTTTTTATCTGTTCCTTTCCGAGATCTGTGTTATTATTAAAGTAATCGCTGATCGCTATATCATACCGCTTAACAATGTCAAAAGCGGTTGCGGCAAATTTTTTTCTTTCCTCAAGGCTCGTTTCTCCTTTTCGGTCTTTCAATATTTTTTTTAGCTCCGTATAATTGTTTTTTGAAGCAATCACAAGAACATCTTTAAAATTTTTTGCTGCGCCACGAATCATTGAGGGACCGCCTATATCTATCTTCTCAATTATCTTTTGCTCCTCGTTCGTAGAGGCAACGGTTTCTTCAAATGGATAGAGATCTACAATGACAAGGTCAATTTCCGGAATATCATATTGCTGCATCTCCTTTACGTCGGTCTCGTTGTCTCTTCGTCCCAATATTCCGCCGAATACAGATGGATGAAGTGTTTTAACCCTGCCACCCAGGATAGAAGGATACGATGTCAGTTTTTCAACTGGTATTACAGGTAGGTCCAATTCTTCTATAAACTTTTGTGTACCACCAGTCGAGTAAATGGTAACACCCAGGTCTGCCAATAATCTAACAATGGATTCGAGCCCATCCTTATAAAAAACAGAAATTAAGGCCGTGCGAATTTTTTTATGCATAATCGTAAATTAAAAAGGAAGGCAAGCAATAAGAGGCGCAAATCTACTTTAATTCAAATTCATCACAAAAGCACCTTTTTTATTTACGTCATAATATGGGATGGACAAAGAGTCGCAGGCTTTCATCCAGTATTTTAGTTTCCATGGCGGAACAGAATTATCGAAAACGACCTGCCGTATATTAAAAGTCCTGGTTAAGGAAGAGAAAAAAATTTGAGGATTTTTTGAGACCACAACAACATCTATTAGGATCCTACCAGTCAACTTGCCAAATTCATAATTCTTGTCAATTAATAAAATTTTCGTTGATCCGCATTGTATGAGGTTTTTCTCCTTTAAAAGGCCCGGGAGTTGACGCGCAGGTTCGATGCGATGCAGGATCCGGGAAGGTCTTAAATAAAAATTCGTTGCAAAATTATCAGAAAGGATACCGCTATCTCCTGCAAAAAAGTAATCTCTTCCATTTATTATGTCAAGGGCCTCGTGTCTTGGAATATTATATACAATCAATTTCTTTTGATGATACGCCTGGTAGAAAGAAGATGATCTTAAGGAAATAAAAAATAACAGCGCTATTACTGCGGATACAGCTCCTGCTTTTTGTTTTTCCAACAGCCAATATCCGAATCCAGCCACTATAATAAGTAAGAGTACAACTTGTTCAATATTGATTTGCATTCCCTCCCACAGGGACCCAGGAAGCGATTCAATTTTCTCAATATAGCTATTCATCACCCAGATAAGCCAGGAGATTATTTTGCCACCAGGCAAAGCCACGAAAGGAAAGAAAGAGACAACGCAAAGAAAAATTTCTCCAAGCACTATCAGGCTCGATAAAGGGACTGCTACAAAATTTGTAAACAGGAAGAAATTAGGGAATTGATGGAAATGATAAACACTGAATGGCGTAGTGAGCAATTGGGCTGCAATACTCACAGCATTCAATTTCCAGATAAACTCCAGGATTTTATTTTTTATGAAGAATAAGTTATAAATCGGCTTCATAAAGATCACAATGCTTAGAACTGCAGCATAAGAGAGCTGAAAACCTACATCCCACAACCAATAAGGATTGATACACAACAATACAAATGCAGAAAATGCCAGAGTATTATAGATCGAAGTTTTTCTTGAAAGACTTCCGGCTATTACAATACATGAAAACATGAGAGCCGAACGTAACACCGAGGGCTGACCACCGGCCAACAAGCTAAATAACCAGAGTCCCGAGATTATTACTACTGGATTAAGCCACTTCGCGATATTTTTTCTTTTTAACGGTTTTAAAACCTGTACAAACAACCAATATATCAGCCCCAGGTGCAACCCGGAAATCGCGATGATATGAACGACGCCCGTATTGGAATATGATTGCACTAAGTTTTTATCAAGGTCATGCTTATAACCAATTAACAACGCTTCAGCGAGTCCAAATTCTTTCTCACCCGGTATGTTTTTTCGCAGAAGGGATAAGACCTCCTTCCTTATTGGAAAAAATATTCTGCCAAACACAGATTGCTTCTTTTTATCCAGCACAGTAAATTGCCTTTTTTTCAAAAAAATCTGGTGGGTAATTCCCTGAAAAAGGCAGTACGTTTTATAATCAAAACCGGCGGGGTTGCCGGCATTCCTTATTTGCTGAAACGGACTTGCAAGGAATATTTGTGAACCATAATCTAAAGACAATACATCAGAGTCCTTTTGAAAATAAATTATTGCATCACCTTTTGTCAGTTTAAACTCGTTATTTTTTCCTATGGCACTAATAGTCGCTATGGCCTTGTACGAATTTGCTTTTTCTACAATCGGCTCCTTTAAAATTGCAATCGCTTCATCACCGTTTATGTAGTTGTTAGCGTACGAACTCGAGTCATTACGAATGTCTTTATACCAAACAAGCAAACTACCAAGTGAGAGAAAAAGAATAATAATAGCGACGCCACTTATTACCGTAAACTTATACAGACGATAACTCGTAAGGAAAAATGAGATACCTAAGAGAGTCACGGAAGACCCGAACACAATCCACAAAATTTGCAGAGGCCACTGAAAATTCCATTGTAAGATAATACCTGTGCTCAGGGGTATCAGGAACCTTATAAAGGGAGCTTTTTTCCAAACAGGGATGGTGATAGCCATTCTTAAAGTTGACCCGTTTATTCGATTGTTTTATCATTAATTCCTCCCGAATTCAAAAGAAAAATCTTTTCGAATTGTATCTTTAATTCCAATTTTTTACATGAGAAAGACGATTTTATTATTCAGCGGATTTTTAATCATTCTCTTTTGCGACTCTCAAACTCTTCAGCAGCTTGAGTCAAGGCGAGTGCATTTGCCCAATGGCTGGGACCTTACCCCGGTCGGCAAAAACCTTGCTCTTGGCGATCTTCCTCTGAATATTGCTGTTTCCGCTTCAAAAAAATACCTGGCGGTTACCAACAACGGCCAAAGCACGCAGTCGATTCAGTTAATTGATGCAACAAACCAAAAAGTGGTAAGCAGCGTTGTTATCCCGAAGTCATGGTACGGACTAAAATTCACTGCGGATGAAAAGTTTTTGTATGCCTCAGGAGGAAATGACAACTCGATTTTAAAATACGCTATTCAAAACAATAAGCTCAAATTAAAAGATAGCATCAAACTCGGCGATAAATGGCCAAATAGAATTTCGCCCGCAGGGATTGACATTGACGATACAAAAAGCCTGTTGTATGTGGTTACGAAAGAGAATAACAAACTCTACGTTGTGGACCTCATCACAAAAAAAATCCTTCAGCAAAAGAGCTTGAAGGGTGAGGCTTATGGATGTTTGTTATCACCCGATAAAAAATTATTGTACATCAGTTGTTGGGGTTGTGACGAAATCTATGTATACAATACACAGGTGAGAGAATTTTCAGGTGAGATCCCGGTAGGTGACAATCCCAATGAAATTTGTCTATCAAAAAACGGTGTTTATTTATATGTAGCTAATGCTAATGATAATTCTGTTGCAGTGATCAACACCAACCAACGAAAAGTCATTGAAGTTTTGAATGCGGCCCTTTATCCCAATGCGCCCAGTGGCTCTACGTCAAATGGAGTCGCATTAAGTGAAGATGAAAAAACTTTGTATGTCGCCAATGCAGACAACAACTGCCTTACAGTATTTGATGTAAGCAAACCAGGTTTCAGTAAAAGCAATGGATTTATCCCCACGGGATGGTATCCTACGAATGTAAAAATTATAGGAGATAAGATTTTTGTTTCAAATGGCAAGGGATTTTCATCAAGAGCCAATCCATTTGGCCCTAACCCAACGAGGCGGCACGGTGAAGTGATATGGCATGCCGGGAAGGCTAGCTCAGATGAACAATATATCGGAGGCCTTTTTAGAGGCACGATGAGTATTATTGATGTTCCTTCCGAAAAACAATTGGGCGTTTATTCGCAAGTTGTCTATCAAAATACCCCTTACAATAAGGAAAAAGAAAAGTCGGGAAAAGGGGAAGCAGGCAATCCCATACCCATGCAGGTTGGAGAAAAATCGTCCATCAAGCATGTGTTCTATATTATTAAGGAAAACAGAACTTATGACCAGGTACTTGGCGACATCAAAGAAGGCAATGGAGACCCGTCACTGGTTTTATTTGGTGAAAGGATCACGCCCAACCAACATAAACTGGCAAGAGAATTTGTGTTGCTTGATAATTTTTATTGTGATGGAGAAGTGAGCGCTGATGGTCATAACTGGAGCATGGGAGGGTATGCGACTGATTTTATGGAAAAGAATTGGCCGACAGGATATGGCGGTCGTGGCGGCGATTACAATGGGGAGGGCACCAGGGCAATAGCCAATAATAAAAATGGTTTCATTTGGGATCATTGCAAAAGGAATGGAATTACATACCGGACTTATGGAGAATTTGCAGACGACTACAAGCCAAACATCCCGGTTTTGGAGCATCATTTCTGTCCGTATTTCACAAGTTGGGATCAAAAAGTGAGAGATACCACAAGATTTTTTCAATGGAAAAAGGAATTTGATTCATTACTGGCCGTCAATGCTGTTCCTCAATTCAACTCGCTTCGGTTTATCAACGACCATACGGAAGGCCTGGGACTGGGCAGGCCAACACCTTTTGCTCATACGGCGGACAATGACTGGGCCGTGGGTTTATTTGTTGAATACCTGAGCAAGAGCAGGATTTGGAATGAGAGCGCAGTGTTTATCGTTGAAGATGACGCACAGAACGGACCTGATCATGTGGATGCTCATCGCACAACAGCCTATGTTGCGGGGGGATTTGTAAAAAGAAAATTTGTGGACCATACGATGTATTCAACATCATCGATGCTGCGAACAATAGAACTGATCCTGGGAATGCCGCCAATGACGCAATATGACGCGGCCGCTGAGTCCATGTGGAGATGTTTTAATTCTACACCAAATTCTCATGGATTTACTTCGCTGCCGGCTCAAATTGATATCAGGGAAAAAAATATGGCAGTAAACGAATGGCAGCGACGTTCAGAAAAATTTGATTTTTCAAAGGAAGATGCCATTCCTGATATGGAATTCAATCTGGTGTTATGGCATGGAATAAAGGGTGATAATGTTCCATTGCCTGCTCCCAAACGAGCGGCCTTTGTGAAAATTAATGGCGAGCTAAGAGATGAGGAGGATGATTGATCATCGCATTGTATTGCTCGTCTCTCAATTTTCGGGGCATAGCAATTTTTTCAGAAAAGCGATCTGGCCGATGTGATAAATATCATGTTGGATGATACCGTGGAGTAAAAACCGGAAGTTGTATTCCCGATAATCGACCTCTCCTGAAAGGAATTCATCGTCCTTTGTTTCCAGCAACTCGATGAGCAGGTCGTGAGTTACTTTGAACTGCGCCAGGGCTTTTTCCCATGTGTGTTCGTTCGGGTCAATTTCCCTCCAGTCGAGTTTTTCAAAACTCGTGAGATCTTTTTCCTCATCCTTTTCTAATCTTTTTAAGGCGAATTCAGCCCAGGTATTCATGTGATAGAGCAGCTCGATGAGCGAATGCGAGTTTTCGTTCGGCTTTTTATAAACAATGGCCGGATCGATTTCCTGTAACAGTTTCATAACCGATCGTCCGTACCACGGCTCTCCCTCTAAAACTGACCGAAGTGTAGTTACAATGTAGTCAATTTCTTTTCTCATGAGGTTTAGATTTGAAATGCGAAATAAAATAAAAAATACTTTGACCCAATATCGAATTATATAAAAGGCAAAGAGCTTGAGGAACGAAGAAAAATCAAATTTCCTGTAACCTGCTTAAAAGAATGACCGTCAAAATTAACAGGGAAGAAGTGTGCTTGCTCATCTGATTTTTGTTTGGTAAGTGTTAACCCGTAATCAGTAATTTTATCAGATCACAAAAACTCTTGCAGAATGAAAAAGATCCTTGTTTTCCTGATTGCTGCTTTGGTATTTTTTTCTTCATGTCGCTTTGTGACCGGGCAAAGGGTCCGGGGAAACGGCAATGTAAGAACTGAAAGCAGGTCTCCTGGCAATTTTAAATCTGTTGCTTCTCATGGTTCGTTCGACGTGTTCGTTTCAAGTGGAGAACAATCCTTGAAGATTGAAGCTGAAGAAAATTTGTTGCCCTATATCGAAACATACGTGGAAGGTTACACTCTTCATGTGGACACAAAGAATGATTACTGGCTCAGCCCTGGTCGTAAGGTCAAGATATTTGTTTCATTGCCCGACTATGAAAGTATTCGCTCCTATGGTTCTGGTGATATCACAGGAGAATCAAAAATTACGAATTCATCAAAACTTGAATTGGGAGTGAACGGAAGTGCTAATATTAAAATGGATGTAGATGCCCCGGAAATAAATACGGAAACGAATGGAAGTGGCGATATTTTTTTACGCGGAGAAACAAAATCATTTGAGGGCGAAATACATGGTAGCGGCAATATCAAAGCGCTTGACCTCAAATCGAACGATGCAACCATTCATATATATGGTAGCGGCAATGCGGAATTGTTCGTGAATGGGAAACTGGATGTTCATGTGGCCGGCAGCGGGGACGTTAATTATAGAGGAAATGCTCAGATCTCGAGCAGCATTGCTGGTAGTGGACGAGTGAAAAAAGTTGACTAAGAAAGGGCCAGGATTATCGAGATTTATAAGGACTAAGAGGAATGCAGGCTGACTCTATTTCTCGATATCCCGATAATCTTTTTTTAATCCTAAAAAATCGTGGTTCTAACTATTTACTCAAATACATACTTCTGTCTTTATACAATTGCCTGAAGTACGGATCCCGTAGATCCTTGATAAAACGGATCGCCTCACCAGTTGATTTCATTTCAGGACCAAGCTCCCTGCTGACTCCCGGGAATTTTTCAAAACTAAATACCGGTTCTTTGATAGCAAAGCCACGAAGTTTTTTATCAAATTTGAAGTCTTTTAATTTCTTTTCACCCAACATGATCTTCGTCGCAATGTTGAGATAAGGAATTTGGTATGCTTTCGCTATAAAGGGTGTAGTTCTTGAGGCCCTGGGATTAGCCTCTATCACATATACCTTTCCATCCTTTATTGCAAATTGAATATTGATCAGCCCTTTTATTTTTAACGCCCTTGCAATTTTTTCAGCATAAAATTCCATCGTCGTTACTTCCAATGGTGTCAGGTTAAATGCAGGAAGAACCGCGTTGCTATCACCACTGTGAATACCGGCCGGCTCGATATGCTCCATCACCCCCATAACATGAAAGTCTTCGCCATCGAAAATGGCATCGATCTCGGCTTCCTGGCAGCGATCCAGGAAGTGATCAACCAGGATCTTGTTTCCCGGGATGTGTTTTAATAGACTTAATACCGCTTTTTCAAGGTCCTCGTCATTGATCACTATCCTCATTCTTTGTCCTCCCAATACATAACTTGGCCGGACCAAAACAGGATAACCAACCTTTTGCGCTACTTTTATTGCTTCATCGACATTATAAGCTGTACCATAATTAGGGTACGGAATAGTGAGTTCTTTTAACATATCACTGAAACGACCACGATCTTCGGCGATATCCATGTTGTCGAAGTCGGTACCGATGATCTTAATTCCTTTTTCATGAAGCAGCTTTGCAAGTTTCAATGCCGTCTGCCCTCCAAGTTGAACAATTACTCCTTCGGGCTTTTCATGTTCAACTATTTCCCATAGATGTTCCCAATAAACCGGTTCGAAGTACAGTTTATCGGCCATGTCAAAATCTGTTGACACGGTTTCCGGGTTACAATTCACCATGATGGCTTCATAACCTGACTCCTTTATGGCCAGCAATCCATGCACACAACAATAATCAAACTCGATTCCCTGTCCGATCCTGTTTGGTCCAGAACCCAGCACAATCACTTTCTTCTTATCTGAAACCTTACTTTCATTAATATGTCCTTCTTCGAACGTGGAATAGAAATATGGAGTCTTTGCTTCAAATTCTGCACTGCAGGTGTCTACCATTTTATATACTCTTGTTATTCCCAGTTCCTTTCTCCGTTTATAGATGTCTTCCTCATCGCCGTGCTGTAAAATGCGATCTATCTGGTCATCGCTAAATCCATTCACCTTTGCTTCGCGTAATAATTCTGCCGGTAACGAGTCAAGATCATATTTCGTCAGTTCTTTTTCAATGTTGCAGATCTTCTGAATTTCATAAATAAACCAGCGGTCAATCCCCGTCGCCTTGGAAATGGTGTTCACACTTACTCCAATCATTAGCGCATCTTTAATTCGGAAAATGCGATCCCATTTAGGAGTTTTAATATGGCTTAGTATTTCCTCTGCTTTCATCAAGCTTTTTCCATAATAGCCAAGCCCCACAGCATTGTTCTCAAGACTTTGACAAGCCTTTTGTATGGCTTCAGTAAAACTTCTCCCTATTGCCATTACCTCACCTACACTTTTCATTTGCAGGCCAAGGGTGTCATTTCCACCTTTGAACTTGTCAAAATTCCAGCGAGGTATTTTCACAATAACATAATCCAATGCCGGCTCAAAGTAAGCGGAAGTGGTCTTTGTAATTTGGTTTTCCAGTTCATCCAATGTATAACCAATAGCCAATTTTGCCGCGATTTTGGCGATAGGATACCCGGTCGCCTTGGACGCAAGTGCCGATGAGCGGCTTACGCGAGGATTGATTTCGATGGCAATGATCTCTTCTGTATCAGGATTCAGCGCGAATTGGACATTGCAACCTCCCGCAAAATTTCCGAGATCACGCATCATTTTGATCGCCGTGTTACGCATCAACTGCATAGCCGTATCGCTAAGAGTCATTGCAGGTGCAACTGTGATAGAATCACCGGTGTGGATGCCCATAGGATCAAAATTTTCCACGCTGCAGATGATCACCACGTTGTCATTGGAGTCGCGAAGCAACTCCAATTCAAATTCCTTCCAGCCCAAAACCGCTCTCTCTACAAGTACTTCATGAATAGGAGATGCCTGCAATCCGCGGTTCAATGCTTCATCGAGTTCATCCTTGTCGTGAACAAAGCCGCCGCCCGTTCCCCCAAGGGTGAACGATGGACGGATCACAAGTGGAAAGCCTATATCCTGGGCGTATTCCTTCCCCTCTAAAAATGAATTCGCAGTTTTGGCTGGAGCTACAGGCACGCCCAACCGTATCATCCACTGACGGAATTTTTCACGGTCTTCTGCTTTTTCAATTGCTTTAATATCAACACCTACCAGTCTCACATTGTATTGCTTCCAAATTCCGAGGTCTTCAGCTTCTTTGGCAAGGTTCAAAGCTGTCTGGCCACCCATTGTCGGGAGCACAGCGTCAATTTCATTTTCCTCAAGAATTTTTTCAATGCTCTCTACAGTGAGGGGCAACAGGTATACTTTATCGGCCATCATCGGATCGGTCATGATGGTGGCGGGATTGCTGTTGATAAGGATCACCTTAACACCTTCCTCGCGGAGACTGCGGGCAGCCTGGCTGCCAGAATAGTCAAATTCACAAGCCTGACCAATAATAATAGGACCCGAACCAATGATAAGGACCGACTGAATCGAATTGTCTTTTGGCATTTATCTTATCTCCATCATCTTTAGAGAGGGTATAAAAAAACCGGGCGATTTGCCCGGGGTGCAAAACTAAGGGAATATGATTTGTTTTGAGAGTTGTATTGAAAAAATTTACTCAGACTTTTAACTGTGATATGTTGACATTTCTATCTCATCCAGCGCTACCAGCGTCCGGTCAGTACTCATATTTTGCTGAGCCTTTCTCGCTTCATATCTTATTTTTTTCTTGGTTACCCACTTTTGTCTGGCGTCCTGCCCTTTGACAATTCCGACAATAATACCGCCAACAAGAAAAAGTCTGAAAGTAAATTTGTAAAACATCGTTTTCATTTTCTTCATAATTACCCACTTTATTTATCTAAAATTCATGCCATAAATTTTATTCTTGATTAAGGACATTTGAATCCTGGTTAAAGAAATGTTTAATGAACATATTTTTTGCAAACGCATCGAACTCTTTACAAAAGAAACGTCTGTCTTCTTTGTGTAATCTGGATAACTATCATCCTCCTCTATATTAGTGCGCAGTAATTTTGATTATGCTGCATGGCCTGAACACTTTCATTTGCTTATTTTTTTTCCTCAAGATTTACTGCCAATCGTTCGTTTATTCTAAAGACTACTTCCGGTGGCCTGTTGATAACAAGCCTGGCATTGTTGCCAACTTCGGCGAGCTGCGGTCAAACCATTGGCACATGGGATTGGACGTGCGCACCGATGGGAAGGAGAACATGCCTGTATATGCCGCCGCCGATGGTTATATTGCCAAAATCATCGTTCAGCCTTTTGGATATGGACAAGCCATCTATATCGATCATCCCAATGGGCTGACTACCGTGTATGGCCATCTCAACAAATTTTTTCCAAAACTGGAGAGTACTGTAGTTACTGAACAGTACAAACGGCAGTCGTGGGAGATAGAAATAAATTTTACAAAAGGTCAATTTTCTGTACACAAGGGTCAGCTCATTGCCTGGAGTGGAAGTACCGGGGGATCGCAGGGACCTCACGTTCATTTCGAGATCCGAAATACAAAGACAGAACGGTGTATCAATCCTTATTTTTTTAATTTGCCGATTGCCGATGAGGTAGCCCCGGTATTTACAAAATTGGCAATGTACAATAGAGATGTGACCATATATGATCAAAATCCCATCATTTCCCCTGTAAAAAAGATTAAAGGCACGTATTTGTTGAAGGACAGTCTGATCAGGACGAGCCTTTCGAAAATTGGATTTGCAATTGGGGCGTACGATTGTGTAACCGGTTCGACTAATCCCAACGGAATTTATAGCGGAAAAATTTTCCTGGATGGACAGCCTCTTATCGAATTTGTTTTAGACAGCATGGACTATGATGAAACCGACTATGTAAATGCTCACATCGATTATAAATATAAGTACAGCGGTGGCCCTTACCTGCAACTGTTGTTCAAACTCCCCGGCGACCAGGGAAGAGCGTACAGGCTAATAAGAGGTGATGGATCTATTCCTTTAAACGATACTAACATCCATGCCATTAGAATCGAGATCAGTGATGTCAAACTAAACACTTCCGAATTAAATTTCAAAGTGAGCTATAATGGAAATATCGGTCCTGTAGTGAGTAATACGTCACATGACTCCTTTCCTCCGGGCAACGTCAGCATCTTTGAGCAAAACGATTTTGAATTATATCTTGGCGAAAATTGTCTGTATGATTCACTTCAACCGGATTTTGATCGCGTCGTTCAGCCCGGTCCGAATACCATTTCATCTGTGTTTCGATTTGCCGATGCATCCGTTCCTATTCATGGTGAATTAAATATTCGAATCAAATCGGATGTTGATATCCCTGGAGAATTAACGGAAAAAATTGTCATTAAAAGGATGGATGGAAAAGGTACTAGTTATCGGAAAGCGGAGTGGCAAAAGGGATGGGTTGCGGCAAAATTCAGCGATTTTGGTTCTTTCCAGGCCTTTATTGATACCTCATCGCCATCTGTAAATGGTCTTGGGAGTGGCGATACCGTTGATCTAAGTCCTTCAAAGAGAATTGCATTTTACCCGAAGGACAATAGTGGGATCAAAAGTTTTCGGGTTGAGTTGGACGGCCAATGGTTAATGTTTACTAATGACAAAGCTGCCGGCTGGATTTATAACTTTGATGAACATTGCCCCTTTGGGGTTCACCGGTTAAAGGTAAGAATTGAAGACATCGTTGGAAATTTGACTGAGAAAGAAATGTGGTTTAAACGTTATCCATATTCTCCGCCAAAGAAAAAAGCAAGTGACCAAAAACATGTGACAAATAACAAGAAGAAATCGAAAAATAAAAAGAAATAATATTTTTCCTAATCATTTTAATCTTCACATCATGGTTACATTAAGGGAAGGTGATAAAGCTCCTGCATTTGCAGGCAAAGATCAAGATGGAAAAAAAATTGCTCTTTCCGATTATAAAGGAAAAAAACTTGTCCTGTACTTCTATCCCGAGGCGGATACACCCACATGTACTATTGAATCGTGCAATCTTCGTGATAACTATTCTATTCTTAAAAAAAATGGATTTGAAGTGGTTGGTGTAAGCCCCGATGATGAAAAAAAGCAAAAAAAATTCGAGGTAAAATACAAACTTCCATTTCCGTTGATACCAGATGCATCCCACGATGTGCTTGAAAAGTATGGTGTATGGGATCAAAAAAAATTATTTGGCCGTCAGTACATGGGTGTACTTCGAACAACTTTTGTAATTGATGAAAAGGGCTTCATAAAAAAGATATTTACCAGGCCAAAGAATAAGGCTCACGCGGAAGAAATCATAGCGGCCATGAAGAAGTGACCCCAATTCTAGCCAAGGCTTCGTGGCAACCTTTCATTTTGCTTCTGCGTTGTGGTTAGTACGTTCATATAACCCCACAATCGGTATAATCATGAAAGGAAAATTCTTATTATTCTGTTGCTTTATCGCCGTGAAATTATTTGCCCAGAATGACTCAACAGGCAATGCCAGTAGTTCAAATCAAACAAATAAAAAGAAATGGCCCGGGGACGAAACAGCCCTGAGAATTTTTTATGGCCAGCGGTTGATCAATGCAAAAACTGTTGAGGTATTGCCTAAAGGATCAATGGCATTTACAGTAGTACACACTTTTGGTGACGTTGCAGGTAAAAACGGAGGCACCTATACTTTTTTTGGATTGGATGAAGTTTCGGATGCGCAGATCGGTTTTCAAATTGGCGTAGGAAATCGCCTGAATGTCCTTCTTCAACATACCGTGGGCAATGATAAAGGAGGCGCTCCGCGACATTATTGGGAAGCTGGATTGAAATATAAATTTCTACAACAGGCTACGAACGGGAGTCCTATATCTCTTACGGCATTTGGTAATATAGTGTCCTGTGCAGAAAGGATACCCCAGGATTCGACGGGGGCTGTGATTCCCGGATTTGAAAATTCTTTCGTATCCGATGCCGATAGGCTTAGCGAATTGCTCCAACTCATGGTGGCGCGGAGATTCGGGAATGTTAGTGTGCAAATCAGCGGAACATATTTACATACAAATCTTGTTATTCCCGGAGACCAGAATGATCTGCTTTCAATTGGTGCAGCGGTACGAATACCTATTACCCAGTCGGTGTTCATCATTTCAGATTATTTTCATTCCTTCCGTAACGAAGGAAGTAAAGAGACATGGGAATCGAAAGGTCAAACGCCGCGCGATGTGTTTGGAATTGGCGTGGAAATATTAACCGCAGGACACGTGTTTCATGTAAACTTTACAAACGCGCGGAACATCCTTGAAAATCGTTTTCTGCCACGCACGACAGATCAATGGAGCGAAGGACAATTCCGCTGGGGCTTTACTCTTGCAAGAAATTTTGGATTATTCAAAGTCAAAAACAAAAAATAACAGCATCCCTCATATCAACCACTCGATCTCACCAAAATCAAATTGTTCTTCAATGCCGTGTTGAACGACGAGCTGTCCTGTTGGAGTAACGTTCCTAATAGTGGCCGAAAAAACGCGATTATCCTTTTTAAGTTTAACACTTTCACCTTTCTTATAAAGAAACCGGTTATACATTTTTAGGATCTCCTTTGTTTCTTCTTTTATTAAGTTTCTGTAAAAATCGTCAAAGGAAACGCAAAGTTTTTTTGCCAATTCAATTTGATCAAAACTTTTGCCCGTGATCTGCTTTAATGACGTGGGATTTTTCAATTCAGAACCGAAATTTGTCTGATTGATGTTTACGCCTATTCCGACAACTGCCCAATCCCAATTTCCGCCGTCTGGCTTACTCCTGACGATGTTTTCAATCAAAATACCCCCTAGTTTTCTATCCTGCCAGTAAATATCGTTTGGCCATTTGATCTTTATTGAACCGCGATCATATCCATCAAAAAACTGGCGTGTGGCGACCGCGATACAGGCACTCAATTGAAACTGCTGAGTGGGCTGGAGAAAATCGGGTTTTAGAACGATACTCAGAATGATATTCGCTCCTCGTTCTGTGGCCCACGATTTGCCCCTTTGACCTTTGCCGGATGTTTGTTCATGAGCAAAATAGCAGGTTCCCGGCTGCGCCATATTAGCATGGATTTGGCTAAGGGCATAGTTATTGGTGCTGTCAACCGATTGCAGCTCAATAAAGGGTGTTTCTAATGTGCGGATATCTGAGGGGAGTGGCAATTAATTACTATTTTTGGCAAAGATAAATGAGCAGTGATAAGACCCAGAAGGGTGCGACGGTCCAAAAGATTGCTTTGAACCCGAAGTAAAATAAAAATACAGGACATTCGTCTCATTATATTAATCGCTCAAAAGATTGATTAACAAAAAAATTATTTGATTATTGGAACAATTGGCATTACTCGCTACCCGTAAAAAGAAAAGTGCTACCCGGTTAACGAAGAGTTCAAAGATCATTAAAACTATTATCCACGCAATTCAGCAAAAAAAGGGAGAGAATATTATTTCGCTTGACCTGCGCAAAATACCTGAGGCTGTTGCGGATTTTTTTATAGTCTGCGAAGCAAATAATCAGCCGCAGATCAGGGCGATCTCTGATTTCGTGGAGGAGCAGGTCAAAAAGAAGTGTGAAGATATACCATACCGCCACGAGGGAATGAAAAACCTCCAATGGGTCGTGATCGATTATATAAATGTAGTAGTTCATGTTATGCTGCCAGAAATAAGGAAATTCTATAAGCTTGAAGAAATGTGGAGCGACGCGGCGGCAGAAGATTTTAACGAATAAACCGTTGTTAAATATTCAGATATATCAAACAATTTTTATTAAAAACCCTTAATTAGCAGGAAGAAGAAGATAAGTTTATGTCACAAGAACCATACAATAAAAACGATAGATCCAATTTACCTCGTTTTAATAATCGCCCCACCGGCGACGATAATGCGCCTCGTAAGGGGCCTCGGTTTAGTATTTACTGGGTTTACGCGATCATATTTGCTGTTCTGATAGGATTTCAGTTGTTCAGCCCCTTTTCAAGCAGTACGGCTAAAACCACCCCGAATGAGTTCAAGCAAATGATCTTACGCGGCGATGTTGAAAAGTATACGGTTATTTCAAATAGAAATATCGTAAAGGTATATTTAAGCCCTGCAAGTATTGATAACTACAGGACGAGGCTTAAGACAGGCCTGAATGGAAAAGTGAGCCCCGACGGCCCACATTTTTATTTTAAGTATTCCGGTGATTTTGAAAAACAGATGGCTGATTTTTATGTGCAAAATGGAAAACCGTCCGTAAACCAGCAGGTGCCTTATGATGTTGACCAGGAAAGAGATTGGTTCGGAGGAGCTTTGCAATTCTTACTGCCCCTGCTACTTTTTATTGCGCTGTGGATATTACTGATGCGAAAAATGGGTGGCAGCGGTGGCGGTGGCGGCGGCCCAGGCGGCATCTTTAATATTGGTAAATCAAGAGCTACCCTTTTTGATAAAGGAACAAAGGTCAATATCACCTTCGCCGACGTAGCCGGTTTGGATGAGGCAAAGGTGGAAGTGATGGAGATCGTCGACTTTTTAAAGAATCCAAAAAAATATACCTCCCTTGGCGGTAAGATCCCCAAAGGCGCATTATTGATCGGCCCTCCCGGGACTGGCAAAACTCTTCTCGCAAAAGCAATGGCGGGTGAAGCTCAAGTACCTTTCTTTAGCATGAGCGGATCTGATTTTGTGGAATTATTCGTGGGTGTGGGTGCAAGCCGTGTCCGCGATCTGTTTAAACAAGCACGTGAAAAAGCACCTTGTATAATTTTTATTGATGAGATAGATGCTATTGGTCGCGCGAGGGGGAAAAATGTGATGATGAGTAACGATGAGCGCGAAAGTACCCTGAACCAATTATTGGTGGAAATGGATGGTTTCGGAACTGACACCGGAATTATTGTCCTCGCTGCAACTAACCGCCCCGATGTATTGGATACAGCGCTGCTTCGTCCGGGTCGTTTCGACAGGCAGATATCAATTGATAAGCCAGATCTCAAAGGTCGCGAAGCTATCTTTAAAGTCCACTTAAAACCGATCAAGATCTCTAAAACGCTCGATATACATAAACTCGCAGAGCAGACGCCAGGTTTTGCCGGTGCTGATATTGCTAATGTGTGCAATGAGGCTGCATTGATCGCTGCCCGAAAAGGAAAAGATGCTGTTGAAATGGAAGATTTCCAGGACGCAGTTGACAGGGTAATCGGTGGTCTCGAAAAGAAAAGCAAGATCATCTTGCCCGAGGAGAAGAAGATAATTGCTTATCACGAAGCAGGCCACGCCATTTGCGGCTGGTTTCTTGAGCATGCTTATCCTCTTCTAAAGGTAACAATTGTCCCGAGGGGAACGGCGGCATTAGGATATGCCCAGTATACTCCAAAAGAACAGTACCTATATAATACCGATCAGCTGATGGACCAGGTTTGTATGACCCTGGGCGGTCGCGCAAGTGAAGAAATATTCTTTAATAAAATTTCTACCGGGGCCCAAAATGATTTGCAACAGATCACACGGATCGCGTACGCAATGGTTACTGTCTATGGAATGAATGATAAGGTTGGCAATGTGAGCTTTTATGATCCTCAGCAGGAAAATGCATTCACCAAACCTTATTCTGAAGAAACTTCGAAAATAATAGATGAAGAGGTTCGCAAGTTGATCGACGAAGCATACGAAAGAACAAAATCTTTGTTAAGAGAAAAAAAACCCCTGGTTGAAAGATTGGCCGAGGCGTTGTTGGAACGGGAAGTGTTGTTTCAAAGTGATGTTGAAGCATTGATCGGAAAGAGGCCGTATGAAGAAAAGAAAGCCCTTGACCCTGAGCATGTCGGCGAAATTTCAGAAGGAGTACCTCCGTACGATAGCGATGTTACAAACAAATCGTTGCATTAATGAATGGTTCTCCATCCAAAGAAAATATTTTGAAAAAGATCAGGAAGGCGTTGACTAATTCAACGCCTATTCCTTTTCCACAGAGTGACGGAAACGTTACAATGTTCCCCAATCCCCAGCAGGAACTGGAAATAGAATTCGCGGAGCAATTCACAAAGCTGCAGGGAAAATTTATTTTTTGCTTGAATCACCAGGAATTGGCCTTTCAATTTAATAGTCTTGTGAAAAAGCAAGGATGGAAAAAAATATACTGCAAGGACAAAAATCTTGCGGGAGTGATAGACACGCAGGTATCGGAATATCTCACTGATGACCTGGCGGGCTGTGATATTTCTGTCACAGGATGTGAAGCATTAGTAGCGAGAACCGGAAGCATGGTGCTTAGCTCTGTTCAATCAAGTGGCAGGACGGTAAGTGTTTATGCTCCGATTCATATTTGTATCGCATACACCAAGCAACTTGTTTATGATGTAAAGGATGCTTTGCAATTGATAAAGAACAAGTATGGTGATAAATTACCCTCGCTGATCAGTTTTGCCACAGGCCCGAGTAGAACAGCCGATATCGAGAAAACTCTTGTCGTCGGTGTTCATGGGCCAAAGGAAGTTTATTGTTTCCTGATAGATGAATAAATACTTTCTCTTAGTACTTTTAGTACATGAATAACCCCGGCGTGTACAAACTTTTTGTGTATGGCTCACTCCGAAGTGCGTTCAAAAGCCATGCGTATGAATACATAAGTCGTTTTTTTTCGTTTGATGGCATTGGCAAAGTCAACGGGAAATTATTTGACATGGGTACTTACCCCGCGGCAGTCCCTGCAGCTGATACTTTTATCGTCGGTGAATTGTACACTATTAGGAATGAAGAAGAATTTAGTTGGGCCATTGGGCAGCTCGATGATTATGAAGGCGTATCTTTCGAGCCAGACGAAATTCAACTATTCAAACGCGAACTGGTTGATGTTTTTACCGAAGATGCCAAAACAATGGCGTGGATCTTTTGGTATACTGGAAGCGTCGAGGGAAAACCTCCGATAGAATCAGGTGACCTTATTCAATATCTTCAGCAAAAGAAATAAACAAGTGCAACTTCCCCCGAATAAGAAAATTTATTTCCTTTCTGATTTTCATCTTGGCGCTCCTGACTATGAAACCAGCCTTAAACGAGAAAAAATCGTTGTTGAATTCCTGGACAAAGTGAGAAGTGATGCCGCCGAAATTTTTATTGTAGGTGATATTTTCGATTTCTGGTATGAGTACAGAAGAGTAGTACCAAAGGGTTATGTACGACTATTGGGTAAACTGGCCGAGATCACTGATTCAGGAATCAGGATCCATTTCTTTGTCGGCAATCACGACATGTGGATGAAAACTTATTTTCAGCAGGAATTAAATATTCCCGTGTATTTTGAGCCGCGCGATTTTGAGTGGAATGGCAAGAAGTTTCACATTGCCCATGGGGATGGGCTAGGGCCCGGCGATCACCGCTATAAGTTCATAAAAAAGATTTTTCGAAATAAACTCAGTCAATGGCTGTTTGGGATTTTCCCGCCCTATATGGGAATGGGCCTGGCAAATTTCCTGAGCCAGCGGAGTCGGGCGCAAACGGGAACGCAGGAAGAGGTATTCCTGGGCGAGGATAAAGAATGGCTGATCATTTATTGTAAGACCGTGATGAAGAACAAAAGCTTCGACTATTTTGTATTTGGTCACCGTCACCTGCCGATCGATTTTCGGTTTTCAAATGGCAGTCGTTACATTAATTTGGGTGATTGGATACATTATTATACGTATGCAGCGTTTGATGGTCGGCAGCTGGAATTAAGGTCGTATAAAAACAAGGACGAAAAAATTATAAAATATCAATGAGAAAAACTCTCGCCATAGCGTTGTCATTCATTTTTATTTTATCCTTTTCGGCGGTGGCACAAAATGAAAGCCCCCATAAATTGATCCAAATAATCAAGGGAGATGTGGTTGATTTTGCAGTTGACAATCTTGACAATGTTTATGTGCTGGCAAGTACAGACCAGTTAAAAAAATACAATGCGAGCGGCGACTCTGTGGCGGTCTTCAATAATGTAAAAAAATTTGGCAAAATTTCAACTATCGACGTTTCCAACCCGCTTAAAGTGCTTCTCTACTACAAGGATTTTTCGACGATCGTCGTACTTGACAGGTTATTGGCAATAAGAAATACCATCGATCTGCGGCAGCAAAACATTTTCCAGGTAAATGCGATAGGCCAGTCCTATGACAATAATATATGGTTGTACGACGAAGGGGATAGCAAATTGAAAAAGATAGACGATGACGGAAAATTATTGATGGAGACTGCAGATTTCCGGCTCCTGTTTACTGAGGCACCGCTTGTGAAAAACATATGTGACCAGGAGGGTTTTGTCTATTTGTATGACCCTCGGCAAAGTGTTTTCGTATTTGATTATTACGGCGCACTCCGGAATAAAATATTGATCAATGGCTGGGAGGATTTTAAGGTGGCGGGTAAATTTATTTTTGGCATTAACAATGATACCCTCCACCGTTACGAGATCAACACATTCCGCGTTGATGATGAAAAGCTCCCCGGGCCCCTTACAAATTCCTTAAAGGTTAACTTTACTTCTTCCCGGCTATATGCTTTAAAAAAGGACCTGCTGGAAATTTACACTCTCCGTTGATCAGGCAGGATTGTTTTAATTTTAATTCAAATTGTAAGTGATATGAACAAATTTCTTAACCAGCTTTATTTTGATAATACGGTTAGAGAATATCTCATTTCACTTGGTATTATAGCCTTTGTCCTTTTATTAAATCGCATTATTTCAAAATACCTTGCGGGACTAATTTTTCTTCTTGTAAGAAGGATATGGCGAAACATCGACAGGAAATCATTTATTGACCTCGTGCTACATCCATTGGGAATGTTTGTAATGGCATTTGCCTCAATATCTGCTTTGCATAGACTCCGTTTCCCCGTTCTCTGGAATGTCGACATTTACGGAAATTCTTTAAAAGATATCTTTCATGCCATCGGAAATATGGCACTCATCATCTCGTTTATCTGGCTGTTGCTTCGCAGTATTGATTTTATCGCCACTATTCTTGAAAGAAAGGCTAATCTGACCGCAGACTTTCGCGACAATCAACTGATCGTTTTCTTCAGGGATTTTTTTAAGGTCATTATCTGCATTGCAGGTGTCCTCATGATCCTGCATTTTGCGTTCAATCTTGACGTCGGCAGTTTTTTGACAGGATTAAGTATTGTGGGAGCAGCTGTTGCATTGTCATTGAGGGAAAGCCTTGAAAACCTGATTGCTTCCTTTGTTATCTTTTTTGATAAACCTTTTACGACGGGGGATGTCGTGAAAGTTCAGGGCATCACAGGTACTGTTGAAAAGATTGGCCTTCGCAGCACACGCATTCGTACGGAACAAAAAACTTATGTAACCGTTCCCAACAAGCAGATGGTGGACAGTATACTTGATAATGTCTCACTGCGTACGCAGCATAGGGGGGAACTAAGATTGGAGATAGATCTCAATACTTCGTCACAAAAAATACAGGAACTGCTAGCCGGAATAAAGAATATATTTAAGAAGAAGGAAATTGAGAATTCCACTGTCCTGATGAATGCGATCACCGGCCATGCCTTTATGGTAAACGGAGATTATTTTACAGCCCACCTTACTGATAAAGAATTCAATGCCGTGAAAGAATCAGTAAATATTTTGGTTTTGCAATTACTGGAAAGCCTCGAGATAGAAATTGCAGGCGCTAATAAGGACATCCGCATTATTGCACAGGAGAAGTCGGGATCGATGCAATGATCTCGCCCAATTCCTTATCGAACAATCCATATTTACCATACTCAACCACCCGGCCTGCCTCTTTTCCATCCTTCATAACAATTATGGTCGGAACATCAATAATATTCATCGCTTCGGCAAGATGGCTGAGTGTTTTTTTGCTCCTGTCAACACCAATCAACGTAACCCTGTCTGCAGGAAAACCCGCGGCGTCAATAAATGAATAGAACTTTGGAATGATAAACTTTGAATCACTGCACCATGTTCCCATAAATGCAATGAATTCTATATTGTGGTTTTTCTTAAGTTCAGCAAGCGCTTGAGATTGGGGAGTATATCCTTTCAAATTCTCAGTCCACCAGGAAAATGCAGTATCAGTTTCCAATTCCTTCCTGGAAATAATTCCTTTTAGAATCTTATTTCCTTCATCATCTCTCGAAATCTCGGCCTGCGATTGAGCAAAAACTGCGCCACTGAACAAAAAACAACACGTGATTAAAATCAATATTTTTTTCATCATATAAAGATCAGTTCCAAAATTAATGTTGGAACATCTTAGTTTGTATTTTTTGATGTTAAAAAGCTTAGAGCGTTGCTTTCAGCTCAAGAAAGAAAGCCTTGATCTTTTCAAGAGACTGGATCATTGCAAACTTTTCTTCTGCTTTTTTTGCATTCTTCAAATAATCTTTGGCGCCTTCGAGAGTGAATTTCCGCCGGCGAAGCAAGTCATAGATCAGTAACAGGTTTTTTACATCGACAGGTCTGAAGAATCGATCGCCCTTGCGGTTTTTGCGGGGTTCTAAAATATCAAATTCGGTTTCCCAATAGCGAACCAGTGACTGGTTAACACGGAACCATTTTGCTACCTGGCCTATGGAGTAGTACTGTTTTTGAAAGAGAATTTCGTCGGGGGGAATTTGGACAAGATCAGCATTGATATCAATTTCCTTTAGTGACGGACGCCCGCGTTTTGATAGGGGTTTTCTGGGCTGTTCGTCTATCGCAACAGCATCTTCTTCTTTAATTGCTAAAGCTCCATCCCCGATCATTGTTTCACCTTCCATGACGTTTTCACTTTGTGACGACAGCTTTTCCTCTGCGCCAACAAACTCTAATGCTATCTGTGAGAACTTTCTTTCCATAGTTATTGTGGATTAAAGATACGAATGCAGAAGCCAGTGAAACAACAAAGTTCTGTATTGTGGAAAAATTAGATTACACAAGGGCTACAAGCCGTAACCTGCATGCTCAAGCAGGACTTTTTATAAGCTTATAGCTAATCAAAACTCTGATTCGCTGCCGCTGCCCTTTTTAGTAAAAGATCATATTGCTCAGGTGTAAGATCATTATAGAAGAAATACACCGGATCAATTTTTTGGCCATTCTTGTGTACCTCATAGTGACAATGCGGTCCGGTAGATTTTCCTGTGCTCCCCACATATCCGATCACCTCCCCTCGTTTTATTTGCTGGCCGACCCTCGCCTTTACCTTTACCATATGCCCATATAAAGTTTCATAACCATATCCATGGTTAATGACAACATGATTGCCATACCCATTGCCGGTGTTGCCCGCAACGGTGACCGTACCATTTGCCGTAGCATAGATCGGAGTTCCCTGCGGCGCAGCAAAATCAAGACCTGCATGAAGCTTTACAGTCTTATAAATGGGATCAATGCGATAGCCAAAACCTGAAGCAACACGCGTAAGATCCTTATTGCTGACAGGCTGAATGGCAGGAGTCGAAACAAGAAGCTTTTCTTTATTCTTCAGAAGGTCGTCAATCTCAACGTAAGATTTTTTCTGGGCATTTATGTAGTGACCTAAATTATTCAGCGAATTGACAATAGAATTTACAAGGTCGGAAGATCGCATATTTTCAACTCTTGCAATTTCCTGCTCTTGCGCCAATGCTCTTGCCCTGGCACTGTCGGGAATTGGGTTGGCTTCAAAAATGGCTCTGTAAACTTCATTGTCTCTTTTCACAAGCTCTGACATTTGCTCCTGCGCTGCTTTTACCTGGTCATTCAGTTGATGATATTTATCCTGTAGTCGCTCATTTTCCAGGTTCAACAATTTTTCATTGGGGGATCCGACAAAACGAAATGCAAAAAAAGAAATGATAGCAGCTGTTACAATCGCTGCTGCAAGGAAGCCAAAAATGCGCAACAGCTTTACCCGCAAAGGCGTTTCCAGTTTTTCATACCGGAGGCTATTGGTGTTATAAAAATATTTGATCTTCTTCATGATGGCAGAAGCTTAACCATTCAATGAAAAATGAAGCCTGAATCTTTACCTTTGCGCTTCGCTACTATGCCGGGTTTCAGGAATGGCAAATATAGCCGGATAAATAGCAAAAATCAATCCCTTTTATAATTTGAAATTGTTTTAACCAGTTAAAGATAATTATGTTCCGGGCATTCATACTACTATTATACTGCTGTTGCGTCGCGCTCTTGTACGTCCGGGCCACTATTCGGCCGATCGTGAATCGTGAATGGTCAATGGTCGGCTATCATTCACGTTTCACGTTTCATGTCTCACGAATTCCCACTCATCACTCACCATTCACCATTAACCTATGATGACATCATCTCAAATACGCCAGCAGTTCTTTGACTTTTTTATATCAAAAGGACATGTCATTGTTCCGTCAGCTCCCATTGTAGTTAAAAATGATCCAACGCTGATGTTTACCAATGCAGGTATGAATCAGTTCAAGGATTATTTCTTAGGAAACAAACAGCCTTCACACAAGCGGGTAGCTGATACGCAAAAATGTTTACGGGTCAGTGGTAAACATAACGATCTTGAAGAAGTAGGAGTTGACACTTATCATCATACCATGTTTGAGATGCTGGGCAACTGGAGTTTTGGCGATTATTTCAAAAAGGAAGCGATTGAATGGAGCTGGCAATTACTAACTGAGGTTTATAAAATTCCTAAAGACAGGTTATATGTGACGGTGTTTGGAGGTGATGAATCGGAAAAACTTCCCAAGGACGATGAAGCTGTCAATGAATGGAAAAAATGGATGGCAGAGGACAGGATATTATTGTTTGGACGAAAAGATAATTTCTGGGAAATGGGTGACACGGGTCCATGCGGACCTTGTACAGAAATTCATGTTGATTGCAGGCCTGATGAAGAAAGAAAGGAAATTGGAGGAAAAAAATTAGTGAACACAGATAACCCACAGGTGATTGAAATATGGAACAATGTGTTTATCCAGTTCAATCGCTTAAAGGATGGTAGTCTTGAGCCGTTGCCTGCAAAGCACGTTGACACGGGAATGGGTTTTGAACGATTAGTTAGACTCCTTCAAAACAAAACTTCTAATTATGATACCGATGTTTTTACAGGCCTTATGGGAGCTACCGAAAAAATAACTGCAAAAAAATATACAAACACCGATAGCAAGCAAGACGTCGCCTTTCGCGTCATCGCCGATCATATCCGTGCCATTGGTTTCACGATCGCCGATGGACAACTACCTTCTAATACTGGCGCAGGGTATGTCATTCGGCGCATCCTTCGTCGTGCCGTTCGCTATTATTTTTCATACCTGGATTATAAACAACCCTTGCTCTGTCAGCTGATGCCATTGCTGGCCCACCAGTTTGAAAACGTATTTCCTGAATTGCAAAAACAAATAGATTTTATAAGTAAGGTGGTAAAAGAAGAGGAAGAAGCATTTTTGAGAACCATGGATAAAGGATTAAAGAGAATCGATGACATTGTTCGATCGTCTGCAAAAATTAAAGTGATAAACGGCAAAGATGCCTTTGAACTATACGATACTTACGGATTCCCAATTGATCTTACACGGCTAATTGCTTCGGAAAATGGCTTAGCAGTAGATGAAAAAGGTTTTGAATCAGAAATGCAGCAACAGAGAAGCCGCTCCCGTGCGGCCACTGCAATTGATACTGAAGATTGGATAGTCTTCAATGATTCTGCAACCAATAAGTTTATTGGGTATGATACTTTAGAAGCGAAAACCAAAGTATCGAAGTATCGCAAAGTAAAAGCTAAGGGAAAAGAGTCTTTTCAAATTGTTCTTGAAACCACGCCGTTCTATGCGGAAAGTGGAGGTCAGGTCGGCGATACGGGTAAATTAATAATTGGTAAGGAAGAATTATTAATTACAGATACAAAGAAAGAAAATGAGCTGATTATCCATTTTACCGATTCAATTCCATCTGATCTTTCGGGTGAAGTAATTGCAATAGTTGATGCAAAGAAAAGAAGGAATACGGCGTGGCATCATACTGCTACCCACCTCCTTCATGCTGCATTGAGACAAGTATTGGGCACTCATGTTACACAAAAAGGATCACTTGTAAATCCAGAGCACCTTCGTTTTGATTTTTCTCATTTTGCAAAAATGACTGACGAGGAGATCGCAGAAGTGGAAGAGCTGGTCAATGAAAAGATCCGCGACAACATTCCCGTTGTGGTAAAGTACATGCCAAAAGACGAAGCACTAAATCTTGGTGCCATGGCTTTGTTCGGAGAAAAATATGGTGATACCGTAAGGGTGGTGATCATTGATCCAACTTATTCTATTGAACTATGCGGCGGCACCCATGTTGGTGCAACCGGAGATATTGGTTTTTTTAAGATCACCAATGAAACGGCAGTCGCAGCAGGTGTTCGTCGCATTGAAGCTGTCTCCGGCAGGCTTGCCGAAGACTATGTAAACGAAAAAGCAAAAATTATTGAGGTATTACAGGCACAACTAAAACATCCAAAAGACCTGTCAAAAGCGATTGAACAACTTCTTGAGGACCGAAATGAGTTGCAAAAGACAACGGAAAAACTTTACCGGTTACAGGCACAGGCTTCTGTTGTGAGACTGGTTTCAAAGAAACAGGTAATTAACCATTTTGATTTCTACAATGATATCATTGCGGATGGCGATATAAATCTTCTTAAGATGATTTCTTCTGAATTGCGGATCAAGGATCATGAACGATCTGTCGCCTTATTGATCGGTAAGAAAGATGGAAAGGTAAACGTTTTGGTAGCGTTGTCAGACGATCTGGCAAAGGCTGGTCCTTACGATGCAAATAAGATTATTAAAGAGAAAATTGCTCCAATGATTAATGGCGGTGGGGGAGGACAAAAGTTCCTGGCAACTGCTTCGGGAACTGATGCAGCTAATATTGATAAAATTGTGAGTCAATTCAAAGAAATTCTTAAATGAGCCCGCCAGGGTCGGAGTATGGATATCGTCATTGAAACTGATCGCTTGTTGGTTCGCAAGTTCACTGAAGATGACGCACCTCTGCTTTATGATTTAAATCTTGACCCCGAAGTTATTCGTTACACTCACGACCCCTTGACTGATGTTGAAGAGGCAAGGAAAGTCCTTGAGGAGGTTATTTTACCACAATATATTTTATATGATCATGGCCGCTGGGCAGTTCATTTGAGATCCGGTTTAGAATTCATTGGTTGGTGCGGTTTAAAATATCTTACTGAAACAAATGAAGTCGATTTAGGCTATCGTTTCAAGAAAAATTTCTGGGGTAATGGGTACGCAGCGGAAGCAGCCAGGGCATGCATTAAGTATGGATTCGCCACGTTAAATCTTCATCGGATTGTCGGCAGGGCGTTGCCGGCAAACCTTGCATCCATAAAGGTTTTGGAGAAATGCGGCATGGAATACCTTCATGAAGAAATGATGCATGGTTATCTTCATAAAACTTATCAGGTGACTAACCGGCTATCAAATCATAGGGCCATTTAAAAAGGATTTGATTTTAACATTTCCGAAGTGTTTCGTATTTGGGAAAATGTCTTTATATTTGAACTACGAAACTTAACGTAGAATCTAAAATAAAAAATAAGCTATGAAGAGAATACTCCCCAAATTATCAGTAGTTGCGCTTGCCACCCTGCTGGTAATACCTGTCGCAATCCATGCCCAGGATGAAAAAGATAAAGACAAGGATAAATCCGACAAAAAAGAATCGGAACAGATCATCATCACGAGAAAGAATGCAGGTAAAGGAAAAGTGACAGTCGAGATAGATGGTGATAAAGTAACGGTAAATGGAAAACCGATTGAAGACTTTAAGGGCGATGACATCACGATAAACCGTCGTAAAGTTAGAGATGGTCATTCTGTAATGGCCTACAATTCACCGGAAGGTTCATGGAGCTACAATTGGAACGACAATGATATGAAAATGCTCTATGAAGACGGAAATACAGCTATGCTTGGTGTAGTTACCGAAAGTGAAGATGATGGTTTAAAAATAACTGATATTACAGAGAACAGCGGCGCTGATAAAGCCGGCTTGAAAGAAGATGATATCATTACGAAAGTCGATGATAAAAAAGTTGATGATCCCGATGATCTCACAAAGATCATTCGTAGCCATAAACCAGGTGATAAAGTAACCATTACTTATTTCAGGGATAAAAAAGAACAAAAAGCTACCGCCGAATTGGGTAAATGGAAAGGATCGGACTTTAATGCATTCAATATGCCCAATATGAACTTTGATATGATCGCTCCCAAGGTGGATGTTCATCCAAGAGTAAAGATAGCACCGGGCCAATATTATTCGTTTTCTGACAATCGCCCGAAGCTGGGTCTTTCTGTTCAGGATACGGAAGATGGAAAGGGTGTGAAAGTAATTGACGTAGACGATGAAGGTAATGGTCAGAAAGCAGGTGTGAAAGAGAACGATATCATTACTGCTATCAACGATAAACCAGTAAACAGTGCTGATGAAGTGGCCAGGATAGTTCGTGAAAGCAGGGATAAACCCTCCCTCATGCTAAAAATTAAACGTGCTGGTAAAATTCAGAACATTGAAGTAAGGATGCCCCGCAAATTAAAAACAGCAGATCTTTAACTCCATATACATCGAGCATGTAATAGTCCCGACTCGTCGGGACTTTCTTTTTGCCTCATCCCCTGCCCCTTTCCTGCAGAGAAGGAGGGGTCAACTGGAATGATCCGGGCTTCGGTTCTCCCATATCAGCAACCAGGCATTTATTAGAGCAAATGTTAAATAGGAAGCATGGCGTTGCTTCCGTCTCCTTCAGAAGAGAGATTGAGGGTGAGGTTTCTTACTTTTGCAACTTATCATGACCATTAATTATGACGCATACGAAACCGTAGTTGGACTGGAGGTTCATGCTCAATTATTGACAAAAAGCAAGTTGTTTTGTGGCGACAGTTCAGCGTTTGGTTCTTCACCAAACACGCATGTAAGCCCTATCACGCTTGCGCACCCGGGTACGCTGCCAAAAATGAACGGGAAAGCTATTGAGTTTGCCATAAAAATGGGATTGGCTTGTCATTCCGAGATTGTGAAAGAAAATTATTTTGCAAGGAAAAATTATTTCTACCCGGATCTTCCGAAGGGATACCAGGTATCACAGCATACAACGCCAATTTGCAAATCTGGCTACATTACGATAAGGATAAAAAATGAAGAGAAAAATATCCGGTTGAACAGAATACACATTGAGGAAGACGCGGGTAAAAGTTTACATGATGTTGATCCCGAAAATACGGCCATTGATTTTAATCGTGCGGGTGTGCCTTTGATTGAAATTGTAAGTGAGCCGGATATACGCAGCGGTGAGGAGGCCTATGCCTATTTGTCTGAGCTACGTAAACTTGTACGGTATCTTGACGTCTGTGATGGTAATATGGAAGAAGGGAGCCTTCGTTGTGACGCAAATATTTCGGTAAGAAAGAAAGGTGATGCAAAACTTGGGACAAAAGCCGAAGTAAAAAACCTCAATTCAATTCGTAATGTAAAACGAGCTGTTGAGTTTGAAAGTAAAAGAATGATCGAAATGCTTGAACAAGGATCAGAAATTATTCAGCAAACCAGAAGTTTTGATGCCGACCGCGGAACTACATTTTCCATTCGCGATAAAGAAGATGCAGATGAT
>Ga0163163_10000509_pt1 | contig 34781 bp, 31 predicted proteins | sample S65metaG_FD_119766 | JGI IMG/M metagenome (GOLD analysis project Ga0163163, IMG submission 119766) | Switchgrass rhizosphere microbial communities from Kellogg Biological Station, Michigan, USA - S6-5 metaG | ecosystem: Host-associated > Plants > Roots > Rhizosphere > Soil | place: USA... | reverse complement strand
ATGCACTTAATTCGGAAGATATCTGGCGGAGATAAGGATCCATAAGAACGTGTCAAGCAAATTTAGTTCCCAGGTTAAATCTATAAGTATTGTTATATTGTTTTCGCTTCATTTGATCAATTTCTTTGTATTGTCAAAAACATTTTAGTACTCAACCATTAAACCTTAAAAAAAAATGAAACCTGCTATTACATTGATCACTCAAAAGATGATCTTCAGTTGTTTTAAAAAACTCATAATGCCCCTTTTGGCTATGATTGTCACTATGGCCTCTCATGCACAGATCTACCCCGTGGGGCAATTGACAGCGGCTTACAAAGAAATAACCAGCAGCCGGTCATTTGACAATGTAGAAATAACGGGAGAAGTTACCGTAATGCTTACGAATGCGCTCAGCAGTAACATCATGCTGAGAGGAAACGAAAGAGACTTAAACATGATAAGAACAATTGAAAAAGAAAGAAGCCTGGAAATAAATGCAGAGAAGAAAAGAACTGTTTCTAAACTTATTGTGTATTTGCCGGTAGCTAATGTGCATTCGCTCAAGATTACTGGAAATGCCCAGGTATTTTCCTCGGGGGATATCAAGGTGGATGACCTTGAGATCATTTTGAATGGAAACTCTTTGGTCAAGGTGTATTGTTACGGAGATCTGAGAGTTAAACCAGCAGAAGGATACGACCTCGCAGATTGAGCGGGTGTCAACCCCCCGTTAAGATATCATCGCCGGCAAATGCAAAAAGTGTTGAATGGGACCTTCATGGGAAGGTCCTTTGCTTATTTAACCCAAGGGGTTTCAATACTTAGGATATTTTTGCAAGGACATCACATATAAAACCTACTCTTATGCAAAGAATCTCGAGGAAAAAGTTCATCACCGATAGTTTCCTGGCTGGTGCAGGTGCATTCATGCTGCCTCGCCTCATTTCAGAAGAAAAAGAAATGATAATGACAGTAAATGGGCCCATTGACCCACAAAAAATGGGCTTCACACTTACCCATGAACATGTGATGGCAGATTTTATTGGCGCAGAGAAATTCAGCAAAAGCCGCTATAATTCTGATGAAGTTTTTGAAACATCCCTACCTTTTATAAAAGATATAAAGGCAAAAGGTGTTGATACGTTTATCGATTGTACACCCGCTTATTTAGGACGCGATGCAGCAATTCTCAAACGCCTTTCAGATGCAACAGGTATAAACATGCTTACCACGACAGGTTATTATGGCGCAGTGAATGAAAAATTTGTTCCGAAACATGCCTACGGTGAATCTGCACAGCAACTGGCGGATCGTTGGACTAATGAATGGAATAAAGGAATTGAAGATACGTCCATCAAACCGGGTCTTATCAAAACAAGCACCGACAAAGGGCCGCTTACTCCTATGCAACGGAAATTGATCCAGGCCGCGGCCATTACTCATCTTTCAACAGGATTGACGATAGCAGTTCACAGCGGGAACGGAGATGCAGCTTTTGAACAACTGGAAATTTTAAAAGAACAAGGTGTTTCACCTTCGGCGAGGATCTGGGTGCATGCACAAAACGAAACCAACAAAGAAATGCATATCCGTGCAGGCAAACTGAAAACATGGGTGTCATTTGATGGCGTAAATCTCGATACACTTCAGACAAACCTGGATCATCTAAAAACGATGAAAGAACATAACCTCCTTGAGCAAGTGCTGGTCTCGCAGGATTCGGGGTGGTACAATGTGGGTGATCCAAAAGGTGGAAACTTTAAACCTTATACTTGTGTCATTACACAATTTATTCCCCTGCTTCACGAAAATGGATTTACACAAAATGAGATCGATCTGATCTTTAAAAAGAATCCCGCAAAGGCTTTTGCAATAAGAGTAAGAAAGATAGCAAACTGACGGATGCTGTTTTTGGCCTTTCCGCCGGCTGGAGTTTTTGAATTTTTTGATGAATTGTTCTGTGCTTCAGTGTCTCTGTGTCATTTCAAATCTGTCAACGGCTCGTCATACCACTGACCCAAGTTTTTGCTCGCAGCGCCACCAAAACAAGGACGATCCCGAAAACGATCGCAAAGCCTGCAATAAGCCAGATCAATGCCAGTGCACCCTCTCCCGTCCGGAATATTAAGAATAACCCCGAAAGAGTTGAGAGTACACCGGCCAATATAAGCCAGCCTTCGTTAGTGATTTCCTTCCGCAAGCTTATGCCTGCATAGATTTCCATCAGGCCTGTAATTAACCAGCTGACACCTATGAGAACCACAAAGAATAGCGCAGTGATTCCAGGATTCGCAATGCAGATAATGCCTGCACCTATATTGATGATCCCCGTCAGCAGCATCACCCACCAGTTTTTATCTTCATGCCTGGCTTGCCATGCGCCGGCGAGAATAGCGATGCCTTCTGCAATAACAGCGATCGCAAATAAATAGACCAGGGTTGTTAAAGTAAGACCTGGCCACGCAATAGATATTATCCCAAATAAGATACTTAGGACACCCCATATCAGGATGTGTCCCCAGATTTTTTTTAGTATCGCTTTCATCTCAGTCGTTTTTGGTTCTTTTAAAGTTCAGAAAAATACTCGGTCATCAAAAAATTTGTCTGCCAAAACAAATGAATAGCTGTGACAAATTGAGAACAATTCCCCGATTACTTTCATCATAAAGACTGAATGCTATCAATTCATGAACGGGTTTATTCAATTCATAACAGTATCACTGGATATGGCCTTACCTGTATCGTAATATTGCCCCTGATTAAAGCACCCATATCTCTCATGTCACAAAGAAGAAAAATACAATTCCGTCAATGGCTCATTTTAGGAGTCGCCTGGCAATTCATGGCATTATGGATCTGTGTCTATGATCATCTTGCGATAAATTCGGGCCTGAGCAGTTCCCCGGCAAAAGATTACAATTTCTTTTCCAACCTGATACTCTATAGCAGTGTAACCTTTGTTGCCACTTTGATCGGCGGATCGATACTGGTTTTTTATATAAATCCAAAGTTTGCAAACAGATCTTACGGTAGGTCAATGATAGCTGTCATTCTGTGTATTGTTCATACCATGGCCATCATTACGGTCCTCAGCGCTTATTTCTATCTCACGATGATTTTGAAAAAAAAGGTCATGGATGCGGACTTTAACAAGGCCTTCCTCGATTATGTCTGCGATCCGCTTAATTTAAAGGACACTTTGATATGGTCAACAATTACCGCCATTACACAGTTTAGCTTTCTGATGAACACCAAGTTTGGCTCCGGTGTATTTTTGAAGATCCTTACAGGTAAGTATCGTGTTCCCAAAGCAGAGGAAAGGATCTTCATGTTCCTTGATCTTAATTCTTCAACTACCATAGCAGAAAACCTGGGAGAAGTAAATTATCACCGGCTATTGAAAGATTTTTTTGCTCATGTCACAAATCCAATTGTAAACAACTACGGCGAGATCTATCAATACGCCGGGGACGAAGTCATTGTCGGATGGGATCTCGCAAACGGCGTTCGAAATAATCGCTGTATTCAATGCTTTTTTGAAATAAAAAAAGAAATTGAAAAGCACCGCGATTATTATTACAATACCTATGGCCTTGTGCCTACTTTCAAAGCAGGGATACATTCAGGGAATGTGATCGCGGGTGAAATTGGCATCATCAAGCGTGACATTACTTATAGTGGCGATGTGCTAAACTCTACTGCACGCATGCGCAGCCTCTGCAAAGAATTTAATGTAGAATTGATTGCCTCATCCGATCTGTTGCAACATCTTCCTTTAACCGATCAGTTTAATATCCATGAACTGGGTTCAATCGAGCTTAGAGGGAAATCGAAAAAAATTGAATTGAGTAGTTTGACGATGGGGCCCAAAACTTCTCTTATAGTAAGTCACCGCAAAAATGCAGCTTAATGAGAGTTGCCCTTCGGATTTTTTTTCTCAATTCTATACTCAGTTCTTGTTAACACGGCGAGGTTTCTCCTGTTAAATGCCGAATGAATTTCTTCTTCAAGTTTTGCCGTTGACCAATTGTCAGACACCATAATTCTGCGAATAGTGTAAAGAGGATTTCGTGAAACTTGTTGTTCCGAAAGCTGGAAAGCTGCCTTGATACCTCGTCTTTTTAATTCATCAACAGCCCGTTCATCCCAGGCGCCATACGGATAAGCGAAGTAATACACCGGCTTGCCGGTTATTTGCTCCAATAATTTTTTTGGTTTGTCAATTTCCTTTGTCCACTCACTGTCCTGTATCCTTGTTAGCAATGGATGGTCGTAGGTATGACAGGCAATGGCCTCGCCCGAGTTGGCAAGATCATATATTTCCTGGCGGCTCAGGTAGTGAGGTTTATCAATAACAATTGTCATGACAAAAAAAACACCCTTGAATCCATACTTTTCCATTTGTTTAGCCGCGATTGAAAAATGTTCTTCATGAGAGTCATCAAAAGTTATCATGATTGGTTTTGATGGCAAAGGTGATCCCTTGGTCAAATAATTGTATAAATCATCGGGAAGTATTGTATGGTACCCTTCGTCATGCAATGTTTTCATTTGGTCATCGAATGTTCTTTCAGTGACTGTCAATTCAGGAGAATGATGATCAAGGACGCTTCTGATATTGTGATAACATAAAATGGGAACCTCTCGTCCTGCCTGCGATCGACTGTTCACATTTTTATCGTGGTTCTTTTTTAGATCACATTGCAAAAAACTCATTAACCACATCAACAGAAAAAAACGCAAATTCATACCGTCACTAAGGCAATAGTTATACCAAGGAATTCTACACAACCGGGTCCATAGCCGATTTGCTCGGTCGATACACTTTTATTCCAGGTCCGCTCCCTCAAGCGTAACAAGCTTTTATAATTCCATATTGTATCAGAAAATTTATTACTATGACGACTTCGACAGAAAGAAGGATCATCCGCTGGATACATATTATTGCGAGCATACCGATAATTGGTCACATCTATGGTCCTGTCAAAACTTTTCCGCATACGTTAGTGGCCATTCAATGGGTGCACTTCCTGCTTATCGTATTATCAGGCTTTGGTTTTGGAAGGGCACTGGGTGAGGACATGGCGCGAAAAAGAAATAGGCTGAGCTTAATAAATACTTAATGCACGACAACATGCAACCTCACTTCTCCCGTTATCTATCGCTACGAATTGACAACTCGAGAGTTAATCACTCATTATTCATTGCGCATTACTGATTACTCGTGACTCATTATTGAATTCGAAACTGCTGCCCTTCAGTAATTCCCTTCCACTTATCTGTTCTAAAGGGAGAAGCAGGAAATCCTTCTTTATTAAATAAGTTGTCTTCCCCGGAGTCATCCTTCCAGCCAAACCTAACAGCTGCAGGATATTTGACCATCTCATTTTCCAAAACAACATGATTGTTATCTATAGTAGCAACGGCAGGGTAAAATTGTCCACTAAGTCCGGATATTTCAAATCCCTTGAGTTCTCCATTCTTTGATACTAGGCCTCCGCCGATATTCGTAAAACTAATAATGATCTTATTCCCACTCACCTTCATTGACTGGTACATTGGGCCACTGGATACTATATCCTTCTTATAAACATTGCGGAGGGCAATAGCAGCCAGGCGTTTTCCCACATCCTGTTTGTTTTTTGGATGGATATCGGCTGAATTACCGATATCAGTAGTTACAGCCATGCCGGTATTTGGCAATGATAAGGTCATTGTTTGCGCCTCACGCAACTCCGCCCATGTGCTTCCGTTTTTACTATTTCCGTTGTCCGCATTATAGCTGGCGAGTTGTACAAAGTAAAATGGAAAATCGCCGGCATTCCAATGCTTCCTCCAATCTGTGATCATCAATGGAAATGCTTTCCTATACTGGTAGGCACGATCGGCATTCGCCTCGCCCTGGTACCAGATCACTCCTTCAAAAGCAAAAGGAATAAGAGGATTCACCATCGCATTGAATAATAAAGTGGGATAGCTGTTAGGGCCCACAGAGCTTTTATTGCCATATAGCTGCTCTGCTTTGAATTTCCAGTTGCCCGAAAGCGGCATTACATTACCGCCAATTGTTAATTTCATAGCGGAGCTATCTCCATAGATGCCTCCACCTCCCCCGGTATCTTCTACACGAACTGAAATAAAATTTTTTCCGGCTTTTAATAGGCCTGCGGAAATTGAATACTTCCTATGTTGGTTATAAGAATTGGTCGCACCCACCTGTACTCCATTTACATAGGTCACATCGTTATCATCGATCATCGCCAGTTCAAGTGTTGCTTCTTTGCCATCATCAGCCGGCGAAATATCCACTGATTTGCGAAACCAAACAACGCCGTCAAGGTCGCCCAGCTGTTTTTGCTCCCACAACGATGGCAGCGACATTTGTGGCCACGCATTGTCGTCAATATCTGAACTCCACGAAGCCGCTTCATTTGGCGCTGGCAGTGAGCCTTGCAATTTCTGTATGTTTTTCATGACAGCTTCTTTGCGCACTTTGGCCAGCGAATCAAGATTCAGTACAGGCATTTGTGCGATCATACCCTTAAATTCATCACTACTTTCAAATCCCTCGCGACTAGTCCATGTTTCTACGTGAGTGCCGCCCCAAGAGGTATTGATCAAACCGACTGGTATCTTCAACTGATTATATAATTCCCGTGCAAAAAAATAGCCCGTCGCGGTAAAATCTCCCGCTGTTTGCGGACTGCAAATTTTCCATTCGCCCTGGGAGATATCTTTTTGAGGAGTTGAATTGACAGCGTTTGGAATTTTGATATGGCGTATTTGAGGATAATTCGCAGCAGCAATTTCTTCCCGGTAATTGTTTATTTTTCCCCAGCCCTCAATCGGCATTTCCATATTTGACTGACCACTGCATATCCAAACCTCCCCCACTAAAACATTTTTGAAAGTAACCGTATTGATGCCTTTTAAAACTAGCTGGTAAGGGCCACCGGCTGATTCCTTCTCAAGCATAACCTTCCAGTTCCCGTTCAGGTCCGTAGTAACCGTTTTTGTCTGGTGATTAAAACGAATAGTGATCTTTTCATTAGGTTTCCCCCAGCCCCAGAGCGGAATAGGTTTATTACGCTGGAGTACCATATTATCGCCAAAGATCTTTGGAAGTGTAACGTCGGCAAAAAGGTGAACCGCCTGGATAAGAGCAAGGAGGAGGAAAATACATTGTTTCATTAACAGGTAATTATGTGATAAAAATACAACGTCCGGATCAGTGGAAAAAAGTTAAACCAAGACTCTATGAAATTTCTGTTCGTTTGAGTAGTTTTGGAAACCGGGAGAAAATTTTGTGCCCGAGGAGTCGTTATTAAATACACGTCCAACTAAAGGATTTTTTCGAAAATTTAAACCACCGTATGAAAGAAAATTTCTTATCCCTCAAATCGAACCTTACACAAAGTGCGGAAGGTTGGGAAAAATTTTATTCTAAACCCAATCCTTGGGGGTACGTCGGAGACTTCAACGATAGGATCCGAAACCAAATCATCATAAACCTGGTTCGCTGGAGTAAAAGGAAGAAAGCTCTTGACATTGCCTGTGGCGAAGGTTCGTTGACCAAGGCACTCTCCCCCTACGTGAAGTCCATCAAGGCGTTTGATATTTCATCTCGAGCAATTGAGTCCGCCAAAAAGAATTACGCAGCCGAGAACATTGAATACTTTCAGCAGGACATGAAGGAGTTTTCCAGTAAAATGGGAACCTTTGACTTGATTACATGTGCAGAGGTCATTTACTATCTTAAGCCCCAAGAAATTGAGAAAGTACTTGCTGAGGTGCAGAAAAGTCTGGCAGAAGGAGGTTATTTCGTTCTGACCACAAGGACAGATTACTGGTTTGGTTTTGATGAATTTGTAGAACTGCTCCAGCAATACTTTACGATAGTAACTATTGTTCCCGTATGGAGACCTGACAACCTATTTTACAAAGCCGTAAAGCGCGCTTTCAGCATATTTAGCCCTTTTTTGGACAGAGTCTACAGAAGCTGGCTTTTAAGCATTGATCCAAGAAAACCGGGGATGTGTGCTTATGTCTGCATGGGCCTTGCCGCCGTGTCTTAGTTGCTTTACCTTTCAGTAAAAACCCATGCGAAAGTTTTTATTGATCGCAGCAAGCCTGTTAGGATTTAGTTTTTGTTCTTCACAAACGGGGAGCTTTCAGAAAGAAATCGACGAGCAGGTGTGGAAGCCATTTATCAAAGCGTTTAATAGCGATGACAACGACGGATTCAGGGCTGTGCACAGTAGAGAAATTATCAGAGTGGTCCAGGATGACAACCGCTTACTTGGATATGACGAATATTTTAAAAAAGTCCCCGACAGCCTGAAGGCAAAATGGGCCAATTGGAAAAAAAATATCGAATTACGCTTTATCCAACGCATCGCCTCCGCCGACAAAGCTTTTGAAGTTGGTTATTATAGGACCACCAGCACGAATATCGTCACTGGCGAAAAGAGAATTGGCTACGGAAAATTCCACGTGCTGCTGAGGAAAGAAAAGGGAGTTTGGAAAATTTTGATGGATGCAGACGCCAATGAAAAGACTGATGAGACAGTGTTTCTCTCAGCCGAGCCGATGGAATGAAAATGGTTGGCACAATTTTTCTTTGGGATTAGGAAAAATAAAAAATGAATAATTGGCTAAGAACTTTGATAGCTGGCTATGCAGGTTGGAAATGGGGCGGCGGTTGTCTCGGTTTCCTCGTCGTTTTTGGAATTGTATATTTTTTACTGGGACACGTACATTGCTGAAGTCGCTGTTTGGGTGAATTATCTTGCGAGATCAGTGCTCTTCACCTAGCTTATTTCTGTATTATTTACTTTCTTCATTGGCTTAGGATTCATTTGATAGGTAAGAATTTGCCCATTTTCAAATACTTCAACGATCCTGTACCCATTGTATTTGGTGCCCCAACTTCCGGCAACATGAGAATCAAAAAAATAATTTTTACTATTGTTTTCTTTCACATCATCCTGGTCATGGTCGTGACCATGAAATACTGCTTTTAAATTCTTTTGCTGATCGAAAAGATCAACAATCGCCGGACAAGCAATGCCATTCTTTGTCCACGTGAACGGCGTAATATGCATAAAAACAAACAATTGCCTTTTGGTCGAGAGCTTCTGCAATTCGTTTTTGGTCCATTCAACATCAGGGCAGATATAGTTGCCTTTATCATCTGCTGTATTTAAAACGATAATGCCAATATCTTCCTGCTCAAAAGAAAAATGCCATGGAAGATTCCAAACAGATTTCCACTGAGTTTCGTCCACTTTATCATGATTGCCGTGAGAAACATAATAGGGCATTGCAAGATTGTCCCACTTCGCTTTTACCGGGTTGAGAAATGAAACATCATCATGAAAAAGATCACCATTGATCACAGTAAAATCAAGGCGCCGATTCGTTTTTTCTGCATTGATCCAATGGATCATCCGGTCATGTTGTGCCTCATAGTGCGTGCCGGGTTGCCCGTAATGTCCATCAGAGGCAATGGCAAAACGATATCGCAAACTACCCGGAGAACCATCCTTAAAAAAATTTTTTCCTAAAGGAACCAACACATTACCGGTCGTAATTATGAAAGCGCCGTTTAACCCCAGCTTCAAAAACCTGCGTCGGGATATTGACATAGTCTTATTTCATTTAAGTATAAATCAGGATTCGTCAATTTAAATCAAAATTTTCTATTAAGTAATCAAATCACACAGATGATCTTATTAAACCGGGGTTATTTCACCATTTGAATGACGAATGAATAATTGAAAAAATTGTAACTTTCGTCATCGTTCCCACGCTAGGGCCCTCACTACACTCTGAAAATAGAAAGCAGCTCTAAGAAGTTTAAAATCAAATGATGTCTTGCGACAAGTAGCCTGTTATTACAGGAAGGACTCGTTCGCATCTGATCTGTTTATTTTTTCTTAACCAAAAATTTTATTATCTATGACAACCGCTGATCTCAAATCCAGTGTCGCCGATGTAATGAATTTCGCAAGCGATAAATTGACGGCTTCTTTATCATTCCTGAAAGACGCCAAAGAAGCGGGCACCGAAAAGATCACTGGATTTGTAAACGACATTCTTGGTTTGGCGCCCCTGATAGAAGTTACAGGTTTTAATATGAAAGATGTAGGCGTTGATGCGGGTATTCCACCAGGCATGTCTATTTCGTTTATAAAGGAAAAAGACGTTGATGCGGAAACGATCAACCAATTATTAGAGGATAACAACGACAAAGACATACTTAAGTTGATCGTGCGCGCATTGTTAAAGGCAGACGCATTGCAAAAAGGAATGAACCTGTCGCATTATAAATTCAACGGGTTAAGCATGAAGATCGGTTTGCCTCCCGACATAAGTTTAAAGTTTACAAGGACAGCTGAAAATTGATTAGATAATAATTTTGAAACATGACAGTTCCTCATTTATCTGTCATCACAACCGACCAGTCGTGGAACGAGCGAATGGAAGATTACAACGGCCTTGTCATTCTTGCTACGAATATGAAAAGCAACATCGACTCTGCCTTTACCCGAAGGTTTAATTCGATCATACATTTTTCTTTTCCGGGAGCAATTAAGTTTTCTTCTGATACTCCTACTAAGTAAATAACAATCTATTCGCGGTAATCTTTCGATTATTAAAAAAATCGGGAACGAAATCTTAGAAAAATTCAGGCGTGGCAGGATTTTTTCTCTTAATTGCAAAACAATTTAATCATCAGTCTATGAAAACGAAAAACATCTTTTTGATCTTGACTTCTTTCCTCACGGTCATTGCGATTTCATCGTGCAAAAAAGAAAGCAGGACAGCTCCGGTTCATTTCCTGTTGACGGATAAACCGGCAGCTTATGATTCAGTGAATGTCCATATTATTCGTATTGAAGTACAGATCAATCACGACAATTCCGCCTGGCTACCTATTGAAACCAAAGACAGTATTTATAATTTGCTGGATCTGCAAAATGGCATAACGACTTTGATTGCGCAGGACACCATTCCGGTGGGGGTTTTACAACAGGTGCGTTTTATCCTGGGCGATGGCAATAACGTTGTAGTAAATGGCACGTCACATCCTTTAGCGACGCCAAGCGCGGAAGAGTCAGGGCTAAAGATCAAAATTGGCCAGGCATTGAACGAGACACTTAACACATTCACCCTAGATTTTAACGTCGCACTTTCTATCAATGAAGAAAATGGCGCCTACAAACTTCACCCGGTGATCCAGTTGAAATAGATTTCCGTCGTTGCTAACCCCTTTTTAAGGTAACCTTCACCAATGCTATTATTCGTATGAGTAATAGCATTTTTTTTGGTAGAAGATTTTCAGTTTCAAAAAACTTTAAGAAGCCGAACGGGTTGGGAGGATTTATTAAATTTGGCAACCTAATTGTTGGAAGATTCGTCAGTAAGAAATAGGATAAACCTCAGACAGGTTAATTAGATTATACCTCGGGCAGGCTTTAGCCCGTTACCTCTACGACAACTTCGCTCCTTGCCCAGATTGACACAAGGAACCAAATCGAAAACCGCAGATAATTAAGCGGCAAATGCCTTTAACTACAATTTTGTTTAACCTTTCAAAATTTTTTGTGTATGGAAACCGCAACAACACCCGTTCCTGGAGTAAAAATTTCCAGCAGCCAGGTCCTCGACAGTATTGGCCGCATCGCGCCGATTTTAAGCCAACATGTTGAAGACGAAGAAAAAATTGGACGACTTTCTGCCCCTGTTATAGATGCATTAAGAGCCGAAGGTTTTTTCAAATTGTTCTTACCAAGGTCCCTTGGAGGCCTTGAAATCGAGCCATTAACTATGGCAAACCTTGTTGAAGAAGTGGCATATTACAACACGGCAGCCGGCTGGTCACTCATGGTCGCCAACACTACCCTACCCATGCTGAGCCGTATTCCGGAAAAAGGCATCGAGGAAATATTTGACAACAAACCCGATGTGTTTATCGCTGGTACGGTTCACCCTCCAATGATGGCGACACGTACTGACGGCGGGTATTTAATCAATGGAAGAAATCCACTAGTAAGCAATATTCATGAAGCGCAATGGATCATGGCGCTTGCCTTGGTGATGGAAGGAGAAAAGCCGAAGTTTACGAATGGGCATCCCGAAATTCTTGGGATTTATATGCGTGCAAAAGATTGCCGGATCGTCGATACATGGACCGTAGTGGGCATGCATGCGACTGATAGCAATGATGTAGAAGCCAAAGATGTCTTCGTCCCTGACCATCGTCTCTGCATGATTACACCACAGTTCACACCGGGTCGCAATTTCAAAGGTCCTCTTTACAAGATTCCCGCTGCCTGTGCAAATATTGCCTGCCTTCTTGCGCCAGTTACCATTGCTGTTGCACAAAATGCCATCAATGAACTGAAGGTTTTGGCCAGCAAAAAAACTCCCCTTGGTTCAATGGTGCCGCTAAGGGAACGTGGCGTGATGCAGCGAAAGCTTGCGCGGGCCGAAGCTTTAGTTCAATCAAGCCGCTCCTATCTTCACGAAAAAATAGCTCAATGCTGGCTAAAGATAATGGGAGGTGAGTCCGTTTCACTCGAAGAGAAGGCGGGCTTGTTGCTGGCATCCACCTATACAAATCAAAGCTGTGTGGAAGCAGTTGAACTGATGTATACGGCTGCGGGAACCAGCGGGATCTATTTAAGAAACAAATTAGCGCACTACGTAACCGACGCGCAGGTCTTGCGCCAGCATGGTTTTATGAATGAAAGCCGTTATGAGACTGCAGGCCAGGTATACTTTGGATTAGCGCCTGATTTGCCTATCATCGAATTGTAAGCCATTCAACGATATTTTTTAAAATTAACTGACGCGAAAAGACTTGCATAGATGGATGATTTATTGGTAATCAAACGGGCTCAATATCAGGGCAAGAAACTTCAAGTTCGTAACTTGCACTTTCAATTTTTTTTATGAGCTCTATTGAAACAGCAACATTTGGCTCTGGTTGCTTCTGGTGCACTGAAGCGATATTTAAAGAATTAGAAGGAGTGGTTTCTGTTATGCCCGGATATTCCGGGGGTCAAACGATAAATCCCACTTATAAAGAAGTATGCAGCGGGGAAACAGGTCACGCCGAGTGTACTCAAATTGTTTACGATCCGGCAAAAATTTCCTATGACGAATTGCTCGAAGTTTTTTTCAAAGTTCATGATCCTACTTCATTGAACAGGCAGGGTAATGACGTCGGCACTCAATACCGCAGCGTGATCTTTTATCACGGGGATGAACAGAAAAGGTTAGCGGAAAAGTATAAAACAGAATTGGACCGGAGTGGGGCCTATGACAAACCCATCGTTACACAAATTGCCCCCATGGAAAAATTTTATCCGGCTGAGAATTATCACCACGATTATTATGAATACAACAAGGACAAAAATCCATATTGCGCCGTGGTGGTGAGGCCCAAACTGGAAAAATTCAGGAAAGTATTCAGTGAAAAACTGAAGGCGAAAAAAGTAAGTTAGTTTATTACAGTTTATGGGCTTTCTGATCACTGCTGACCCTGACGGTAACCACCCTGCTGGAATCAGCGCTTCCGTCTCTGCCAGTTAGTTTTAAACGATAAAAATAAGTTGCGTTTTCAGGAACTTTATCGGTGTATTTAAGCGCGGGAATATTAATATCTTCTGTTATGAAGAAGTACGCAACCGGTTTAAATTCGTTTGATTTATCAGCCCTTTCAAGAACACACGCATCAAGACCTGCAGTTGTTTCGAATCTCCAGTTCAACTTCACCTGTTTGTCAGAAGACACGCCATCGAAATCCAGGAGTTTCGGTAACGATGGTTTCGCGGTTATACTATAGTTAACCTGCTGAAAATAGTTACTGCTATCAGGCACCTGTCCAAAAACAAGAATAAAATATAAGCTAAGAAGTATAAGCAGAATAATTCTGTAAACAATCAATCTGAATCCATTCGCTTTCATGAGCACGTTTTTTAGTTTAGCGATTACGAATGGCCTTTACAGGAAATTTTTTTCAGATTTTTTAAGGGATTTTGGAGTACGGCTGTGCAGAAGAAAATCTACCGCTAAAATAATGGTCATCTTTTAATTATGCAAACAGGAAAAATACGAGGCTCTCCTTAATCATAGCACCACTGCGAATCAGTTACTTATAAAAAACCATCTCCATCATTCTTTGTTCTTATAAACTTTGCGAAGTTCCAGGAGATTCAGGCCGTTTACATTAAAGTTTTTTATCTCTGGTTGAGTAAAGTGAATCCATTCGTCATACCACAGAGGTATGACAGGCGCGTCATTTATCATCACCTGGTCTGCCTCTTTATAAAGTTCGTATCTCAAACTGTCGTTGGTTTCAGCCAATGCACTTTCAAATAATTTATCAAACGCAGGGTTCTTGTAACGGGTATAATTTGGCGGTGCCGGGTTTTTAGAATAAAAAACAGACAAATAATTTTCTGCATCGGGATAGTCCGCAATCCAACTGCCGCGAAAAAATAGCGCTCTTGAATTCGACGTTAGTTCGAGCAACAAAGATTTCTGCACTACTTCAACTTGCACAGGGATCCCGGCCTCTTCCGTTTGCTTTGCAATAAATCCAGCGAGGTCAGAATAATTTGGAATGGTCAGCAATTTAATGACTGGCAGGCCATTTCCATCTGGAAACCCGGCTTCATTCAGCAATTGTTTTGACTTTACCGGGTCGTAATAATATCCTCTCACTTTTGCAGAGTCAAAAGAAGGAAGCCCTGCGGGAACAAATCCCGACTCAGCCGGAATACCCAGAGAGTTTCTCAAATACAGAATCATTTTTTTTCTATCAAATCCATAATTGATTGCCTGCCTTATTTTCTTCAATCTTATTGGTGAATTTTTCACAAGGGGATTTGTTGTATCTACCAGCATTCCCAGGTATTCAATATTCAAATAAGGATGTGTTTGCAAAACTATTTTTCCTTCCCAGTTCTTTCTCAACTGTCCTTTTTTTGTAAGCACCTCATCTTTAAACGATGATTCAATATCATTGATAAAATCAATTTGCTTTTGCCTGAACAACAAAAATTCAGTGGCCTTGCTGTCGTAGAAACTCACTTTGATGCCGCCAAGATAGGGCAGGCGTTGCCCTGTACTGTCTTTTTCAAAATAGTTGTTATTCTTTTTCAGGATCAACGCCTGACCTTCATCCCATGCCACAAAACAAAATGGTCCGGTGCCTACCGGATGTCGCCGGAAATCATTGCCGTATTTTGCAATTGCTTCGCTGGGAACGATGGAACAATATTGCATTGATAAAATACCGAGAATGGGCATGTATGGCCGAACAAGGATAATTTGAAAAGTGCTATCGTTAATTGCTTTAAAGCCATTTACGGAATCCACTTTACCGTTAAAGATCCAGGCCCCTGGGCTCGCCGTTCTTTTATCAATGATACGCCTGAAACTAAATTCAATATCGTTTGCTGTTAGCCTTCTCCCCTTTTCATTTTTAAAAACAATATCATCATGAAAAAAAACATCATTGCGGAGATGAAAAACATAAGTACGCCTGTCTCCAGATATCTCCCAGCTCTTTGCGAGTGACGGAACAATGTTTAAATCCTGGTCTACTTCAACAAGTGTATTGTATAATTGATGCACGGCCCACATAATCGACTGGTTTTTTGCAAATGCGGGATCAAGCGATGCAATACCGGTTTGTTCATTGTAGTGAAAAATATTTCTTTCGCTTTCACGCTTTGCCGAACAGGAAACAAGGAACAAGACAAATGGCACAACGAACAACGCACAAGGAGCGAGGGACAAGGAACCAACAAGATGCAAGTGGGAACGAGAAATTTTTGTTAAGTGGTTCATGAAATAGAATATACCGGCCTAATTTAGCGAAGTATTCTTAACCCAGGCACATGAAGAAACTATTTTTGATATTAATAACCTGTTCGTTGTTGAACGTTCAATGCACTGCGCAACCGCTGAGTCAAAAAGGAAAGTTCACTCACCAGGATACATTGCGTGGAAGCATAGGACCCGAAAGAGAATGGTGGGATGTCTTACATTACGATATACAGGTGACTCCTGACTACGATGGCAGGTCAATTACTGGTGAAACAACAATAAAGTATAAAGTTGTAAAAGATAAATATTCCGACTACATGCAGATCGATCTGCAACAACCCCTGAGAATCGATACCATCTATTATGACGACAAACTTTATATCAATTATCCCCGTAAACCATATTACAATGAAGGCAATGTATGGCATGTTCCATTGCCAAAAGCCCCAAAAAACTCGGTTCATTCGATCAGTATAAAATATCACGGTAATCCGCGGATAGCGAGGAACCCGCCATGGGATGGAGGGTGGATATTTACAAAGGATGCTGAGGGAAGACCGTGGATGACCGTAGCCTGCCAGGGACTGGGAGCCAGTGTATGGTATCCTTGCAAGGATCACCAGAGCGATGAACCTGACAACGGAGCCAGTTTAAGTATCACAACAGATAGTTCCCTGGTAGCAGTTGGGAATGGAAGGTTAAAAGGAAAAAGGTCGAATGATGGAACAACAACATGGATTTGGGAAGTAAAAGATCCGATCAATAACTATAACATCATCCCTTACATTGGAAAATACGTAACATGGCATGAAGACTATAATGGTGAAAAAGGAAAGCTGGATTGTGACTACTGGGTATTGGATTATGACCTTGAGAAGGCAAAAAAGCAATTCAGACAGGTCGATACCATGCTAAAATGTTTTGAGTACTGGATGGGGCCTTATCCATTTTACGAAGATGGATACAAGCTGGTGGAAACTCCTCATTTGGGAATGGAACATCAAAGTGCTGTTGCTTATGGAAATAAATTTCAGAATGGATACCTGGGAAAAGATCTGTCAGGCAGCGGGTGGGGCAATAATTGGGACTATATCATTGTTCATGAAAGCGGCCATGAATGGTTCGCCAATAATATCACAAGTAATGACATCGCTGATATGTGGGTGCATGAAGGTTTCACCGATTACACAGAAACGCTTTTTGTCGATTGTAAATATGGCAACGAAGCAGGTAATGCTTATACCCAGGGGTTACGAAGAACAATAAAAAATGACAGACCTGTCATTGGACCTTATGGCGTAAACCAGGAAGGAAGTGGCGATATGTATAACAAAGGGAATAATATCCTCCACATGGTCCGGACGATCATTGACAATGATTCGGTATTCAGAAACATATTAAGGGGATTAAATGAGGCATTTTATCATAAAACTGTCGATTCAAGAGACGTGGAAAATTATATCATCAAAAAATCGGGAAAAGATCTTTCAAAGTTATTCGATCAATATCTAAGAACCACGCAAATCCCCACATTAGAGTATAAGATCCAGGGTGATAAAGTTTCATATCGCTGGACAAATTGCATTAATGGGTTCAACATGCCTGTTAAACTTGCCAACTCTGACCAATGGATCAATCCGGGTAGCGATTGGAAAGAAGTCAGATTAACTGCCGCAATGAAGAATAATTTCCAGGTCGACAATAATTTTTACATCGCCGTAAAAAAACTGTAGTAGAAACATGATGTGCAAAACCTTCCCAACAATTTTATGCGCTTCCCGAATTATCGGGACATATTTGCACTACTCTACCCTACCGGGTCAAGCAAATTAAAGCATGAGTAATATTCGCCGGCAAAGTATTATTTCATCGGTTGTGATCTATATTGGTTTTGCCATTGGTTTATTGAATATTTATCTTTTCACAAGACAAGGATTGTTTGCTGATCCCTCGCAATTTGGTTTATACAATGCCTTTATTGCCATTGCTACGACTATGATGGCGTTCGCCAACCTGGCCATGCCCGCTTACATCTACAAATTTTTCCCGTATTATAAGGATCACCTGTCCCCCCAAAAAAATGACCTGGTCACCTGGGCGCTTTTAGTGAGTAGTATTGGCTATTCCCTCGTCATCGTTGCAGGAATTATTTTTAAAAACCTCGTTGTCCGGAAATATATTGAGCATTCACCTGAGATCGTTATCTATTACGAATGGATATTTATTCTGGGTTATGGGCTGATGATCTACACTGTTTTGGAAGCATTTGCATGGCAGTTTCATAAATCCGTCCTGACAAATTTTCTTCGCGAGGTACAATGGCGGTTATTTACTACCATCATCATTTTATTATTCCTGTTTGACGTTATTCGTGATTATGGCCTCTTTATTAAATTGTTTTCCTTTACCTATCCCGCTATTGCGGTGATACTTTTTGTATATCTCATTTTTACAAAAAAAATTCATTTTACATTCCGGGTCAGCAAGGTCACAAGAAGGTTTTTTAGAAGCATTCTTCGATTGTGTTCATTTGTTTATGTAGGTTCACTCATATTTACCGTCTCGCTTGTTTTTGATTCACTGGTGATCGGCGCAGTGCTGAACGATGCACTGGCCAAATTGGCCGTATACTCACTGGCGCAAAACGTTGCTAACATTATACAAGCTCCGCAAAGGGGTATCATTTCTGCATCCATTTCACATTTGTCAAAGGCGTGGAAGGAAAAACAAATGGAAACAATTCAAAGAATCTACCAGCGATCTTCGATCAATCAATTGGTTTTTTCCTGTGGATTATATGTCCTGATCACGCTAAATTTTATTGACGCCGTAAATACTTTTCATTTAAAAGAAAGCTATGTCAATGGATTTTATGTTTTTCTTTTATTGGGCGTAACAAAGATTGTAGATATGGGCACCGGCGTGAACTCGCAAATCATCGGCACCTCAACCTACTGGCGTTTTGAATTCATCAGCGGAGTTATTTTATTGTCAATGATGCTCCCTTTGAACTATATATTTACCAAACAATACGATATTGTGGGAACGGCATCGGCTGGTCTTATCTCCATTACTATTTACAATCTTATCCGTATCATTTTTCTCTGGAGAAAATTCAACTTGTTTCCATTCACCTTACCATCTCTCTATACCCTTTTACTTGCTGGTCTGTGTTTTGGCATCTGTTACTTTCTCTTTCAAAATATGCATGGATTGACGGGACTTTTTTTGAGGAGCGTCGCTTTCTGTATTCTCTATGGTACAGGTGCGGTTTATCTCAGGCTTTCACCTGATATAATACCGGTCTGGAATTCGATTAAAAAGAGAATGGGCTTCAGGGCCTGAGAGACACAGAAGAATTGTTATCCGTTTTTGTTACCCTGCCAGCAGCAATAAAATGTCTTACATAATAAGGCTCAAACATATCGCTGATCATCACACCGGAAACAGAAGCATGAACAAATTTATTGTTCTGGAGATAGATGCCCACATGGGAAACGCCGCCACGAGTGTTAAAAAATAAAAGATCCCCTTCCTTTAATTCTGTTCGTGAAATGCGGCGGGTCATATTGTACTGATCTCGCGCCATGCGTGGAAGAGCAACTCCAAATGCAGAAAGAAAAATGGTCTGAACAAAGGCAGAGCAATCAATCCCATTTTTTGTTGTACCACCCAATTTATAACGAGTGCCATACCAATCGTCAATATTCTGATAAAGCTGAATATTTTGTATCTGCTCCACTTCCGCATTTAGCAACAACGCATATTTGATTTGAAGGGCCGAAGCTTTTTCAATTTCAACAGGTTTATTGTTGTGGGAAATAATATCGTCGGATCTTACCGATTGTGCTCCCGACGTATGTACATCTTTTTTTATCTCTTTGGTTCCTGGATTTGCATCATCTGAAGAAGAAATATCAAGAAATTTTACTTCTTTTTTATTGTCGGAATTACTTTGGGATGGAGTTTGTTTACTACTTGTTGTAGTTGATAATGGCTTAATACCGGAACAGCTTACTAAAAAAGTAGTGACCGCAAATGCAGCGAAAATCATTCTTGACATACTGGTACCCTTTTTAGATGCCCGCTCCCCTGGAAAGCCCGTCCCGAGCGGAAATCGCAAATGTATAATTGTTTTCCTAACCCGTCAATTTTAAACGAAAAATATCTGGAATAATTACGTTTCAAATCTTAAAAACAACTGAAAAAACTGGAATCTAATGACTTAGAACTTAGCACAGAGTTTAATTGCATTATGCGTTTATTTTTTTTAACATTGTCTTATTACTATGCGGGAATTATTTTTAATCAACATCATAATTTTTTTATTCGGGTGCCACTACCCGGAAAGCAGGATCATTTCTGAAAACCTCACCGAAAAAATTGATGATTCGACTGAAAAAAAAGATTCATTTCCCCAAAAAGAATTAACTCAGTTGGTCATATCGGCTACGGCTTCTGTTGATGTGGCACGCCCTTATTCAAACATAATCTTTGAGAAAAAAGAAGTTTTGAATTCAGCTCCTGGTACCAAATCCGTATTGTTCAATACCAGCGGCACCAGATTATATGCCATGAACCTTGAAGGCATGAGTGTGTATGAATTTGATCAACCGACAAGAAAGATCCTCAGAGAATTTAAATTCAGACCAACTAAAGGAACGGGCTGGGATTACGACGGGGACACGGCTATTGCTTCATACGAGGAAAAACCGGTCGAGGCCTGTTTTTCCAACAACGATAAAATACTCTGGGTTTCTCTTCACAATGCAGGTGGAATAATTCCGATCATTGTTGATTCATTTCAACTGTATCCCCAAAGACCTGATTCAGTCCTGACTAAACATGTTACACTGATTTACCCATCATCACCACAAAAAGACTCTTTTGATGCACCCCTTATAAAAACTGGCAAGACACCAAAAGTGATCACCAAAACTGCCGATGACAGAAATTTACTCGTCAGTAACTGGCATTCGTACACGATTAGTGTTCTCGAAATAAATCCAACCCAATATCCCTATGCAAAGGTTATAAATACGATACCAGTGTCTTCAATTCCCCGGGGAATCGCTATTGATGACAAAAACAACAAATCTTATGTTGCAATAATGGGAGGTGCAAGTATCACAGTACTGAACAATTGGGTTTGGCAAAAGGAGGATGATCTGCATGTAGCTTCCAATCCCCGCCACATAGTGATGGATACCAGTGGGAGGCTATTTGTGTCCTATAACAAGCTGGCACAAATCGCATGCATTGATGCAGAAACAGGAAAAACTTTATTTACAGCACCTACTAACATACAGCCACGAACAATTGTGCTGTCAAAGAACAAACAATTTCTATTTGTTACCTGTTATAATGGAAACATGGTGGATGTTTTTAAAATAACTAAAAAAGGGTTCAGGAAACTGTATTCCATCGAATGTAAGGGGAAACCGGTGGGTGTGGATATCTTTGAAAACAACAATAAACTGGAAGCATGGGTCTGTACCTATACGAATGGGGCTATCAATATCCTGACCTTTAAGAAAAGTTATTAACCACCGTTTTCTGAATTGAGTTAATTAGCACATTTGCATTCTGCATCATCGCAGGTTAACTTATGAAATTTTCTCATTTACACGTACATACCCAATTCTCTCTTTTAGACGGTGCAGCTTCTATCCAGGCACTCTATAAAAAAGCGATAACCGATGGCATGCCTGCCCTGGCCATCAGTGATCATGGAAACATGTTTGGTGTTTTTGAATTTGTTGCAGAAGCATATAAACACAAAGATGATAATGGAAAGCTGAAAGTAAAACCGATCGTGGGCTGTGAATTTTACATTACAACAGATCGCCTTCGAAAGACATTTTCCAAAGACGAAAAGGATCCGCGCCATCACCAGATATTACTTGCAAAAAATGAAAAAGGCTATCGCAACCTTGTAAAACTTACTTCGCTTGGTTTTATCGAGGGCATGTATAGCAAGTATCCACGAATTGACAAGGAACTCATTTTAAAATATCACGAAGGGTTAATTGCTACCACTTGCTGCCTGGGTGCCCTGGTTCCCCAGGCGATTTTAAGAAAGAGTGAAGAACAGGCTGAACACGAATTCAAATGGTGGCTTGATCTGTTTGGTGAAGACTATTACGTAGAACTGCAAAGACATGGATTAGCTGAACAGAATAAAGTGAATGAAGTGTTGGTGAAGTTCGCCCTGAAATATGGTGTGAAAATCATTGCCAGCAACGATTCACATTATGTTGATCAAACTGATTTCAATGCCCATGATATTTTACTTTGCATTAACACCGGAGAAAAATTATCAACTCCGGCACTGAGGGAATTTACAGATGACGACGTGCATGTAAAAAACAAACGTTTTGCTTTTCCCAACGACCAGTTCTATTTTAAGAACACGGCGGAAATGACAAAAAATTTCGAAGACCTTCCGGAAGCGATCGATAATACGAATGAGATCATTGATAAGGTGGAGTTATTAAACTTGAAACGAGATATTCTCCTCCCTGCGTTCCCGACCCCTAAAGAATTTCAAATTCATGACGACAATAATTTAAATCAATGGGAATACCTGAAGCACATCACATATGAAGGGGCGACCAGGAGATATAGCGAAATAACGGAAGACTTGCGTGAACGTATCGATTTCGAATTGTTCACCATCAAGACCATGGGTTTTGCGGGCTATTTTCTAATCGTTAGCGATTTCATTAAAGCAGGTCGTGAGATCGGTGTATTCGTAGGCCCCGGTCGCGGTTCTGCAGCAGGTTCTGTCGTTGCATATTGTATAGGAATTACCAACATCGACCCGATAAAGTATAATTTACTTTTTGAAAGATTCCTGAATCCGGATCGTAAATCAATGCCTGATATTGATACTGATTTTGATGATGTGGGTCGCCAGAAAGTGATTGACTACGTCATCGGAAAATATGGAAAGAACCAGGTAGCACAGATCATCACCTATGGTACCATGGCGGCGAAGATGAGTATTAAAGATGTTGCGAGGGTAATGGACCTTCCATTGCCTGAGTCGAATGCACTGGCTAAACTTGTTCCGGAGCGACCGGGGATTGAATTGAGAAGATTATTACAAGCTCCCATTTCTCCTAAGGAAGGCGAAAAATCATTGATCGAAAAAGAAGGACTTGGTTCTGATGATCTCGAAAATGTAAAGAAGCTTCGCGAGATCTATAATGGTAAAACCATGGAGTCTATCGTGCTTCACGAAGCAGAACGCCTGGAAGGCTCCGTTCGCAACACCGGCATTCATGCAGCAGGAATTATCATCGCACCAAAAGATCTTACCGAATTAATTCCAGTGGCAACTGCCAAGGATTCTGATCTCTGGGTTACACAAATTGAAGGCAGCACCATCGAAGATGCAGGCGTACTGAAGATGGACTTCCTGGGATTGAAGACTCTTACCATTCTTCGCAATGCATTGGATCTTATCAAAGAAAATCACGGAGTAGAAATTGACCTCGACGCTCTTCCTCTTGACGACGAAAAGACTTTTCAGCTTTACCAGCGAGGTGATACGATAGGAACATTTCAGTTTGAAAGTCCCGGCATGCAAAAATATCTGCGCGAATTAAAACCCGATTCATTTAATGACCTTATCGCGATGAATGCCCTGTATCGTCCCGGTCCTATGGCCTATATTCCCAATTATATTGAGCGAAAGCATGGACGTGAAAGCATTACTTATGATCTGCCCGAAATGGAAGAAACGTTGAAAGATACATATGGCATCACCGTTTACCAGGAACAGGTAATGCTTTTGAGTCAGAAACTGGCAGGTTTCACGAAGGGGCAAGCCGATGTGTTGCGCAAAGCGATGGGCAAGAAAGATCGAAAGACGCTCGATAAGATGAAAGACAGTTTTATCGAAGGAGCAACAAAAAATTTGTATCCAAAAGAGAGGTTAGAAAAAATATGGACAGATTGGGAAGCATTTGCGCAATATGCATTCAATAAATCACACTCTACTTGCTATGCCTATGTTGCTCACCAAACAGCTTATTTAAAATCTCACTACCCTGCCGACTATATGGCCGCTGTGTTGAATCATGCCGGGAGCATTGATAAGATCACTTTCTTTATGGAAGAGTGTAAACGAATGGGCATAAAAGTATTGGGCCCCGATATCAATGAATCTCTAAAAGGCTTTGCTGTAAATGCGGCGGGTGAAATTCGTTTTGGTTTGGGCGGGTTAAAAGGCGTTGGCGAGGCTGCTGTTGAAAGTATCATCCAGGAAAGAAAAAAGAATGGTGCATTTAAAAATATTTTTGACTTTATTAAACGTATTAACCAACGAACGGTAAACAAAAAGACATTAGAAAGCCTTGCGTATGCAGGCGGGTTTGATTGTTTTCCTGACCATCACCGCGCACAATATTTTCATGTGCCTCCTGAAGAAACCATCAGCGGTCTTGAGCGCATCATAAAATACGGGCAGGTGATCCAAACACAAAATGCGACCGCTACAAACACCTTGTTTGGTGACCTTCCCATCACCATGGAAATACCTCCGCCGCGACTGCCAGAATGTTTGCCATGGCCACTGGTTGTACAATTGAATCATGAAAAGGAAATTACTGGAATGTTCTTGAGTGGTCATCCATTGGATCATCACAAATTTGAGATGAAACATTACGGCATCACGACCATCGCCGATTTCAATGAATTCAAAGAGGTAGTTTCCAAACAAGCCAATCCCGGGCGTCAATTTCGTCTACTTGGATTGGTAACCGATGCACAACATAAAATTTCAAGACAGGGAAATAAGTATGGAAACTTTGTGATCGAAGATTATTCAGGCAAAACGGAAATTGTTTTGTGGAGCGATGATTTTGCAAAGTTCTCTCCCTTTTTGTTGCAAGGAAGTACAGTATTTATAACAGGTTTTTTCAGGCAGCGTTTTAATCGCCCTGAATTCGAGTTCAAGATCATGTCGGTATCAATGGCCGAAACACTAAAAAGAAACCTGACAAAGCAGATACACATTGAAATACAGCCGAAAGACGTTACGAATGATATCCTGAACTTTATTGAAAAAAATGTAAAGGATCATCCCGGCAAAGCCACGCTGAAGTTTACATTCAGTGAACCCAGGAATAACCTGAAGATAAGCCTGTTAACAATGGATAATGGCTTCGAAATGAATGATGAAATGACTGAGTTCCTTGAAAACAAGCCTGAGTTTGAGGTGCAGGTGACGACCGTTTAAGAACTCTGTTTTAACTCTCCGTGTCTCCGCGTCTCCGTGGTAAATGACCACTGGCTGAGAGGTCACGGACAGACACCGAGTTGAAACTATTTGTTGACAAATGTTAAGAAATTCTATAAATGGACAGATTAGCAGGCCAGTAATGATTTCAATCATGTTTGTGACAACTTAATCACAAATTGATGTCATAACTTCGTGTCACGGGATTTGGGGCTAAATTTGCAATCCTTATCGACCAACAATAAACTTAAAACTAGTATATGGCAAAAGAATTCAATGATTCAAACTTTCAGAACGAGGTACTCTCCTCCGATAAACTAACGGTGGTTGACTTTTGGGCTGAGTGGTGTGGTCCTTGTCGCGCTATAGGCCCGGTTATCGAGGATCTTTCCAAAGAATACGCTGGTAAAATAAACGTAGGTAAAGTAAATGTTGATTACAACCCGCAGGTGAGCATGAACTATGGTATTACTTCTATTCCCGCCATCCTGTTCATTAAGAATGGCCAGGTGGTTGACAAATTAGTGGGAGCTCAACCGAAAGGAAATTTTGTAAAAAAAATCGAGGCTCACATATAAAACAACTAAGCTGAGAAAGCATTCACCCCGTTCATCCGAACGGGGTTTTTTTATTACCATGCCAGAAAAGCCTCCTTTTATTGGTCGTTTGCGATAATAGTGAACTATCGCCAGCCATTAGAAAAAATCAAAACTGTTTAACATGAAAATCATTGGAAGCTGTTTTCTTGCTTTGATACTTACATGGAATGTCATCTATGCACAAACTTTAAAGATTCCTCAACCAAGTACTTTGCAAACCATCCAACAGGATTTTGGATTGGGCCAGGTCAGTATCACTTACTCAAGACCCAATGTAAAAGGAAGAAAGATATTTGGTGAAACAGAGCCTTATGGACTTGTATGGAGGACCGGTGCCAATTCAGCTACAAAAATTAAATTGACCGATACGCTCACGATCGAAAAACACCAGGTGTTGCCAGGTGAATATGCTTTGTTTACTGTACCGGGACCGAACGAGTGGACAGTGATTCTTAATCAAACGGCGCAACAATGGGGCGCTTATTCTTATGATTCTACAAAAGACGTTTTGAGGTTTAAAGTAAAACCCGGGAGGCTTGACAAAAAGATGGAGACACTTACTATTCAATTTGCCAATGCATTTGTTGACCATTGTGATCTTCAGTTGCTATGGGAAAATACCGTCGTATCTCTTCGACTCGAAACCGATGTAGACGCTCGTGTAATGGCAAACATCGATGAATTAATGAAAGGCGATAAAAAGCCTTATTACTTCGCGTCGATCTATTATTATAATCATGACAAAGACATGAAAAAGGCGCTGGCATGGATAAATGAAGCCGATAAAAATAGCCCCGACGCTTATAACATAAAATACTGGAAGGCAAGAATTCAATTGAAGTTAGGCGATAAGGCCGGTGCCATCGAATCAGCCAACCAGGGATTGAAATTAGCAATCGCTGAACGGAGTGCTGAATATATCCGGCTAAACAATGAAGTACTGGCGGAGACAAAGAAATAATGTTGATATCATTAACTTCTTTGCTTGTGCAAAGAAAGTAATAAAGAAAGCGCAGCCGATTTTCCTGCCTGCCGGCAGCAGGGATACGGAACATTTCCACTCTCAACCATTACGCAACCACAATCGGCGTATGGGAAGCTACCTATATCGACCATTTTTGAGTGGGACATCAAGCAAGGTGGAATAATTTGTTCCTGTTGAACACCCGATGCCGAGCGAGGCAATCAAGATAATTATGCGAAAGCTTTGGTTTGAAGTTTTCGAATTCTATTCATAGGCTCTAACAGACGCTCATTTTCGCCTTGCCTGAGAGAATTTCTTTTCTTTCAAGAGACAGTGGCATACAGTCCTCAATTGACAAAATCATAATTATGTAAATTTTTTCTATTGACTTTTGTTTTGCTTTTTTCTATTTTTAAATCCTAACAAATAATACCCTATGAAGCGCCTGACAAAACCAACCCTGGCTGTCTCGTTAGCCATTATTCTCTTTGGCTGTTCCAAAAACAATTCTGATAACTCACCGATAACGGATCAAGCACCCGAACTTCACACCTATGGAGTATTACCCATGCAACCCGAGCAGTGGGCATTCGTGCCAGAATTTACAAGTGACATTATTTTAGAAAATGCGAGAACCTCGGGCCTTCCAGTAAAAACATTGCCCGCCAGTTATTTGCTTGCCTCTCCAACAATAAGAAACCAGGGGCAGATAGGCTCGTGCACTGCTTTCTGCGGTGCGGAGACGAATGAGATACTCAATTATTATAAGACAAATACCACGACATATACAGGGCTGACAGTGAGTACAGGATTATCAAAAGCATCAACGACGCAATTGGTAAATTCTTCTTTGTTCGGTCCATCCCTGGCATTGAGTCCCTTGTTCATCTATTATGTAGAACGTTGCGTAGTCATGAAACAACCGATCACTGCCGATCAAGGTGCGTACATGGTCGCGATACCTCAAACTTTCCAGGGATTGACTAATAATCGGGGTACTGGCACACCCCTCACATTAACCATTAATAATACAAGCTATACTTTTGCCGGAGCTTGTTATGAGAATCTTTATCCTTATCCTTCTACGGGTTCTCACTCTTCGACCCAATACACCACGCCCCCAACAGCAGCAGCCATTTCAAACGCAGTGAATTTTAAAATCGGTGTGCAAAGCGGAACTACCGGCAGCAGCGGAACAACAACCCATGGCTATTTTGTGATCAACTCCACCGATCCTGTAGCCGATGCAAAAACGGCAATTGCTTATAACAAACCGGTGATGATGGGGTTTAAAGTGTATGATAATTCAAGCTATCAGTATTTCGAGACATTGGGTACCAGATCCGGCAAGTATACATACAATCCGCTCAATACCGATGGAACGTTGGTCTCCGGCCTGAAGTTGCTGGGTGGTCATGCTGTTCCGGTCATTGGGTATATAGATGATGCTTCACAGCCAGGTGGCGGAGTTTTCATTGTTCAAAATTCTTGGGGCACCGGCTGGGGCTATAAAGGATATTTTTATATGCCTTATTCTGTATTGAGAAGTAAAGCCATTGTTTCCTCAGGGAGTTTATACGTTGCGATCATTTAGATCACTATGAAAAGATTTGGTGTTTTCATTTTCGAAGGATCCCCGGTGCGCAGGCCGGGGGTTTTTTTTGCCGCAAGCCACTAGCTGCAAGCTACAAGCACGTAATTGATATTACTCACTTACTCATCACTCATCACTCATCACTCATTATTTCGCCCTCAAATACTGATCCGGCCAGGGACCTTCAACACCTAATTCTCTCGCTGCATGCAATGGGAAATAGGGATCACGTAAAAGCTGTCGCGCAAGAACAATGAGGTCTGCTTGCTGTGCTTGTAAAATTCCCTCCGATTGTTGTGCAGTGGTAATCAAGCCCACAGCGCCGGTCCTCATGCCTGTGTGTTTTTTAATGGCCTCAGCAAAAGGAACCTGGTACAGGGGCGCGCCAGGAATTTTTTGTGAGTGTGAGTTACCGCCAGAAGAACAATCCACTAAATCAACATCTTTGTATTTGATAGCATGAACAAACTGTATGGAATCTTCCATACTCCATCCGTGCGGTATCCATTCGGTGCAGGATATGCGAATGAACAATGGCAGGTCTTTATTCCATACTTCACGAATGGCATCGATCACTTCCAATACAATTCGAATGCGGTTTTCAAATGAACCACCGTATTCATCAGTACGCTGATTACTTGACTGACACATGAATTCATTCAACAAATAACCATGCGCAGCATGAATCTCTATTACCTTATACCCCGCTTTAGTTGCACGAATTGCCGCCGATCGAAAATCATCGATCAGCTGTTGGATCTGTTGTTTGCTCATGGCTATTGGCGGAGGGTCTCCTTCTTTAAAAGCCGTGGCACTTGGAGCAAATGTTTGCCATGGCGCTTCATGGGGTTGTAATGCTTTGCCACCCTTCCATGGACTATGGTGACTGGCTTTTCTTCCTGCGTGAGCCAGTTGAATTCCGGGGACTGCATTCTGCTTTTCAATGAATCCGGTAATCCGGGATAAAAAATCAATATGCTCGTCTTTCCAGATGCCAAGATCATCGTGGGTAATTCTTCCTTCAGGACTTACGGCCGTCGCTTCTGCGATCACTAATGCGGCGCCTCCAACCGCGCGAGTGCCAAGGTGCACCAAATGCCAGTCATTGGCAAAACCGTCCGTCGATGAATATTCACACATAGGTGATACGACGATCCGATTCTTTAAAGTAATACTCCTGATGCTGATGGGTTCAAATAACATGGCCATGACGCAAATATTGATGAACCAATTTGATTTACAAAACTAATGCCTTCGTTGAATGAACATTCACCAACGAATCCCTGTTATCCGGGAATCAATCACTCCCATACTCGATCCCACACCCCGAAAATAACTCTCCGTCTGCGATTGGGTATTTTACTGAACCGAAACGTGCTATCCTCTGGAAATCGTCAGAATTTTATACTGTTTGATTGACGAACTTGCATTGTCAGCCGTGTCCTTATAAATGTCACCGCCAATTAATTAAAACATCATGAAGGCAGGTTGGGTACGATGGACAAAAAAGATCGGCAAGATCGTTATCATAACGATCGTTTCTCTATTAAGCCTGCTCTTTTTGCTTCCCTACATTATGCCGGCAACCATATCGCAAAAGATCAAAACGTTGGTGAATCATTCCATTGACGGCAAAATTGAATTTTCCAAAGCCAGGCTTTCCTTTTTTAATCACTTCCCCTCGCTCACACTCACACTTTACGATTTCTCATCAACAGGCTCAGCTCCCTACCAGCATCAAAAATTATTTTCTGCCGGTGAACTGGCACTTGGTATCCGGATCCTTCCTTTGATAAAGGGCGAGATCCATGTCGATAAATTTTTTCTTTCGAAGGCCGATGTCAACATCATGGTGAATGAAAAAGGAGAGGCCAACTATAATATCTATCGATCCGCATCCAACAGCACCGACATTGCCTCTTCACCCGACTCAACAACGGCTTTGAAGATCGAAAAAATTGTTATCGAAAAAGCTAACCTGGTGTACAATGATTCTTCTTCCAAGATCCTCATCAACACAAAGGGATTGAACTATACCGGTAAGGGTGATCTGAGTAAAGCCATTTTTGACCTCAGAAGCGATTTGACTGTTGATTCGTTTGATTTCTATTATGACACCGAGCCATACATCCTGAAAAAAAGGATTAATGCAAGCCTCATTACAAAAATCAATACCAATTCGCTTGCCTTTGAATTCACAAAAAATAAATTGCGCATCAATCGCCTGCCTTTCGAAGCGTCCGGTAAATATGAATTTCTTAAGAAGGGCTATTACATGAATTTTGAATTAAAAAGTGATGAAACGCGATTGAGAAGAGTGTTCACAGTTCTACCGCCAGCCTATCTTGAATGGATGGAAAAAACAAAAATGAAGGGAACCGCCTCGATTACTGCCTCGCTTTCCGGCAGATACATAACTGGGACGGATACAATGCCGGATCTGGCGTTCAGCATGAAGGTCCGTGACGGCTACATTGCCTTTGAAAAAGCTCCTGCCCCTGTCAGCAACCTTTATCTTGATTTTGCATCAAACATGAAGGCGCTCAATTTGGATAGCTTGTCAGTGAATATTGACTCTGTTTTTTTCAATGTAGACAAAGATTATTTCCATTCTGTTTTAAAAATAAAAGGCTTCAAAGAACCTTACTTCTTCGCAAACGTCCGAACCGATCTTGATCTTGAAAAGTTTGACAGGGCACTCGGCCTGGAGAAATATGATCTGAAAGGAAAGTTGAATTTAATGTTGAATATGAACGGAAAATATGCAACAGGGACCAGCATACCAGCTTTCAATCTGCAATGCAATTTGCGCAACGGTTATTTTCATTATAGAGTACTACCCGCGCCTGTTGATCAAATTAATTTTAATGTTTCAGCAAAATGTCCCAACAATGATTCTCGTAACATCAGCGCTACGTTTGAAAACATTGATATCAAAGCATTGGATAATTATATAAAGGGATTTGTACGCCTGGCGAATACCAAAGATTTTCCCATAGATGCCGATCTCGATGTGGCACTCCGTTTGTCCGATATCCAAAAATTTTATCCACTCGATAGTTTGGATGTCAATGGTGACGTGCTGATGAACATAAGATCAACGGGCAACTATCAACCTGCAAAAAAAATGTTTCCAAAAACAGAAGCGACCATTAAAATGGAAAATGGATCTCTCAGGACAAAGTATTATCCGGCACCTATTGAAAAGATCGCCATCAATGCTACCGTAAAAAATAAGGAGGGCACATTGAGCGACCTGGAAGTAGCTATTCAACCTGTCTCCTTTGAGTTCGAAGGAAAACCTTTTATGATAAAGGCCGATCTCGAAAATTTTAATAACGTTCGATATCACATCGTGTCCAGGGGTGAGATCGATCTAGGAAAGATTTACAAAGTGTTTTCACAAAAAGGCTGGGACGTAAAAGGAACTGTTCAGACAGATTTTGCATTGGAGGGCAACCAGGCCGATGCAGTGACCGGGAGTTATTCTAAACTTCATAATAAGGGCACTGTTAAGTTGAATAGTCTCCTTGTTTACTCTGACCTCTATCCGCTTCCATTTTTGATCGATAATGGATTATTTCGTTTTAACCAGGATGAGTTATTATTTGAAAATTTCAGAACAAGATATGGGAAGTCTGTCGTGGTATTAAATGGTTCTTTTTCTAACCTTTTCAATTATATCGCCCGCAACGGACCCTTGAAGGGCGATATCCAGTTACAATCGCATTACTTATTACTGGATGAACTGATGAATTACAATCCAGATAACATTTCGGAGACTGATTCTTCGTCAAAAGCGGGTGACAGCGGCGTGATCATGGTACCCGCGGATCTTGACATAAAATTTACAACAGATGTCAACGCAGTTGATTATAACAAGCTGCATATAACATCTGTAAAAGGCAATATGATGCTCAGAGATACCCAATTAAGAATAAATAACACGGGTTTTGAAATGGCGGGGGCCAAAACAACAATGGATGGATCTTACAAAACACTTTCTGCAAATAGGGCATGGTTTAGGTACCATATTAAAATGGATGAATTTGATGTAAGTAAAATGTATAATGAAGTAGAATTATTCCGCCAACTGGTGCCGGCCGCTGCCAGTGCCCGGGGAATTATCTCACTGAATTATGCTCTTGAAGGGAAATTAGGAAGTGATATGTATCCCATTTTACCATCATTGAAAGGAGGCGGCGTGTTAGCAGTGAAAGACGTCAAAATGAAAGGATTCAAATTCTTTTCCGCCATGAGCAAAGAAACCGGTAAATCGGAAATCAATGATCCTGATCTTAAAAAAATAGATTTTAAAACGAGTATAAAAAATAATGTCGTCACGCTTGAGAAAACAAAAATAAAAGTGGCGGGGTTTCGCATAAGAGTGCAGGGACAAACAAGTTTGGATGGACAAATAAAATTCAATTGCCGCCTGGGGTTACCTCCATTTGGTATTATTGGGATTCCGATCAAGGCCACTGGCACCGGCGAGAATCCCAAGATTACGGTGGGAAAAACAGATAAGTTGCCTTTAAAAGAACAAGAGGAAGAAAAGGAAGATGTTGATTCTGTCCACAACGGTAGTGTAGGTCCACCTTCGAATAGATAAAGAATTTGCTCGCTCCCCACGGAATCTTTCCATACAATTATTAATGATTTACTAATTACCTTACTTGGTTATTTTATGTTCCCAGCTTCGGAAGTTTCAACTAAACTTTTTTTGCGTCGTCACGAAGTGATCCCTTCGGGGCACTCTTCGACTGCAGTAGTTGCTTGTACAAGCAACCATCGAAACAAGTCCTGCACGCCTGCCCGCTGCCCTGTAGCGCGGGGTTCGGTAATTCTGCTCATCTTTCTTATTTTGTGCAACGATTGCTATTCTTACGTCAAAGACTAGAAAAACCGATTCATGATGTACAATGACACTCAAAACATTTAACTATGGCCTCTCACAATGTAAAATTTACATTACCGGAACGAGAGCTTGGAAAAGTGGATGCGAGATTTTCTATTTACGAAGATGGAAAGAAGCTTGGAGAAATAACTATTTCAAGAGGTGCGATTGAGTATTATCCCATGAATGCTCAAAAACCAGTTAAAATGAGTTGGACGCAATTTGATCGCGCTATGAAGGAATACAAGTGATCTAACAACTTTTCCACCCAAGCAATAACTTCACGAATACTGAATAGCGACCGTGACAAAAAAATCGCTTCGCTTGCGAGTTTCCCTTGCTCTATTCTCAATCAACTTTCCTCACCTCAATCACTCTGTACAAAGTTTTGTCATCAATGGTGAGCGTTCCATGCATTTGCTTGCCTTCAACTTTGAATAACCAAACAGCGGCTCTGCCTTGCCTGTCTTTGGTGATAGTTGTTAACGTATGTTTTGTTTCGTTATAAACACCTTCTGAAGCACCCATCTCTTCTTCCACGCCATTAACGATTTTGTTCATTTGCATGGTGTAGGTTTCCCCATTCGCTGCTTTTGAAATATGGTAGATAGCATTTTCATCATGACAGGGTGATGATTTGACCTGGCAAAGCGATGTGCCCTTCCATGTTCCTTCGATATTATCTTTGGTGGATCCCTGTGCACTACAATCAGCTGCGTGGATCAGTGCCAGCATTGGAAGCATATAAAAGTGTTTCATATCGCATAAAAGTTAAATAATTAACCTGCCGGCCGAAGAACTCCTTTGGAGCAGGCAGGGAATGAAATTAATAAATTCTACCTTTAAATAAGTCTACGTCGCTAACACATTACCGGGTGCAAAACTCATTTTTACTTTACGGGGCTAACGGTTACACTGGAGAATTAATTGCCCGCCATGCCGCGCAATATGACTTGCATCCGATCCTTGCGGGGAGAAGAGAAGAGGTATTAAAACCCCTGGCGACAAAACTCAACTATCCATACAAAGTTTTTGACGTGGTTGATTCGAATACGTTACTCTCTGCATTGAGAGAAGTAAAACTCGTTGTAAATGCAGCAGGTCCGTTTCAATTTACTGCGAAACCCATAATTGATGCTTGCCTGCAAACCGGCACGCACTATTTGGATGTGAACGGCGATATCGCCGTGTTTGAAATGATCAGGCAAATGGATGCCGATGCTAAAGGAGCTGGTATTATGTTACTACCCGGTTCTGGTTTTGATGTAGTGCCAACAGATTGCACGGCCCTATTGCTGAAAAAATTACTGCCTGATGCCATTACTTTAAAACTTGCATTTGCAACAATCGGTGGCGGTCTGTCACATGGCACAGCGACAACTATGGTGAACAAATTGGGGCAAGGCGGCGCGGTAAGAAGAGATGGTAAAATTGTTTCCGTTCCACTGGGACAAAAAGGGATATGGATTGATTTTTCAAATGTATCCAACAATAACATCGAAAGAAAATTTGTAATGACAATCCCGTGGGGTGACATTGCTACCGCTTACTTTACTACAGGTATTCCCGATATTGAAAGTTATACGGCTATCTCACCCGGTGTATATCGCTTGTTAAAAATCCAAATCCTGTTTAACTGGTTGTTGCGCACT
>Ga0163163_10000508_pt1 | contig 34914 bp, 28 predicted proteins | sample S65metaG_FD_119766 | JGI IMG/M metagenome (GOLD analysis project Ga0163163, IMG submission 119766) | Switchgrass rhizosphere microbial communities from Kellogg Biological Station, Michigan, USA - S6-5 metaG | ecosystem: Host-associated > Plants > Roots > Rhizosphere > Soil | place: USA... | reverse complement strand
GATCCTCAAAAACTATTTATACTCTGCACTCGCAGGAACCACCTGGTTTCTTCAATTCTTTTTTTATGGCATGGGTGAAAGCAAACTGGGTAATGGGGCCAGTTCCTGGATCCTGCACATGGCATTCATCATTCTAGTTGCAAATGGCTGGGGATTGGTACTAAAGGAATGGAGTGGCGTAAGCACAAAAACAAAGCGGGTGATTGCACTTGGCATCGGCATGATCATCTTATCGGTGTTGATGGTGGGTTATGGAAATGCACTCAAAGAATCTTAATTACTTTTAAATGTATGGGTATGGGTACCGTAGAGACTTCTCAATTCAAACATGTAAGTTATTTGTGGGACGAGACAAAAGCGGCTGAATTAAAAAATGATGAGGTTGCTCTGCTCATTTACCGGTCAAATCTACTCGGCGCAGACCTGCGTCTCACCAACTATGGCGGCGGAAATACTAGCTGCAAGGTTTCGGCAACAGATCCATTGACAGGAAAGGAAACCGAAGTGATGTGGATCAAAGGATCGGGCGGTGATCTGGGAACCTTAAAAAAAAGCGGACTTGCTGCGCTTTACATGGACCGGTTGCTCAGTTTGAAAAATGTTTATCGCGGCCTGCAGCACGAAGATGAAATGGTGGAGCTATTTAATCATTGCATTTTTGATCTTGCATCGAAAGCTCCCTCCATTGATACACCTCTTCACGGCTTTTTACCTTTCAAACATATCGATCACCTGCATCCGGATGCCGCCATTGCCATTGCTGCGGCGAAGGACGGTAAAAAAATTACGCAGGAGGTTTTCAGCGGAACCATTGGCTGGGTGGAATGGCAACGACCCGGTTTTGACCTTGGCTTGAAATTGAAAAAATGCCTTGATGAAAACCCGGGCATTCGCGGAATCATGCTGGGGTCGCATGGGCTCTTTACCTGGGGCGATACTGCCTACGAGTCCTATGTCAACACACTTGAAGTGATCGAACGCTGTGCCGCTTACATTGAATCTGAGGTTGCAAAGAAGCCGGTGTTTGGCGGTGAAAGGCTCGTAGCGGCGTCGAAAGAACAAAGGTTACGGCAAGCCGCCGCAATTTCGCCTATACTTAGGGGTTATTGTTCGTCGAAACAGCATATGATTGGTCATTTCAGCGACGATGAGGGGGTATTGGAATTTATCAATTCAAGTGATTTGCCCAGGCTTGCGCCGATGGGTACCAGTTGCCCGGATCACTTCCTGAGAACAAAAATCAGTCCGCTGGTTTTAAATCTCGGGCCGGATGAGGATTTGAGCGATGTGAAAGCCCTGCGCCAGAATATTGAGCCATTGTTCGATGCATATCGCGCGATGTATGCAAAATATTATGAAACCTGTAAACATCCCGACAGTCCGCCCATGCGTGATCCCAACCCGGTCATTATTTTGTATCCGGGGATCGGCATGTTCAGTTTTTCCAAGGACAAGCAAACGGCACGCGTGGCGGCAGAATTTTATACGAATGCGATCAATGTGATGCGAGGGGCGGAGGCGATTTCTTCCTACACTTCGTTGCCCAGACAGGAAGCTTTTAATATTGAATACTGGCTTTTGGAAGAGGCGAAGCTGCGGCGTTTGCCAAGGCCCAAAGCTTTATCAGGCAAGATTGCACTAGTGACGGGAAGTGCGGGCGGAATTGGAAAGGCAATCGCCAAGAAATTTGCGGAAGAAGGTGCCTGTGTGGTCATCAGTGATAACGACCAGGAGCGGCTGGATGGCGCTACGAACGATTTCAACAAGGTGTTCAGCAAGGATGCAGTGAGAGCCGCCTTGTTGGATGTGACGGATGCTGATTCCATCGAAGCCGCATTCCGCACCGCAGCGCTTGGGTTTGGCGGCGTTGATGTGGTTGTGAACTGCGCAGGACTGTCCATTTCAAAACCACTTGAGGAACATACCCAGAAGGATTGGGATCTTTTGTATGATGTTTTGGTAAAAGGCCAATTCATGGTGACCCAGCAGGGACTCGATATATTGCGTAAGCAGCAATTGGGTGGTGATGTTTTAAATATAGTGAGCAAGAACGCACTCGTGAGCGGACCAAACAATGCGGCTTACGGCTCTGCAAAAGCTGCACAGCTGCATTTGAGCAGGCTGAACGCGGCGGAATTAGGCAAGGACAGGATCAGGGTGAATGTGGTGAATCCTGATGCAGTGATTGCCGATAGCAAGATATGGGCCGGTGCATGGGCCGAGGGGCGCGCTAAGGCATACGGGATTAAGGTTGAAGAACTGCCGGCCTACTATGCAAGTCGTACCTTGTTAAACGAAATTATTTTACCAGAAGATATCGCCAACGCCTGTTTTGCATTTGTAAGTGGATTATTGAATAAGTCGACGGGGAATGTGTTGAATGTTGATGGTGGTGTGGCGATGGCGTTTGTCAGGTAGATGCGTATAATATGTTACGACTCGCCTTCAAAATGAAAATTCTTCCCGGCTTCGAGAAGGAATACGAGAAGCGGCACAATGAGATCTGGCCGGAATTGAGAGATTTGTTGAAATCGAAAGGCATTTCACAATATTCCATTTTCCTGGATGAGAGAACCCTGGACTTATTTGCCGTACTTGAAGTACCCTCAAAAGAAAAATTGCATGAAATTCCCACCGAGGCAATCATGAGAAAGTGGTGGGACCACATGAGCGATATCATGGAAACGAATGCGGATCATTCACCCGTATCGATTCCGCTGAAACAAGTATTTTTTCTTCCTTAAAACGATTGTATGAAACCGGAGAAATATCGCATTACCGAATTTAATGATCAGTTGGTAAAGGCGCACCGGCGGCGTTTTGAAGCACTCCTGCCAGATGTTCCGCAAATTGAAACGATTCTCCAAAACCTGATCGATTTCCAGGTAGCCATTCCAAGCTGGGCACTTGGAACAGGTGGTACCCGTTTCGGAAGATTTCCGAATGGCGGTGAGCCGCGCAATCTTGAAGAAAAAATTGAGGACATCGGGTTGCTGCACGCATTGAACCGCTCAAGCGGCGCCATCTCCCTGCATATTCCGTGGGATATTCCATCCAACGCTGCAAATATCAAAGCATGGGCTGCACAACACGATTTGAAATTCGACGCGATGAATTCGAACACATTCCAGGATCAACCCGAACAGGAATGGACATATAAGTTTGGGTCCCTTCAAAATGTAAAGCAGGATATCAGGAGAAAAGCGATCGAACATAATATCGAAGTGATTCAATATGGGAAGGAGCTAGGTTCAGAAGCGCTGACAGTTTGGCTTGCCGATGGGTCTTCCTTTCCCGGCCAGCTTAATTTCAGAACGGCATTCATGCATACCTTGGAAGGACTCAGTGAAATATATGATGCCCTGCCTGAGAATTGGCGAATGTTTGTGGAATACAAAGCCTTCGAACCCAATTTCTATTCTACAACGGTAGGAGACTGGGGGCAGTCGCTGCTATATGCTTCAAAGCTCGGTCCGAAAGCTTTCACGCTCGTAGACCTGGGACATCATTTGCCCAACGCCAATATTGAACAGATTGTATCGCTCTTATTGATGGAAGGTAAGCTGGGTGGATTTCATTTCAACGATTCAAAATATGGTGATGATGATCTCACGGTGGGTAGCATCAAACCTTATCAATTGTTTCTCATTTTTAATGAACTCGTGGAAGGGATGGATGCCCGGAATATGAATCATGCAAAAGACCTGGGCTGGATGATTGACGCATCTCATAATGTAAAGGATCCGCTGGAAGACCTGCTGCAATCTGTGGAGGCAATCATGCTTAGCTATGCCCAGGCATTGCTCGTGAACAGACGCGCACTTGTTGAGGCGCAGGAAAACCAGGATCCTGTGATGGCCCAGGAAATTTTACAACAAGCGTTCAGAACAGATCTTCGGCCACTGGTAGCTGAAGCCAGGTTTCGTGCTGGTGGCGCACTGGATCCATTGATGTATTTCAGAAAAGAAAAAATCAGGGAAAAATTGATCAGGGAGCGGGGAACCAAAACTGTCGCTACCGGCCTTTAAAATGAATAAGCCTTCCATCATTGCCATATTCGATCTCGGAAAGACAAATAAGAAATTATTTCTTTTCGACAAGCGCTATGATGTAGTGGAAGAAAGAACCAGGCCTTTTCCCGAAACGACAGATGAAGACGGATTTCCGTGTGATGATATCCAGGCGATCACATCGTGGGTGCACGAAGAACTGGACAAATTGGTGAATAACCCGAAATGGAAACTAGCCGCTTTCAATTGTTGTGCGTATGGCGCTAGTTTCGTGCATGTTGATCCAGGAGGTAAAATACTGACACCCCTTTACAATTATCTAAAACCTTATCCCGAAAAACTTCAACAACAATTGTATGACCTCTATGAAGGCCAGATGACCTTTGCGCGTAAAACGGCATCACCCATCCTGGGTAGCCTGAATTCCGGACTACAACTGTACCGGTTGCGAATAGAGAAGCCTGAAGTATTTGAAAAAATTCATTATGCTTTACACCTGCCACAATACATCAGCTATCTCGTGACTGGCCGCGCTTATTCAGACATTACGAGCATAGGTTGTCATACAGCGCTTTGGGATTTTGGACAGCACAATTATCACGAGTGGGTTACGAGGGAGCAGCTGGCACCCAAACTTGCCCCTATTTATCAGGGAGACCGCGGATTTGCGTTTAACCATAAAGGTTATCCATTATTGGCGGGGGTGGGTTTACACGACAGTTCTGCCGCGCTCATTCCATACCTGACTGGTTTCAGTCAACCCTTCGCGCTGCTATCAACCGGTACCTGGTGTATTACGTTGAATCCATTCAACCAAAGTTCACTTACGGCTGACGAGCTTGAAATGGACTGCCTTTGCTACATGGAATATCGCGGCAAGCCAATTAAGGCTTCGCGCCTTTTTGCCGGCCAGGAGCACGAACAACAATCCAAAAAAATCGCGACACATTTTGGACAGCCTGCAGATTTCTACAAGCATGTTGCATTCAGTGCAGAATCCATGTCAAGGCTTTCAATGAAGAATAAGAAAGAAAACAACCCTGTGCCGGCATTCAATATAGAGTCGTCGGGATTTGAAAAAAGAGAGTTGGGCTCATTTCGCGATGCACCCGAAGCCTATCATCAATTGATTGCCGACCTGGTTTCACAACAGGTGAGTTCAACCAACCTCGTGCTATTGAAAGGGCCCGTAAAGAAGATATTTGTGGATGGCGGATTTGGTAAGAATCCGATCTATATGCAGTTGCTGGCGAATGCGTTCCCAAGACATGAAGTGTTTGCGGCTTCATTGGCACAAGCTTCTGCATTGGGTGCAGCACTGGCCATCCATCATTCGTGGAATGAAAATCCACCATCGCGTGATTATATAGAGGTAAAATATTATCCCGCAACCCGCAGCCTGGGCTTGTAAAAATTTAAACGACCATTCCTCATACCAGAAAAATTGTTCGAATGAAAAAAATCCTCGCCAGTTTTCTCACCATTTTCTTTTTTGCAATTCAGTTATTCGCACAGGTACAGGTTAAGAGCCCTGCTTGTGAAAACCTCGTCAACCCCATCGGGCTTGATGCAGTAAAGCCGCGCTTCAGTTGGCAGTTGGATGCACCCAACCGGAATTGCATGCAGACTTCTTATGAAATAAAAGTTTCGACAGACGCTGCTGGTAAAAATGCAGTGTGGTCAAGTGGCAAGGTGGCTTCTAGCCAATCAGTGTTTGTAGAGTACGCCGGTCAGCCGCTTAAGTCGGCAACTAAATATTATTGGCAGGTACGGGTTTGGGACAACAATACCAAGACCTCGCCATGGTCCGCGGTAAATCGTTTCATAACCGGCTTGTTTGATGCCGGTGATTGGAAAGCAAAATGGATCGAGCCGGGATATACTGAAGAAGCTTCCCGCCCCAGCCCGATGTTCCGGAAGCAATTCGCAACTTCAAAAAAAGTAGCATCTGCTATTGCCTATGTAACGGGACATGGCATGTATGAAGCCCAGATAAATGGAAAACGCGTGGGAGACGCATACCTCACGCCTGGCTGGACGAGCTACAACAAAAGATTGCAATACCAGGTTTACGATGTGACTTCATTGCTTAACCAGGGACAAAATGCTATTGGTGTTTCGCTCGGAAGCGGCTGGTATCGCGGCCACCTTGCCTGGGGTGAGAACAAGGACATTTATGGAAAGACACTCGGACTACTTTTTCAACTGCAAATAGAATATACGGACGGCAGCAAGGAAACGGTGGTTTCCGACGAATCCTGGAAATCGTCGACGGGCGCAGTTCGTTTCTCTGAAATTTATGACGGGGAGATCATTGACTCCCGGTTGGATAAAAAAGGTTGGTCACAGCCGGGTTATGATGACAGCCAATGGTCGGGCGTAAAGACGGCTGCATTCGGTCCTGAAAAATTGATCGCCACCTACAATGAGCCCATCAGGAAGCACGAAACATTTCCGGCGTTACGTGTCTGGACCACGCCGAAGGGAGAGCAGGTGATTGATTTTGGACAGAACCTCGTAGGCTGGGTAACGGTAAAGGCTAGTGGCAAATCCGGCGACAAGATTGTGATCTCACATGCTGAGGTGCTGGATAAGCAGGGAAATTTTTACATCGACAATCTTCGTGCAGCCAAAGAGCAAAATGAATACATACTGTCGGGGAACGGTGTGGAAGAGTTTGAACCTCATTTCACCTTCCAGGGATTCCGATATATTAAGGTTGAAGGCTATCCAGGTACCATTAACCTGGAAAATTTTAAGGCGGTGACATTGTATTCAGATATGCCGCGCACAGGAACATTCAGCAGCTCGAACGTCCTGCTGAACCAATTGCAACATAATATTCAATGGGGGCAGCGCGGAAATTTTTTGGATGTGCCAACGGATTGTCCCCAACGCGACGAGCGTCTTGGTTGGACGGGCGACGCGCAGGTCTTCTCTCGCACCGCTTCGTTTAATATGGGCGTCAACAATTTCTTTTCAAAATGGCTGAAAGATGTGGCTGCAGACCAGGGCAATAATGGAAGTGTTCCATTTGTGGTACCAAATGTTCTCGGTCCCAATGCCGGTGGTTCTGCGGGTTGGGCCGATGTTGCAACAATTGTGCCCTGGAACATGTGGCTGGCTTACGGCGACAAGAGAATTCTTGAAGACCAATATCCCAGCATGAAGGCATGGGTGGGATACATGGAAAAGGCGAGCAAGAATGATTTGTGGAATACAGGATTTCACTTTGGTGACTGGCTATTCTATCGTCCGGATGATGACAATGATGGGAGGTCTGCAATTACTGACAAATATCTCATCGCGCAGGCATTTTTTGCACATTCAACACAACTGTTGATCAATACCGCAAAGGTTTTGGGGAAGACAGATGATGTAAATAGTTATTCCGTTCTGCTGGAAAAAATCAAAGCTGCATTTTTAAAAGAGTATATGACACCCAGTGGGAGACTGGTGTCGGGCTCACAAACAGCCTACGTGCTTGCTTTGAATTTCGACATGCTGCCGGAATCATTACGTGCGCAGGCGGCAGAGCGATTGGTGCAAAACATAAAATCATACGATAATCATCTCACAACAGGTTTCCTTGGGACGCCCTATTTATGCCATGTACTTACCAGGTTTGGCTATCCCGATGTGGCATACACATTATTGATGCAGGATACTTATCCCTCGTGGTTATATCCCGTAAAAATGGGTGCAACTACAATTTGGGAAAGATGGGATGGCCAGAAGCCGGACAGCAGCTTCCAAACGCCTGGTATGAATTCATTCAATCACTATGCATATGGTGCGATCGGCGACTGGATGTACAGGTCTGTCGTTGGTATTGATACAGATGATTCACTCACTGGTTACAAAATGATTCAGGTGAAGCCGCATATTGGTGGTGGACTCGCGAATGCATCAGCAAGTTTGAAGACAAATTATGGTATGGTTGCAGCAGGCTGGAAAAATAGTGCCGGTACAATTGAACTTGACGTTGAAATTCCGGCAAACACCCGGGCAACGGTATATATTCCTTTGGGTGCGCAGGGATCAGTTAGCGAAAGTGGCGCCGAGCTTTCTACAGTCAAAGGAATTGAATCGAAAGGCAAGGACAAGAATTATGCGATTGTGAGTGTGGGGTCTGGGAAATATCATTTTGTATCTAAGTGATTGTGGATTGTGGATTGTGGATTGTGGATGAAGATCTACAATCCATAATCTATAACCACCATCCATCATCCAAAATCTATAATCTTTATCCAAAATCCACAATCAACAATCTAAAATCTTCTCCACGCCGTACCTTTGACTCGCATGAAGCATTTGCGCGTTCTCAACAAATATTTCTGGAAATATAAGTTCAGGTTCTCACTTGGGATTCTCTTCGTAATCGTTTCCAACTATTTTGGCATTCTTGCGCCGCAGGTTACCGGGTACGTGGTGGATGCTGTTGAAAAAATTCTGCCGGGCTACAAGCCCCGGGAATATTCCAGGGCTTACGATCCGCTTGTCAACTGGTTTATTACAAATGTTGAATCCCGCCGGTTTTCCAGCCTGATTCTCCTTTGCGGTATTACCTTGCTGGTATTAGCATTGCTACGCGGATTCTTCATGTTCCTGATGCGACAGACCATCATTGTCATGAGCCGGCACATCGAATTCGATCAGAAGAATGAAGTGTATGCACATTACCAGCAACTGGACACACACTTTTTCAGAACGCACAGCACCGGTGATTTAATGAGCAGAATGGCGGAAGACGTAAGCCGGGTAAGAATGTTTACCGGTCCTGCCATCATGTACCTTATCAACCTGGTTGCGGTCATTGGCTTCAGTGTCTTCTACATGTTCCGGAAGGACTGGGAACTTACACTATATGTACTTGCTCCTTTACCTATACTAGCAGTCACCATTTATTTCGTCAACACGATCATCCATAAACGAAGTGAGCATATCCAGGCACTATTAAGTGATTTAACCACGAATGCCCAGGAATCTTATTCCGGTATCAGGGTGATTAAATCCTTCGTGCAGGAGCGCGCGATGTTGAGTTATTTTGAAAAGAACAGTGAGGACTACAAAAAGAATGCAGTAAACCTGGCAAAGGTGGAAGCGATTTATTTTCCTTCCATGAGTTTGTTGATCGGCCTCAGCACCCTGCTCACCATTTTCATCGGGGGCTGGTATGTCATTCAACACAAGCCAGGCATGAATTATGGTACCATTGCCGAATTTGTTGTGTACATCACCCTGCTCACTTTTCCGGTGAGTGCAATCGGCTGGGTAGCCAGCATTATTCAACGCGCTTCGGCTTCACAGAAAAGGCTCAATGAATTCCTGGATACCGTTCCGGAAATTCAGAATCCCGCGCACCCGGTAAAACATCAGCTGAAGGGAGATATTGAATTCAGGAAAGTTGATTTTACGTATGAGCATACGGGTATTCACGCGGTGAGGAATTTCTCACTACACGTTAGAAAGGGTCAGAAAATCGCGATCATAGGAGGCACGGGAAGTGGAAAGACAACGATTGCACAATTGTTATTGCGTATGTTCGATCCCGAAAGCGGTCAAATCCTGGTTGATGGTGTAGAACTCAGGAAGCTCGATTTGCAGGAGTTAAGGGCCCAGATCAGTTATGTGCCACAGGACGTATTTTTATTCAGCGACACCATTGCAAACAATATCAAGTTTGGAATTCACCATGCGTCAGACACATTGGTTGAAACGGCCGCTAGGCAGGCAAGTGTGGATGGCGAAATCAGGAGTTTTTCATCGGGTTATCAAACCATGGTGGGCGAGAGAGGCGTCACGCTAAGCGGAGGCCAAAAACAACGGATTTCAATTGCCCGGGCACTTATTAAAGATCCTGGCATCGTTATCTTCGACGATTGTCTCAGCGCAGTGGATGCCAAAACCGAAAAAGAGATCATTCAAAACCTGTACGAATTCCTCAAAGACAAAACTGCTCTTATCATTACACATCGAATTTTCTCGTTATTTGACTTCGATCGAATCATCGTTTTAGACGATGGAACCATAGCCGAATCGGGCACACACGAGGAACTTTTGGCCAAAAACGGGTATTACACGGAGCTCTACAACCGGCAACAGGAGACCGAATCAGCCGAAAACAATGGTACTTCTTAACGCGCGTTGAAAGTCTTACAACTATCGCTCAAATGATTCGCTAAAATTTTGCTAATTCAAAAACAATTCTATCTTTGTTCGTCATTTTTAATTAGTTAATTGATAAAACTAAACATTACAACTGTGGCGTACGAAAACAACGACAAAAGAATGGAAAGCGTTTACAGCAAACGCATCAGGGCTGGAAAAAGAAGGACTTACTTCTTTGACGTTAGAGCTACCCGTAGCAATGATTACTACCTCACGATCACGGAAAGCCGTAAACGATTCAACGAGAATGGGTATGACAGGCACAAAATATTCCTTTACAAAGAAGACTTCAATAAATTCCTCAAAGCGCTTACTGAAGCCGTAGATTATGTGAAGACTGAATTAATGCCCGACTTCGATTTCGATGCTTACAACCACGACACACCTGCACCAGAAATTGAAGGAGAAGAATCAGGTTCAGAAGTTGATGTTGATGTTACTGTAGTTCCAAGGGTTGACGGAACCTCATCTGCAAGTTCTGCTTCTGCTTCTGACGAAGTAGACAAATGGTAAAACCAGCTTTTTAAATAATGATCCCGCCCCAACTGTATTGTGGGGGCGGGATTTTTTCTTTTGGTGGATACAAGATTTCCTCGTCTACAGCGTTATCCTGGAAGGTGTTTGTCAATCTAACTATTCATGAAAGGCCGGATCTTACTGCTTGCCACCTTCCTTTGCCCGTTTTTGGCTGCGTTAAAAGCGCAGGAATTAAGAACCACCCTTTCAGAAAGAGTCCAGCAATCCCATCTCATTATTGAAGGAAAAGTTATCCGGCAGGAATCGTTTTGGGACCAGGCGCATCGCGTCATTTACACTGCACATACTATTGACATCTACAAGATTTTTAAAGGCAACATCAGTGCAACATCCATTGAAGTCATCACGCTGGGTGGGTTTGTGGGTGACAAGGGAATGATCGTAAGTGATGCCGAATCACTTAACATGGAACAGAGCGGCATTTTTTTGTTGAATGAAAATTCAGTTGCTGCACGCCTTCCGAAGCTGCATGCTTCGAGCTTTGAAATGACGGGTGGGCAGGATGGTGTAATTTCTTATGACATGCGGCGTGCAACTGCAAAAGATCGCGATGCCAGTTACGGAGCCATCGAGGCGGATTTATACAACCAGATTGAGCAACTAACACAGGAGCCTGTGCACGAATTGAAGGCTTTAACCAGGCCACCGTCAAACCAGCGAATGCTTGCTGCAGTTATTACCAGCTTTACGCCGGCAATGGTTCGTGCAGGGGCGATTCTTGATCCTGCAAATAATGTGCTTACCATTAACGGTACGAGCTTTGGTCCCGCCGCAGGATCTGCCGCAGTATTTTTTGATGATCCCAACGACGGTACCGGTGGCAATTACACGGTGGTAGCCTATAACAGTAAGTATATTGTTTCCTGGTCCCCCACGCAGATCGTGGTGCGGGTGCCGGGTGCAAGTGGCACGGGCTTGATAGCAGTTCGGGATAATACAGGCGCGGTAACCCTCTCCACCAGCAACCTGAACGTTGAGTTCGGCGTGCTAAGCGTAGAAATCGCGTCTGGCGTTTACCAGCCCAAAATGATGAACCAAAATGGCGCTGGAGGATTTGACCTGCGTTATTCATCCAGCACGAATGGAGGAGGAGCTGATATGAGTGCTGCACCCGAAAAAAATTCTTTTGAAAGAGCGCTCGATACCTGGAACAAAACTACGGGTGTGAATTTCAGAATGGTGGGCACCACCACTAACCAGGCAGTTGCTGGCGACGGCATTAATACCATTGAGCTTGACAACACGAATACCGGCACGGGCGTATTGACCGCGAGTGTGTTGGGAAGGACCTTTACTTCCATTGGACTTTGTCCGGCGGCTACCAACCTGGAGATTTTTGATATCGATATTGTCTTTCGCAGGGCTGGTGTTTCAACCGGTGCAACTATCAACGTAAACAATTCAACCTGCCCGCCGGCAAGCACTGAAGTTGACTTTGAAACGGTGATGTTGCATGAATTGGGACACGCACATACCCTGCAGCATATCAATGACGGGCCCGCTGCAGGCAATCCCGCAAAGGTGATGAACTACCAGGTTTTCCTCAACAGCCTGCGTCGCTCACCCGATGTGTCGGCATTCAATGGAAGTCTGTATACAATGCAGGGCAGTTCGAATACCTATGGCGCCTGCACACCAAATACGGAAATGATCCCACTGGCCACCAATTATCCATCAATTGACAATTGTCCTGGCAGTTTTCCTGCAACGTCAACACCTCCCGGACTAACGGCAATAGATATGCGATATTCCACCTCGAACAGGTTTGTGGATCCTTCCACATCTCAAATTCTTTGCTCGGGCACAAGTGGCCTTTACAATACAGTTTACCTGCCGTTCCAAACCAATGCAACGGGTGGTAATCTGACGGCATTGATCAGTGGCTATACAACCCTTGTGGACTATAGTGCCTGTTCTGGGATGGGTACCAGGATGACATTATACCAGCTTTCTTCATGCCCGGGTGGTTCTTCGTTTCCGACCGCCGTGGATTGCAGAACGATAGACCTCAGTGGAACAATCAGTCCCGCCGGTGATTTCATGGGCTTGTTGGCCAACACCAACTACCTGTTTGTTTTTGACGGAATTCGAAACACCAAGGCGAGCTTCAACCTCACCCTGGGTGGTGCAGCCCTGCCCGTGCGGATGATTGACTTTTATGGAAAAGTAATGGGCGCGCATGCCCAACTGACCTGGCATACGGCTTTTGAAGAGAACAATAAGGGATTTGAAGTGGAACGATCTGTAGATGGCCGCGAATTTACGAGCATCGGCTTTGTGCCGGCTAAAGCAGGTAACAGTGCAACAACCAATGAATATCATTTTGAAGATCCCGCTTTGTTGCAAGCGAAGAATTTCTACAGGTTAAAGCAATTGGACAAGGATGGAAATTATGAATACAGCAAGGTTGTGCTTCTGGAAAGTGCAGATGAGAATGGCGTATTCCGGATTTTGCAAAACCCTTTCCATAATCAGTTGGATGTGCAATTTGATAAGGCCGTGCACGGAAGAATTGGCTGGAAACTGATGGATATAAATGGAAGGACCGTGGCTGCCGGCAACACAGACGGAAATGGTTTGAGCAGGCTGAGAATAGTTTTAACAAATGAAGCCCTTGGCAAAGGTGTTTACCTGCTACAAATCAATACCTCTGAAAGACAATATGTGAGGAAAGTATTGAAGGATTAAAATAACCGTGTACTAACCCCTACCTATACGTAGCCCTGAAAGGCCCTGAGAAATCGGGGCTTTTTTTAACTCAAAACCCTAAACTCAAAACTCAAAACTCTCATTGCTTCCTCATCTTCTTGAAAGCATTGATCAATCCATTCGTCGATGAGTCATGCGACGAAACAGGCTGATCATCGGCAAGTTCAGGCAGAATCTTGTTGGCCAATTGCTTACCCAGTTCAACGCCCCACTGGTCGAAGCTGTAAATATTCCAAATCACACCCTGCGTGAATATTTTATGCTCATACAGCGCAATCAACCTGCCCAGGCTATAGGGCGTAATGATCTTGAGCAGGAATGAATTTGTTGGCCGATTTCCTTCAAAAACTCTGTAGGGCACGATAAGGTTCGACACACCTTCGGCTTTCACTTCGTCAGGCGTTTTTCCATTCATCAATGCCTCCGTTTGTGCAAAGAAGTTAGAGACCAATTTCGTGTGATGGTCACCGATAGGATTGTGAGAAATGGCTGGCGCGATAAAGTCGCAGGGGATTAACAGGGTTCCCTGGTGGATCAACTGATAGAAAGCGTGTTGACCATTGGTACCGGGCTCTCCCCAAATCACTGGCCCTGTATGGTAAGTTGTTTTCTTTGCCCTTCGGTCTACGTATTTGCCATTGCTCTCCATATTGCCTTGTTGGAAATAAGCCGCAAACCGATGCATATACTGATCGTAAGGCAGAATGGCTTCAGATTCGGCGCCGAAGAAATTGGTGTACCAAAGGCCGATCAGGCCCATCAGCACGGGAATATTTTTCTCAAATGGAGCCGACCTGAAATGGTTATCCGTTTCATGAGCGCCTCGCAGCAGGTCCTCGAAATTATCATAACCAATCGTAAGCACAATTGAAAGGCCAATGGCGCTCCAGAGGGAATACCTGCCGCCAACCCAGTCCCAGAAAACAAACATATTTTCCGGGGCAATCCCAAATTTCACTACTTCCTTGCTATTGGTGGAAAGAGCCACGAAATGCTTTGCAATTTGTTTTTCATCTCCTGCCGCTTTGAGGAACCATTCCCTCGCCGTATGCGCATTAGTCATGGTTTCCTGCGTGGTGAATGTTTTGGACGCGATCAGGAACAGTGTTTCTTCCGGTTTGATCTTTTTCAAGGTTTCTGCAATATGCGTTCCATCGACGTTGGAAACGAAATAGGTCTGGATGCCTTTCACCCAGTAAGGCTTCAAAGCTTCAGTAACCATAACGGGTCCAAGATCACTTCCACCAATCCCGATATTCACGATATACCGGATTCGCTTTCCTGTATATCCCTTCCACTTACCACTGTGCACGGCGTTGCTGAACGCTTTCATCTGTTTCAGGACCTTCTGTACCTCAGGCATCACGTCCTTTCCATCTGATTTAATAGGACGGCCGGAAAAATTACGGAGCGCAACGTGTAGCACCGAACGGTTTTCGGTCTGGTTGATTGCTTCACCATTAAACATCGCTTCGATGGCATCTTTAAGTCCGCATTCGTCTGCCAGTGATAGAAGAAGTTGAAGGGTTGTGTCGTTGATAATGTTTTTGGAATAGTCAAATACAAAATCATCCGTGGAGATGGAGTAATCAGAGAAGCGCGTCGGATCTGCAGCAAACATTTCCTTCATGCTGGCAGCCTGCATGGTTTTGAAATGCGTTTGGAGATTTTTCCAGGACTGTGTATTTGTAGGGTCGACAGAAGGAAACATGGTGTTATGCATTTACAAGCTTTGAATAAATTGGATGACTTCGGTGACCATCTGTTCTGTAATATCAAGATGGACAACAATTCTGATTTGAGTAGCAGTGATGGCAATCAGTTTTATCTGCTGCGCTGCAAATTTTTCGGCCAGTTGCTTTGGGGTAAATCTGCCTTTCACTTCGAAGATCACGATATTGGTTTCGGCAGGAAGTATTTCTCCCACGAAATCTTTTTTTGCAAGGGCCACCGCAATTTGCCCTGCCCTTCGATGGTCTTCGGTCAATCTTTCTACATTGTTATTTAAGGCATAGATTCCGGCTGCTGCCAGGGAACCGGCCTGCCGCATACCTCCTCCAAAAACCTTTCGAATTCGCCTGGCCTTCGTGATCATTTCACCCGAACCCAAAAGCACGGAACCAACCGGGCAACCCAGGCCTTTGCTGAGGCAAATTGATATGCTGTCAAAAGCCTTTCCGTATGCTTTCGGATCTTCTTCTTTTGCAACCAGTGCATTAAAAAGGCGTGCCCCATCCAGATGAAATTTTAATCTATTCGAGCTGCATACTTCCTTAATTTTCAAAATCTCATCAAAATCGTAACAACTCCCTCCACCACGATTTGCAGTATTTTCAAGACTAACAAGTGCCGAATGCGACTTATGATCGTCCACTGGATTGATGGCTTTTAGGACTTGCGAAGAAGTAATCCTGCCACGGTCTCCCTGCAAAAGGCTAACCTGGCACCCGGAATTGAAAGCAATTCCTCCGCCCTCATATCTGTAGACATGGCTGAGACTGTCACAAATTACTTCGTCTCCGGGCTGAGTGTGACATTTGATGGCGATTTGATTGGTCATGGTGCCGCTTGGACAAAATATTGCAGCTTCCATTCCAAATCGTTCTGCTGCAAGTTGTTCTAATTCGTTAACAGAAGGATCTTCCCCAAATACATCGTCTCCAATGGCAGCATTTTTCATGGCCTCCAGCATTGCCGGACCGGGTTTGGTGACCGTGTCAGAACGTAAGTCAATCATGGAGCCGCGAATATAGCAAGATTCAGCATTCAGGATTCAGGATTCAGGATTCATATTCTTTTTTGAATCCTGAATCTTGTATCCTGAATCCTGACTGTTAAGAGTTTTGCACAGGCCTTCATTTATTTTCAACAGACCTAGTATTTTTAGGAAAATGGTGCTAAATTTAGAAGGCTTCAAAATCCGCTCCCGGAAACAAGTTCTTCGGTAAAACATGGTTTAACTTTTAAATTTCATTCCCATGGTCACCACAGAAATCTCACAGCTGTCTTCGGAGTGCAACACCTGGAGGCAGCAGTTGCGGAATCATCGCGACGAATTCACCCACCTCACTCACGACCTACAACACGCCGCAGCCGGACAAACGTCCAAAGAGCTCCTCAAAAACGTAGAACACTACTACAATCAGTTTCAAATCCAGCTCGGCAACATTCACGATCTTAAGCAGGCCATCAAGACACACGATCGAAAAATTTCGACGGGCATTGCACCAGGCAGCGACACACTGTTCGCCAGGCATGAAGAACTATTTGACCAGTATCAACATCTGGATCATCATCTCCAGGAGCTGAAACACGACTTCCACCACTTTATGGAAAAAGTGGCGGTTACTACCTGATTTGCTTACCGGAAACCTTCACTGTTTTCGACGATCGGGAGACCAGCACGGTCTTCCGATTGTCCACTTCGCTATCCCATTATTCTTCCGATTATTCATTCATTAAATCGATTGCTATGGCAGAATTTGATACCTCACACGTAAAAAATATTGTCTTGCTTGGTCATGCTGGCTCAGGCAAGACCACATTAGCGGAATGCATGCTCTTCGAAGCTGGCCTCATCAACCGCAAAGGAACCGTGGAAGAAAGAAATACCGTGAGCGACTTCCATGAACTTGAACAGGAGCGGGGCAATTCCATCTTCTCCACCCTGCTTCACGCAAAATGGCGGGGTTATAAAATCAACATCATCGACACACCGGGCTATGACGATTTTGCGGGCGAAGTAATCGCTTCGCTTCGCGTGGCTGATACTGGTGTTATGCTGCTCAACGCCGAAACCGGTGTTGAAGTGGGAACGGATATTCTCTGGGAATATACCGAGCGCTTCAAAACGCCGATGATCTTCGCCGTAAACAAGCTTGACGCCGACAATGCCGACTTCGACCGCACAGTGCGCGAAGCCAGGAGCCATTTTGGTCCGAATGTTTTAGTAGTTCAATATCCCCAACAGCAAGGCATCGGCTTTCACTGCATCATTGACGTACTAAGGATGCAGATGTATAAATTCAAAGATGCCGGTGGCAAACCGGAAAAACTTCCCATCCCCGACGACGAGCGCGAACGCGCGGACACCTTGCACAAAGAACTAATTGAGGCCATCGCCAGCAACGACGAGAGCCTGATGGAAAAATATTTCGACAAGGGAGAATTGGATGAGGACGAAATGAAAACCGGTCTCAAAAAGGCAATGATCAATCACGACCTCTTTCCTGTTTTCTGCCTTTCTGCAGAGAGAAACATGGGAAGTGGCAGGTTGATGGGGTTCATTGATAATGTTTGTCCGAGTGCAAACGAAATGCCAGCCCAAATCACCAAATCGGGAGCAACATTGCCCTGCGATTCAAAGGGGCCAGCCTGTGTATTTGTTTACAAGACCATTGTTGAATCACATGTTGGTGAAATGTCACTCTTCAAGGTTTATTCGGGCACCATCAGGGCGGGCATGGAGCTCATGAACGAATCGACTGGTGTCTCTGAAAAGATAAACCAACTCTTCGTGCTGGAGGGGCACAACCGGGTTGCAGTAAATGAACTGGTGGCCGGTGATATTGGCGCAACCATCAAATTGAGAAATACGCACGTCAACAATACACTTCATGAGCGGGGAAAAAATATTGAACTCAAACCGATCGATTTCCCTGCACCGAATATGACAGTTGCCATAGAGTCGGTAAGAAAGGGGGAGGAAGAAAAATTGTCTGCTGCACTACACACTTTGCAGGAAGAAGATCCCACCGTGATTGTAGAGGTTTCGCAGGAATTGAAACAAACTTTATTGCATTGCCAGGGTGAATTGCATCTCGCCGTGATCAGGTGGAAAATCGAGCGCATTCATAACCTGGAGGTCAAATTCAGCAAGCCAAGAATTGCTTACCGGGAAACGATTCGAAGAATGGCTGAATCCACCTACCGACACAAGAAGCAGAGTGGTGGCGCCGGGCAATTTGGAGAAGTATTTATGCGCATCGAACCCTGGTTTGATGGCATGCCTGATCCAAAAGGTTTGAACGTTCGGGTGAGGGATGAATATCCGCTCGACTGGGGCGGTAAACTGGCATATTACAACTGCATCGTAGGAGGCGCCATTGACCAGCGCTTTATGCCTTCAATTTTAAAAGGCGTGATGGAAAAAATGCATGAGGGACCGCTCACCGGATCTTACGTTCGTGATGTTCGGGTATCCGTTTACGATGGGAAGATGCACCCGGTTGACAGCAACGATATTTCATTTAAGATTGCCGGCCTGATGGCGTTTAAGCAAGCCTTTCAGCAGGCTGATCCGCAGATCATGGAGCCCATCTGCCAATTGGAGGTACTTTGTCCGGAAGACCAGACCGGTAATGTGATGGGTGATCTGCAATCGCGCAGGGCCATTGTTGAAGGGATCGATGGGGAAGGTCATTTCACGAAGATCATTGCAAAAGTACCACAAGCCGAGATGCATGATTATTCGTCAACGTTGCGTTCATTAACGCAGGGTAGGGCTAAATTCAAACTCAAGTTTCACGAATACGCTCCTGTGCCATTTGAAGTCCAGCGCAAGCTGGTGGATGAATACAGTAAGATGGCGAAGGAGGAAGTGTGAATTAGATTTTGGATTATGGATTGTGGATTTTAGATAAAGATTGTGGCTTTTGGTTTTTAGATGATGGCTTTGGATCCTGGTTTTTTTGGAACCAAAATCTCAAACCAAAATCCACAATCCAAAATCCACAATCTATTCTATCTTCTTATATTCCTTCCCATCCCACTTCCACGCGCCATCATTGTCCTTACGACTCCACTTGTTGTTTGCAAATTCCCAGGTGTCAGCAAAAGTTTGTTCAGCTTCACCGCCACCACCGAATACGACCACCACTTTTCGTTTGGGATCGTAGCCTAAAGACGCCATCATACGCGCAGGACCCTCACCTGAGAGCTTCTGCCATGCCTTTCCATCAAAGCCCCACAGATCACCGCGCACATCCCATACCTCACCATCCGCTGTTTTTTTCTTCCATACATCGCCTCCAAACATGATCACCATTTTCCGGTCGCTGTCATAGCTCATTGCAAATCTGCCCCTGGGGCCGGGTCCCGTAATTTTTATTTCTTTCCAATGTTGTCCGTCAAATTCCCATGTATCCTGCTGTAGGCCATCGCGATTGTAACCGCCATAAAGCACCACTACTTTTCTTTCCTTATCATAGGCCATACCGAAATGAAAACGAGCGCCCGGACCAGGCAGGTCCATCTTTTGCCATTGACCGTTTTTCAGAATCCAGGTGGAGCTGTCGAATTTGCGTAAACTGTCCTGGCCGCCGTACAACAGGAATGCTGATTCATGCGTCAAATAAACCATTTTATGATGATCTCTTGTACCAATTGTATTAGTATTTATTTTTTTCCAATGCACACCATCGAAGGCCCATGTATCGCCGTGCAAACTTTCATATCCCTTTGACCCTATGCCACCGAACATCACCAGCCGTTTTTGGTCGCTATCATAGTCGCCACTACTGAGTGTCTTTGTATCTGGTCCGATGGCTTCAGTCTTACGCCACTCGCGGCCATTCCAGCTCCATGCTTCATTTCCTTGTTGTGGATGTACAACAAAACCATCGAGCAACACCAGGCTGGATAGAGGAGGAAAGTAGATTAGCGCTCCGCTTTGCCTCGGACCAGGATTAATGGTCGAAAAAAATGGAAGCAGTGAGACTGAAAAGAATAAAGCAATTAGTCTTGAAAGCATTTGATCAGTTTTATATAAGATAGCTTCAGGGGATGTGGAATAAAACCCAAATATGTACGGGAGGATAAAATCTGTTTTGTGCACACGAATTACGTCAATCACTGGTCCAAACAAGATTTTGATCAGGATTGGAACCGATTGGATTTCCAGCCGATTTAATTTGTATTTTGCCAGCCTTGCCAATACATATTTCATGAAATCGATGAAATTCCTCCTGGCCCTGCTTATAGGAATTTTTTGCATAAGCCCGGTCTGCGCTCAAAATGACAGCGGCTATTTCAAATCTTTCGATGGCGCCAAAATCTATTATGAAACCAAAGGCAGTGGCGAGGCCGTATTGCTGGTGCACGGTTTTATCGTAAACGGACAGTCCTGGAAGAAAACAGTCCTTTACAATGACCTTTTGGCTGCCGGTTATCGGGTTATCATCCTGGATCAGCGCGGAAATGGCAAATCCGACAAACCCGACAATGAAGCGGCATACGCAAATGATGCAGAAGCGAAGGATATTATGGGATTGATGACTGCGCTGAAATTAAGTTCATATAACGTTGTGGGCTATTCGCGTGGTTCGATCATTACAGCGAGATTGCTGGTTTTGGATAATCGCGTGAAGCGCGCAGTAATGGGTGGTATGGGACTCGATTTCACTAACCCTGATTGGCCCAGACGCATTCAATTTTACCATGCACTAAGAGGCGACAATGTGCCCGAACTGGCCAACATGGTAAAGTATGTGCAGGATGCAGGACTTGACCAACGGGCGCTTTCTTTTCTGCAAAAATATCAACCTTCCACACCTAAAGAAGATTTGGCAAAAGTGAAGCAACCCGTGCTGGTGATTTGCGGTACGGAAGACAGTGACAATGGCTCGGCTGAAGAATTGTCCAAGGTCTTTTCGCGCGCAACCTATGCACGTGTGCCTGGCTACCATGGTGCAGCCCTGGGAACAAAGGAATTTTCACAGGAGGTAATTAAGTTCTTAAAATAAATTCGATTGTAGATTGTGGATTGTAGAATCCACACTCCATAATCCAAAATCAATGCTGATATGACTTTGAAATCGCTGCTTGCAATTGCACTCTTTATTTGGCTGTTTTCTTCCTGCAAGAATAAAACTGATGAGAAAGTCCTGCCACCACTTACCGAAGATCAAAAAAGACTATATGAAAATGCGGTGAGAGGACTTAGGACAAGGGAGGGCCTGGAGACCGTGCTATTCGCGCATGAACCGATGCTCACGAATCCGACAAACATGGACATTGATTCAAGAGGTCGTGTTTGGATTACCGAAGCATATAACTACCGCAACCAGATCAATACCAAAAATCCTTATAAGAAGGCAGGAGATCGGATTGTAATTATGGAGGATACCAATGGCGACGGTGTAGCTGATACGAGCAAGGTATTTTACCAGGACAGCACGATTAATGCGGCGCTTGGGATCGTTGTGCTTGGTAACAAAGTGATTGTTTCCTGCAGCCCTAACGTGTTTGTATTTACAGATAGCAATGGTGATGATAAACCCGATTCAAAAGAACTGCTGTTTCGCGGCATTGGTGGCGAACAACATGATCACGCCATTCACGCGTTTAGCTTTGGTCCCGACGGCAAATACTATTTCAATTTTGGAAATGCAGGCGACAGTATCCTGGATAAGGATGGTCACGTGATCAAAGATCCATATGGCAGGGCCGTCAATAATAGTGGCAAGCCCTATCGCCAGGGTATGGTCTTTCGTTGCGATCCGGACGGCGCAAATGTTGAAGTGTTGGGAAACAACTTCCGCAACAATTATGAAGTTGCCGTTGATGCATTCGGCACGCTTTGGCAATCAGATAATGATGATGACGGAAACCGGGGAGTGCGAATAAACTATGTGATGGAATATGGCAACTATGGTTATACGGATGAAATGACGGGCGCTGGCTGGCAGCAGCGCAGGGTGAACCTGGAGGATTCAATTCCACTGCAGCACTGGCATCTCAACGACCCGGGCACCATGCCGAACCTGTTGCAAACAGGATCGGGTTCGCCCACAGGCATGGTGGTGAACGAGGGCGATTTGTTGCCCGCTGTTTTTAAAGACCAGATGATTCACGCGGAAGCAGGTCATAATGTCGTTCGTTCCTATCCCGTCTCCAAATCCGGAGCCGGGTACACTGCGAAGATTGAAAATATTGTGGAGGGGGTTAATGACCAATGGTTCAGACCCTCTGATGTTTGCATTGCACCTGATGGTTCGCTGTTCATTGCTGACTGGTATGACCCGGGAGTGGGCGGTCATGCGGTTGATGATTTGGACAGGGGACGAATTTTTCGTGTAGCCCCCACCGGTAGTAGTTACAAAGTAGTGCCACCCAGTTTGAATTCGGCAGAAGATGCGATAAAGGCCGTCGAAAACCCGAATAATGCAACGCGCTACCTGGGTTGGAACTATCTGCATGGTATGGGAGAGCGGGCCATTCCAGCACTGGAAAAAATGTTTGCTTCGGAAAACCCACGTTTCCGTGCAAGGGCGCTTTGGTTGTTGAGCAAGATCGCAGGCAAAGGTGAAATTTATATTGACAAGGCATTGTCAGATGCTGACGAAGATGTACGCATCACTGCCATTCGTGCACGCAGACAAATGTCCGGTGACATTATTCCTTTCCTGAAAAAACTACAAAACGATCCCTCACCGCAAATCAGGCGGGAGATCCTGATCGCTATGCATCGTTCAAGCTCACCTGAAGTACCTGCTATCTGGACTTCTCTTGCATCAAAATATGACGGGAAAGATCGCTGGTACCTGGAAGCGCTTGGGATAGGCGCGGATGGAAATTGGGACAGCTGCTTCAGCACGTGGTCACGGCAAAATCCTGATGCATGGGAGTCGCCGCAAGGAAGAGACATTGTATGGAGAGCTCGTGCAGACGCTGCATTACCAGTGCTTGCAAATATTATCGAGGATCCCAACTTGGATCCAACTAAGAACCTCAAATTTTTCCGGGCATTCGATTTTCACAGCGGTCCTGCAAGAGAGAAGGTATTGCAGGGATTGTTGCAAGGTTACCATCCGCAACAGGGCTTTATAGACGCGCTGGCGTTGATACAAATTAAAGGTGATAAAACCACACCTGCAATGAAAGCGGCGATGGAGAAAGCATTAGCTGCAGTGAAAGGCAGGGATGAGTTTGTGGACCTGGTTCAGAAATACAAATTAAAAGGTCAGCAGGAGGAGCTTCTTCAACTTGCCCTACATGCCAATACCGAAGACTCGCGTGGATATGCAATGAAAGCATTGCTGGCAAATGGTGGTGTCGAATTGGCGAAAAAACAATTTTCAGGTGATACAACAACCGCCAAGGTATTGCTTGTTGCGATGGGTCAAAACGAAGACAGAGGCACGAAAGATTTGCTGCAGGCTGTCGTGATGGACAAGCAATACCAGGAGGCTGTTCGGAAGGAAGCGCTTCGCATGCTTTCAAGAGGATGGAACGGATTTGAAAGGGTATGGGTGCTTGTTGAGAACAAGACGCTGCCTGCTGAATTGGGTGAAACGGCAAAAGAGGAATTGCTGCATGCATGGCGTTCAGATATCAGGATCAAGGCTGAGACTTATTATAACGGCAATGCAAAAACAGAGGCCCTTCCTGAAGTTGCTCAATTGGTAGCATTCAAGGGTGACGCAGGGAAGGGGAAGGAAACGTACACTACTTACTGCGCAACCTGTCACCAGGTGAAGAAAGAGGGCACGAATTTCGGACCTGCGCTATCTGAAATTGGCAGCAAACTTACCAAAGATGCCTTGTACAACGCCATCATTCATCCTGATGCAGGTATCAGCTTCGGATATGAAGGATTCGTGTTCAACCTGAAAGATGGCAGCAGTGTTGTAGGCTATGTAGCGAGCGAAACGAAGGACGAGGTCGAAATCAAATCGCCAGGAGGAACCGTCAGCAAGCAGAAAAAGTCAAATATTGTTTCGAAGAAAGATTACGGTCATTCACTCATGCCAACCGGGCTTGCGGAAACGATGGGTAAAGACAAGTTGGTTGATCTTGTGGAATGGCTGTGCAGCTTGAAAAAATAGCAAGCTTCGACTATCTTTATGGTAGGAAGAAACTCCTTCTTCCTGTAAACCGTCAGTTCATGAGAACGATACTGTTCTGCATTTGCCTTTGTTTCTTTTTTAATGGGGCAATTGCGCAAATGGTCAGCCTGTCCAAAACTGCGGCTAATGGCGCTGCCTATAATATTTATGACATCAACGGCAGGCCTTTCAAAAACACTGACTACAACGATGTGTCGGGAACACCATTTCTGAATGATGCCTGGCGACCCGCAGAGTTAGCCCTGACTGATGGCAGAAAGATGTCTGGCGTGAATGTGCGTATCAATGCATTTACCAACGAAGTACATTTTCTGACCACGAATAATGACGAATTTGCTACGCCTTCCGGATTGGTACGGTCTATAAAATTCGCCGACTCCACACAACAGCCCGGCGTGGTGATTGTTTACCAGTGTGGCTTTCCCGCTGTTGACTACCAAAAAACCGAAAGTTTTTATGAAGTCATCAGTGCGGGTAAACTTCCTTTTCTAAAATCGTTCACAAAAAACATTGATGAACGTAGGAATGAATTGTCGGGTGAGCGTAGCCGACAGTTTCAAACCTATGAGATTCTATATGTATTTCAGAACGGCGCGATGAAGCGACTCAAGAAAGACAAATCTTTTGTATTGGAGATGATGGCAGACCAAAAAGAGAAAGTGGATGCCTATATTACCTCAGAGAAAATCAATTTCAAGAGTGTTGAATCGCTGAAAAAGCTATTTGATTTCTACAATGGAATTGAGAAGTAAATCTTTCCTTATCTCATCGTTCATTTCTTTTCAAGCGACTTGTCGATGCTATGACCGATAAAATAGCCGATCACTGCGCCAACCACGCCACCCACAACCAGCCAGAGTGGATCTGAGCCGGCGGCAATAAATACGACAATTACCCCTAATAAGGCTGCAAATAGTGCCATCACCGAGGTAGCACTTCTCTTTCTCCTATGCTTACGGTCATTTGTCTGGTGGTGGTGGTGAGGATGCTTGTGACGTACTCGGCTTTCGGGCATAAATTTTTTTTATAAGTTACAAAAAATAAAAAAAGCCAATTTAGTATCTTGACAACTCAGCCATTTCCAACAACAATGCCAACGAATGCCTGTTTTACCAAACGTGGGTTTGCCTTGACAAGCCTAGCCTTACTTTTCATCGTAATTATTCCATCCTGTATGTCAGATAAAAAATCTGTTGCATGGGTTGAGCGACTTGACCCGGCACTTGATCAGATCATTGGCCAGGATCCCAAAATTGATGTAATCGCCGACGGCTTTGAGTGGAGCGAGGGACCCCTTTGGCTTAAAGATAAGCAGACACTTCTGTTTTCAGATATTCCCAACAATACGGTGTTCCAGTGGAACGCGGCAAAGGGCAAGCAGGTTTTTCTGAAACCTTCGGGTTATACCCAATCGAAGCCGCGTGGCGGTGAAATGGGTTCGAATGCTTTGCTTTTAAATTCCAAAGGACAACTGGTGCTTTGCCAGCACGGAGATCGCAGAATGGCTGAAATGGACGCCAGCTTGGATAATCCCATGCCCAAGTTCAAAACGCTGGCAGGCGATTACCAGGGCAAACCTTTCAACAGTCCGAATGACGCCGTTTTCAGAAGCAATGGTGATCTATATTTCACCGATCCGCCTTATGGCCTGGAAGGGAGAATGAACGATCCAGCCAAGGCCCTGGCATTCCAGGGGGTATTCAGGCTGAGCACTGACGGTGTGGTACACCTGTTGATTGACACCATTAGCAGGCCAAACGGGATCCTTTTTATGCCTGGTGAAAAAATAATGTTGGTCGCCAACTCTGATTCAACCAAGCCGGTTTGGTATGCTTTTGATTGTGTGGGTGATTCACTCGCCAACGGAAGAATTTTTTATGATGCGAGTGGCGCGATTTCGTCAGGCGTCGGCCTTCCTGACGGGATGAAAGTGGATCATCTTGGAAACGTATATGCTACAGGTCCTGGCGGACTCTTTATATTCAATTCAAGTGGAAGATTGCTCGGCAAAATCCGAACAAAAATTGCCAGCTCAAACGTATGTTTCGGCGATGATGAAAAGACGCTCTTCATCACCAATCATCACAATGTGTTACGGGTGAGGTTGCGCGAATAGCGAATACCTAATAATATCTCCCGATCATGTGATTTTCCACGATCGTCTTTTTCAATTGGAAAGGGTCAATAGCTCCTTGTTTGGCAAGGACAATCTTGCCGCCAGTTTCAACGATAAGCGTATATGGCACCTGTCCCTTCCAATTGGGATCAAATGCGCTGGCCAGCTCGGCTACTTTATCTGAAGTGAATACATAGTTAGTGGCTGAGGCCTGTTGCTGTTTTAAGAACTTCAGCACATCTTCTTTTTTGGCGGCGCCGTCAATGTTGATACTGATCCATTCAAAATCCCTCGCGCGGTACATGCGATTGGCCGTCACGAAATTTTTAAATTCAGATTTTGAAAGCTGATTACCATTCGACCAGAAATTAATGACGCGAAGTTTGTCAGAACGATTGTCAACAAGATCACGTACACCCGCTTCATCAATCACATCCACCTTCACGGGCTCCTTTGCCCAGGCTTCCATGTTCTTTTTTTCGAGGTCTTCCTTTTCCGCCCATTTGATTGAACAGCCAAAGGTTTTGGTGGAGGCAACTGGTGGTTCCGAATTTTTCAAGAGGGCTTCAATCGCGTTACGCGTATCGAGATTTTTAGGTGTGAGGCTTGGTTTTTCAACATCGTCTATCCGTCCCTGGTAGCGAAGCTTCCTGTCTTTATCAAAAATGAAAACGTGTGGTGTGGCAACAGGTCCGTATGCCTTGGCCGTGGCCTCGGTTTCACCGTCATACAGGTAGGGGAAATTAAAGGATTTCTCTTTTGCCCGCACCTTCATCTCCTCGTATGAATCACCCATATCCGTATATCCTAATTCTGACAATTGTACCGCCTTGGGATCATTTGGCATGATCGCAATAAGAGTTACACCTTTTGAAGCATAGTCAATCACCAGTTTCTTGATCCTGTCTTCATAAGCCTGCGCTGTGGGACAATGATTGCAGGTGAATACAATGACCAGCAGTGGTGAAGTCTTGAAAGAAGCCAGGGTGTAAGTCTTTCCGTCCACACCTTTCAAATTGAAATCCGGTGCGGATGATCCCAGCGGCAATGTAGGATGTTCAATATGAAGTTGTGCAAACGAAGCGAAGGGCAAAAAGCTACAGCCTATGATAACCAGTTGAAGGAGCCTTTTCATGCGCGGAGATTTTTCATAAGTTATCAAATTTGTAGGAAAGCCCGTGCAAATCGGATTGCATTTTTCAAACCATCTTCACCATCGTGATAAAAAATAGGGGTTCGCGCGGTCGCCCAAAATTTGCATGAGGTGGCATAGGCTCTTCCTCTCCATTAAATTTGAAACCGTGTCGCTCATACCAGGCAACTAATTCCTTTCTTCGGCTGATTACTTTGAGCTTGATTTTGGACTTATGATTTTTTCGCGCGTGCTCGGTAGCAGCAGCAAGTAGTCGTTTGCCAATTCCCGCAGCCTGCAATTCAGGATTTACTGATAACATACCGAGTTCCATGTAGTGATCTTTTAATTGCAGGTATACACAACCGTTAATGACTCCATTTTCATCGGCATATTTTAGGATAGTGGCTCCTGGCGTCTGCAGGATATGCAATAGATTTTGCTGATCCGTCCTTAGTGAACCATCAATCAGGTCTGCCTCGCTGGTCCATCCTTTTTTGGAGTGATCGCCACGGTAAGCTCCGTTTACAATCGCTTCAATTGCCGGAATATCTGCCTTTTCTACTGGAGAAATCTTCATCCGTCTTTTTTGACAAATATAACTCCCCGGGGCAAGTTTGTACCCTTGACTATACGTATCAGGCTCATTTTCAGGCATTGCGGGAGATTGCCGGTTCATTAATTATTCAGGTTTGACAATCTTTTTCCGCATTTTTCGTTTTATAGTGCTGATAATCCATACCGTATAAAAAAAATATATCCATGAAACGCCTTTTGATTTTATTGGTATGCCTGGCAACCGTTGGTGGCATCCAGGCACAGACCAAGCCCGCTCCAAAGACAACTACTACTGCCAAAAAGAAACCGGCAGCCAAACCCAAAAAATCAACCGTAAAGAAAGTGAAGACCACAAGTGGTGGACAGGAATTCGATGAACTCATCTGCTACGAAGATGGGCCATGTACTTTTAATATCCTGAAAGGAGATACACTGGTATACGAAGTCAATGCCGCGGGTAAGCAATACAATCTTTTCGTGATCCCAAACAAATTTGAATCAAGCACTGTAGCTGATTTTAATTGGGTCGCAACTGCGCCGGAAAGCAAATCCGGTCACGTAACCATCAGCGCTGCCGCATTAAAGTCGGGACGTCGCTACCTGGCCTATCTGCCTGCGGGTGAATTGAAACTTACTGACGCGAGTGCGATCTGGATGGGTCAAGATAATTTCAAGGAGATCACCAAGAAGAAAACATCAATTACGCTCGACAACGGCCAACCTGAGAATTTCGTAAGTCCGGACGAAGATGCCGTAACTGTCGATATCAACTACAAGGGGAAACCCATCAGCCTGGAGGGATTTTCTATTCAAACCAAGCCAGAAGGTGAGCCCGGAAGAAAAGAAATCTGGATTCTGAACATATCGAATAACCTACTGATGATGCGTATGGACGTTGGCCTCACGATGCAGTTGAAGGAAGTGCGGGAGAAGAAACGTTAAGCAGCAAGAAGGAAAGAATTCAAAAGTCAAAATTCAAAAGTGAGGCAATCCCTGCTTTTGAATTTTGACTTTTGACTTTTGGCTTAACTTCGGGATATGTCACACTTAAAACTATTCATGGTCTTATTAGGCTGCACGCCGCCAGGTCGAAATACCGAACAACACGATGTATTCTTTGGTATCGGAAAGGAATTAAAAGACCTGGTGGAAGACTTTCATTCTTTTTGGCCGGAAGCTGCAGGAGGATTGCATATCGATGCATGGAAAGAAATCTCAAAGACGAACGGATACCAGGTAGAAATTGAATCACGGAAAAATATCGGGCAACAGGGAGCCAGGTTATTTTTCATCAACCTGGGTGGCTATAAGCCCGGCGATTTTGAAGAATATCACTATAAATTGATTGTTGCTGCGGAGGACAAGGGCCTGGCTATTCAACAGGCGAAACGAAGTGCTTTTTATTTGCATACAGGGTTTAAAGGTGCAGAATCTCATGTGGACGATAAATTCGGCGTGGATGTTGATGACTGTTATGAAATTGCCGACATATTGCCTGCTTCAGTTAAATCGAAGTATTCAATTTCTCTCCACCCGGTTTCAGCCGGAGAGGAGGATCACTTGCACATCGGTTATGTGAACCTTGGAAGACTGCTAAAAGAGACGGATACGTAATCAGCACATCTAATAATTTAACATGAGATACGCTCTCACAATTCTACTAGTCGCTTTCTGTACCTCTTATTTGCTTCAGGACAAGATAGGCGTGTTCGACAAGAGTGAAGATATCGGCAATCCAAAAATGAAGGGGCAGGGAACCTACAATGAAAAGAATCATTCTTACGCGATATACGGAGGCGGCTATAATGTCTGGTTTGCCAGGGATGAATTTCATTATGTATACAAGAAACTGAAAGGCGATTTCACGCTGACAGGCAATTTCGAGCTGATGGGTAAGGGAAAGGCAGGCCACCGAAAGACTGGCTGGATGTTGCGCGAATCATTGTCAGACAGTGCCTCGCAGATCAGTGCGGTTATCCATGCCGATAGTTTGACCTTGTTACAATGGCGTGTGGCCAAAGGCATGAACATGAGAGATCCGGAAGACCAGGTAGTTGCAAAAGGTAAGGGATATGTAACGCTGCAACTGGAAAGAAAGGGAAGCACCATCACGATGCGTGCGGCTAAAAAACCTGGGATGCCATTGGAGCTTATAGGTTCGCATGATATGAGCAATTTCCCCGACGAGATATATGCCGGCATGTTTGTTTGCGCTCACGACGAAAATGAAATTGAAGAAGCGATTGTAAAAGACGTTTTGATCATCAACAAGTAGGATGTCACAACCAGCCTGAGCGACGAAATAAATAGAAAGCTATAACGCAGGCGACAATCGTAATAAAGATCACAGAATAGAAACCATATTCCCATTCGGCTTCAGGCATAACCTTGAAGTTCATTCCATAGAATCCCGCAACCATGGTAGGTATGGCGATGATCGCCGCCCATCCTGCAAATTTCTTCGAAACATCATTTTGCGAAATGGAGATCAATGAAAAATTGGCATCCAGTGCGGTGTTCAACAATTCCCGGGTGTTGTCAACAATTTCATTGATGCGCACTACGTTGTCGTAGACGTCCCTGAAATAAGGACGGGTTTCTTCTGAAATGCATTTAATATCGAGACGTGTGAGCCGGTTGCAAACCTCAATCAGGGGCGATACTGCTCTTTTCACTTCAAGCAATTCACGCTTCAACTGGTAAATCTGCTCCGTACTTTGACGATTGGGCTTTTCTTTAAAAATTTTGTCTTCAATGACTTCCAGTTCCTGCTCCAGTTCGTGGACAACAGGATAATATTTGTCCACAATGAAATCCATGATCGCATATAATACAAATCCCTGCCCTTTGCTGAGGAGGTAAGGTGCGCTTTCGCAACGGGTACGCACATCAGCATATGAAACCGTAGAGCCATGCCTTACTGAGACGATGTAGTTACTGCCTACAAAAAAATGAGTCTCTCCGAAGTCGGTGTGATGATTGGGTTTGATCTGGGCTGTGCGCATAACGATGAAGAGCGATTCACCGTACATCTCCAGCTTGGGCCGCTGGTGTGCAGAATGGGCGTCATCCACGGCCAATTCATGGAGCGAAAATTCACGCTGCACTTCGTTTAACACTTCTTCCGAGGGCTCATGCAATCCGATCCACACAAATTGATCTGTGTTTTTCAGAACCTGGTGAACATTGCTCAGTTCAACCACGTTGGTTCTGCGTCCCTGTGAATAGGCTGCACAGTTGATGATCTCTTTCATCGCCAGGATAAATTAGGAAATTTAGTTCAGAGTTCAAAGTTCAAAGTTCAGAGTTGAAGGCACAAACTCTGAACTTTGAACTTTGAACTCTGAACTACAACTGATCCCCCGGAAAACTTCGACAAGCATACACCGAATACGTAAACAATCCTGCCTTAACGCCGGGATCATCTTCCATGATGGCCCTTGTATCTTCAGGAGAAGTTGTGAAAATGCCAACGCCGGAAACCTCAGGATTTGCAGGAACCGGACAAACAATTGCGAGCGTCCCTTCGGCGCGAAGGGCAAAATTTCTTCTGCCATGTTCCCAAACAATTTTTTCAGCGCCGGGCTCCATGATTTTTGCTGTGGGCTTTAATATTACCAGGCTATACGCTTTGGCCTTCGGTAACATTTCCTTCATGTACTCATCAGTAATGTTGGTCATCTCGAATGGTTTGTGCTTGTATTGTAATTTAACAAGTTTAAGCTGTTTAATTTCTTAAATTGTTTATACAATTTACTGCTATGGTTAAAGATTTGATCTTGATATCGGGTGTTTCATTTATGCTTTTTGTAAGCATGACACCAAAGCCTGCAACCGAATGGGTTTGCAAACCCTGCGGCATCGATTGCGATAAAATAGTCCACAGTTCGCCCGGCGAATGTGAACACTGTCATATGCCACTTGTAGATTCGAAGACCGTTTACTTCAAAAATATTCCCATCAGTCAGATTTGTGATAAACTCAAAGATGGTTCCGTCATCACGCTGGACGTGAGAACACCACAGGAATTCAATGGTACGGCACCTGAGAACTTCGGAAGACTAAAAGGCGCCATCAACATTCCCATCCAGGAAATAGAAAAAAGGGTGGGGGAGTTGGAACAATACAAAAACAAAGAGATCCTCGTCTATTGTTCACACAGTCACCGGAGCCCCCAGGTAGCCTGGTTTTTGAATCAGCAGGGTTTTACCAGGGTCGACAACATGGCCAGTGGTATGAGTGTGTGGCAGGATTCGGTGAAGTGCGAAAACTTTAGAATAAAATAAAAGGGCCCGAAGGCCCTTTGAATTATTTCACTTTCATCCCTGCTGTAGCAGCTGCAATCTGACCGCGGTCAATAAATTGGTTAACCTGGTCAACTTTTCCAGCATCGTTCACATGGTTGGTGCTGTGCTGCCAAAACATGATTGTTTTGCCATTCTTATATTTCACCTTTGTTTCTGTCCAGAATAAGATCCATTTGCCTGTGCGTACAGTTTTTGCCTGCACGTCATTCATCACGATAGGAAGAATGATGTGTTCACCAAAAGTCAATGTATCAATTAATTTAATCCGGCCTGCATAATAATTTTTAACGGCCTGCTTTCCAACCAGGCTATCGCCAGATGACCAACGAAACATGACATTGTCATCATAATCCGCAAGCATCCCGTCCACATCTTTCTTGCTAAATGCCTCAGCAGATTTGAGTACAGCGTCGCCTGCGCTTAAATCCAGCACATCAAAAGCCATTTTCTTTGCGGGCTCGGCAGGGGCTGCTGCTGCCTCTGCAGGTTTTTCTTCCTTCTTTTCGTTGTTGCAGGAATTAAATAACGCAAGGGCAAAAAAAGCAATGAGCATTTTTTTCATAAATAAAATTTGGGGTTAAAAAAAATGATACCGTGATGGTGTTTAGTTACGCGGGAGTATCCTAAGGAAGGACTATAGCGGCAAAGTAGACATATTAGTGAAGCAACCAAAGCTTTTGCTCCTAATTTTTGTATTAACCGACTACAGCCCCGATACCCTATACCCCAATACCCAATACCCAATACCTTGTATCTTTGCCCCAAAACGATTCCTATATGAAAGAGGTGGTCATCATTTCTGCTGTCCGTACACCCATCGGAAGCTTTGGCGGTTCATTGAAAGACTTTAGTGCAACGCAGTTGGGCGCAATCGCAATCAGAGGCGCCATCGAAAAGGCCGGAATTCTACCTACACAAGTTCAGGATGTGTTGATGGGTTGCGTGATCCAGGCAAACCTTGGACAAGCACCGGCAAGACAGGCAGCAAAATTTGCAGGTCTTCCCAATGAAGTGAATTGTACCACGGTCAATAAGGTTTGCGCGAGCGGAATGAAAGCGATATCACAGGCTGCGCAGAGCATTATGTTGGGTGATGCGGATATTGTGGTAGCAGGCGGTATGGAAAGCATGACTAATATTCCTTTTTACGTTGACAGTCTGCGCTGGGGTAACAAGTACGGTAACACGAACCTGATTGATGGTCTTGCAAAAGACGGCCTTACCGATGTGTATGATGGAAAGGCAATGGGCAATGCAGCTGAGTTGTGTGCGAGAGAATGTGGCATTAGTCGCGAAGAGCAGGACAAGTTTGCCATAGAAAGTTACAAACGTTCACAGGCGGCAACAGAAGGTGGTAAATTCAAAGACGAAATTGTACCGGTCGAGATCCCGCAACGCAAGGGTGATCCCATTTTGTTTGTAAAAGACGAGGAAGCATACAATGTTAAGTTTGATAAAATTCCCGATCTCAAACCGTCATTTCAAAAAGACGGAACAGTCACTGCTGCAAATGCGTCGACATTGAATGATGGAGCAGCGGCGCTTGTATTGATGAGCGCAGAAAGAGCAGCTGAATTAAAACTCAAACCCATCGCAAAAATCAGATCTTTCGCAGATGCTGAGCAGGCGCCCGAATGGTTCACGGTAACGCCTTCGCTTGCCGTTCCCAAAGCGGTTGCAAAAGCCGGTCTGAAAATGGATCAAATTGAATATTGGGAACTCAATGAGGCTTTCGCCGTGGTGGGAATTGAAAATACGAAGCGGATGAAACTTGATCCGGCAAAAGTGAATGTCCATGGCGGAGCTGTTTCAATAGGCCATCCGCTGGGTGCCAGCGGCGCAAGAATTATCGTTACCCTGATCGGCGTACTTCGGGATAAGAAGGCAAAGCTGGGAGCGGCTGGAATATGCAATGGTGGCGGCGGCGCCTCTGCCATGGTGATCGAATTATTGTGATCTTTCCGCAATAAGCGGCCCTATTTTTGGTTATAGAAGGGTTCGAAGTATCACCAATTGATCCAGTATGCTAAGAATTACTGTTGTTGTACTCTTCCTTTTCAGCACTTTGATTTCCCTTGGCCAGGAACGGCTATTTCCAAATAAAACCTGGGTAAACAGAAAGCGCTTGCGCGAAGAGAGCTACACCATGAAATGGTGGATGACCGTCGATTCTGTGAAGAAAGAAGTAGGCACAGTGAAGACGGAAGTAAAGATCCTTAAACGGCAGGGCAAGGTCAGTGTGGTTCAGCAGGTACGCATGGCCGATACAAAGTCACCCTGGGTTGATAGTACATTGGTGAATTTGTATGACTACAGCCCGGTTTACCATTCTTCAGACAACCCTGACAGGCTGATGCGGCTCAGGTTTTCGCGCAATAACGTAAATGTTTTCTATCAGCCTGCAGGCAGGAACGCCATTAACCAGGACGAATCGGTTGCCGGCGGTTTTTTCGACTCCAATTTCTATCCATATTTCTTTCAATGGATCGACCTCTACGAAGGTTATTCTGCGCAGATCAATATTTTC